>WNFD01008639.1_pt1 | contig 12401 bp, 9 predicted proteins | sample 5400491 | NCBI WGS metagenome assembly WNFD01 (sample SAMN13153343, study PRJNA577476) | soil metagenome | isolation source: 120 cm saprolite under Douglas fir tree site 2 hole 2 replicate 2 | place: USA:California | collected 2015-04-18 | reverse complement strand
CTCGCGACGGCGCGGTGGGCTTCACCTCCGACTTGCGGGAGCAAGGCGCTGTCCCCGAACGGATCATCGAAGAGCCCCAACGTCATCTTCACTTGAACGATCCGGCGACACGCGTCATCGACTCGCGAAGCCGGGATGATGCCGGTTTCGACGCCGGCCTCCACGGCGCGTATGAACCGCTCGTACTCGAAGGGCACCATGACCATGTCGACGCCGGCGTTGATGGCCAGGTAGACCGCACTTTCAAAATTCGAGTCGAGCTGGCTCACACCTAACCAATCCGACACGAGGAATCCGCCAAAAGCCAGTTCGCCTTTCAGCAAGTCGGTGAGCAGGTATCGGTGCGCATGCAGCTTTTGGCCGTTCCAGCTGCTGTACGAGATCATGATGCTCAGAGCGCCGGCTGCTATCGCTTCCTCGTACGGGGGCAGGTGAACTCTCCTGAGGGATGCCTCGTCGGTGCGCAGATCGCCCTGGTCGAGCTGCCAGCGATCGGGAGCGTCGTGGTTCCACCATCCCTGAATCCAGTCGTAGCGGCGCGTGCTGCCCCATGCCGTCCCTCCGTCGCCGATGAAATGCTTTGGCGACGTCAGGACCGGTCGTTGATTTCCATCGCTCGAGCCGGCCGTTCCATTCAAACCTCGGATGAGCGCCGCACCCAGCGATGAGACCAGCGCGGGATCCTGACCGAAGCCTTCGAAGGTGCGACCCCACCGGATGTCTTGCGGCACGCTCACCGATGGTGCGAAGGTCCAATGGACATTGGTGGCGAGCAGCTCGCTGGCCGTGACCCGCCCAATTCGCTCCACCAGCTCGGAGTCGCCCGTCGCGCCCAGGCCGACGTTGTGCGGAAAGATGGTGGCCCCGCGCATGTTGCTGTGGCCGTGGACAGCGTCGACACCGTAGAGGAGTGGAATTCCGAGCCTGCTTTCGAGCGCTTCGCTCTGCACACGCCGGACCATCCCCGCCCATGCTCGCGGAGTATTGGGTGTCGGGTTGCCTCCGCCACCACTCAACACCGAGCCAATGCTGAACTCTCGGATTGCCCCTTCGCGAAGGCTGTTCACGTCGACCTGAGTCATCTGGCCGATCTTCTCGAGGAGCGTCATCCTCCCGATGAGTTGATCGATTTTCGGATTCAGCTCATTGCCCAGCACGGTTGCCTGCATGGCTTGCGCCGCTCGAGTCGCGGATGACGAGTGAGGTGGGCAGCTCGATCCGTTTAGCGATAGGTTCGCCTCGCACCGCCGCCATGACCATCGAGGCCGCGGTTCGCCCCATCTCGTACAGCGGCTGCCGGACGGTCGTCAGCGGCGGGTGTGTCATCGCCGAGGCGGGGATGTCGTCGAAGCCCACCACGGCGACGTCGTCCGGGACACGCCGGCCCGCATTCCGAAGCGCGCGCATGGCCCCGAATGCCATCACGTCGTTGGCGGCGAAGACCGCGTCGAGCTGAGGGTCCGCCGCCAGGAGCGTGGCCATGGCGGACGCACCGCCCTCCTCCTTGAAGTCAGAGTCGACTGTGCGCCGCGGATCAACCTGGAGGCCCGCCTCGTGAAGTGCGGACTTGTAGCCCTTGAGCCGGTCGCGATTGCAGCCGAAATCGTGAGGCCCGTTGAGCATGGCGATCCTCTTGCGGCCCTGGTCGATGAGATGTCGTGTCGCGGTTCGCCCTCCCTCGACGTTGGTCGTAGCGACCGTTGGCAGATCGGGGTAGTGGCCGCGGTCGTCGACGACCACGATTGGCAATCCCCCTTTTGCCAGCCCTTCGATGTAGTCGAGCATCCCGAAGGGTATGACCAGCGCGAGACCGTCGACAGCGCCCGCGGGGACGACCTGTGACATGAACGCGCGCTCCGAGTCCACTCCGTCCGTGGTCGTGTAGAGGATCAGCGAGTAGCCGGATGGCTCGATCTCCTCGGCCACTCCGCGCAGCACCTCCAGGATCCACGGCCAGGTCAGCGTGGGGACGAGGAGGCCGAGACAGTTGGAGCGGCCGTTGCTCAGCGCGCGAGCGCTGGCGCTGGGCACATATCCCATCTGTGCGGCAAGCTTCAAGACCCGTTTCCGCGTCTCGGGGTCGACGTCCTGCTTTCCATTCAGGGCGCGGGAGACGCTGGCCTTCGACAGGCCGACACGCTTGGCGATGTCGTTGATCGTCGGCCTCTTATCCACTGACTTCCCTCATCTCATCATCCACCGTAAGTGGCCGGAACCGGTCCCGGAACCGGTTACGGCAATATAGTACCGTGCTCCGGTCGCCTGTCAATGGTGGTTCCCAAGGCCAGGCCTTCCACAAGGTTCGAGCCGATGAGCGTGGAACTTACTTGACTCACTCAGGCCGATCGGCAGGAGCTTGAACCTGATCTCCAGATTCGACGACAACGACTCGCACTCGCTTCGACGACAACGACTCGCACTCGCTGAACGGCGTTGTTCTGCACCCCTTCGCAATTCCAGTTTTGCGAGTGGGGCTGCACGTTGCCCGCGCCATCGGTCGCGCGCACGCACAACTCATACTCGCCAGGCGTGGTTGCATCCCACACGTGGCTCCATGAGCGCCACGCATAAGGTGAGACGGAGTCCCCGAGTGTGGCCTCAGTCCACGCGAGACCCCCGTCCACGCTGACTTCAACTGTCGTAATTGGCGCGCAACCAGACCAGGCCCGCCCGGTCAGGAGTTGCTTCGTGGGTCCCAAAAAACGGACACGGGACATGAAGTCCGGAATACCGGGCGGAATCATCAGAGCTCGCGGAAGGATGCGCGTAACCGGTATCCCAACATCGTCGTCTGAAAGGCGGAAGTGGTAGGCCGTCGCTTGCTGATAGCCGACGAATTTCTCGCCAAGCACAGTGATCGCGCGAAGCCATTTGACGTGGGTCATCCCGTACCAGCCGGGGACGATGAGCCTGACCGGGAAACCATGTTGCGGGGCCAATGGTTGCCCGTTCATGGCGTACGCGAGCAGGATTTCATCCCGGCCACATTCGGCAATCGGAAGGCTTCGCTCGTACTGCTGCTCGACATCGCCCTGGATGCCTCGATCGAGTCCGGTGAATACCACATCGGCGGCGTCGTCCAGGGGCTCGGCCTCGTCCAGCAGCGGTCTCAAAGGGGTTCCTGTCCATTCGGCCGTTCCGACCGCTTCCTCCAGCCAGGGCTGGCTGAGCGGGCGAGGTGAGAGCCGAGCTCGGCCGTTGCCCGCGCATTCGAGCGTCACCGCGATTGTGGTCGACGGCCTGGCCTTGAGCTGTTCCAGATTGAGCCGCAGATGGCGGCGAACACGGCCGCCGATACTGAGCTCCCAATCGTTGGGATCGACGGCTGGAATATCGAAGTGAATCAGCAGATAGTGGAGGCCAACTGGGGTGATCGCGTACCTGAGCGCCTCGAGCGGCATGGAATGGTTGCGGACCGCCAGCTGCAGCTCACTCGGGGTGATCTCCAGGCCGTCGATGAGTGTTCCCGCTGACAGCGCATCCGTTACGTTCTTAGTCAAGCGTCTCGCTCCCTTAGGGCCGGACTTCACCTGGCCGTCCTACCCGAGCCGGTCAGGTCTTTGTCTTCCATTTCCCAGGCATGATCCATTGTGTGATGTCTTCGACTCTATGCTCGCGTGGCCGCGATCGCGAAGACAGTGACCTGTCCGCGGAGTCCTGGCACCGCTTCTTCGTCGACTGACTTCAGACCCGCCGTCCCCAGCACGGCCCGCAGGCCGGCGCGCTCCGGGAACCGATTCAGCCTGAGCAATTTGCGAACCTGATTGACCCATCCGGTGGCCACGAACTCCGCGAGCAGCCACCGGCCGTCCGGAGTCAGAACTCTCGCGATTTCGGCGACGCCCTTGCTCTGGTTTTTCCAGTGGTGAAACGTCATCGTGCTGAACGCCAGGTCAAACGAAGCATCGGCGAATGGCAGCTCTTCAGCCATCGCTTGCTGGAACTCGATGCCTCCCGTTGGATGAGAGGCCCGCGCCTGTTTCACCATCTCGATCGCGGCATCGACGCCCACGAGCCGTGCGTCCGGAAATCGACCCCGAGCCAGTCCAAGCAGCTTCCCCGTTCCACATCCGACGTCGAGGATCGCGCCTGGCCGGGCGACTTGCTCCGCCGCCAGCTGCAGCAACGTGCGTTGGACCGGGTCGAAGATCTTGCGCTGCATCCAGTGTTGGTCGTAGCCGGCGGCCCAACGATTGAACCGATCGACGTCGTGGCCATGAGCCGTCAACGCTGGCACCTCGGGCAGTAGTACGTAAAGCGCGGCGGGTCGCCCTGATTGCGGCAGGCGACCCGCCAGAGACAGCGCGGGCAGGAGCGGCCGGCCTTGCCGTGGACCGCGTGCGGCTGACGCTTGCGAAGAGCCCCCTGCATCAGCGTTCGCGCCGTGAGATACAGCCGGCCCAGGGCCTCGTCGTCCAGCGCGCTGGACGCCATCCATGGATCCAGCCGCAGCCGCCAGAGCGACTCGCATTTGTAGATGTTTCCGATGCCGGCCGCCACGCGCTGGTCGAGGAGCAGCTCGCCGAGTGCCTGCCGCTCCGCAGTCCGCGCTCGCTTGAGGATCTCATCAAGGTCGAGCTCAGGCGCCAGGATGTCGGGGCCGAGATGGCGAAGGTCATGCTTGGCCATCTTCGCTCGTAGCAGCTCCACGACGGGAGCGTTGAAGAGAACCGCCACGGTGTCCTCGTTCTCGAGTACGACCCTGGCCAGCCAGGCCGGCCTTCGCCATGGTTCACCCGGGCGGTAGATGTGCCACGAACCGGTCATCCGCATGTGGCTGTGGAGCACGAGACCGTTGTCGAAATGAACCAGAAGGTGCTTTCCGTTGGGCAAAACGTCGGTGACAGTCGACCCGACCAAACGCTGGAACTTATCCGGGGCCGCATGCGTGAGTCGTTTGCCGGCGAGGCGAGGCCTCAGCTGGTCCGCCGTACGCCGGATCGTGTCTCCCTCAGGCGTCAGGAAACCTCGCCCGAGTCCTCGACCTCTTCGGTGTCGATCAGCAGATCCTCATCGCTCGCTGAGTATCGGTCGCGCACCTCGGCTCCGTCGGTTTCCGAATCTCCGAGCTCTTCCTCTGAATCCACCTCGACCAGCTCGCCGGCCTGCCCGGATTCCGCCAGCAGCTGGTCGTACGCCCGCGTGGCCTCATCCCACGTGGGGTATTCCCAGAACTCGGTTCCGGGCGGCACCTCGGCGCCCTCCGTTTCGTCTGTTCCGTGCCTGAGGACGTAGCCGCGGCCGTCGTCCGGGTCCTGGATCAGAGAGAGGAACTGCTCGCCGGTCAGCTCCGCCCGTCGCGCCGCCTGGCCGCCGTTCTCCAGCTCGAAGAGGCGGGTCAGGATCTGCTCTTCACTTCTTTCCTGCAACTTCAGTCTCCCCTCATACCTTGAATGGTGTGCCGTACCGCTCCACCGACGCCACCTCGCCCAGTGGCTTTCGCTTCTTCCTGCCCAATCCGATCTTCCGCTTCGGGTAGCCGAACGCTACGACGGCGAGGACTTCGTACTTGTCCGGCAGGCCGAACTTCTTCCGCACGCTTTCGAGCTCGCGGAAGCCTGTCCAGTTGGAGCCGACCCCGTCGCCCCAGGCGACCATGATCATCGACTGGATGGCGCGGCTGCCGTCGGAGACGGCCAGGTGGTTCGCCTTTTCGGTGGCGACCACGATTGCCGCCGCCGCGCCGGCGATATAAGGGCCGTGTGCAACGAGCGAGCCCAGCTCTTTCAGCCCTGCCCGTTCTTTCACGACTACGAAGTGCCAGGGCTGGATATTGTTTGCGCTCGCGGACAGGTGGCCCGCCTGCACGATGCGCCCCAGCACGTCGTCCGGGATGGGCTTGTCCTGGTACTCGCGGACCGCGAGAACGGTGCGCGCAGCTTCGAAGACGGGGTCGCTCATTTCCCTGATTCTCCTACGATCCCTGGTGTGACTGTGCCGCAGATGGGGTCGATCGTCGGGCTGGTTCTAATCCTCATCGTCTTCTACGACCTTTATGAGTCGGTCATCCTCCCGCGCCCGGCTGTCAACAAGGTGCAGCTGGCGCGAAGACTGGTGCGTCCGATGTGGGTGATATGGCGGTGGGTCAGCCAGCGCTCCTCTCGCATCGATCGCAGTGAGGGCCGGCTCGCTGCATTCGCCCCGGCGGCGCTTTTGACGCTGTTCCTGCTGTGGGCCGTGATCCTGGTGCTGGGCTATGGGCTCATCATCGACGGCATCACCGACCAGTTCCACCCTTCCCCTCAGGATCTCGCGACGTCGATCTACATTTCGGCCACAACTCTCGTGCCGCTCAGCTATGGCGACTTTGTGCCCGAAGGAGGCCTCGCGCGTGCCGTGATCATCGCCGAGAGCGCCACCGGTGTCGGCATCGCCGCCCTGGTGATCACGCTGCTGTTCTCGCTCTATGAGTCGTTTCGGTCACGAGAGGAGGCGGTCGTCGCACTGGACGCGATGGCCGGGGCGCCGCCGTCCGGCGTTCAAATCCTCGAAACCGCTGCCAAGCACAGCATGCGCCCGGAGCTCAAGGAGATGTTCGACGACTGGCGAAAATGGTCGTCCATGGTGCTCGAAAGCCACCTCGCGTACCCGCTGCTCGTCTACTTCCGGTCCAGCCACGACAACGAAGCGTGGATCAACTCCTTTGGCGCGGTGATGGACGCGGCCGTCCTGATCATGAGCACGGTCAATGACGACTCGGAGGGCCCGGCGCGGTTGATGTTCAGGATCGGCAACCACCTGGTCGAGGACTTCAGCTGGATCTTCGGTCTCAGGACCGCGACCGACGGCATCGTCGAACGCGACGAATACCAGGTCGCGGTGGACCGGCTGGCGAAAGTCGGATATCACCTGCGCGACACGGAGGCGGGCTGGAAGCAGTTTGCGGAGCTCCGTTCGCAATACGCGAGCCCGCTCAATCAGATGGCGCACTGGCTCGTGGTTCCGCCGGCGCAGTGGATCGGTGACCGTTCGTACATACCGCATCGGGTCAAGAGGGTCCGGCGCCGCAAGGCGGCGCTCCCGGCGCCGCAAGGCGGCCGAACCTAGCTGAGGCCCCGCGAAAAAAGGAGGGGCCGGCGCGCTGCCGGCCCCCGGGAAACGGTCGATTGAGCGGGTCCTACGAGCCGAAGAAGGTGAACACGCGGTTGACGAGGTCTGCCCGCTGCGCGGCGCTGCCGTACTCCTCGAACGGGAAGGCAAGGAAAACGACTTTGTATGAACCGGTAAACGAAAGGGCGTCCGGGAATCCACCGTCATCCGTGAAGATCGCTGTCGCTCCGGGGTTGACCGCGACCCGGTCCATGAACGTGTTGGCAAGCAGCGTGGCGTCAAGCGGCACGGTGCCCGTGCCGGCTGCGATTGTTCCGCCGACTTCGTGGACACTGGCCGTCGCCTTGTCATTCATTGTCGCGTCGTTCCAGTTCACGTGTAGATAGTTGGCGACGAAAGGAGTCAGCCCTCCCGCCTGGTCCAGCAAGTCCTGTCCAGACATGAAGAGCCGCCCGCCACCATCAAGGAATGCCTTGAGCTCGGGCTCATACGCACTGATCGGCGAGGGATAGCTGTTGCCGGTGAACCAGACGACATTCTTGAATGACTTCACATAGTTAGGCGGAAGGTTCTTGTCGGCTCCGAGGTCCCATAGGCTGAACGAGATGTTGTTTGACGCCAATGCCGCCGTGTAAAAGGAATTGACGTCGGCGTTCTTGCTGCTCGACGGAACAAACGAGTCGTCGTCGACCACCAGTGTGTCCACCGCCACCGCAATGGTCTTGATGGAAGCCGACGCGCTCACGGTCGAGCTGCCGGCGGAGGTTGCGGTGACCGTCGCCGTGCTGGTCGCGCCATCGGCCGCCGTGGCCGGAACGTCGACCTTGGCGCAAACGCTCGTTGATGCGCCGGCCGGAACGCTGGGGGTGGTGGCCATCGGAGTCGTGCACGTCGAGTCGAGGAAGCTCACCGCGTACGTGCCGCCGGTGGTGGACATCGCGTAGCTGTCCGTCTTGAAGCCGTGGTTGGTGATCGTGACCGGATAGGTCACGCTCAGGCCGTCGCGCGCTCCGTCGGTCTGTGTCGCAGGTGCGATCGTGACCGCATACGCCGGAGCGATCGGGGTGACGGTCGGCGAGCCGCTGGTGGACGGGCCCTCGGCCGACGTTGCCTGGAAACCGTCGTCGACGATCGAGGTCGTCTTGGACTTCAATTCGGGGTCGATGAGCACGCGCAGGTGCACAGCGATGCTGCCGCCGGCCGCGATCGACAAGCCTGTCCACGTCGCGGTGCCGCCGGCGTTGGTGCCCCCGCTGTCGGCAAAAACAAAGCTCGTGTTCGCGGGAACGGGGTCGGTGACGGTCACGCCCGTGGCCGGCGCGTTGCCGATGTTGCGAACGGTGATGGTGTAGTCGAGGTTCCTGCCGGGCCCGACGGGGACGCCCGCGTCGGCTTTCGAGATGACGAGAGCGGGCACTGGCGTCGAGTTGTCTTGGAGCCGGAAGGCGCCGCGGCCGTGGGTGCCCGCCATGATGATGCGGTCATACGAGTTGAGGTCGATCTGGTCGATGGCGACGTTCGGGAACCCGCTGCCCAATTTGAACCAGTTGGCGCCACCGTCGTAGGTCACGAACGGACCGACGTCGGTCGCCGCGTACAGCGTGTTCGGGAACGAGGGATCGATCGTGATCGAGTTGACCGGGTTGTCTGGAAGATTGCCACTGACGTCGCTCCACGAACCGCCGGCGTCGGTCGTCTTGAAGACATGGCCGGGCTGGTGCGGCGTGGCTCCGTTGTAGCCGTTGAACGCGATATACGCGATCCGGTTGTTGCTGCGGTCCACGGTGATCCACGCGACCGGGCGCTGGGGAAGCTTCGCGTTCGCCACCAGGCCGTTGGCGGCCTGGCCGTTGCTGTCTGCGCTGTGGCCCGCGAAACCGACCCGAGTCCAGGTCGGGGTGTCGCTGGAAAGCGCGTCGGGGCTGAAGAAGACGAAGCCGTCCTCGGAGCCGGTGTAGGCGGCCGTGCCGCCGCCGATCCCGATCGCCGATATGACGCAGGCGCGCGCGCCGTTCGGCGCGGCGCCTTTACAGCCGCCCGTCAGGTCCGGGCTGATCGGCGTGAACTTGACGTCCCCGGCGCTCGCAGCCTTGGCGTTGTTGGTGCGCCACAGCCGGAAGGTGGCGGTGAGCAGCTGGTTGGTGTTCAGCTGGTTCAACGCGACCGGGATGTAGAAGTCTGACCGATCGTGGGTGTTGGCTCCGCTGAAGATGAACTGGTTGCTGAAGGTGCCGCCGCCGTCTGTGAATCGGTAGAGCGAGACTCCGAAATACGTGCCGTACACAAAGCAGGCCTTCGGTAAAGCGCAAGTGCTGTTATTGGTCTGGTCCACCATCACCTGCCCGCCGTCTCCGGAGGAGGCGTCGAACCAGGTCTGGGAGTTGACCGACTTGCGCAGGGTGCCGTTGTCCTGCGTGCCTCCCCAGTAGCGCTCGCGGGTCACACCGCCGGGCGGAATCAGGGCGATTGGCACCGTGGCCGCCGACGTGAACTGGCTGATCTGAAGGCCGGTCCTGTGGGTCACTCCCCCGTTTGAGCCGACGACGGAGCCGTTAAGGTCCTGCCACGTGACCGCCTTCAGCGGGTCACCTGGGTTGTTGCGGCCGCCCCGGCTGGTGCTGTACCAGACTCCTCCGTCGGAGCCGATCAGGACGTTGGCCGTGTTGCTGGGGTCGAACGCGACTGCGTGGAAGTCGGGGTGCTGGTTCCAGCCAAGGTTCGTCCAGTGCTGGCCTCCGTCGGTCGAGCGGAAGATGCCGCCCGAGGGAGTGGACATGTTGTAGCCGAACGAGCCGGCCACGAACAAGACGTCGGGGTTGGTCGGGTCGGGCTCGACGACGTTGTCGTAGAAGCACTGGGTGCCGCAGTAGTCCAGCACGGTGTCGAGGCCGCTTCCCCCCGGAAGCTCCGACCAGTGGGCGCCCTCGTCGATCGATTTGAAGATGCGGCCGGCGTGGTGATGGAAGGACGGGGCCGGCTCGACCCAGTCAAACCCGGTGTACAGCACCGCGGATTGGCCCGCGGGGTGCGAGAGGCCGAGCGAAAATCGGGTCAGGCCGGCTGCGAAGTTCGCGTTGGTGGGGAGGCCGGTCATGATCGGGGTCCAGGTGGCCCCGCCGTCGGTGCTCTTGTAGATTGCGTCACCCCAGAACGACGAGTAGAGGATGCTCGGGTTCTGTGGGTCAAGCCGAACGTCAGTAGCCCCGAGCGAAGCGCCCGGAGCGGCCTTGATCAGCGTCCAGGTGGCGGCGCCGTCCGTCGACTCCCAGAGGCCGTAGGCCGAGTGGACCGGTGGGGACACGCGGCGATCGCCGCCGCGCCCGCGCAGGATGGCCGCGTACAGGTGGTTCCCGTTCGTCGGATCGACCGCCAGGCGCGCGGTCGACACCCCGACGAAGAAGTCGCCCGAGACGTGCGACCACGTCAAGCCGCCGTCGGTCGACTTCAGGATGCCGTTGCCGTAGTAGCTGTCACCCGATAGGGCGCCTTCGCCGGTACCGGCGTAGACGGTCAGATCGTCAGAGGCGATAGCAAGGGCGCCGATGGCTAGGGATGTTTGGGTGTCGGTCACGGGTGTCCAGGTGCCGCCGCCAGCGGGGTTGTACAGCCAGATGCCGCCCTGAGCGGCGCCCAGGATCATCTGGCCGCTCTTCCGGATGGCGAGCGCGCCGACGCGGCCGCTCACGGCGATGAAGCTGTTGTCGCTGCGGGCGACCTGGACGATCGGGTTCGGGCCCAGGGCGCTCCAGGCGCTGTTGAAGCTCGCTCCGGAGGGGGCGTTCGCCGCGCCTCGGGCGGCGTCCGCCGCGGCGGCCCGAAGCTTGCCGATGGCCTCGATGGTCAGCGGGCTGTCGCCTGCTGTCCGGGCGGCGACGTACGCCTGGTCCAGCTGCAGGAGCCTTCCCTCGAGCGAGTCGTCCAGCTGGGAATCCAGGGACTGAGCGGTCGGGCTCACCGTCACGGTGTCCTCTCCGTCGCTGCCAGGAAGGACCCCCACCGCCAGGCCGGGACCAACGCCGGCGGCCACGATTGCGAAGCTCAAAACGGATGCGCCAAACCAGCGCAAGGCACCCCTACCCATGATCCACTCCACCTTTCCAAGCACCCGAGTCGAGGTGTTTCCACACACCTCTCGAAACCGGCTAACTGTGTCAAACGCCAGGAAGGAAATCAAGCAATTAGCGCAATCTCTCCCCGCCTACCCTACGTTCAGGGCATATTCAGCGAGGGCGCCGAGGGTGACAGCCCCGAACCGGGCGTTTTAAGGATTGTGGACCGCCGCCGCATAGCGATGATCGTCAGCCCGTGGTACCCCGTGCCGCCGATCGGCTACGGAGGCATCGAGCTCATGGCGTATCTCCTCGCGCGCGAGCTCCAGGCCCGCGGGCACGAGGTCAGCGTGATCGGGCAGCAGGGCTCCAAAGGCCTGTTCGAGACGATCGCCCTCGCGCCCGAGAGCTGGTCGAGTCAGCTTGGGACGCGGGACCAGGTGCCTCGCGAGAGCCTCTTTCTGTATCGGGCCTATGAGCTGGTTCGCAAGAGGGCTTTCGACGTGGTGCACGATCATTCGGGACTCACCGGGATCCTGCTGGCGGCGAGCACTCGACTGCAGACTCCCGTGGTCGCCACCCTCCACGGGGACCTGACCGAGGCCGAGGCCGAATTTCTGGGCGCGGTGGATCACCGCGTCCACCTAGTCGCCATCAGCAACGCGCAGCAGGCCCTTGTCGCGGGTGTCGACTGGCGCCGAGTCGTGTACAACGCGGTGGACCCCGCGGATTACACGCCCATCACAGACCCCGCCGAGAAGCACAACTTCCTCCTCCAGCTGGCGCGGATCTCGCCGATCAAGGGACAGCACATCGCGATCGAGGTGGCGCGCCGGGTGGGAGTGCCTCTGGTCCTCGCGGGCAAGGTGGACGAGGAGGCCTATGGCTACTTCGAGCGCGAGATCAAGCCGCACCTCGGCAATGGCGTGACCTGGCACGAGAACGTCGTCGGAGAGGAAAAGCAGCGGTTGCTTGCCACCGCTCGCGCGATGCTGTTTCCGATCCAGTGGGAGGAGCCGTTCGGCATCGCCATGGTCGAGGCGATGGTCAGCGGGACGCCGGTGCTGGCGGTGGCACGCGGCGCCGCCACCGAGATCGTCGAGCCGGGCGTGACCGGCTGGCTCGCAAGCGACGCGGATGGCCTGGTCGAGGCCTACTCGCGCCTGGGCGAAATCAACCTGGACCGCTGCGTGGCGAGAGCAAGCGAGCGCTTCGGTCTGTCAGAGATGGCGGATGGCTATCTGTCCGTGTACGAGAGAGCGATCGACGAGTCGTACTACCGCGAAAGAACCTGAATCCCCT
>WNFD01013200.1_pt1 | contig 12402 bp, 13 predicted proteins | sample 5400491 | NCBI WGS metagenome assembly WNFD01 (sample SAMN13153343, study PRJNA577476) | soil metagenome | isolation source: 120 cm saprolite under Douglas fir tree site 2 hole 2 replicate 2 | place: USA:California | collected 2015-04-18 | reverse complement strand
ACGACCTCTGGGATGCGATCTTGCGGGCGGCCACTTCGTTGCAGTCAAGCACCATCGTTCTCGGCCACTCTCCCAAAGAGTTGACGGAAGAGCAGGCGCGGCACCTCGGCGACGCGTGGGAAAAACTGGGCGATCCGAAGCCCCAGTTCAACCTGGAAATCCACATGGCCAACGGCGACAAGGTCTACAAAGTCCTTGGCCCTCATGCGCCGAACCTCACCGCCAATGAAGTGAATCTCTTACATCGCTTGTGGCTGCGCTTCAGCGAATCGGCGGCGCCGCTGGAACTGCATCACCACGACGTGGTGCATTTTGCTCTGGAAGAAGTAATGAAAGAAGTCGAGGACGGTCAGGAAGAAGCCGTGATTGCCCGGCTGAAGGCGCACCTGGAATCGAACGTCAAGAAGAAGCCGCCGTCGCTCTAGGCTATTTTCTCATTACGAGACGTTCGAAAGAGGTTTCCACCTCTAACCATTCGTACTGCGGACTCCCAACCACTTTCCTTTCCACAACTTGAAATTGCTCTCCGATATTCCGTTAACCAAACAGAATAAGCTTCAAGTATTACTTTAAATGTCGGCGCGCCGACATTTTTCCCGGTCATGCGCTTTCTTGTCTTCCTATCACTGTCCGTACAGCTGCTGTTCAGGGACAAGTTCCCTGACTAAATCGCGCCGGTGTAGTGGCCGGTCTTTAGACCGGCCATCACACTTTTCGGAATATTGTTAGATCGCGCTGGTGCAGTGGCCGCATTTCTTGGCGGCTAGGGGAATGGCCATGGCGCACTGCGGGCAATCTTTTGTGGTGACCGGCGCGGGAGCCTTGGGCATCCAGCGATTGACGATGCGCACCACCACGAAAATGGTGAAGGCCACGATCAGGAAATTGATCACTGTATTGATGAAATTGCCGTAATTGAGCGTGGCCGCCCCGGCGTCCTTAGCCGCTTTTAGCGATTCATAGTGCGTACCGCTCAGGTTGATGAACTTGTCGGAAAAGTTCACGGGACCAAGCAACCGGCCAAGCGGAGGCATCAGGACGTCGTCCACCAGAGAAGCAACAATTTTTCCGAAAGCAACGCCAATGATCACGCCGACAGCAAGGTCCAGCACATTGCCACGCATTGCGAATTCCTTAAATTCTTTGAACACGATAGCTCTCCTCTTCGAAGATGCGAGCGGAAATGGACGCTCGCAGGCAGGTCTTCCCTCGGGCGGAGGGAAGCGTTGAATGCCCGGAATTATAGCTGAAGGGCCCTTAGCGTTGCCGCAAAATGAGGAGAGAGCCGAGGATACCGCGCAGGAGGAGGATCACTCCAGCCACGGCGAGGAGCTTCACGACCCAGTCAAATGGGACGCGGGAGATGGAAAGCATCACCAGGCCGAGCAGGACGAGAGAACCGGCGCGATTCCATTTTTGCCATTTGGCCCAGAATAGGCCGGGCCTGGCCAGTGCCACAAGGCCCCAGGCAATCAGCGCGACGCTAAGGACCAGCCAGCTTGTCCCGTGGCGATCGAAGCGCGAAAAATCAATCCGTCCGTTTGCCGCGAACCACAACAGCAGCACGCCCAGCAGCAGGAAGACGAATTCCGTCAGCAATTGTGTGAGGCGCGCGGGCGAGAGCATGCAACCTCGAACTTCAGGGAACGCGTTCGATGCGAACCTTCATGGTGACGGGGACGCGCGGCCGGTCCATACCATCACGCGAGGTTTCGGAAATCTTGTTGGCGATATCCTGGCCTTCGACAACTTCGCCGAAGATGGAGTGGCGATTATCGAGGTGCGGCGTGGGCGCCACGGTGATGAAGAACTGGCTGCCGTTGGTGTTAGGCCCCGCGTTGGCCATGGAGAGTTTTCCGGCCTTCGAATGGCGGAGGCTGGGATGGAATTCGTCGGCGAAGTTGTAGCCCGGGCCGCCGCGGCCGTCGCCCTGCGGGCAGCCGCCCTGGATCATGAATTGTGGAATCACACGGTGAAAGACCAGCCCGTCGTAGTAAGGCCGCTTTTCTTTTTTGCCGCTGATAGTGTCCTTGAATTCCTTCGTGCCTTCGGCGAGGCCGATAAAGTTTTCAACGGTCTTCGGTGCTTCTTTTTCAAACAGCCGGCAAACGATGTTGCCCATAGAGGTCTCAAAAATTGCGTAAGTTCCAGCGGGTCGCGCCATGTGCTCTCCTTTTTTGGTGTGCTTCGTATGTTACTGTTTTTCGAGAAAGCAAAGCAAACGCGGCGACTCGCGTTGAAATTGCTGAACGATCCAATTTGCAAACAGAAAATTTGGGGCGCCTGCGGAGGGTGCGGGCGGGTTCGCCAATTCGATAAAGGACTTAATTCCAGCCTTTTTGTTTGCGGAGTTCGGTGATGTGCGCCGTGTGATGCCGGCCGTGCCACGCGTAGAGGAAGAGCAGCCAGTCGACATTCTTCAGGCCGGATTCAGTATGACGGATCGGCCGGGCGTATTGCTCGGGAGTGACGGTTCGCAAGAGCCGAACCCAACGATCGTGGAGGGGTTCCAGAAGTTTGAGGGAAATTTCGGCCGGTGCGTGCTGCGCGTCTTCGAGTTTGGCCCAGTCGGCCTCCTGGTACGCCTTGATGGTCGGCTCGGTTTCCGTGAGCGCGAGCCGCAACCGGATGTAGGCGTTCAAGTGGCTGTCGGCGATATGGTGAACGACTTGGCGCACGGTCCAGCCGCCTTCGCGGTACGGCGTTTCGAGTTGTGCATCCGTGAGTCCTGCAATGGCAGCGCGGACCTTCGCCGGAGCGCCGGCAATCTCCTCAATCGCGGCCTGGCGCATGGCAGGGGTAATGCCGGTCGGCATTGCAAATGTTCCAACGGGATAACGCGGGTCCATGATATCTCCCTCATCGGCGTAACTTTCGAGCGCATTTCCACTCTAAAAGACTCCTGGTGGCGCGTCCAGTCTTGCGCAACTTAGACGGGTCGCCAAATTGGCTGTTTCTCGGGTATTTCGCAGCTAACTCCTGCCGCCGGAGGTCCTGGAGAACGCAAAGTCAGGATCGGCGACTTGGCTCACACTGTGGCGTACCGACTTCCAGCGGTGGGAATGCTACAATCTTCGCCTTGTACCTTCAGGCCGCTTTTCCGAATCTAAGTAGTGGAGCTTTTTCTAATGCACAATGTGGTAATCATCGGCAGTGGATGTGCCGGCCTCACCGCTGCGATCTACACGGCGCGAGCCAATCTGAAGCCCCTGGTGTTGGATGGCCACGAGCCCGGCGGGCAGCTTTCGCTGACCACGCACGTGGAGAACTATCCCGGCTTTCCCGATGGAATCATGGGGCCGGAGCTTATCGAAAACATGCGCAAGCAGGCGCAGAGATTCGGCGCGGAATTCAAGGCCGGAGCGGTGACGGAAGTCGACCTGACGAAGCGTCCCTTTAAAATTACCGCGGGGAAAGACACGTACGAATCGCAATCGGTGATCGTGGCCGCGGGCGCCACGGCGCGGTTGCTGGGGTTAGAGGGCGAAAAGGAACTGATTGGGCGCGGTTTGTCCACTTGCGCCACCTGCGACGGATATTTTTTCCGGGGCAAACCGCTGGCGGTTGTTGGCGGCGGCGACTCGGCGATGGAAGAGGCGAACTTTCTTTCGCGTTACGCCAGCCGGGTATACTTGATCCACCGGCGGGATGAGTTTCGCGCGTCAAAAATCATGATTGACCGGGCTCGGGCGAACGAAAAAGTGGAGTTTGTCACGCCGTATGTAGTGGACGAGATTCTTTCGCCGGAAAAAGTGGTCACTGGTGTACGCCTGAAGCACGCCAAAACCGGCGAGAAGCGGGAAATCGAACTGCACGGAATTTTCGTGGCCATCGGCCACACCCCGAATTCCGTGGCGTTTCGCGGCAAACTGGAGACCGACGAAAACGGCTACATCATTCCGCGCCACGGAACCCTGACGAATATCCCCGGTGTGTTTGTGGCGGGCGACGTTCAGGATCACCGCTACCGCCAGGCGGTAACCGCCGCCGGGTCCGGTTGCATGGCCGCCCTGGACGCGGAAAAGTTCCTCGAAGGGCACAAAGACTAGCGCGCGACTGGCCTCCCGGCGCAACTCCGGGCATAATCGAATGGTCCATGTTGCGTTCGATCCTTCTGAAGTTCTCCGAAAGCAAAAGTTTTGCCAACTGGGTTACCACCAACGCCACGACGCGCCGGATGTCGCACCGCTTTGTCGCCGGCGAAACCCTCGAAGAGGCGCTGCAAGTAGCGCGCACCTGCAATGATGCGGGAATGCACGCCACCCTCGACTACCTGGGGGAAAACGTAAGCACTACCACAGATGCCCAGAAAGCGCGGGACGCCTACCTGGAAATTTTCGACCGCATTGCGCAGGAGCGGCTGCACGCCAACGTTTCCTGCAAACTGACCCAACTGGGATTGGATCTTTCCCCCGAATTCTGCGAAGGCCTGGTGCTTTCCATCGCCGAACGGGCCGCTGCGTGCGACAGCTTTCTGCGCATTGACATGGAAGGCTCCGCGTACACGCAGCGCACCGTGGACCTGGTGAAACGCGTCCGCGCGCAAACGCCCACCGTCGGCACGGTGATCCAGTCGTATCTCTACCGCAGCGAAAGCGATGTCAACGATCTGCTCTCCGTTGGCTGCCGCATCCGCCTCTGCAAGGGCGCCTACAAAGAGGACGTGGAGGTAGCTTATCCGCGGAAAGCCGATGTGGACGGCAACTACACTCGCTTGATGCGCATGCTGCTGCCGAGCGGGTTTTATCACGGGATTGCGACGCATGACCCGAAAATGATCGCGGCAACCATTCGATGGGCGGCCGAAAAGCAAATCTCGAAAGATGATTTTGAGTTCCAGATGCTTTACGGAATTCGCACTGACCTGCAGCGCCAGTTGGTGCGCGACGGCTATCGCCTGCGCATTTACATTCCGTACGGCCGTGATTGGTTCCCGTATGTCATGCGGCGCCTGGCGGAGCGCCCCGCGAACCTGATGTTCTTCGTGCGCAACTTCCTGCGCTCCTAAGCAGCGAGGAACCCGAGGCTCCTCTTTCTTTAACTCTTCAACTTTTGAACTATTCAACTCTTCGACTCTTCGACTCTTCAACTCCCTCATCCCAGCGTTTCCCCCGGTTTAATCGCGTGAATCGTCAGCCCGGCGATGTCTTTCGTCTCGGCGCGAAAGCCTTCCGGCGTGCCGGTCAACATCGGAAACGTTGCGTAGTGCATGGGAATGACGTGCTTCACTCCCAGGAGCCGAGTGGCGAAAGCGGCTTCGCGAGGGCCCATGGTGAAGACGTCGCCGATCGGCAGCAGGGCGATATCGGGTTTGTGGATTTCGCCGATGAGCTTCATGTCGCCAAACACGTTGGTATCTCCCGCGTGATAGAGCGTTACGCCGCCAGGAAGCCTGACGATGAAACCTCCCGCCTCGCCGCCGTAAATGCGCTCGCCATTGTCCTCGATGGAGTTGGAGTGGAACGCGTTGGTCATCGTGACTTCAAAATCGCCCACCTTTTGCGAACCGCCTTTATTTCCGGGCAGGCATTCCGCGCCGGTTTTCTTGGACTCGAGCCAGAGATACGTTTCGAAGGTGGCTACAACCTTGGGCTTGAATTGCTTCGCCAGCGGCAGCAGGTCGCCGATGTGGTCCGTATGGCAGTGCGTGATGAAAATGGCATCAAGCCGGGCCAGCTTTTTCAAATTTTCCGGGCACCGCGGATTGGACATCACAAAAGGATCGATCATCGCAAACTGGCCGCCGGGCGTGGTCAAGCCGAACGTGCTGTGCCCGAAATAGGTGATTTTGTTTCCCTTCAAATCAAGCATGGTAATCTCCTTGACAAATACGAACAGGTTGCGAAAAAGTGCCGACGAGTTGTCATCCCGAGCGAAGCGAGGGATCTGCTTTTTCTTTGCTTTGTTTTTGTAGTGGCCGGTCTTAAGACCGGCCACTACATTTTCACTTGCCTATAAAGTGCGTTTGTAAGATTCCAATAGCCTGCTATTTGGAGAGCAGCATCTTGATGGCTGCCTCGTAGGTGTCATGGTCGCCGGCGCCGACGAAATGGCCGATCTGTTGGCCGTCCTTCGCGTAAAAAACAGAAGCGGGGATCGAGCCGTTCCACCCGGGCAAGACGGCCTGGACGAAAGCATCTTCCTCGCCCTTTTTCTTGCGATAGTTCGGGAAGATTGGCTTGTAGCGCGCCAGGAATCGGCGCATCAGGATCAGATCGCCGTCCTGGTCGAGACTGACACCTACCACTTTCAATCCTTGCGGAGCGTACTGCCTGGCGAGTTCGTTCAGCATCGGATATTCGTCGCGGCAAGGCTCGCACCAGGTGGCCCAGAAGGTGACCAGAAGAGGTTTGCCTTTGTATTGCTGCAAGAGCTTCTGATAACCCTGGGTGTCGATCAGTTCCGGGTCCTTGGGAGCGGGCGTTTGTGCCGCGGCCAGCGCCAACCCACCGATCACCAGCAATCCTGCCAGCGCCAATCTGAGTTTCATGTCGTTTCCTCTCACCTCCATTCTAGCCTTTCCTGGCCGGTTGAGAATCCAGGGAGTACCGCGTAGAATGGATTTGATGCTGCTTTTACCCGGCAGCGCTAATTTTATTTGGACTATCGCCGGTTGCGTTACGTAAGCTAACCCCGGCCCGCTACCCGAAGCGAAGGAGAGTTTGCATGGCTTATGTGATTGCCGAACCTTGCATCAACACCAAAGATACGGCGTGTGTTGATGTCTGTCCGGTGGACTGCATCCACCCGCGCAAGGACGAGCCGACCCACCAGAGTGAAACGATGCTCTATATCAATCCCGTGGAATGCATCGATTGCGGCGCTTGCGTCCCGGTGTGCCCTGTGACCGCGATTTTCGCCCTCGAAGATCTTCCGGAGAAGTGGCAGCAGTTCACGGCGATGAATTCCGACTGGTACGCCAAGAAGTAAACGAAGCAAGGCGAAACTGGGCAATTTTCTGGTTTGCAGAGCCCTGGAATCCCGGGGCTCTTTTTTTGCCCCGCCACGCAGAGAATTGGGGCTATATCGGCGAGGCCGCCTTTTGACTGCATTTCACATCCAATCCGATACCATTCGTGGGGCTGTTCGAGGGAAATACTTGCGCCGATTTTTGACGAATTTTTCTTTGCTGTTGATGTTGCTGCTTCCTTGCGCAGGCAGAGCGGCGGCCCAATTGACCGGCGTTCCGCAGGGCACATATTCCGGCACGCTGCAGGCAGGCGAGGCGCAGCTTCACCTGCTGCTGCATCTCTCCAAGGGCACGAATGGCTCGCTGCGCGCGACGCTGGACAGCCTGGAGCAAGGCGTGTTTGCCATCGAAGCGAGTTCGGTTTCCTTTGCGAACTTCAACTTGAAATTGCAGCTCACTTCAGTGGGTGCCCGGTTCGAAGGCAAGGTTTCGCCGGACCACGAGAGTATCGACGGCAACTGGTCCCAGGGCAGCGCCTCGATTCCACTGAAATTCCATCGCGAAACAGGCGCCATTGCACGAAAGCCCGGCGATTCCATTTTCCCCGTGGAAGGCCTCTGGCAAGGCGCCGTGGAAACGCATGGCATGCGGTTGAGATTCCAATTGCATATTTCGCACGACACGGAAGGAGCGCTGATCGCCGCGCTCGATAGCCTGGACCAGGGAGTGGCCGGACTCCCCGCAAACCATGTGACCTTGAAGGATCCGATCTTTCATTTCGAAATTCCGTCCGTCGCAGGCGTCTATGAGGGCACGCTGAATGGAGCGAAGAATTCCATAACAGGCAAGTGGTCGCAAACCAGCGCGGACAATTTGCCGCTGGATTTCAAGCGTTCGGATCAAACCCTGGAATTGCGTCGCCCGCAAACGCCCGCGAGGCCATTCCCGTATGCCGAAGAGGAAGTAACATTCGGCGGCGGAGCGGAAGGAATTGTCCTGGCGGGAACTCTGACGCTGCCCAAGGGGGAGGGACCGTTTCCCGCGGCATTGCTCATCGCAGACGCGGAAGGGAATTGCCGTGCTGCGCTACGACAAGCGAGGCGTGGGCAAATCCACTGGCAATCCCGACACCGCAACGACGATGGATCTGGCCGCGGACGCGCAGGCAGCGCTGGCGTTCCTGAAATCCGGTAAAGAAATCGATGGCTCACGGATCGGGCTGATCGGCCATAGCGAAGGCGCGATCATTGCGCCGTATTTGGCCGGGCATTCGAAAGATGTGAAATGGCTGGTGCTGCTGGCTGCGCCCGCAACCACGGGCGAACGAACCCTGCTCAACCAATCTGAGCTGATTGGGCGTGCCGGCGGGTTGAGCGATGAGCAACTCGAGCCGAGCCTCGCGTTTGACCAGGCCGCTTACGCGCTGGTGCGCAAAGAGAAGGATCCGAACGCGCTCGCCGAGAAGTTGGTGGCGCTGGTGAAGGAGTCGGGGCTGGACGCGGCCCTGCCTCCGGCGACCTTGGAGACCCAGCTCCGGATGCTGGCGTCCCCATGGTTTCGGTTCTTCCTGGACTACGATCCATTGCCGAATCTGAAAGCGGTCAGTTGTCCGGTGCTGGCCTTGTATGGCCAGAAGGACCTGCAGGTCTCTGCGAAGGCCAATCTGCCGCTGCTGCAGAAAGCGCTGCACGACTCGATGAACACCCAGGCGGAGACCCGGGAGCTGCCCGAGCTCAATCACCTGTTTCAGCACGCCTACACGGGTACCCCGGCCGAGTACGGCGCAATCGAAGAGACATTTTCGCCGGAAGCGCTGACTCTGATTGTGGATTGGGTTAAAGGTCACAGTTCCTCCAAGTAGCAAGAATTTAATCCGTCACAACTGCTCTGCGATTCAATGTTTGCGGTGTCTCGCGGTATCATGGAATGTGAACCCGATGCCCGAGCCTCGCCCTCCATTCCATCTCCTGCTGATTGTCCATGCCCACCAGCCTGCTGGGAATTTTGAGCACGTGTTTGAGGAGTGCTATCGCACTTCCTACGACCCCTTTCTGGCCATGATCGAAAAGCATCCGGGAGTGCGGCTGGCGCTGCACTATTCCGGGCCGCTGCTTTTGTGGATTGAGAAGAATCATCCCGAATATTTCGAGCGGCTGCGCAAATTGGTTGCCGTGGGCCGGGTGGAGCTCATCGGTGGCGGATTCTACGAGCCGATTCTGATTTCGATTCCTACCTCGGATCAGGTGGAGCAGTTGAATCGCCTGGCAAGCTACATCGAGCAGCATTTTGGCAAACGCCCCACGGGAGCCTGGCTGGCGGAGCGCGTGTGGGAACCGCAGCTTCCGGGTTCGCTGGCGGAAGCCAATGTGGCGTACACGCTGGTGGACGACTTGCCGTTCGTCGCCGCCGGATTCGAAGCGGAAGAGCTTTATGGAGCGTACATCGCCGAGGATCGCGGCAAATCGGTTTGGCTGTTTCCCGGACTGAAAGACTTGCGTTACCTGATACCGTTTCGCAAGCCCGCGGAAACGATCGAGTACCTGGAAAAGGCCGCGCAGGTGCATCCCGGCGGCGTCGCCGCGTTCGGCGACGACATGGAAAAATTCGGCTGCTGGCCCGGCACCTTCAAGCATTGCTATACGGACGGCTGGCTGGAGGAATTTCTCGCCGCGCTGGAGGAGAATTCTTCGTGGTTGAAGACGGTGACGCCCGGGGAGTTCATGGCCACTCATCTGCCGCTGGGCCGCGCCGATCTGCCGGCCGCTTCATACGCGGAGATGATGGAGTGGGTTCTGCCGACAAGCACGCGGCAACGATTCTTTGCGTTGGAAAAGGAATTTGCCTCGAGGCAGGATGTGCTGGCATTCCTGCGGGGAGGCTCGTGGCGCGGCTTCTTCCGCAAGTATCCGGAGTCCAACCTGCTGCACAAAAAAATGCTTCGTGCGTCGGCGGCCGTGGCTTCGATTCCCACCCGGCGAACCAGCGCCGAGTACGCCGCGCAAAATCAGGAGGCGCGGGACCGCGTGCTGCGAGGGCAGGGCAACGACGCATACTGGCACGGAGTTTTCGGTGGAATTTACGCGCCGCACCTGCGCACGGAAATCTGGCGCAATTTAATCCGCGCGGAATTACTGGCGGACCAACTCACTCCTGGCGGGCTGATGCCGCGGGTTGAATTGGTGGACTACGATGCCGACGGCGCCGCGGAAATACTTTTCAGCGCTCCCGAATTTCAGGCGCTGCTGAAGCCGTCGGATGGCGCCACACTGGCGTTTTTCGATTTTCGTCCCTCGAACGCGACGCTGATCAATTCTGTAATCCGGCGTCCCGAGGCCTACCATTCACGGCTGCGCGAGGCAGCCGGTTCAACACCTGTTACGGGTGGTGCGGTTTCCATTCACGATCAAGTGCTGGTGAAAGAGCCGAATCTCGAAAAATTCCTGCGCTATGACCGTTATCCGAGACATGCGTTTCGCTTGTTTCTGTTTGATCCGTCGCAGACGCACTTGGACTATGAGGAGTTGAGGCTGAAAGAGGCGGGAGCCACGGCCGCCGGCGCTTACCTCTTGCATGCTTCTTCCGCAAATTATGCGGACTTGCAGTTCGCGTGCGATCTTCCGGAATATGCTGGGGAGGGCGGCCAGGTTCCACGGCTATCGATCACCAAGCTTTTCCTTTTTGGCCCGACGCCGCAGGGATGCGAAGTCAGCTGCGATATTTCGATAACGCTTTCCGCTCCGCTGTCACGGCCGCTCGCCATGGGACTGGAATCGGTAATCAATTTTCTTGCGCCCGCGGATGCGGACCGCTTTTTCGAGACGCCGTCCGGCCCGCAAAACCTCCGCTTCTCCGGTGCGTTGCCGGCGCCGCTGCTTCGAGTGGCGGACGGCTGGCAGAAAATGCGCGTCACGCTGCATGCCCCGGGCTCGCAGGAGTTCTGGGTCGCTCCGATCGAAACGGTGTCGGAGTCCGAAGGCGGGTTCGAGCGCGTTTATCAGGGTTCACAAATTCTGGCGGTGTGGCGTCCGGATTTCACGCAGCATACGTCGTTTTCGGCGCGGTTGCTCTGGCGCGTGGAGTCGCTCTAGTCTTTCGATTGGGCGGCGTGACTTCCTGGAGTTATGCTCTTCCCGGTGAATTTCCGATTCCAACCGATGATCTCCTCACCGTGGTTGATCTTCTGCATTGCCTTACTTCTTCGGCTGAGCTTCCTGTTTTATGAAGCACATCAAGTTCCAGCCGAAGCGCTGGCCACGGTTCCATTTCAAAATGAAGTTGGAAGCGTTGCCGCCGCGCTGGCGCAAGGGCAGGGCTTCTGTTGCGTGTTTCATCAACCCACGGGGCCCACGGCCTGGCTGGCGCCGGTGTACCCGTTTTTCCTAGCGATCGTCTTCAAGGTATTCGGGAATTTCACAGTTGCTGCCTTTTATGCGGCAGCGTTCTTCAACTGCCTCTTCTCGGCGCTTGCTTGCTGGCCGCTTTTTTATGCAGCGCTGCGGATAGGAAACCGCGCGACTGCCGCTGCGGCCGGCTGGCTCTGGGCCGTGTTTCCCAGCGGAATTCTCATCCCGTTCGAATGGATCTGGGATACTTCGCTCTCCGCCCTACTGGCGATCAGCCTGCTTTGGTTCACTTTTCGCCTTGCTGACGATACCCGCCGGAGAAATTTCATTTTGTACGGTTTGTTCTGGGGCTTCTGCCTGTTGGTGAATCCAGCACTCGGCGCCGTATTTCCTTTTCTACTTCTCTGGATCTGTTTTCGGATAAATTCCTCCGCACCCCGCCGGCTTGGTCAGATTGCCCTGGTTGTTTTGCTGGCGATCCTCGTTTGCCTTCCGTGGACCATTCGCAACGCCGTTCAGTTCCATCGATTGATTCCGATCCGCTCGGATTTTCCCTTCGAGCTGTGGATGGGAAACAATCCGATTTACGACCAGCACTCCCGGCAGTTGAATCGCATCACTCGTTACGAAGAGGCCCATCGGTATTCCCAGTTGGGTGAGACGGCTTTTCTGGAAGAAAAAGGGCGAGCCGCGACGGAATTTATTCGCACACATCCCGCACTCACGCTGCAACTCGCGGCGAGGCGCGCCATTGCGGTCTGGATGGGAACTCCCACGCCCTGGCAGGATTTTCAGCGAGCCGATTCCAATCTGGCGCGATTCATCTTTTTATGGAATGCGGTGACCGTCATCGGCGCGGCCATGGGCCTTGCTTGTCTTTTCTCCGTCCGCAGGTGGTTTCTGCTGCCAGTCGCTGCCTTTCCTTTGGCGTTTCCACTGGTCTATTACATGACGCAGGCTTCGCTGCGCCTGCGGCATCCGTGCGATCCGATCCTCGCGCTTCTGATCGCGCTGGCCCTGACCTGGCCCTGGCTGCGAACCGCTTCGCATGCAAATGCCGGTTGATTGCGGTACACTTCCGCAAGCCCAATATTCCGAAAAATCAGGGAATTCATTGAAGTAATTTCATTCGATAGAGCTTTTACCGAT
>WNFD01006561.1_pt1 | contig 12402 bp, 9 predicted proteins | sample 5400491 | NCBI WGS metagenome assembly WNFD01 (sample SAMN13153343, study PRJNA577476) | soil metagenome | isolation source: 120 cm saprolite under Douglas fir tree site 2 hole 2 replicate 2 | place: USA:California | collected 2015-04-18 | reverse complement strand
AACGCGGCTTCGAATCCCTGTGGGTGCCGGAACACACCCACATCCCGTCGTCCCGCCGGTCGGCCTATCCGGCGAGCGGCGGACTGGTCCGCGCCTACTACGAGATCATGGATCCGTTCCTGGCGCTCAATACCGCGGCGGCCGTGACCACGAAGCTCAGGATCGGCACCGGCATCGCCCTGGTGACCCAGCGCGATCCGATCGTCACCGCGAAGATGGTTTCCTCGATCGACCAGCTGTCCGGCGGCCGCTTCCTGTTCGGCGTCGGCAATGGCTGGAACCAGGACGAGGTCGAGAACCACGGCACCGCGTTCAAGAGCCGCCACAAGCTGGCGCGCGAACGGATCGAAGCGATGAAGACGATCTGGACTCAGGAAGAACCCGAATACCACGGCGAATTCGTCGCCTTCGACAAGATGAAGCAGTGGCCCAAGCCGGCCCAGATACCGCATCCGCCGATCATCGTCGGCGGCGCGTTCCCTTATGCCGCCAGGCGCGCGATCCGCTACGGCGACGGCTGGATTCCCCGCGACGACTGGCTGGAACGGGACGGCGTGGGAGTCCTCGACCAGTTCCGCAAGATGGCGACGGACGCCGGGCGCGATCCCGCAACCTTGCCTATAAGCATCTTCCGCGTGCCCGACGACATCGACCGCCTGCGCCTGTACGAGGAACTCGGCATCGACCGCGTCGTCTTCTCCCTGCCGGCGGAGAAAGAGGACAAGCTCCTGCCCATTCTCGACCGCTGGGCCGAGTTGAAGCATCAACTGGGTGATGGGCCTGGGTGAGAAACGCGCCGCGAGCCTCAGGTCTGAACGATAGCCTTGGCGAAGCGGCGATCTTCGGCCTTCTGGCGACTGGTCTTGCCGAGTGTCGCGCGGCCGAACAGATAATGTTTCGACATGTCCGCCGAGTAGCGTGTCGCGGCAGGCCGCTTGCCGACGGCTTCGGCGAGGGCGCGGACATGATGCGGGCCGGCGCCGCAGCAAACACCGAGATAGCGAATGCCCATGCCGTCGGCGACGGCGCCGAACTCGGCGATCTCGAAGCGATTGCAGGTGAACGGGTCGAGCGCGATCGGAAAGGCATGCCCGCCGGGCAGGCAGCCGCAGCCGTAGTCGGTGAGCGACTGGAACGACGGCCGCGACCGCGTGGTCCGATAGGGCACCGGCAGCGCCGCGACGTGGCATTTGACGGCTTTCCGCATCTCGGCGAGCAGCGGCAGCATGCTCGCCGGCCCGCGCGTGCAGTTGAGCCCGACCACGTCGGCTCCGGCCTGCTCGAGCCGACGCGCCGCATTCGCCCAGCTCCAGCCTTCGCGCGTCCTGCCCTTGTGTGCAGCGAGCGTGATCACCGCCACCTGGCCCGCCTGTTTGATCACGTCGAGCGCCAGCAGAGCCTCTTGGGTGTGGCCGAAGGTCTCGCCGATGATGAAATCGACCCCGGCATCGACGGCCCATCCGACTTGTTCCTCGAACATCGCGCGCACGGTCTTGATCGTCGCGGGATCCTTCGGGTCATAGATGGTGGTGTTGCAGATGTTGCCGGCCAGCAGCGTCCCGGTGTCGCGCGTTACCTTCTTGGCGATGGCGAGCGCGTTGAGGTTCATCGGCTTCAGGTCCTTCTCCCGACCGATCACCCGCAGCTTCTGGCGATGCGCGTAATAGGTGAACGCCTCGACAACATCGGAGCCGGCATGGACGAACTCGCGATGCAGTTGCTCGACCAGCTCGGGGTGCTCGAGCACGACTTCGGGCACATAGGCTCCGGCTTGCAGATAACCGCGCCGCTCGAGCTCGAAAAGATAACCTTCGGCGCAGATCACCGGACCCTTGTCGAGCCGGGCCATCAGGCTGGCCTTCCCTGCCGTTTTCTTGTTGCTCATGTTGCTTCCCCCGTGAGTCGCCGGCCCTCTTGAGTCAAAGCCTGGTCTGGTATTCGCGCTGGATCTTCTGGATGCGCCGATGCGTGCCGAAGAACGCGTGCTTGGACATGTCGGCGCTGTAGCGGCTGGCCGCGGGCTTTCGCCCGACGGACTCGGCGAGCGCGCGGATATGGTGCGGACCCGCGCCGCAGCAGATGCCGAGATAGCGAATCCCCAGCGCCTGCGCGTCAGCGCCGAAATCGGCGATCTCGCCGCGTGTGCAGGTGAAGGGATCGAGTCCGACCGGGAAAGGACGGACTCCGGGACAGCAGCGATCGCTGAGCGACATGAAGCTCGGCTGCTTGGCGGTCGTGCGGTAGGGCACCGGCAGCGCCGCCACGTGGCACCGCACGGCTTTGCGGATGGTCTTGAGCAGCGGCATCATGGTGGCCGGGCCGCGATGGCAATTGAGCCCGACCACGTCCGCACCGGCCGCTTCCAGCCGCCGGCACGTCTCTGCGGCGCTCCAGCCCTCGCGCGTTCTGGTTTCGCGATGGATGGAGAAGGTCACGACGGCGGGAACTTGGCTGAAGCGCTTGATCGCCTCGAGCGCCATCAGCGCCTCGCCGCCCCACGAGAACGTCTCGGCGACGATGTAGTCGACGCCGGCACCGGCGGCCCAGCCGACCTGCTCTTCGAAAATCCGCGCGACTTTCCTGAGAGCAGCCTTGTCGCGCGGCGCATATATATTCGTATTGCAGATGTCGCCGGCGAACAGCGTTGCCGTCTCGCGCGCGACTTTGTGGGCGATGGCGAGCGCCATGACGTTCATCGGCTCGAGGTCCTTCTCGCGACCGATGATGCGCAGCTTTTCGCGATGCACGTAGTAGGTGAGGGCTTGCACGACGTCCGAGCCGGCATGGACGAAGTCGCGGTGCAGCCGTTCCACCACTTCAGGGTGCTCGATCAGCACTTCGGGAACGAACGCACCGGCCTGCAGGTAGCCCCGGCGCTCGAGCTCGAAGACGTAGCCCTCGGCGCAAATGACCGGGCCCGCCGCCAGGCATTGCATCAACCCGCGCCTGGCGCGCGACTTGATCCTGGCTTTTGTCATCCTGATTGGCTGCCCATCCTCGAATACTCGCACCCGACCGAGCGAGGCGTCACGCGGAAAAGCGCGCGGTTCAGGCGCGCATGCGCAGGCCCTTGGGATCGAACAGCGGCTCGTCGAGTCGAACCGCCTTGCGGCGCTGGCCGATGATCTCGATCTCGAAGCCCGAGTTCGCCGCACCCAGCGCCGCCGAGACATAGCCCAGCGCCACCGATTGCCCCGCCGTATGGGCATAGCCGCCCGACGTGATCCAGCCGACCACCTTGCCGTCGTGCCACACCGGCTCGTCGCCGATCGCGTCGGCCCCGTCGGCATCGACCGTGAACGTTACCAGCCGGCGCTCAGCACCCGTAGCGCGTTCCTCTGCCGCCGCTTCGCGCCCGATGAAGTCGTTCTTCTTCAGGTCGACGAAGCGATCGAGTCCGGCCTCGCCGGGTCCGTAGATCGGGCGGTATTCCCGCGCCCAGGTGCCAAAGCTCTTTTCCAGCCGCAATGAATGGAGCGCGCGCGCTCCGAAATGGCGCAAGCCCAACGGTCGCCCGGCCTCGAGGAGCACGTCGTACAGCGCGCGTTGAAGGTCCGGGCTCACCCAGATCTCGTAACCCAGATCGCCGGTGAACGAGATCCGCCCGACCATCGCCGGGATCATGCCGACATCCATGGGCCGAAACGACAGGAACGGAAACGCCGCTGTCGACAGATCGTCGCGGACCAGGGATTGCAGCAGGTCGCGCGACTTCGGCCCGGCGACGGAGAGCCCGACAGTGTCGGCGGCGCAGGCCCGGACCGACGTGCCCGGCGGCGGCGGATGGCGCTCGAACCAGCGCTGGTAGTGCTTCTCGGCCGCGTAGGTGCCGACGATGAAGAACCGTTCCGCCGCAACGCGGGCGATGGTGAAATCGCCGATCAGCTTGCCGCGCTGGTTGAGCATGGGCGACAGCGCGATGCGCCCGGTCCGCGGCAGGCGATTGGCCATCAGCCGGGTGAGCCATTCCTCCGCGCCCGGGCCGCACACCTCGAATTTCCCGTAGTTCGATATTTCAAGCAACCCCACGGCCGTGCGGACGGCCGTGCACTCTTCGCCGACATGGGCATGGGCGTTCGAGCGGCGGAACGTGATGTTCTCGACCGGCGCGGTGCCCTGTGGCGCGAACCACAGCGCCTGTTCGAGGCCCCAATAGTCGCCGAACACGGCATTCGCCGCCTTGAGCCGGTCGTAGATCGGTGTGGTGCGAAGCGGCCGCGCGGCGGAGAGTTCCTCGTTGGGAAAGCGGATGCGGAAGCGGCGTGAATAGTTTTCGCGCACCTTGGCATTGGTATAGGCCATCGTTGCCCAGTCGCCGAAGCGCGCCACGTCCATCGCCCAGACGTCGAAGCCGGGATCGCCGTTCACCATCCAGTTGGCGAGCGCCAGGCCAACGCCGCCACCCTGGCTGAACCCGGCCATGACGCCGCAAGCGACCCAGAAATTCTTCAGTCCGCGGATCGGGCCGATCAGCGGATTGCCATCCGGCGCAAAGGTGAACGGCCCGTTGATCGTCTTCTTGATGCCGGCCCGCTCGATCGCCGGGAAATGCCTAAAACCGATCTCGAGGCTGGGGGCGATGCGATCGAGATCGTTGGGCAGGAGCTCGTGCCCGAAATTCCACGGCGTCGCATGCTCCGACCACGGCATGCCCTGGCGCTCGTAGGTCCCCATCAACATGCCCTTGCCCTCTTGGCGCATGTAGATCTCGCCCTCGAAGTCGACGATATGCAGCATCTCCTTGGCCGATGAAGCGACCTCGGGGATCTCCTCGGAGATGATGTATTGATGCTCCATCGCGAGGATCGGCAGTTCGAGGCCGACCATGCGGCCGACCTCGCGCGCCCACAGGCCGCCGGCATTGACGACATGCTGGGCATGGAGGTTGCCCTTTTCGGTGACGACGTCCCACGTGCCGTCGGTGCGCGACTTGAGGTCGGTAACACGGGTGTGGCGGTAGATTTCGGCGCCCTGCAGCTGGGCCGACTTGGCGTAGGCGACGGTCACGCCCCACGGGTCGACATGGCCCTCGATCGGGTCGTAGAGCGCGCCGACGAAATGCTTCTTGTCCATCAGCGGGAACAGTTTGACCGCCTCGTCGACCGACACCATGTCGAGTTCCATGCCGAGGTAGCGGCCGCGCGCATTGACCATTTTCAGCCAATCCAGCCGCTCCTTCGTTCCGGCGAGCATGAGGCCGCCGGTGAGATGCACGCCGCAGGATTGCCCCGAGAGCTCCTCGATCTCCTTGTAGAGATTGATGGTGTATTGCTGCAGCTTGGCGACGTTGGGGTCGCCGTTGATGGTGTGCATGCCGCCGGCGGCGTGCCAGGTCGATCCCGAGGTGAGCTCGCTGCGCTCGATCAGGACGACGTCCTTCCAGCCCGCCTTGGTCAGGTGATAGAGGACGCTGGCGCCGACGACGCCGCCACCGATCACGGCGACCTGGGCATGGGATTTCATGAGGGGGATTTCATGAGGGGGTCCTGGACTCTTGGTGGTCAGAGTATCCGATCAAGGATGGCGCGGGTACCCCGGTCCGCAAAGCCCGTCGGGTTGACAGTGGCGGCAGCCGGAGAGCAACCTTTTGCCAATTGTCGGCTCGCGCGCGATGACAGGAAAAGTCAGGCGACTGGGGCGCGGCCAGACGAGGGGGGCCAGCGATGAGCGACAACGACCAGCACGCGTATCTTGGCAAGCTGCATGAGCAGCTCGAGAGCCGCAAAATCGACCGGCGCGAGTTCCTGCGCACCGCGACGCTGCTTGGGCTCTCCGCGACCGCCGCCTATGCGGCCGCAGGACGCATTCTCGGCGGCGATGCCGGCGGCCAGGCGCTGGCCCAGGCAACAACCAAGCCCAAAGGCGGGGTCCTGCGCGTCGGCATGGCCTGCCAGGAGATCAGCTCGCCGCATACCTATAGTTGGGTCGAATCGAGCAATTCGGGCCGCGCGGTGCTCGACTATCTGACCGTGACCGGTCCCGACAACATCACGCGGCCCTCGCTGGTTGAGCGCTGGGAGGCCAGCCCCGACCTCAAGACCTGGACGCTGCATCTGCGGCGCGACGTGAAGTGGCGCAAGGGCCGGCAATTCAATGCCGACGATGTGGTGTGGAACCTCAGGCACGTGCTCGATCCGAAGACCGGTTCGTCGACCGTCGGCCTGATGAAGGGCTTCATCCTTGACGAGTTCGAGACCGACGAGCTCGATGCCTAGGGCGCCAAGAAGAAATCAGTCCGGCTGTGGGATGCCAACGCGATCGAGCGGGTCGACGACTTCACCGTCCGCCTGAACGGCAAGTCGGCGCAGCTCGCCATCCCCGAGCAGCTCTATCACTACCCGTTGCTGATCGTGGATCCCGAGGAAGGCGGCAAGTTCGGCGTCGGCTCCAACGGCACCGGCCCGTTCGAGCTGGTCGAAAACACGGTTGGCCGCAAGCAGGTGTTCAAGGCGCGCAAGGACTATTGGGGCGAGGGACCCTACATCGACCAGCTCGAATATATCGACCTCGGCTCGGATCCGGCGGCGGCGCTGGCTGCGCTGGCGTCAAGCCAGGTCGACCTGCTCTATGGCGCCGACATCCGCATCGCCGAGGCGATGGAGAAGCTGCCCAACGTCACGATGCACAGGGTCGATACGTCCTATACGGCGACGGCGCGCATGCAGCCGATCAAGCCGTTCGACGACAAGCGCGTGCGCAAGGCGGTGCAATACGCCACCGATGTGGACGCGGTCCTGAAGCTGTCCCATCGCGGCCTCGGCCTGCCCGGCGAACACCACCACGTGGCGCCGATCCATCCCGAATATGCCAAGCTGCCGCCGGTCACGCGCGACATCGCCAAGGCCAAGGCGCTGCTTGCCGAAGCGGGCTACCCCGGCGGCATCGACGTCGACTTCACGGTGCGCACCACCCCGGCATGGGAGCCGGCGGCGGCACAGATCATGGCCGAGCAATGGAAAGAGGCCGGCATCAGGGCCAAGATCACCGTCCTGCCCGACACCCAATACTGGGAGGTCTGGACCAAGGTGCCGTTCGGCTTCACCACCTGGGCCCATCGGCCGCTCGGCGTCCTCAACTACGCGCTTGCCTACCGCACCGGCGTGCCGTGGAACGAATCGAAATTCTCCAATGCCGAATTCGACCGCCTGCTCACCCAGGCCGAGGGCACGCTCGATGTCGACAAGCGGCGCGAGATCATGGCCAAGCTCGAGCAGATCATGCTCGACGAAGCGCCCGTGGTGCTGCCGCTCTATCGTGCCCTCTTCACCTTCTCGCAAAAGCGGGTCACGGGCTTCAGGATGCACCCCACGGCCTACATTAATGCCAACGAGATCGCCGTGACTTCCTGAGGCGACGATCGGTGGGGACATGATGCGGCAGACAGTCGAAAGCGCCGATCTGGAGTTTGCGGCAAACCATCCGGCGCGGCTTGTCGATCTGCAGCGCTACCCGATCCACGATCTCGCGCGCCCGACCACGCGGGCGCTGGTGTCGAAATGCAGGTCGGAGCTGCGGGCAAGCGGCGCCTGCATCCTGCCCGAATTCCTGACGGTCGATGCCCTGCAGCGCATAGTAAGCGAGGCCCGCGCGGTCGCCCCGCGGGCGCATTGGGGTGGCAGTTCGAGTGGCACCGCCTATCTCGAACCGCCGGACATGGCCTTCCCGGAGAACCACCCGCGACGGCGGACGCAGTTTTCGTCGGTCGGCGCGATCGCCTACGATCTGATCCCGCCGACCGACGCGCTGCGGCAACTCTACGAGTGGGACGGCCTGCTCGCCTTCATCGCCGCCATTGTCGATCGCGGCCCGGTCTACCGTTACGCCGATCCGCTGGGTGCGCTCAACATCGCCGTCATGAAGGACGGCGACAGCCTGCTGTGGCACTACGACCAGACCGACTTCGTGACCTCGATCCTGCTGCAGGATTGCCAGACCGGCGGCGATTTCGAATATGTCCCGATGATCCGCACCGCCCGCAACGAGAACTACGACCGCGTCCGCCGTCTGCTCGACGGCGATCGTGGCGAGGCGGTGCGGCTGGCGCTCGAGCCCGGCACCTTTGCGTTCTTCGAGGGCCGCCAGTCGATCCATCGCGTCGCGCCGATCGCCGGGCCGACCAACCGCTATATCGGGCTGCTTGGCTTCGACACCAAGCCCGACACCAACAGCAGCGAACGCCTGAAGATGCGTCGTTACGGACGCGTCGCCTGAGCGCGATCGGGAGCCCGATGTGATGGCGCGCTACGCCGTCCGACAACTTGGCTATATGGCGCTCACCCTGCTGGTAGTGTCCTGCGCGGTCTTCGTGCTGAACGAATTCGCGCCGGGCGATGTCGCCCGCAAGCTGCTCGGCGCCTATGCCACGCAGGAGCAGGTCGAGCACCTCACCCAGCAACTCGGTCTCGATCGGCCGGTGCTGGTCCGCTACGTCGAATACATGGGCGACGTGCTCCGGGGAAATTTCGGCCAATCGCTCACCTTCAAGGTTCCGGTGGCGCAGATCCTGCTCGAGCGGCTGTCCAACACGCTCCTGCTCGCCGCCATCGCCTTCGCCGTGATCGTGCCGTTGGCCGTGCTGTTCGGCGTGCTGGCGGGCATGCGCGAAGGCAGCGCCCAGGACCATTCGATCCTGATCGCCGCCAATTTCCTGTCCTCGCTGCCCGAATTCGCGACCGGCGTGTTCCTGGCCTGCATCTTCGCCGTCTGGCTCGGCTGGCTGCCGGGCACCTCGCCGCTCTCCATGGGCGGCAACTGGTCGATCGCCAGCCAGCTCGTGATGCCTGTGCTGGTGATGGCGCTCTACGACATGGGCTACCTGATCGCCATGATCCGCGTCTCGATGATCGGCGTGATGCGACAGCCCTTCATCCGCACCGCGATTCTCAAGGGCATGAAGCGGCGCGACGTGATCGTGAAACATGCGCTGCGCAATGCGCTGATCGCGCCCTTCACCGCTATCCTGCTGCAGATCAACTACCTGATCGCCGGCGTCGTGGTGGTCGAAACGGTGTTCGCCTATCCCGGCTTCGGCCGGCTGATGCTGCAGGCGGCGATGTCCAAGGACATCGCCCTGGTCGAGGCCGGCGCGTTGGTGGCGGTGCTGATCGCCATGACGACGCAACTGGCGGGCGACCTCGGCTACATGCTGCTCGATCCTCGTATCCGGATCCAGAAATGACCGACATTGCCGACATCGCCAGCCCGGCGCCGATCGCGGCAACGGCGCGTGGCGCGCGCTCGTTCCGGCTGTCGACCGCGGGCTATGTCGGGCTTGCCATCATATTGGCCTGGGCAATCGCGGCGTTGCTGGCACCCGTGCTGGCGCTGCCGGCGCCCAATGCCAGCGATCTCGCCGCACTCGCCGACCCGCGCCCATCGGCCATCCACTGGCTGGGCGTCGATCTCTCGGGACGCGACCTCCTCTCGCGGACGATCTGGGGCGCGCGCACGGTGCTCACCGTGGCGCCGATCGCCGTGGCCGGCGCGACCATCGTCGGCGCCTTGCTCGGCCTGTGCGCCGGCTACTATCGCGGCGTGCCCGACTCGGTGCTGAGCCGGGTTTCCGACATCATCCTCTCCTTCCCGGTGATCATCCTCTACATGATCATCCTCACCAAATTCGGCGCCTCGGCGTTCAACATCATAGCGGTGATCACCGTCACCAAGGCGCCGATCATCTACCGCCTGGTGCGCGCCATGACGCTCGAGTTGCGCGAGCGCGAATACGTCGCCGCGGCGCAGATGCGCGGCGAGTCGGCGCTCTACATCATGCTGGTCGAGATCCTGCCCAATGCCCGCGGCCCGATCGTCGTCGATGTCTGCCTGCGGCTCGGCTACACGACGATTGCCATCGGCGCCCTGGGCTTCCTCGGCATCGGCCTGCCGCCGCCCGCGCCCGACTGGGGCGGCATGGTGCGGGAAACCTACGGCATGATTTCGATCTATCCGCACATGGCGATCGTGCCCTGCATCGCCATTTCCTCGCTGGTCGTGGGCTTCAATCTCCTCGCCGTCGGCCTGCGCCGCCGCGTGCAGCATGGCTGAGCCGGGCCCCTTGCTGGCCTGCGAGAGGCTGACCGTCGACTACGGTTCGGACGACGGCCGCCAGCGCGCGGTCGACGATCTTTCGTTCCATATCGGTCGCGGCGAGGCCTTCGGGCTGGTCGGCGAATCGGGCTGCGGCAAGTCGACCGTGGCGCTCGCCATCATGCGTCATCTCGGGCCGAACGGTATCGTGGCCGACGGGGCCATCCGCTTCGACGGAACCGACCTGCTGGGCCTCGGCGGCGAGGCGCTGCGCCGCATCCGCGGCGCGCGGATCGCGATGGTCTATCAGGATCCGCTGAGCAGCCTCAATCCGGTGATGACGATCGGCCGGCAGCTCATGGAAGTGCCGTTGCTTCATCGCACCGCCGACCGCGAGACCGCGCGGCGGCTCGCGGTGCAGGCGCTGGCCGACGTCGAGCTGCCCGATCCTGAGGCGCTGATGTCGCGCTATCCCCATCAGCTGTCGGGTGGCCAGCAGCAGCGCTGCGTGATCGCCATGGCGATGATCGCCGAACCGGCCCTGCTCGTTCTCGACGAGCCGACCACCGGCCTCGACGTCACCGTCGAAGCCGCCGTGCTAGACTTGGTCGACCGTTTGCGCCGCCGTCGCGGCACGGCGGTGCTGTTGATCAGCCACAATCTCGGCGCCGTCAGCCGCCTGTGCGACCGCATAGGCGTGCTCTATGCCGGACGCCTGGTCGAGCAGGGCCCGCTCGCCCAAGTGTTCCGCAATCCCCGGCACCCCTACACGCGCGGCCTGTTGAATTGCGTGCCGACCGCAGGAGCCGACCGTCAGGGCCGACCGCTCACCCCGATCGGCGGCAGCCTGACCGAGGCAGCGCGGCTGGCCGTCGGCTGCGCCTTTGCCGATCGCTGCGGCCATGTCGTCGAGGGCCTGTGCACGTCGGGACCGATCGCGCTTGCTTCCATCGCCGATGAGGCAGGCCACGTTGCCCGCTGTGTGCGCAGCGAAAGCCTGCCAATCTTTGCGTGGCGACAGGCCTCCGGGCCGCAGCCGGCCGCCAGGTTGGCGACCGAGACGATCCTTGAAGTCCGCGCGCTCGGCAAACGCTACGACCTGGGCGGATCGTCGATCGAGGCGTTGGTTGGTATCGAGGTCGAGCTCGAACGCGGCCGTACGCTCGCCATCGTCGGCGAATCGGGCAGCGGCAAATCGACCTTCGCACGCATCCTGACCGGTCTCACGGGAGCGAACGCCGGCGAACTCAGCTTCCATGGTCAGAACATCGCCCGGCTGCCGATCGCCAAAAGATCGCGCGATCTCCGTCAGCGCCTGCAAATGATCTTCCAGAATCCCGACAGCACGCTCAACCCGAGCCACACCGTGGGCTATGCGCTGCGCCGCACCGTGCGCCGGCTGCGCGGGTTGGGGCGACAGGAATCGGACGCCGAGGTGTCGCGGCTGCTAAAACTCGTCCAGCTCCCGACCCACTACGCCGGCCGCATGCCCGACCAGCTCTCCGGCGGGCAGCGTCAGCGGATATCGATCGCGCGCGCCCTGGCGAATCTGCTGAAGGAGCTGCAGGAGCGCCAGGAACTCAGCCTGGTGTTCATTTCGCACGACATCGCGTTGGTCCGCTACATGGCGGACTACGTGGCGCTGTTCTACCGCGGCCGGGTGGTGGAATGCGGCCCCGCCGATGCCGTGTTCGCGCCGCCCTACCATCCCTACACCCAGATGCTGCTGGCGGCGGTGCCCGATCCGGATCCCGATTCCCCTCGCCCTCGCCTCGCGCTGCGGGAATCCTCGGCCGTCCAGCCGGGCGGGACCGAGCGCGGCTGCCCGTTCACCAACCGTTGCCCCTATCGCATCGAGGGCAAATGCGACAGGGAGAAGCCGCCCATCGTCACGCCGAGCGCGGGCCACCGCATCGCCTGTCACCTCTCGCCCGAGAACCTGCCGCACGATCTGGTGGGCGCCTTTGGTGGTGCGGCATTGTCCTAATTCGGACAGTATCGGCCAATTCGTCGTGTCTCGGTTGACATGCTGGGGGCCGGGACAACATTGAGCCATGGCGGACGGCGGACTAACCCGCAAATTTCGCATCGTCGGATCGAGCCCATGACTTGGAGCCTTCTCGGCCTCGTCGTTCTCGGCGGCTCCGTGATAGTCGCTCTGTTGGCCGCTGTCGTCTGGTACTGCATTCTGCAAATCGCGAAGTGGTGACGACTTCGCCATGCCACAGCAGCTTCACCAATAGTCTGGCGGCAGCGGCGCTCCCGGCTTCAGACCAAGACCTTTGCGGCTTGGTCAGCGTGGCGGGGGTGGATCGATGCCGTAGGTCCACTCCGTGCGGAACACGTTGTTGGAGTCCTGCACGCGTACCTGCGCAC
>WNFD01005741.1_pt1 | contig 12410 bp, 11 predicted proteins | sample 5400491 | NCBI WGS metagenome assembly WNFD01 (sample SAMN13153343, study PRJNA577476) | soil metagenome | isolation source: 120 cm saprolite under Douglas fir tree site 2 hole 2 replicate 2 | place: USA:California | collected 2015-04-18 | reverse complement strand
AGCCGGGGCTTCCCCATTAACACCCATAACCCTTTTAGAAAGACGATTTTACCCGTAACCCATTTATAATGAAGATTTTGCAGACACACAAAATCATATCTCGTTGAATCAAAGGACTTTAGCCAAGGGTACCCCCCCGGGGGGGTACCCTCAAAGGAGACAATCATGCACCACCCAGGATCGAGCGTCTCCTCAACCTTCAATCCGCTACACGAACTCCAGATAGCTCCGCGCAACAGAACGAACCACCTCATCGACCGGCCTCGCCCAAAGCGCCTCATTGAAGATCTCCACCTCAATCGGCCCGCGATACCCCGCCGCCTCCACCGCAGCCCGCAGCCGGCGAATCTCAATCACGCCATCCCCCATCATTCCCCGCCCCATCAGCATGTCGGGCGTGGGAACGATCCAATCCGAGACATGAAACGCGAAGATCCGCTCACCCGCCCGCGCGATCTCCGCGTAAACCTGCGGGTCCCACCACACGTGATACACATCCACCACAACGCCAACCCACCGCGGATCGAACTGGCCAGCAATCTCATTCGCCTGCCCCAGCGTCACCACCACCGACCGGTCCGCAGCGAACATCGGATGCAAAGCCTCCACGCCAAGCCTCACCCCGCACTGCGCCGCATATGCAACAATCTCCCCAATCCCATCCACCACCATCCGCAGAGCCCCATCGATATCGCGATCCGGAGCCGGCCCATTCACCAGCACCAGCAGATCGGCGCCCACCGCCGCCGCCTCATCGATAGCCCGCAGATTATCCTCAACCCTCTGCCGCCTCTCCTCCGCCGTAGCCGCCGGAAACATCCCACCCCGGCACAGACTCGAGACCCGCAACCCAGCCTCCCGTATCACCCGGCCCGCCTCCGCCGGAGCCTCCCCAACCGCATACCGCCACGGCCCAATCCAGGGAATCCCCCCGCGCACACACGCATCCACAACCTCCTGCAATCCCCTCTTCCCCACCGTCATCTGGTTCAAACTAAGACGCGACAGATCCTTCATCCCACCAACCCCGCGAGTTCCAGAACCAGCCGCATCCGCCGCACCGCAAGCTCTGGATCACTTAGCAGACGAGCCCGGTCGGCATACACGAACAACTCCGCCAGATGCACCACCGACCGCGCACTCTCGGCCCCGTTCAACATACGGAAGTGCCTCTGATGCCCATTGAGATAAGCCAGAAAAACCAAACCAGTCTTGTAGTTGTAAGTAGGAGCCTGAAAGATATGCCGCGAAAGAGCCACAGTCGGTCCCATCAACTCCTCATACCGCTGCAGATCCCCAGCATCCAGGGCCCGCAGAGCCAAAGCCGCCGCCGGAGCAATGCCATCGAAGATCCCTAGCAGAGCATCGCTATGCCCATCAACATCGCCGCGAATCAGCTCAGGATAGTTGAAGTCGTCTCCCGTATACATCCGAACCCCCGCAGGCAGAAGGCGCCGCATCGCAATCTCACGATCCATATCCAGCAACGAGATCTTGATCCCATCGATCTTCGCCCGGTTATCGCGAATCACACCCAGACAAGTAGTCATCCCCTCATCTTCGTCACCACCGCCCCAATACCCCTTCAACTGAGGATCGAAAGCCTCGCCCAGCCAATGCAGAATCGCAGGCCGCGACAACTGCGACAGCAGCCGTCCATAAACCCGGTGATAGTCCTCCGGCCCCTTCGCGCACCTCACCAGCGCGCGGCTGGCCATAAGAATCACCCTCGCCCCCGCAGCCTCGATCACCCCACACTGCTCCTCGTAAGCAGCAATCACCTCCTCGAGACTCGCAGGCCGATGCGGATCGAGCTGATCCGTATTGGCCCCGCAGGCAATCGCCCCACCGGCCTCCGCCGACGAATGCCGAACAATCGCCTTCGCCGTCTCCCAGTCCAGCCCCATGCCCCGCTGAGCAGTATCCATCACCTCAGCCACGCCAAACCCCAGCGACCACAGATACCGCCGGAACGCCAGTGTCGCCTCCATATCCACCGTCTGCCTGGAAGCAAACGGGGCAACCACAACATGAGCCGCCGCATAGGCAACACGCGAAGACGAAGGAGAACCCGGCACCACTGGCAGCGGCCCAGCCTCGTTCAATTTGTACCCAGTCAATCCGTCAGAGAGAGGAAGTCGAATATGCATTTACCTGATTATTCTCGCAGTGTCCTGTATGTATGAGCCTCTAGCTGAGCGTCAGAGGCGGTATATCGAGCCAGCGGCGTTCAGCCCACGAGCGCAAACCTTCCTCGGCCAGTTGCACTCCCTTCGCGGCCTCCAGAAACCCATGCGGGAACGGAGCATCATCGAGGACATGCCTCAGGAACATCTCCCATTGAATCTTGAATGCGTTGTCTGCATTAGTTGTAGTGGGAACTGTCTGCCAGCCATCGAGGAAGTCAATAGGATTCGGAATATCCGGATTCCAGACTGCTTTAGGCGTCGTAACGCGCGACTGCACCTTGCACTCGCGAAGCCCGACGATCGCGCTGCCATTCGTTCCGTCAACCTGCAGGATCAGCAGGTCGTCGCGATAGACCCTCGTCGCCCACGAGGAGTTGATATGCGCAATCACGCCGCCCTCAATCTCGAACGTCGCATAGGCTGCATCGTCTGCCGTGCATTGATAGCTCTTGCCCGCCTCATCCACACGCTCGGGAATCGTCGTCTTCCCAACGCAACTGACGGCGGTCACGCGGCCAAAGAGATTCTCCAGCACATACTGCCAGTGCGGAAACATATCGAGGATGATGCCGCCCCCATCCTCTTTTCTGTAGTTCCACGAAGGCCTCTGCCCCGCCGGCAGCGGTCCCTCGAAGACCCAATACCCGAACTCGCCTCGCACCGAAAGCACCCGTCCCAGAAAGCCGCTCTGAAGCACCTGCTTCAACTTGAGAATCCCAGGCAGGAACAGCTTGTCCTGAACAACGCCATTCTTCACCCCGGCGCGAGCCGCCTCCCGCGCCAGTTCAAGACTGTCTTCCAGGGTCCCAGCAAGCGGCTTCTCGCAGTAGATATGCTTGCCGGCCGCTATAGCCGAGCGAACGCTCGCGGCCCGCAACAGGGTGGACTGCGCATCGAAATAAATAACGTTATGCGGATCGGCAAGGCAGGCGTCCAGATCAGTACTCCATCGATCGACATTCCATTCTTTTGCCAGCGCCTCCAGCTTTGCTGCATTGCGTCCCACCAATACAGGATCTGGCAGCACCACCGATTGATCTCTCAACCGAAGCCCCCCCTGCTGTCGAATCGCCGCAATCGAGCGTCCAAGGTGTTGATTGGTTCCCATCCGTCCAGTGACGCCGTTCATGATGATGCCGATCTTTCGCATAGCAGAGTGCTTCCCTCAGAGATGAATTAGCAAGTATTGCGCCCGGGTCTCCGGAAACAGGACCCATAGCCTGACGGAATCATAATGAAGTAATGGGATCAACACCACGTCGAGTAAGGAAGTCGGCCAACTCCACCTAACGTAGCAGCCTCCAGAACGCCACAGAACGAGCAGTCGCGATGGTATTCTGACGGTAATATCATCAACATTGAGGCAGCATCTTTCATGTCGAACGAAAGCACCCCCGGCCCCGGCACCACCCCTGAATCCAACGAATCCTTCGAGAAGATCTTCGCCGAATACGAGCAGAGCCATTCCCGTCAGGCCGGCGAAGTGGGCAGGCAGATCGAAGGGACGGTAGTAGCCGTCTCAGCCGACTCAGTCTTCGTCGATATCGGCTACAAGACCGAAGGTGTTCTCCCCCTTGAGGGCTTCCAGAGCGCCGGCGAATCAATAGAGCCAGGCAACAAGCTCTTAGTCTCGGTCAAGGGCCGCAACCCCGAGGGCTACTACGATCTATCCCGTCTCAAGGTCGCGCAACCAAAAGACTGGTCATCGCTCGAGCAGGCCTTCGCCGACAAGGCAATCATCTCCGGCACAGTCACCGCCGTAGTCAAAGGTGGTCTCACCGTCGATGTTGGAGTTCGCGCCTTCATGCCAGGTTCGCGCAGCGGAGCGCGAGACGCCGCCGAGATGGAGAAGCTCGTAGGCCAGGAGATTCGCTGCCGCATCATCAAACTCGAAACCGAAGAGGAAGACGTCGTAGTGGATCGCCGCGCCGTCGCCGAAGAGGAAGATCGCTCCACGAAGGAGCGCCGCTACTCAGAGATCAAGGAAGGCGACATCGTCTCCGGAACCATACGCAGTCTGGCAAACTATGGCGCATTCGTCGATATCGGCGGCGTCGACGGCCTCCTGCATATCGGCGACATCGCGTGGAGCCGCATCGACAAACCGTCCGACGTCTTATCTCTCGGACAGCAGATCGAAGCGAAGGTCCTCAAGATCGATCCCGAAAACCGCCGCATCTCACTGGGCATCAAGCAGCTCCAACCCCATCCATGGGATGCCGTGCCCGGCAAATTCAGAGCAGGCGAGCGCATACGCGGCACCGTGACGCGAACAACCGACTTCGGTGCATTCGTAGAGCTTGAACCCGGCATCGAAGGCATGATTCACGTCAGCGAGATGTCATGGGCCAAAAAAGTCAGAAAGCCCGGCGACATGCTCAAGCCCGGCGATGCCGTCGATGCAATCATCCTCGGCATTAACCTGGCCGAACGTCGCATCGCCCTTGGCCTCAAGCAGGCACTCGGAGACCCCTGGGCCGACATCTCCGAAAAGTTGGCCGTAGGCTCCGTCGTCGAAGGTCCTATCACCAGCTTCACCAAATTCGGCGCCTTTGTTCAGCTCGCCGAGGGTGTGGAAGGCATGATCCACATCAGCGAGATCACCGCCGAGAAGCGCATCGAGCGCCCGCAGGATGTTCTCAGAGCGGGCCAGCAGGTCAAGGCGAAGGTGCTCGAAGTCGATAGGGAAAAGCGCCAGCTACGCCTGAGCATCAGGCAGATGGTCCCAACCGGACTGGATGAGTTCATCGCCGAGCACAAGGCAGGCGATCTCGTCACAGGACGCCTGATGGAGGTCTCCGATGGGAATGCAACTGTGGAACTAGGCGAAGGCATTCACGCAAAATGCCGGATACCCGCACAGCCTGCAGCCGAGCAACAAACATCGGCCAACGCAAAGCCCGATCTCTCAGATCTCGGTTCCATGTTGAAGGCGCGCTGGAAGGGCGGTTCTGTCACCGAATCCAAGCCCGAACCAATCCGCGCAGGCCAGATCCGAAGCTTTCGAATCTCAAAGCTCGATCAGGACGCAAAGACAATCGAGCTGCAATTGGCCTGAAGCCATTCATCAATCAGGCACCCCAGTTGTTGCCTTTGCTTCTGAGGCAGGCATGGGCTTCAGGCATGCCGAAAAGATTGCTGTTTTTGTTCTTTGGGTGGGAGCGCAGGACTTTAGCCCTGCGACAGGTTGCTGTAAACACAGAGGGGCTTTAGCTCTGGGCCTTCTCTCCATAGCCGCGATCCGACTTCTAATCACCTTTAGCCCCTGAGATATGCCTTCTTGTCCCATGGCACACCATCCCCGGAGATGAAAACTGATTCCTCAGACACTACCTAATGCCGCATGCTGCTCCGCGCGCGCCTCCTAATAACTTGTGTTTCACCAGCAGCATTATATTTCCAGATACAAAACTATTATTGACGCGGAAACATCGGCCCAAATACACTCAGTCGAATTTATATTTCGCCAGGATGAGTGCCGAAAGCATGCTGCTGCTCCGCCTGTATGGGCAGACTGGCTACCTGCTCACACTCCCGAGGTCTCTTTTGAAAAACGACCAACCGACGCAACATGCCGATCCCGCTCTGCTCACCAGACGTCAATGGCTCGGACGACTCCCCGCACCTGCAATCGCCCCCACGTTAGGCGCCGGCTTCCTGGGAGAAAACAGCGCCGGGCAGAGTCCCTGCCTCCACAGTCGATCTCGGAACTCGCGTCTACAACGTCCGAAGCTACGGCGCAAAGGGAGATGGCGCCACCCTCGACACAGCAGCATTTCAGGCCGCCATCGATGTGTGTCACAGCGACGGAGGCGGAACGGTTCTTGTTCCCGCCGGAACCTTCCCCATTGGTACCGTCGAGCTTCGCAGCAACGTCCCCTTCACATTGCCGCCGCAGGAAAAGTACTCGGCAGCGGCGACGGCAAGCAGTATCACGCGGTCGACGCAATCCCGCTCACCGGCGACTCTACCCTCGAAGACGGCAACTATGCCCTTCTCTTCGCCGTCAACGCAAAGAACGTCACTGTCGAGGGCCCTGGCACCGTCGACGGACAGGGAGCACAGTTTCACTCTGCCGTCCGCGGCACCCCACCCCCCAGCGGCCTCGGCGGCCTTCGCCGCCCCTACCAGATCCTCGCCTACCGCTGCGAAGACCTTACCGTCCGCAATCTCTCTCTGCTCGATTGCGCCTACCACAGCATTCGTGTCATCCAGAGCAAGCGCGTCCACATGGACGGCCTCTACGTCCACGACCGCGTCAACGGCAACAACGACGGCTTCCACTTCATAAGCGCCGAATATGTAACCGTCAGCAACTGCACCGTCCTTTCCCAGGACGACGCCTGCGCCCTCTTCGGAAGCTGCAAATTCGTAACCGTCACCAACTGCGTCTTCAGCACGCGCTGGTCGGTCTTCCGGTTCGGCGGCGGCGTAGCCGAAAACATCACCGTCTCCAACTGCGTCCTCTACGAGGTCTACGGCTGCCCCATCAAGTTCCACGGCAAGCCAGGATCGCGGTATGAGAATATGTCGTTCTCCAACCTCGTCCTCAAAGACGTCACCGGCCCCATTCACATCAGCATCGGGCCCATCGGCGCGCCGCAATCCATCCGCCGCGCCCGGCACGCCGCCGGAGCCCGAACCGTCGGACCCATCCAATCCGGCAATCGTCCGCAACATCTCCTTCAGCAACATCCACGGCACCGTCACCACCAACCCGCCACAACTCCGCGACGCCACCGTCACCAGCAACTACAACCTCGGAGAGCGCCACTCCTGCATCGCGCTCAGCGCCGTCGGAGGATCGATCCTCGAAAATATCTCCTTCGACAACATCCACCTCACCTTCGGCGGCGGCGGCACAGCAGAGGACGCCGCGCGACGCGATCTTCCGCAGATTGCCGGCGAGTACTTCATGCTCGGTCCCATGCCTGCCTACGGCTTCTACGCCCGCAACGCTCGCGCCATCACCCTGCAAAATATTCGCTTCCAACTCAGCCAACCGGATCTGCGCCCCGCCTTGATCCTCGATCATGTCGAAGATGTCGCCATCTACGGCCTCAGCGCTCAAGGCAACCCATCTGCCGAGTCGCTCCTGCGCTTCATTGACGCCAAAGATGTTCTTCTGACCGCCACCCGCGTTCTGACACCTGCTGCTACATTCCTTCAGCTTGAGGGCAGCGACAACGACAGGATCACAATCGACGGGGGAGATCTATCCAAGGCGACCACCTCACTCGCCTTCAAAAACGGAGCCACAGCAAAGGCCGTCAAACTACGAGAATAAGCACTGGATTAAAAAGTCAAAGGGAAAAGCCCCGGCAACCGGGGCTTTTCCTTTGAAATAAACAGTTATTCCGCAAGCCACGCGTTGATGGTCTTACAGACACCAAAATCGCAAGTCATTGAAAATAAGCACCCCCGCCCCCGAAGAGGCAAGGTCCCCATAATCACCAACTGCAGACTAGAAGTGGTAAGCGATACCAATCGAAGGCATCGAAACCACCTCATATCGATTGGTCTTGAAATCTGTCAACCCAAAGTCAGGAGCCTTCACCACAAATCCGCGGTACTCGGCACGAATGTCGAAGCTCGGGCTCAACTCATAGGCCACGCCGCCGCCGAAGAGCGCGCCCACATTCGTATTCTGCTTCGTATCGAACAGATTCGTTCCGGAGTCCCGAATCGGAGTAAAGATCAACCCGCCCACGCCAGCCTCAGCGAACGGATAGAAGTTCCGGAAGCTCCGGAAGTTGTACACATATGCGCCGCTAATCTCCTGCTGCCGCGCATGAATGCGTCCATTGGGCAGAAAGCTGGTCCTGTAGGCATACGAGTTCTGTGCGAAGGAGTAGTTCACCTCAAGCGCACTGTGTGGCGTCAGCATGTACCGATAGCTGCCCAGAAAACCCAGGGTGCTTGAGGTGTTCAATTGAACCGCGTTCCCGTTTACTTGCGGACCAAATAATCCTATGGCGCTCACGCTCACGTCCTGCCGACTCTCCTGCGCATACCCGGCAGCCGCCACCAACATCAGCGCGCCCAACAACATCGTCTTCTTCATTCTTCGCTAGATCCCTTCGAATTCGTCCGTAACGTCTTACGCTGTCCCGCAGACAACGCGCTTGCCACAGCCACGGAGCGCCATAGTCACTTGTCCTTCATTGTAACCGCACCGGCCCCTGCCAGTGGGCCGCACACGCAAGAAGGCCGGAGAAGCTGTCCTCTCCGGCCCCTGCAAGTTACAATTCTTTCGATTACTGCGGCGGCGCTGGAGGCGCGGAATCGCCTCCGCCCTGCTTCTCTCTCCGCTCTTTCATCTTCGTCTGCATCTCTGCCTGCAGCGCGTCGTACTTCGTCTTCTGATCGTCCGTCAGCACGGCGCGTATCTTGTCCTGCGCCGCCTTGTGAATATCCATCATCTTCGCCCGCTTGTCCGCCTTCGCGATCGACGTGTCATCCCGAACGGCCTTCGCCTGCGCCATCGTGTCGTCATCGATGGCCTTCACCTGAGTCACCTGGTCCGGCGTCAGGTTCAGCTTCTTGGTCAGCATCGCCAGCTGATGCTCCTCCATCTTGCCCGGCCCGCCATGTCCGCCCATATGGTCCGGAGGGGGTGGTGGTGCGGAGGTGTCCTGCGCCATCACAGGCATCCCACACAGCACGGTTGTACAGAGCGCCAACGTAGCAGCCCGCATAGCTGCTCTTCGAAACATCGTCATATTCATCGGATTCTCACCTCATGTCTTACGCGCCGGATGGGGCCCTCCAGCGCACAAGTCTGCTCCTACAGACGCGAATCCTGCACAAAATGTTCTCCATCCTTCAAAAATTCTTCGCTAATCCTAAATCCCTCGCTCTGGCTGAAAGCAGTACGGATCCCCATGCGCCGCCGCATAGGCCTCCACCACTTTCAGAAAAGCCAGAGCCGCATGCGACAAGCTAGCCTGCCTCCGGTACACCAGCCGTAACTTGCGCTCAATCTGCAGCTCCGGCACCTGCACCCTCACCAACGCGCCGCTCTCCAACTCAGTCCGAACCGTTAGCCCCGGCACTAGAGCCACGCCATTACCCATCTCCACAAACCGCTTGATCGCCTCCAGCGACGGCAGTTCCACCCCCATCTGCAACGGAGTCTTATGCCGTTTGAACGTATGAATCACCTTCTGGCGCTGCGGCGACGGGATATTGTGCGCAATGAAGTTCTGCGCCCCCAGCTGCCGGATCGAAACCTTACCCTCCCCCGCCAGCGGATGCCTCGGGTTCACTACAAACGCCAGCTCATCCCGGTAAACCACCATCGACTTCACCTGCGAATCATCCGGCCGGAACGACAGCACCCCAAGCTCCACCGAATGCATCAGCACCTCGTCCGAGATCCGGCTCGCCAGCGTCCGCTGCACCGCCAGCTTGATCCGCGGATTCTGCCGCCGGAACTCATCCAGCAGCGGCAGCAGATACAGGCAGGTGTACTCATTCGCCGCCAGGTTTAGCCTGCCCCGATGCAGCTCCCGCAGCTCCGTCAGCGCCCCCTCCGCCTCGCTGCGCAGATTCAACAACTTGGCCGCATACTCCCGCAAAACCTCGCCTGCATCCGTCAACGTCCCATCCCGCGACGACCGCTCGAACAGTACCTCCCCCAGCTCTCCCTCCAGCTTGGCGATTGCCTGACTCACCGCTGGCTGAGTACGATGGAGTCGTGCAGCCGCCCGCGAAAAGCTTCGCTCCTCTGCTACTGCCAGAAATGTCTCCATCTGGATCAGTTCCAAGCCTCACCTCGCCGCTGCTCAAGTTCGGCGCACCGAATGCGCTAATTAGAATTTATGATACATGTGGAACTCATCATAAGCCTGCATTATGCTAAGTTCCAGATCGAGAGTGCCAGCTCCTATGCTCGAACCCAACCAGATCGTCTTCTTCGACACCACCCTCCGCGACGGCGAACAGTCTCCCGGCTGCACCATGCATCACGAGGAGAAGCTCCGCATGGCCCACCAGCTGGCAGCCCTCGGCGTCGACGTCCTCGAAGCCGGCTTCGCCATCGCCTCCGACGGCGACTTCAACGCCGTCCACGCCATCGCCCGCGAGGTCAAGGGCACCCGCATCGCCTCCCTCGCCCGCTGCAAACGCGAGGACATCGAGGCGGCCGCCCGCGCCGTCGAGCCCGCTGCGAGCAACCGCATCCATATCTTCCTCGCCTCCTCCGACCTTCATCTCGAATACAAACTCCGCATCACCCGCGAGCAGGCCCTCGAACAGGCGGCCGAGTCCGTCCGCCTCGCCCGTACCTACTCCGATGACGTCGAGTTCTCCACCGAGGACAGCACCCGCACCGACCCCGAGTTCCTCCTCAAGATGATCACCATCGCCGTCCAGGCCGGAGCCACCACCATCAACATCCCCGACACCGTCGGCTACACCACGCCCGAGGAGTACGCCGCCATCTTCCGCATGGTCAAAGCCCGTGTCCCCGGCATCGACAACGTCGTCCTCTCCACCCACTGCCACAACGACCTCGGCATGGCCGTCGCAAACTCCATCGCCGGCATCCAGGGTGGAGCCCGCCAGGTCGAGTGCACCATCAACGGCATCGGCGAACGCGCCGGCAACGCCGCCCTCGAGGAGATCGCCGCCATCCTCATGGTCCGCCGCGACAAGCTCCCCTACACCCACCACATCGACATGGCCCAGCTCTACCCCACCAGCCAGATGCTCGCCGAAGTCATCAGCTTCGGCTGCTCGCCCAACAAGGCCGTCGTCGGAGCCAACGCCTTCGCCCACGAATCCGGCATTCACCAGCACGGCATGATGGCGAACCCGCTCACCTACGAGATCATGACGCCAGCCTCCGTAGGCGTAGCCAACACCAATCTTGTCCTCGGCAAACACTCCGGCCGCCGCGCCCTCGCAGATCGCCTCGAAAAGCTCGGCCACCCCCTCACTCGCGAGCGGCTCGACGACGTCTACCACCGCTTCACCGAGCTCGCCGACCGCAAGAAATCCATCTACGACCAGGACCTCCTCGGTCTCCTTCAGCCCGACAAGTCCACCGTCACCACGCATTGAAGTCGAAGAGCAAAGGGATAAAGTGATGCGCCTCAAAATTGCAGTCCTCGCCGGCGACGGCATCGGCCCCGAAGTCACCCAGCAAGCCACCAACATCCTCCGCGCAGTAGCCGAGTTCGGCGGCCTCGACTTCACCTTCGTCGAAGGCCTCATCGGCGGCGTTGCCATCACCCAGACCGGCTCGCCCCTCCCGACCACCACCCTCGACGCCGCGCTCGACTCCGACGCCGTCCTCCTCGGAGCCGTAGGAGACAACCAGTTCAACGCCCTTCCGCCCGACAAGCGCCCCGAAGCCGGCCTCCTGCAGATCCGCCAGGCCCTCGGAGGCTTCGCCAACCTGCGCCCGTCAATCGCCTACACCGCCCTCGCCGCCAGCTCCCCCCTGCGCCCCGAGGTCACCAAAGACGTTGACATCCTCTTCGTCCGCGAGCTCCTCGGCGGCCTCTACTTCGGACAGCCCCGCTGGTGGGATCGCGACAGCGAAGAAGCGATTAACACAATGCGTTATACAAAGGCCGAGATCGTCCGCGTAGCCCGCGTAGCCTTCGAGCTCGCAAGCAAGCGCCGCAAAAAAGTCACCTCCGTCGACAAGGCCAACGTCCTCGAGGTCTCGCAACTCTGGCGCGCCACCGTCACCGAGGTCGCAAAGGACTACCCCGAAGTCACCCTCGAGCACCAGCTCGTCGACTCCATGGCGATGCACATCATGAACACCCCCCGCAACTTCGACGTCGTCCTCACCGAGAACCTCTTCGGCGACATCCTCTCCGACGAAGCCGGCGTCATCACCGGCTCCCTCGGCATGCTGCCCTCCGCCACCATCGGCGGAGCCGTCAACCTCTACGAACCCGTCCACGGCTCCGCCCCCGACATCGCGGGCACCGGCAAGGCAAACCCCCTCGGCGCAATCCTCACCGCCGCGATGGTCCTCCGCCACTCCGCCAATCTTGAGCAGGACGCCAAAGCCATCGAAGCGGCCGTCCACAAAGTTCTCAACGCCGGCTACCGCACCGCAGACATAGCACGCGGCCAGGAGCCCGGCCAAACCACGGTCAGCACGCAGGAGATGGGCAAACTAGTCCACCAGGCCCTGGCCGAATCCATCGACCGCCGACAGGCCATGCACGCCGTATGAGCAGTCGGATGAATCCGCGG
>WNFD01005739.1_pt1 | contig 12410 bp, 8 predicted proteins | sample 5400491 | NCBI WGS metagenome assembly WNFD01 (sample SAMN13153343, study PRJNA577476) | soil metagenome | isolation source: 120 cm saprolite under Douglas fir tree site 2 hole 2 replicate 2 | place: USA:California | collected 2015-04-18 | reverse complement strand
GGCAACGCCACCCAGGCCGATCAGCAGTCCCGCCCACCTGACCGGGCTGAGCCGGTCGCCGCCCCGGACGAACAGGCTCAGCACCGCGATGATGATCGGCACCGAGGCGACCAGCAGGCCGGTCAGGGAACTGCTAATTCCGCGTTCCGCCTCAGACAGCGCGTACCACGGCAGGATGATCTCGACCAGTGCGAACAGCGCCAGCCAGGGCCAGACAGGCTTGATCGACGCGAGCTGCCCGCGCCGCAACGCGATCGGCAGCAGCAGCGCGGCGCCAATTCCGACCCGGGCGAGCACGAGGACGGGAACTGACACGCCGCCGACCGCGACCTTAATGAGGAGGTACGGCAGGCCCCAGATCACGCTCATAGCCACGAACATGACCCACCCTCGACGGCTCACCTGCCCGCTCCCTTCTGTCGTCCCCCAACTCATAGTCGCTCGCCGCGTGGGATATTCCGCGGGGGTTCCGGGGGTCGCCCCCCGGGCCAGCACAGCGCGCCCGCGGACGCGGATACGCTCGCAGGAACTGCAGAATTATGCGCTACCGATCCTCTGGAGTATCTGTTGCACGACGGCCGGGCTGCCGGACGGGCGGGGGAGACCGCGGGAGCGGACCGCTCGCCAGCCCAGCGCGTCCAGCCCGGCCCCAACGGCAGTCAAAGCGCAGCCAGTCCGGCGGAGCAGCATGCCCGGGCCGCCACCCAAGCGCCCGGCCCGGCTGCGGCGCACCAGCCCAGCCGGAGCGCCGCAAGGCCCGGCCGACCTGCCGCCGGATGGCCGGGACTGAGCGGCCGGTGGTCGCTCCCGGCAGCATTCGCGGCCGGCCTGGCACTCGCCGGCGCATTCCCGCCTGTCGGGTTCTGGCCACTGGCCGCCGTCGGCCCCGCGCTGCTGATTCTGGCCGTCTGGGGAAAGCGCCCCCTGGTCACATTCGCGCTCGCTCTCACATGCGGCCTCGTGTTCTTCGTTGCGCTACTGTCCTGGCTTGTCAATGTGGCCTGGTATGCCTGGATGACGCTTTCCGTGGTTGAAGCGCTCATCTTCGCAATCCTGGCGCTCGCGCTGCGGCCGCTGCTTCGGCTGCGCTACTGGCCGCTCGCGGTGGGCGGGTGGTGGGTGACGTTCGAGGCGGTGCACGACCGGTTTCCTTTTGGGTTCCCGTGGGGCAGGCTGGCGATGAGCCAGGCGGCCGCGCCGACGGCAGGTTGGACGGCGATCGGCGGGCCGCCGCTGCTGACGTTCCTGCTGGCGCTGGCCGGAGCGTGCCTGGCCTGCCTCGTGATTTCGCTGCCAGCCATGATCAAGGCGGGCTGGCGCCGGGCGGCTGCGGCGACGGTCTTGGCCGGCCTCATCACCGGACTGGCGCTGGCCGGGAACCTGGTGTGGTCGGCGCCGTCCGGGCCGGGACCGACGACGGTCGTCGCGACGGTGCAGGGAGACGTGCCGCACGCGCGGAACCTGCCCAACCTGCTGCGCGCCAGCACGGTCACGGCTAATCACGCGGCGGCGACGATCGCGCTGGCGCAGCAGGTCAGGGCCGGGCGGCGGCCAGCGCCGGCGATGGTGATCTGGCCGGAGAACTCCACCGACATCGATCCCAGCCGGTCAATGAGCACCTACGCCAGCATCGCTGCCGCCGTGGCCGCCATCGGCCGGCCGGTCCTGGTCGGGGCGGTGCTCGACGAGCCGCTGCGCAACGCCGGGCAGCTCTGGCTGCCCCGCGTCGGGCCAACCCAGGTGTACATCAAACGGCAGCTCGTCCCGTTCGGCGAAGTGATTCCGCTACGCGGCCTGCTCGACAAGTTCACCTCGCTCCCCTCGCTCCAGCCGCGCAACTTCACGCCCGGGCACCGCGCCGTGGTCTTTCACGTCGGGCGGATCAGACTCGGCGACGTCATCTGCTACGAGGTGGGGTTCGACAACCTGGTCCGATCCGAGGTGACAGCCGGCGCCAACCTGCTAGCTGTCCAGACCAATGACGCGGACTTCGAGCTCGACGGCCAACTCGGCGAGAGCCTCCAGCAGCTGGCGATGGCCCGCATCGACGCGATCACGACCGGCCGCGCGATAGCCGTGGCTTCCACGACCGGGCTCAGCGCGATCATCTCGCCCGATGGCTCGATCCTGACCAGGAGCGGCACGTGGCAGCGGGCCGTCCTCGATGCACGCGTCCCGCTGCGGACCGGCATGACCCCCGCAGTCCTCGCGGGAGGCTGGCCAGAGCGCGGGATAGTCGCGGCGACGCTGCTCAGCCTGGCGTGGGCGCTCGCGGCCGGCCGACGGCGCAGCCGGTCGCTTGCCTGGAAGCGGCCTAGCGTGCCAGGTTGACGTGCATGGCTACTCGTGCCGTACATATCGTCATCGATGCCGCTGACCCGGCACGGCTGGCTGCGTTCTGGGCGGCCGCGCTGGGCTGGGAAGTAGCCGCAGCCGAGCCGGATGAGGTTGTCGTCGATCCAGCCGGGGCCGTGTATCCGAGCCTGGAAGCGCTGCCGCTGGTTTTCGTGCCTGTCGGGGATCCGAAGACCGCCAAGAACCGCGTGCACCTGGATCTGGCGACCATATCCGACGAGCATCAGGCTACGGAGATAGAGCGACTGCTAGCGCTCGGGGCCACGCGGGCCGACATCGGCCAGGGCGAGGTGCTCTGGGAGGTTCTCGCCGATCCGGAGGGGAACGAGTTCTGTGTGCTTGAGCCGAGGGAGGTTTACCTTGACGCCAAGCCGATTGCCGCCGTCGTGACCGATAGCGCCGACCCCGAGGCGAACGCGAGGTTCTGGGCTATTGCCGCTGGCTGGGAGCTGCTCAGCTCGGACCCCGACTTCGCGTCGCTGCGGGCACCCGGGGGCAGCGGCCCCTACCTTGAGCTGCTGCGAAATACTGGCGCTAAGACTGTCAAGAACCGCATCCACGTCGACGTCGCGCCTCCGCGCGAGGGTGACACGCAGGCCGAGGCGCGCCGGCTTCAGGCAGCGGGGGCAGTTCCTGCCGATGTCGGCCAGGGCGATGCGACCTGGGTCGTGCTCGCCGATCCCGAGGGCAATGAATTCTGCGTGTTGTCACCACGATGAGCAAGCAGTCCCGCGGCCAGGAGCGCGGCTCACCGTCGGCCGAGTTTCCGCCGCCGGCGATCGGAACTCCGCTGGCCGCCGACCAACCCTCCCTCGGGGACGATCACCTCCGGCAGGGAAGCGATCAGCCCCAGAAGGGAGCGCGGCGCCGCCTGGGCAGGTTCATCGCACGCGTATTCTCCCGGCCGGTGCACTACGCGGCTCTGCTCGCCGGCGCGCTGCCCGTGCTGGCGTTTGGCTCATTGAACTTGGAATTCCTGGCTTGGTTCGGCCTCGTGCCCGGGCTGCTGCTGATGCGCGCGGCTCCGACCTGGCGCGAGGCAGCCGTTCGCGGCTGGTGGTTCGGCGCGGGATACCTGCTGATGGCGCTGTACTGGCTTTCCCCGAATCTCGGGCCAGCCCTACTGCTCGTCGTGATCGTGCTCGGCGCTCCCTGGGCGGGTGTCGGCGCCGCCGCGTGGTTCCTGCTCCGCGGCAAGGCCGATGCCGCATCCGGCACTGGCCGGACCTCCGCGGCCTGGCGGCTGCCTGGCCCACCCGGACCACGTCCGCGCCAGGCCCTGGCGGCCCTCATGGTTATCCCGAGCTGCTGGGTAGTAATCGACTGGATCCGGTCGTGGCAGGGAATCGGCGGCCCGTGGGCCGTCTTCGGCGCGAGCCAGTGGCAGCATCCCGTAGTGCTGGCGCTGGCGGCCGTCGGCGGCGTCTGGCTGGTCAGCTTCGTGCTGGTGGCCGCGAATACCGGGATCGTCATCGCGCTGACGGCCGCGCGATTTTCCGGACGGACACTCGGCGCGGCCGGAGCGTTGCTGGCGGTCGCCGCTGGATTTGCCGCGTTCTCGCTCACGGCCGCCGAGCACTCTGTTGCCCCTGCCGGGCACGTTACCCTCGCGCTCGTCCAGCCTGGCCTGGAGAACGGACCGCAGCGCAGGCTCGCCGAGGAGGTCAGGCTGACGACCAGCGGACCAGGTGCTGACCTGGTCGTCTGGGCCGAGAGCAGCGTCGGCTACAACCTGTATGCCGATCATGGCATCCTGCACAGGCTCCAGCGCCTGTCATCGTCGATCAGGATCCGGCTGCTGGTCAGCCAGGATGCGGTGAGCCCGACCGGGGCGAAGTCCAAAGTGGCCGCAGTCATCGGGCCAGGCGGGATCGAGGAGACGTATACCAAGACCAGGCTCGTGCCCTTCGGCGAGTACATCCCGTTCCGGTCCGCGCTGGGATGGCTGTCGAGCATCAGCCGGGCGGCGCCCCAGAATATGATCACCGGTAATGGCGCGCGCGTGCTGCATGCGGTTCTGCCCGACGGGCGCCGCCTCAATTTCGGGATCCTGATCTGCTTCGAATCCTCCTTCCCCGACATGTCACGAGTCGATGCCAGCCGGGGCGCGCAGGTGCTGATCTATCAGACCTCCGACTCGACATTCCAGGGCAGCTGGGCACCGGAGCAACACGCGTCACTGGCGGCGGTGCGTGCGGCCGAGACTGGCCGGCCTGCCGTCCAGGCCGCGCTAACCGGGGATTCCGCGGCCTTCGACGCACGGGGCAGGCTGCTTGCCTGGGCAAGCACCACTGACCGCGGCGTCCTGCGCGTGACGCTCGCGCTCCCGCCTTCGGCCGTCAGAACGCCCTTCGACCGGCTCGGCGACTATGTGCCGTTGTTCGCGATTGCCGTGGTGACAATCGCTATCGCGAGCGCGATCATGACAAAGGGCCGGTCCCGCCGATCTGCGGACCTGGACTGAGCACTTCAACCCCGAAGGCATACTGAGGAAGCGACCAGGGTACCCGCGCGGTGGCATCGCAAAGAATCCGGTCCGGTGGGAGGGCGGCGTGCTGCACGAGAGCCGATCAAGGCGGCGCAGGCTGGCGCCGTTCGTCGTGGTCTGCGCGGCTGGCGTGCTCGCCGCCGCGTGCACGTCGTCGTCCGGCACGTCTGGCAGCGGTCCAGGCAGCACGTCGGGCAAGAGCTCGCCATCGGCCAGCCCCGCTCCACTCAGCTTCACCCCGGCAAGCGGAGCCACAGGTGCGGACCCAAGCAAGGGCATCACCGTCACGGCAGCCAAAGCCGCGATCAAGTCGGTCACGGTCACCGGCAGCGGGCTCACCGGCGACAGGGCTGTGACCGGCACGTTCAACAGCTCCCGTACCTCCTGGCACAGCAACTGGACGCTACCGGTGGCCGAGACGCTGACCGTCACAGCGGTCGCTGCCGGCTCCGGTGGGCACCAAGTCACGCAGACCAGCACTTTCAAGACGCTCGATCCACCGCAGACCTTCACCACCCATATCTTCGAGGGCTATAAGCAGCAGTACGGCGTGGGGATGCCGATCATGCTGACCTTCAGCCAGCCAATCAAGAACCGGGCAGCCGTCGAGCGGTCGCTGTCGATCACCACCTCCAAGCCCGTGGTCGGCGCCTGGTACTGGGATAACAGCCAGACCCTCGCCTTCCGCCCGCGTGATTACTGGCCCGCCCACACCACGGTCAGCTTCGTGGGCCATCTCGATGGCGTGAAGGCCGCGCCGGGCCTTTACGGGATGCACACGCTCACCCAGCAGTTCAGCATCGGCAGGTCGCTGATCGTCGTTGCGAGCGCGGCCAAGCACCACATGAAGCTGTACCGAGACGGCAAGCTGTTCGCGCGATGGCCGATCAGCACCGGGCGGCCTGGTAAGGACACACCGAACGGAACGTACCTGACGATCGAGAAGGGCAACCCGGTCCTGATGAAGGGTCCCGGCTACCGGATCGAGGTGCCGTGGTCGGTGCGATTCACCTGGACCGGCGACTACCTGCACGATGCCTACTGGTCGGTCGGGCAGCAGGGCTTCGTCAACGTGAGCCATGGCTGCGTCAACATGCGGCCGGCTGACGCGAAGTTCTATTACAAGATGGAGGTGCCGGGAGACCCGGTCACGGTCACCGGCAGCCCCAAGCCCGGCACCTGGGACAACGGCTGGACCCATTGGTTCCTCACTTGGCCGCAGATCCTCAACGGGAGTGCGCTGCACCAGGCGGTGATGGCAGGGCCCAACGGGAGCACGTTCGTTGACCCGGCCACCCTCGCGGCGTCAACGGCCACCGCGCCGCTGGGCACGTCCACCCCGAGGAATTCGCGGGCCGGCTAGCTCAGTCGCCGGGGTCCCGGACACGGTGTCGTGACGTGCATCACGTTTCCTGGGACGAGGATGCCCTGCTGTCACTGCGGCGTTACACACTGTAACCCCCGCCGGGAAGGCGTCCGGACCCCACCGGATCACGCGCTTCCCGCTTAACAAGGCCGGCTCGCCAGGTGCGCACCCCCGTGTATCCAGGCAGCCGCCAGCGCTGGATCAGCGAGGCGTGCGTTGACGCGCGCCGAACTGCCGGCCGGCGAACGTCCGGCGGCGAGAGCACCGCTTCCTAAGCACCTCAGGGACCGGGCGGCGGCGGGTCAGCACGGAAGGAATGCGATGACCCGCATCCCCCGCATGATCGACTACGTCGATAAATTCATCGGGCACCTCCGAGCCCGCGTCCCCGCCGGGCTCAGCCGCAAGACCATGACTTACGCGGGCGCCGGGCTGGCGCTCGCCGGCGTCGCAGGCGCTGCGGCAGCCGCCGGCCTGCTCGGCCATGCCACGGCCGCTGGCACCAAGCACGCCATCGCCGCCAAGCGCACCGCGCAGGCGCAGGACGATGAGACGTGGGCCGCGGTGGCGAGGATCGTGGCCAGCACCACTATCCCCAAGCCCCGGCACGCGCAACTGCCCGCACAGGACGTGCTCACCCCGGCTGGCACCAGCGGCCCCCAGACGTCTATGCCGATCACGCCAGCCCGCTACGCGAACGCCAAGACAATCGTGCGCCAGGCCATCGCCAAGCACATGGGCCTGCGCTCGGCTGTCATCGCCGTCGCCACTTCTATGCAGGAGTCAACATTGCTGAACCTGTCCTATGGCGACAGTGACTCACTTGGCCTGTTCCAGCAGCGGCCGTCCTGCGGCTGGGGCACCCCAGCACAGATCCAGCGTCCCGCCTACGCGGCAGACGCGTTCCTCAACGCTCTCCACGGCTACCAGGCCAGCAACCCGGACTGGGCCCGCCAGCCACTCTGGGAGCCAGCCCAGGGGGTCCAGGGATCGGCTTTCCCCACGGCCTACGCCAGATGGGAGGCGCAGGCAGCGCACCTCGTCGCGGCTGTCGCCGAGCACATGGTCTGACCCGAGCCCCGTGCCGGCCGTACCCCCAAGGCCTCGGCGCGGACCGCGGCAGCGCTCACCCCTCAAGCGCCGCCGCCCCCAGCGTGTGCCCCGTCTCCTGCCCCCGTGGGAGGCGGGGCACACCACCAATGGCTATGAGTGGCCGGGACCGCGAATATTAAGGACTGGCTAATTTCCGGTCAGCCTGGTCGGGGCAGTGTCCGCGATGCTGTAGAACATTCGCCATGGAGAACTTCCTGACCCAGGTGATGACGAGCCACGGCTACCTGGCACTGATTATCTTTGCCTTCGTCGAGGCATGCTGCATCCCGATCTCCTCGGAGATCACATTCGCCTTCGCCGGGGTCATCGCCTTCCAGCATCCCGACAAGTTCACCATCGCCGCCGTGATCATCATCGGCACGCTCGCCGAGATGGGCGGCTCGCTAACGTCGTACGCCGTCGGGCGGCGCGGCGGGCGGCACCTGCTTGACAGATATGGCAGGTGGGTGCTGATCAGCCAGTCGGACCTGGACAGGGCCGAGCGGTTCTTCGCCGGGCGTGGTACCTGGGCGGTCGCGGTGGCCAGGGCGCTGCCGCTGGTGCGGTGCTTTGCCTCGTTCGGGGCCGGAGTGGTCGAGGTCCCGCTCCTGCCGTTCACGATCTTCAGCCTGATCGGCACGGCGGCCTGGGCGTCTGGCCTGACCTTGCTCGGCTACAACCTGGGAACGACCGTCGACAAGTTCTTCAAGTCGTTCTCGGTGATCGGCGTCATCCTGGTGGTCGTCCTGCTCGCCGGCCTGATCGCGCACCGCGTGCACGCGATCAGGAAGGACGGACATCGCGCCGCCGGCCTGCACCATGGCGGCGCCCGGCACGCCGCAGGCTCGCACGGTGCCAGCTCGCCTGATGGCACCCGTTCAGATGTCGGCATGTCAGAGCAGCCCGCGCAGACGCCGACGTCGGCTGCCGCCCCGCGCTGGCCGGGGAACGGCTCGCGCGACAGCAACGGGCCTGGACGGGTCGGCGGGGCACATCGCAGCGGCCGCGGGCCTTCCTCCTGAGCCCGGAATCGCCTTAGTCAGTCAGCGCCTGATAGACGAGCTGGCGTAGCTGCGGCCAGATCGGGTGGGCGCTCGACGGCAGCAGCTGTGTGAAGAACGAGACAGTGAGCCCAGTCGCGGGATCGACGAAGAACGCGGTGCTGGCCGCGCCGCCCCACGAGAACTCCCCCTCGTTGCTGAGCGACCGGCCCGGCACGGGGTCGAGCACCACAGCGAAGCCCAGCCCGAAGCCGACCCCCCTGAACCGCGCCTCGGCGAAAAGCGGCCGGCCGAACGCGTCAAGATCGGCGCCGCCGGGGAGGTGGTTGCGGGTCATGAAGGCCACCGTCCGCGGGCTGAGCAGCGTGACCCCCCCGAGCTGGCCAGCCGGGCTGTCCGGTGTCCCCAGCAGCATGGAGGTGAACCTGTGGTAGTCGGCCGCCGTGCCGACCAGCCCCCCGCCGCCGCCGAGGAACGCAGGCCGTTTCCTTGCCACCGCGCCGAGCGCGTCCAGCCTGGCCGCCTTCCGGCCAGGCCCGGGGGTGTATAGCGCGGCTAGCCGCGCCCGGTCATCGTCGGGTATCCAGAAGCCGGTCTCGGTCATCCCGAGCGGCCCGAAGATCCGGCTGGCGAAAAACTCGTCGAGCCCCGATCCTGCGGCGACCTCGATGACCCGGCCGAGCACGTCGGTCGACACCGAGTAGTTCCACTCGGCACCTGGCTGGTACAGCAGCGGCAGCCCCGCCCACAGGTCGCAGCAGGCCGCCAGGTCGGCGCCCCTCGGGGTGCCCCATTCGAAGCCCTTCCCCCGGTAAAGGGCATCGACCGGATGCGATCGGTGAAAGCCGTATGTCAGGCCGGATGTATGTGTGAGCAGGTGCCAGATCCGCACCGGTTCGGTGGCCGGGACGGTGACCTGCCTGATGTCGGACCCGCCCGTAAAGACCCGCAGATCGGCGAAGGACGGGATGAACTTGCTGACCGGATCGGTGAGCTCGAACGCGCCTTCCTCGTACAGGATCATGGCGGCGACCGACGTGATCGGCTTTGTCATCGAGTAGATCCGCCAGATCGTGTCCGTCTCCACGGGCAGGCCGGCCTCCATGTCGCGCTGGCCGGATGCCGACACGTAGGCCAGCCTCCCGTGCCTGCTCACGGTCAGCAGCCAGCCGGGCAGTCTGCCGTCGTCGACGTACCGCCCGAAGTGCTTGTCGAGCCGAGCCAGCCTGCCGGGATCGAGTCCCACCTCGCCAGGTTCTACCTCAGGACTTAGTTCGCCCACTGCTCAGCCTTCCTGCCGGATCTGTCGCTATGCCTCATATAGCAAGATCCCAGCCGTAACAGCAAGAGCCTGGCTGCTCGCATCGCGATGCTCCCGAATCAGCTCGCTACCCTGCGCTCATGTGCGCCGCGAACGGCTGCGGCACCCCGGACCTGCCATCGGACCAGGCGACGTAGAGGCCAGGGCGATGCTATCTGCTTCCTTTTTGCGATAGCAGTAGCTTGATGCTGGTTCTTTGTTACAGCTCAGTCAAGTTGCATTGCAATGGCTTCGGAAGATCAATGATCGAAATGATTTGGCCGGGCAACTGGCTTAGTGCCGCAATTGCCGCCAGGCCTCATAGAGCAGCACCCCGGCCGCGACGGCAAGGTTCAGGGACTCCGCTGTGCCGGTCATGGGGATCCGAAGCTGCAGGTCACCGGCGGCAAGCAGCTCTTCAGACAGGCCGGCGCCCTCGCTACCGAACAGGATCGCGAGCGGCTTCGGCAGGGATGTCTCCCACAGTGCACCCGGTCCAGACCCCGACGTCACCGCGACCGCGATCCCCTGTTCCCGGCACCAGCGCAGGAACTCGGCGGGCGCGGCCACGGCGGCGACGGGGACGCTGAAGACCGCGCCCATCGACGCCTTCACCGCCGCGGGATCGTACGGATCGGTGCACTGTCCGACCAGGATCACCCCAGCCGCGCCAGCCGCGTCCGCGGTCCTGATGATGGTCCCCAGGTTGCCGGGATTGGCAACCTCGTGCAGCGCGGCGAACACCGAGTCCGGCCGCACCACGAGCTCGCCGAGCGCTGCCGCGCGCTTCCTGACGATCGCAGCCAGCCCGGCAGGACTGTCCCGGTCACCAATCCGCCCGAACAGCTCAGCTGACAGCCGAGCCACCCTGACCCCGCGAGCCTCCTGCTCGGCCACTATTTCGACGGCAGGTCCGCGCAGCAGCTCAGGCGCGACGATCAGAACCTCGATCTCGGCCCCTGCCTCGGCCGCCTGCCAGACCGGCTGGACACCCCGGACCACGAACGCGTCCTCACGCCGCCGGTGCCTCCGGTCAGCGAGTAGCCGCACCCGCTTGATCAGCGGGTTCGCCGCGCTGGTGATCACGTCGGTCATGAGGCTCCCTCTGCCGCGCCGTCCCCGGCTCATCCCGGCGGCTTCGCGCTTGCCCTTCGCGGGGCTGTCCTATAGTTAACGCCCATGCAGGCCGGGGGTGGCCAGCGGCCGGACCGAGGAGCTGCCGATGGGCGCGGAACGCGATCGGGTGGCCGGCTTCGGCCGGCTGGACTACGGCCTGCGCCAGGCTGGTGACTGGCGCCGGTGGGGGCCGTATGTCAGCGAGCGGCAGTGGGGCACGGTCCGCGAGGACTACAGCCCGGGCGGGGACGCGTGGAATTATCTGCCGCATGACCACGCACGCTCCCGCGCGTACCGCTGGGGCGAGGACGGCCTGGCGGGCTTCTGCGACATCCACCAGCGGCTCTGCCTGGGCCTGGCCCTGTGGAACGGCGAGGACCCGATACTCAAGGAGCGGCTGTTCGGCCTTACCAGCAGCCAGGGCAACCATGGCGAGGACGTCAAAGAGTACTGGTGGTACTCCGACGCGATCCCGAGTCACGCCTGGAACCGCTGGCGCTACCACTACCCGCAGCGGCAGTTCCCTTACGCCGAGCTCGTCGCTGAGAACGCTGCACGTAACCGCTCCGAGCCCGAATTCGAGCTGCTCGACACCGGAGCCTTCGACGACGACAGCTTCTGGATCGTGGCGGTCGACTACGCCAAAGCAGCACCCGACGACCTGCTGATGCGGATCAGCGTGACGAACGCCGGGCCGGAGCCGGCCAGCTTGCACGTGCTGCCGACCGCGTGGTTCCGCAACACCTGGGCCTGGGGCGACGACGTCGAGGTCCCAGCCAGACCCGTCCTAGCCGCCGTGCGCGCGAATCAGCAGCCACAGCCGGCCTGGGCGCGGGTCGGCGTGCAGCATCCATTTATTGGCCATCTCAACCTGCTGGCCGGGCCGGGTCCCGACGGCCGCCCGCCAGAACTGCTTTTCTGCGATAACGAAACCAACACCCAACTGCTGTTTGATAGCCAGCCGATCACGCCGTACCCGAAGGACGGGATCGGGGACCATGTGATCAGCGGAGCTGCGACGGTCAATCCGGCCCAGACGGGCACTAAGTGCTCCGCCTGGTACCGGCTTACCCTCGACGGCCGTCAGTCTGCCGAGTTGCGGCTGCGGCTGATGCCGACGGCAGCCGGCCCCATCCCCCAAGACGCGCTCGGCGCGGACTTCGACCACGTGCTCGCGCTGCGGCAGGCCGAGGCCGACGAGTTCTATGCCGAGCTGACGCCCGATGCCGCGAGCGCCGACGAGGCGATGATCATGCGGCAGGCGTTCGCCGGCATGCTGTGGTCCAAGCAGCTCTACTACTACGACGTCGGCCGCTGGCTGGACGGCGACCCTGGCCAGCCGCCGCCGCCTCAGCAGCGACTAGCCGGCCGCAACTGCCACTGGCGCAGCTTCGACGCGTTCGACATCATGTCCATGCCCGACAAGTGGGAGTATCCCTGGTTCGCCGCCTGGGACCTCGCGTTCCATTGCGTGGCGCTCGCGCACCTGGATCCCGCGTTCGCCAAGTACCAGCTGATCCTGCTCTGTCGTGAGTGGTTCCAGCATCCGAACGGGGCGCTGCCCGCCTACGAGTGGGACTTCGGCGACGTGAACCCGCCGGTTCAGGCGTGGGCGGCGCTCGAGGTGTTCGCGGTGGACGGCGGGCGCGACATCGAATTCCTCAGCCGAGTCTTCGACAAGCTGCTGATCAA
>WNFD01005737.1_pt1 | contig 12412 bp, 16 predicted proteins | sample 5400491 | NCBI WGS metagenome assembly WNFD01 (sample SAMN13153343, study PRJNA577476) | soil metagenome | isolation source: 120 cm saprolite under Douglas fir tree site 2 hole 2 replicate 2 | place: USA:California | collected 2015-04-18 | reverse complement strand
ATGACACAACCATTAATGAGCTCTAACAAAAAATTGTATCTAGACATCTCGATGACGTTCCTGCCGTTGTCTTCGAATATCTTCTATCAAATCTTCCAAAGGATTTTTTGGATCATCAATAGATCGAATTTTTTTCGACAAGGCAGTAGCACTGTCAAGTAATTCATCCGTAGCTCTTTCGACCATAGCAGCATTGTTATGCTGATGAGGCATTCCAAAAATCTTTTCTACAATACGTGTAATCAAGCTCATCTCTTGGCTGGCAGCAATAACTTATCTAGCAGGCCAATTACGCGATTGACTGTATCTTTTAGCGCCGTCATTGCGACGGCGCTGTCCTTTGCAACTTGATTCAATTCTTTCTGTGAGTCCTTTCGCTCCTCGCGCTCTAGATACCAGAAGAGCGCAAAGAGAACGGAAGGGCCATATTTTCCCAACAGGTCAAGAATGAACTCAAGTGTCATCAGCCGCCGAAGCGGCTATCTTGAGTATTGGCTGTCGTTGAGTCCATCCATTGGCGCTCCTGTTCCGCCGTCATCTGCGGAAGCCGAAAGATCGCGCGTGTGACATTCTCAACATGCCCATCAGACGTATCGGCGAAAGTCTTTCCCATCGACTGGAAATGATCGGAGATCTGCTGAATAGCTACGGCCAACTGAGGCGCTTGCGCCTTCACCGCCGCGAATGCACTCGGACCCTCGGAGATTGCCGCCGCAATAACCGGCTCCGCTGCAGCGATGTAAGGCGCGGCCTTCTCGATAATCGTAATGATTGGCGCAGCGGGCGGATATGCAATCGAGATAAGGCCAAGAACGCCTTGAAGAACATCGATGCCGATCGAAGAAGCGGAATCAGACAAGCCAAGAAAGGCTTGCGGCCTCGCAAATCCTTCAGGTAACATCGGAGGTTGTTTTTTATCTACCATGAATCACCCGTTAATCTTTGCGCCGGTCACATTGTAGTAACCGTTGCGTGCCGCGATAACAGCTACTGCTACTTGTTGCGCCGTCTGAGTGATATTGGTCGGAACATTCTGGCAATATGCCACCAGCGCCGCATTGGCGGCGGAGAAGTATTGCGGAGCCTTCGCGTTGGTCGGGACGAATGGCTGGATCAGCATCGCGGCGGTTTGAAGATCGCCGCAGCTTTTCGCGACCAGTGGCGCAACTGCCGCGATGTCAGCATTGATCGAAGCAATAGCCTGCTGGAAATTCGATGATGCTTTTTGAATGCCATCGAGCTGTGCTGAAGTGCAGCCACTAACCAGCAGCGCTATGTTAAGCGCGAGTGCAGAAATTTTCGTCTTCACCTTACATCCTCCTTAACTTGTGGCGGAAGATCAGACACACTAGCTGCCACGGTGGCTGGTGTATCGGCATTCGAAAGCAATGGATTGATAATCGCCTTGGTCCCGATTTGCGGAGCAGCGGCGGCCTTGATGATCGTAATGGCGGCGGCTTGGTCACCGGCGGCGGCGGCGGCGAAAATCTTATCCATCATCGTCTTAAAGCCGGACGAATCAACGCCCACTTTGCCGAGCCACAATGCGATAACCGGAAAAACAATGTACCAGATCGAAGCCGCCGCACCAACAAAGTCATGCGTAGACTGATACATCACGTGCGCTGAAGCGAGAATTTGCTGCTGCTGGTCTGGCGAGAACGATCCAACGGCCATGAAGATTGTCGCGGCACCGGCGGCGAAGGTGCCAAAGTATCGGGCACCGGCTTTTGCTTTATTGCCGGTCTCAGTCGGCGGCGAAGTTGAAGATGTTAAAAAATTACTCATTCATTTTCTCCTTTCACATTTTCAAAGCGGCAATCGTCTTTGGACCTATAATGCCATCGGCAACGAGACCATGAGTGTATTGAAATGCGCGAACTACTCGCGTCGTATTCTTTCCAATGTAGCCATCGACACGAATTGGAGTGCCATTGACCTTTAGATCGTTTAACCGCTTTTGAAGCAAGAAGACATTTATACCACCACCTAGCCCTAGTGGAAGATCGAGAACCAATGTTGGCGCTTCTTCTGTCTTTACAGTCTCGTCTCCGAATTTCAGCGAAGGATCGTGTTCGAAAAGACTTTCCATGATAGCCACGGTTCCAAGCTGATTGTCCATAACAGATACGTCGAAATGCCCATCTGTGGTATATTTGCCCTTTTGTTGAATGGACGTTCCTCCGAATACATAAGGCGAAGGAAGTCCGTGACTGAGATAGCCCCAACCGTTCAACGTCTCTGATTCATAAGCCGCACGCGCGAGGCTCCAATCCGAGACTTGATCGATCGCGTCAATACGAAGCGCGGCTAGAGCGCCAGCTACGAAGTTTTCCGGATAAGGTTGTAGCCAAGGTCCAAGACCTTTCGGCACAATTGTCGTCTTCATTGAAAGGCGCTGACCGTTTCCGAGAAAGCAATTCGTGTCGCCACTCATTTCACGATAGGCGATAGCCATGAGGAATGCGACCGGAGTTTTGTTTGACGTTCGATCACTGAGAAGTTGATATACATCATTCTTCCTTAAGAGCGTCTTGCAGACTGCATCTAGGTCATCGCTGCGATTTGCATTCAGCTTTAAGGACGCGATCTGTTGCGCATATCTCGGACCTAGGATGTCGAAAGGATGTTGCATTCACTTCTCCAAAAAACTAATTGCATCTTGATTAATCAATTCAATATTTCGAAAACAGCAGAACCTTGAATATGCGAAGTGGCTGTAAAATTGCTATTATCTGCCATTGTGCAAAATCCAGTGGTCCCAGATAACACACATCCAAACGCCTTTCCAGTTGAAGCTTCTCGTCCTCCAACACTTCCAACAGAATTAAGAGCAAAGGGCAACGTGAAGGAAAGAACATTGGTACATGATCCAAGGGCGCTAAAGGTAAAATCGAATGACAGCGTTCCGATCTTGCCCAATGTCCTACGTGCATGCGCCGCGGTGGTGGCAATTGTGGCGGTCCCACATGTGGGTGCAGGCGTGAATACGGGCCATACACTACTATCGATGTGCGTTGATTTATCAATACCACTTGCGAGCAGAGTGATGATGGTGTCTCCCTCAAAAACAGTTGAGGCATCATTGCCGCAAGTCGCTACGGATAAACCTGCACCACCAGGATAGTTTTGAATATGCGAGCCTATTATCCAATTTGAAGTGCCACCAGAAAAACCTGTACAGGTCGAGGTGTAAATAAGACCCTGTGAACCAGGTGTTCCAGCTGCATTAAGATCAAACATATTCAAATACCATACGCCGCCAAGCCCACCCACGGGCGGGCCGAGCTGCAATATGGCAATGTTGTTGTTGGAGAAGAACGGAGACTGGAAATTGATAAAGGTGTTCAGCCCTTCACCTAAGAAGATGTAGTAATTGGGACTGCCAGAGACACCAGAACTTAAGAACTGGACCTGATTGAACTGTGAGCCCTGCATATTGGAGGTGATGACGAGGTCGCTATCACACGCACAAAGAAGAGCGCCTCCGTTCATGGTAAAGTTGCTGATGTTGTGTAGTACCAACGCGGCGTTATTATCGTTCGGGGCTACAGCACCAGAGGGTTGATCCCAGAGATAAACATTATTGAAGAGTGTTCCCCAGGAATAAACTCCAGTGGTACCAATAGTCTTATTTGCGCTTGTTACTGTCAGGTCATTGGTGGCGGTCAGATGGATGACGGAATTGCGATTTGACCATGTCGTCGGAAATGAAGCACCGTTGTTGGTTTGTGTCCAAGATGAGTTGCTGATTGCTAGTGAGCCCCGTCCGCCAGGAGTCGTGACGTTGCCGAAACCATAGCCATATAGAATTGCTTTGGTTGTCGCTGCAGATATCGCAACGTTGTTGAACGTCAGACCCTTCAGAACTCCACTCGTTGCGCAACTTGTCCCGGTACAGGCCCAGAGAATAGCGACGTCGGGAATCGTCACGCCGTCCGACTGGATTGAGATATCCTCGAACTTCCAGTCATTCGATCCGGACAGATCAAGCCAGATGTTGGCGCTGTCCTTGCCGTTGATCTTGATGCAGCTGGCCCCGCCAGTACCTTTAATCGTGATGTTGTTAATGGCTGTGGCATTGATTGCGGTGAATTTGTAACAGTTAGCCGAGGACACCGGAGGAATATAAATCGTACCACCAACAAAACTTGCGGTGAGATTGGTGACACAGGTGTTGAATGCTGCGGTATCCAAAGCAGCGTTGTTACCGACAGCGCCTTGCGCCTGTATGTCGCACCAAGGACGGCCCGAACCGAGCAATATATCTTGTGTTGCTGTGCTAACAGAAACTTGATCTTGAATAATCTTACCAGTAGCGCCATTAAAAGTCACAATATTTCCACTAGTTGAACTAGCGGGACCAACGACATTCCCAGCGCCGGCTGGCGTTGACCAAGTTCCATCGCCGCGCCAGAAGCTTGTGCTGGACGCTCCTGTGCCACTATTTAGATTAGTTACCGGAAGGTTGCCAGTTACTCCATTTGCTAGATTGATCTGTGCCCAAGCCGGATTATTTAAAGTGCCGGTGTTGGAAAGATATCTTGTCGCGTTGACACTCTTGGTCAATGCCGAAACAACGTTGATTGATGATCCAAATAATATGTCTCCCTGTATGACAGTCGGCAATGAAAGAGTTCCAAGAGGTCCAGTAGTCACACCATTAACACGAATAAAAAGTCCCGTTGACTTCATCCACATATCACCATCGACAGGAGATCCTGGATCGCCTCCTGGCGTCAGATTAAAATTGGCGAGCGTCGCCCCAGCGGCCGGCGTAACAAGGCGACCGGTCATCACGCCACCGGCAACGTTTAATGGGATAAAGCCGAGTGTATCCTGTTTCGCAATGAATAGTGCATTCCATTGTGCTGCCGTCAAAACTTGTCCCGTAATAAGATTAGGACTGGTTTGAGCTAGGGCTGCGAAACTAGATGCGAGCAAAAAAAGCGAAGCGGCGATTAAGCGCTTAATCATTGTCCAATCTCCGGAAAGACTTCAGGCTTCCAACTATCGATGTTCTTCTCATCCAGATCGTGAATTGCATCCTGCATCTTCGCGAGGTAAAAAAGAATTGCATTGAACTTCTTTTCAACTCGCTCAGAGTGATCAAGCTTCTTCTTTCTTTCTTCCGTCAATTTAGATACAAGCTCTTTTCTCTTGGCTAAAAATTCTTCTGTAGTCAGCAACTTTCCTTTAGCTTGACTATCTGAAACAAATTTTCCAATAACTTCATTAATTTCATTTTGAATTGTTTGAACTTCCATGTTCAATAGTGGACGCTTTCTTGCTGGATGAATTTTTTCCTGAAGTTCAACGGCTTTTAAGGTAAGTTGATGAGACAAATCATTTTTCTTTTCTTCTAGTGTTCTATTCTTCTTTCGCTCTTCCTCTTCATCGAAAATCTCATAATCAATATTCCAATCATCTCCATATGAAACAACAGCATTCAAGACATCCGGACACGCACCAGGAGCCGAGTAAGGATGATATTTATTCGGATCATCATCCTTCAGGCCTTTGGTTTTCTCGACATTGGCGAGTTGCTTCTTATGAGCGCGAAGTTCATTAATGTGATTATTGCAAAGACGTTGAAATGCGCTCTCATGATCCTCAGTCGGAAGAAAAGCTTTGCTGATTCTATGCACCATCGCCAAATAATCCTTTTATTGATGCATGAACCAATAGCCAAGCATCGAACGATGAACCGTATTGTGAGCTGTTCCGCTACCCGTATTTATGTTGTTGATGGTGACGCCAGTCGAACTAAGGACAGAAGTCAGGTTCTGTACAGTGGACGCGGTGTATGAAACCGCTGAATATGCCGTAAATCCAGCGCCTCCAATACCATTAGCAACAAATGCTGGAACGGCGTGTTGGTGCTGGGGATCGCTCAGTGTATTGGCGTGCGAATGGACTGCTAGCTCTCCGGTAATGAGCGCGTGAAGATTTTCACCGACTACCGAGCCCGCGACCGTAACCGAACCGGATTGGATCGGAACGCCTGCAAGAAGGCCTGAAGGCGTTCCACCCATGCCATCAGCACCGAGCACGCCAGTCGATTGCATATTCAAAGTGGCAATAGTCTTACCAGCATTGAAGTCCGCCAACGCATTTGCGCCGCGTCCCCCAGAGACAGGGCATTGCGTATTAGAGAAATTGTTCCAAAAATATTGATAAACAAACTGCGCTGTTGCACTCGCGAGTTGCGAAGCGCCACTTGCACCATTTCCAATTGTCGTGCCATTAAGGATGATATTGTTCGGCAATGCCACCGAAGTTGGACGCCATTGAACTTCGCCCGTTCCCTTTGCCCAGGAAGGGGTTATCCAATTCGCTCCGCCTGTATCAGGATTGGATGTATTATTATCAACAGTAGACTGCCAATAGTTTCCTTGGACCACGACTGATTGAACAACGGCGCCATTCGGGTATCCGCCGATGGCGGTTTGAAAAGTGGCATCATAGAAGATTGGCCCACCAGCGGCTTGCCATTGGTCCCAGGATGTGATCTGAAAAAGAATAGCGTTGAAGTCAGCGCCGGCCGGCGGAATGCCGCCGGCGCTGATCGGCGTAAAATTGACTGGTGGAAATCCAGTTTGCAATGAAGCGAGGCCCGGTGTTCCCGGCGGAAGGTCCGGAATAGGATAGTTGGTAAAACCTCCTCCGGCTGAAGAACCGAATGGAAGATTGAATTTCCGAGGAAGCTGTGAGAGCTGCATTTTTCTATGCGCCTACTTGTACGATAGTTGACGAAACGCCGACTGGTTTAGGTAACACGCCAGATTGACCTAGAATTGCCAGTTCAACAGAAGAGAGAGCGAAGTTGAAATTATTTATCATCGTCATATCAAGATTGTCTATCACAAAGGCATTCCCACGATTAGGAAACAGGTTAATCAAAAGCTGATTGATGCTCTTGATTGAGCCATCGGAAATATTCGAAAGAGCTTTGGCGAATAAAAGCACTCGAAAAGTTGGATCAGTCAGATTAAAGTTCGAAGTCAATGGCGCGCCATTGTAAAAGGGTTGTTGTCCAAATCCGAAAGAGCCAGGAAGCGCTTCATCAAAGCCAAGATAATCGGATGATACAGGGACCTTGAGCGTCCGACTTACGCCGATTATCCTGCCCCAAACGTCCAGTCCATATCCTTGAGCTGTATCGATATTCCAGATATCATCGAAGAAATTTCCGAGATTAACAGTCTGATCAATGTATTGATCAAAGTTCGAAATGAATTGAGTTAGAATATCCGAGTTGGCGAATTGACTAAGGATCGTATCCCAGAAATAGAATGGCTCGATATCGCCAATTGGACTAACGCCAATGACAAAGCTACCAATGGCATTAGAGCCGAACCGGGGAGCTGTAATGTCAGGTCCGCTCATGTAATGGTCACACCAATATCGCCCGCGTTGATCGTCGGCTCTTGGTTGATATTTACGGATGTCGAGTTGAGCGTGGCCTTTGCCGTCGCCATCGCTTCAGAGCTAACAGTTTGTGATGGACCACTAATTGTCCATGTCGCCCCGGCTCCGCTGACGATAGTCGTGCCTGGAGCTACATTTCCAGTCGCGTCCAACAAGCTTTGTCCTGCGACAATCGTTCCAGTAACGCCTGAAACTGTCAATGTGTTGCCAGCAATCGAGCCCGTAAAATTCGCCAGTGCAGAGTTGCTGTTTGAAACATTCAATGAAAGTATTTGGGCCCAAGAGCCGAGCGTCGTCACTGCCGCGTAATATTTGCTGGCCAGGATCGTCTGTCCGATCTTCTGACGCTGGCCACCACTCGTGCCATTGAATGCATTGATGATGGCATTTTGGATTTGTGTCGCAGCATCCGCCGGGACTTGAGGATTGTTCGCAATGTTAACCGCAAAAAGCGTCCTGGTTGAAATGCCGATCTGGAACGTCACCTGATACGTCGGGAAAGGCGGACTATAAGCTGGATTATCATCAGTCACAGTAACAGTCGTATTTCCATTATAGTTACAACCCGGAGCCTTCTTTGACCAAATAGCATTCGCAACATCCTGCACCGCTCCACCAACGACGCAAACGAATAAGGAATGAGCGGCCAGCGTCACTCCGCCAATAACAGCGGTTGTTCCCAAGACATTTTCTGTCGTCAAAGCATCCAGGACGCCTGCGACTTGCAGCACGGCCCCTAAGATTGAATTAAGCTGACCGACCGAATTAACTGCAACACTTGCAGCCCTGCGCGCTTCAAAAGCGCGATCGCTCTCGGTGTTGGTTCCAACAACGCCATCGCTCGGATTGTTGATACTATCCCAACCTGGAATGGACTGAAAGATTTGATTGAGTGAATTAGCAGGACAAGGAACTGGCCCTAAAGTATTGCATGCGAAAGAAAGTGTAAGCGTTCCGCTATCATCGAATGTTCCTGCCTCTAGCGATGTATAAATATTATTGTCCGTCGCTTTTGCTGTCGCTCCAACAGGAATAGTCGTCGGAGCTTGTCCAAGACAGACACAGGAAACGACCGTCGCCTTTGATCCTTGGCGTTGCAGGAAGTTGATACGCGCAATCGCGTCCTGCATCCTGCCTCCGGAATAGGCAGGATCGACCTGTTGCGTAAACTTTAAGAAGAGCTGATCAGCATTCGATACCAGAGCCGATATCGATGTAGCGAGTTGTCCTTGCGGCGTTCTCTTATCCGGATTTAAAACTCCTCCGAATGCAGCATTGATGTCTAGCGTAACGCCAGCGAAGATAGTTTCATCATCCGGAATGATGAAGCCGGTTGAGCCAAAAGTAGGTAGCGGGACATTTGTCATTAAGGCAATACCACCTGACTAAATGGGATCGTCGTCGCTTTAGCGCTACTCGTGGTATAAAATTGAACCTGGCCTACAAGCTCTCGATTAACGAAGCCAGTTATTACAACACGAGCCTTTGTCACTGTAGCAATGCTAAGCGCGGCTTTCACTATGTCATTCTTGAGAAGTGCCAAGGACGGAACACGACCTAGGAACAATCCAAAATAATCAATGCCGAGAGTTGTATCATACCACGCTTCAGCGAGAACGGTTCGAATTGCGCAAGCAACATCCTGCGCCGTCGCATATGGATCATCGGCGACGGCAATATTGCCGGATGCATCAGCAACCAAATCCCAAGATAAAGCGTCGAGAAGGAGTGAGCTCATGATCCTGGCACTGGTGGATTACTTCCTATATGATGATGCGTCTGAAGACCGATTTGATCGGCTCCTCCAACGCCAGCATAGACAGCTCCAGCAGCGCGCCAATCTCCAACAACGTCCCAGCCAGCGGAACTAGATGTTATGGAGTTGCCATTCTTGTCAGCGATCTTAATGCCAGTGCTGGTAAATTGAACATATTGCTCCGGAGTGTCGTTCAACACTCCTCCGATGTAGATACCATCTGCAAGATCAAATCTTCGAAATGATCCTGGGTTAGAGACGTCCTTGTTTTCCTTCGCGGATGAGATATCGCGATCGCATATCACGGCGAAACCAATATCCCCTACAGCCGGATCAGCAATGATGGCATTCTTTCCGCCTTGAATACGAAAGTAGGGAAGATGAAAGATCGTTCCATGTTGTTGTGAATTTCCGAGAAGTCCATCAACGAGATTGATAAGCGGCTGTACATCGACAAAACCCACCGGGCCTAATCCGCCGATTTCGCTTACACCTTTGATCTTGACGAGCTTAACCGTTCCGATCCGTCCTAACGCCTGTTGAATAAAAGCATCGGCCGTATTGTAGGGATGCTCGCTGTCATTCAAGCCCTGCTGGCCAACGGCTCCGGAGCCATCGACACTGGTATCTGAACCATTCATGCTAACGTCAGACATTATGCCACCACCGCGAAGCCGGGACGCGCAGCGCTCATCGTCATGTGCCACCGTCCCTTCGGAAGACGCGCATCCAGTTCATAGTTCAAGGCATAGACGATCCATTGTCCATTGGCACCGTCAACGACTGCACTCTTCACTTGTATCTTTGATCCAAAACCGACCGACTGATTAAATAGCGAAGAAATAACGACACCTTGGCTCGTGAAGGATGGATAATTCTCCATCCCAGTGTCTTTGCTGATAAGCGGAATAGCTCCGCCGCGAGAGCCATTGTTGGGCCAGATGGCGAGCTTATTATCATCTAATCCATTCCAGTTGATGCCGGCGGCTCGGACAGCAGCCAGGGCCTGTTCGCGCGCGGAGCCCGCGAAATACGGATTGGAAATCTGAACCGACACGCCATTGTTCTCGAATGTCTTGCCCATCTTTGTGGCGAGGCCAGAAAGGATTGTGGCGACATCGACGCTTCCTTTGTAGGACGTCGGCGCAACGGGATTGACTGCGTCAAATCCTCCGACATGCGCTAGGACCTGAAAGACCGGCTTAGCCGGAGAAGAACCGTCGAACCATGCATTGGTGATATTACCGATGAAGACAGTGGACATAACTCCGCCGCCTTGGCCGTCATCAACACCCGCGTCCACAGTTATCTGATTCTTTCGCACGGTCGTCGGACGCTGACCGAGTGTCGAATAGCGGTTCATCTGATCCCGCGTCATTCCCCATATCTGCAATTGCGCTGTGCCCATCGACGGGCCACCAGCCTTTATGATACGCGCGGATATCCGTAAGCCTTTAAGCGTTTCGCCATTCGCATTTCCAGTGCTCTGGCCCATATCGCCTTCACCGAGCTGAAAATTGACATTAATGGCGCGCTTCTCGAAACTCACGTGGGAAGTCCTAAGGCTTGGATATCAGCGCTCTCCAGATATCGCAAGATAAACGTCGTCCCTAATCCAGTGTAGATAGGATCAAGCTCAGATCGCGTTGTATCGACCCAAGCAAAATCACCCGTAAAGCCGAGATAAGCATTTCGCACAATGCGATTAAGATTTTGACAAACGACACCACCGATGATAAGAGCGTTGTTAACGGAAACGTCCATAAACAATCCATACAATGTCTGATAGATATTCAACTCGACATTCTGATTGCCCAATTGAACCGATATGATTTGTTTCGGGACAGCTCGGACTGGAACGACTTGCATTACTGAACCGGTCCAAAGTCAGTTAGAGAAGATGATGAAGAGCTGCTTTGAACCGTTCCATTATCCTTCGGTGAAGTTGCCGTTGGTGATTTCGTATTTGTGAAGGTAGTTCCGGCATCCTCCCGGATTTCATTTAAGACAATATCAATGATGATCATGCCTGCTCCATTGCTCGACGTCCGAACAAGCTCATATCCTTGAAAATTGACATTCGACCAAACCCTTTCAGGGGTCACAACGTCATACAATTCAAGATTTCCGGCAATAGCATCTATCTCGTCTAGCAGCGCTTGACGATTGGCCTGCGATCCTCCCGACGACATACGAACACGATTGGTAAAAGGTGTATCAACCTTGTCATAGGTATCGAAGCCACCTTCCTCGATGTTGAAATCAGCCATTGTCCAATCTTGCTTATAGGCAACAGAGATAATGTTGTCCGGATTAAGCACCATCTCTCCATCCTGAAATATTCCCCATTGATTGGAAGAGAAAATAGAAAAGATGCCGACGGCGTCAGTAACTGCAAAAACAATATCAGTTATCAGGTTGACCGATGGAAGCAAGGAAGGAAGGCCGAACAGAGACATTACTGTTGTCCCGCCTGGCCTTGATATGAAAGCCCTGACTTCTCAATAGCCGGCTTGATGCCTTTCGCGATAGCATCCGGATCACCGCTAGGCGGATAGATGTTGATGTTGTCTATCTTAACATCACTCGAATTGGTCGTAGAGTTTCCGCCGCTGCCTCGATTGATTCCAGCCCATTGCGATCCTTTCCAGCCGTGCCAATCACCCCAACCCGTTTTCGCAGCCTGATCCAACGCAAATTGAATTTGCTCCTTCTCCGTATTCGGATTGCGCGCATCCAAGCCTGTCTTACCTGTAAATGTATCACCTAAGCCGCTGTTGCTAAGGCCTGGGATACTATTCTTGTAATGAAGCTGAAAAGCTCCGAAAGAAGTCCCTTGGTCGCCAACATAGCTGTTAAATCCTTCGCTTTTCGCAACAGCCATCGCGATGTCAGGATTAATGCCTCGTTTCGCCGCCTCTGAGCGAATGAAGGCTTCTTTATCGGATTGTGTCGCGAATGCGCCACCAGCGCCACTCGTGCTGGCAATATCGGCGGATTTATCCGGATGAAGAAGGCCAAGCGAGTTCAATGCTCTTCCAAAAAGCGATTTATCATTTATGTTCTTATCGCGCTCGGAAATCGCCTTGGACATAAAGTCCATGAATTTCGTCAATGGTCCAGTAACCAAGCCTTCTAGCGTCCGTCCCCATTCTGTAAGCGCAACAGTCAGCGACCTATACGACTCATCGAGCCGCTTCGCATCCGCCGCTTGCTTAGCTGTCA
>WNFD01005736.1_pt1 | contig 12413 bp, 9 predicted proteins | sample 5400491 | NCBI WGS metagenome assembly WNFD01 (sample SAMN13153343, study PRJNA577476) | soil metagenome | isolation source: 120 cm saprolite under Douglas fir tree site 2 hole 2 replicate 2 | place: USA:California | collected 2015-04-18 | reverse complement strand
TGAACTACAGGGGCGGCGGAGAGCCGAGTATTCGAAACTCACCGGGATCCGGCGCAGCGCTTAGCAGGCGCGCTCGGCGACCTCGCCGATTGACTCTCCAAGTGGCGGAAGGTGAAGGAATCGAACCCTTAGCCCCGAGGGCTACCCTGGTTTTCAAGACCAGTTGCCGGCCATTCAGCGGCACCTTCCGTAACTGGTACTGGCGGAGGGATTCGAACCCACACTGCCCGCGTTCTAAGCGCGGTGACTCCTGCCAATTGGTCTACGCCAGCATAATTGGTGCGCGCGGTGCGACTCGAACGCACACTCGCAACGCTCTCAACGTTGTTCCTCTGCCTGTTGGGATACGCGCGCGCATTGGTGTCCCTTGGGGGTTTCGATCCCACCTCTTCCACCTTGAGAGGGTGGCGGCCTAGCCAGTAGCCGAAAGGGACGTGTTGGTTCCCCGAGGACGATTCGAACGTCCCTCGCAAGATTCAAAGTCTTGCTGCCTCGCCGAGAAGCACCGGGGAGAGATGGTTGCGGGTCTTGGAATCGAACCAAGCTCTCCGGTTTCAGAGACCGGCATCCTCACCATGAAGACGAACCCGCAGAAAACTGGAGCCGACAGGCTGGAATCGAACCGCCGTTGGCGCGTTACAAGTGCGCTGTCCTGCCACTGAACGATGTCGGCAAATGGGGTGACGGGTGGAACTCGCATCCACTTCTGACGCCTTCACAGGGCGCCGCCTCGTCTACTTCGGCTTCCGTCACACTCGTAGCGGACACCGCCGCTGTCTGGAGTGCGGAGCGGGAGTCGCACCCGCTAAGATCGGTTTTGCAGACCGACGCCTCACTGTTTGGCTTCCCGCACGATTGGCACAGGCGGAAGGAATCGAACCCTCGTCCGCAGTTTTGGAGGCTGCGTTGACGCCACGTCACGCCTGTATGGTTCCCGCCGCTGGAATCGAACCAGCCTCATTCCCGGTTAACAGCCGGGCGCGCTCGCCATGAGTGCTAGACGGGATCAAAGTGGAGCGGCGCGGGGGAATCGAACCCACCCTCACCAGCTTGGAAGGCTGGAGCAGTCACCAAACTACAAGCGCCGCAAATGGTGCCGACCCGAGGAATCGAACCTCGATCCTGCGTTCTTCAAACGCGTGCGTGAACCATCATTGCTAGATCGGCGAAATGGTTGCGGAGGTCGGAGTCGAACCGACGCGACCAAGCTTATGAGGCTCGGCGGGAACCGTTCCTCCCCGCAATTTGGTTGTCGTTGTCGGATTCGAACCGACCCGTTGCAGGCCGTCCGCCCGCTCTCGCGCGCTTATAAGGCGCACCCGCTCACCAGAGCCAACGACAGAAAATGGAGCGGACAGGGGGACTCGAACCCCTCGTCTCAGCGTTGGCAACGCCGTGCTCTGCCTTTGAGCTATGCCCGCAATTGGTGGACCGACTGAGAATCGAACTCAGCGCGGCGATCTTGCAAGGATCATCTGCACCCCAGTGCCCGGCCCCTATTCACAAACCGAAACTGCCGATCCCATCGCTGGGCGTTCGAGCCGGGGCTTCCACCGACATACCAGGTAAAACGAAAAACCCCTCGCAGGGCTGTGCCTGGAGGGGTTGGATGGCGAGAGCCATGTTTGAGGTGCTTACACCTCGCCTTTCCCTCCAGCGGATTCGGATTGCGTGCTCAGCATGGTCGCCGAGTGCCTATACCCGAGCGCGGACACGCAGAATCGACCCGACCGATTTCGTTCGGCGGGTTTTCTGGCGCGCATATGGGCCAACTTTAGAATCATGGCGGCGTATATAGATGGTTCTCAGACGCTTGTCAATTGAGAAGCTTGTGCTGCGATCTCGCGTGCCTTCCATCACGGCTTTGTCGCTGTGCGTTTGAATCCAGAAATGCGCTGAACGGTTAATGTCGAGGTCGGAGACGGCGCTGCCCCTCGACGGGCCTCTTAGCGATTTTGGCCGCCGCGGAAGCCGCGACCACTCCCTTATCCGCGGCCTCGACCAGGCGGTGATTGTATCGGCGACGATATCTTGGATTTGCGTCAAACAAAAAAACGCGTGGGCCAGAGTCCCCTTTCGAGCCATAAGCGGCCGTCACTCGCGGCAGGCGCCACTTCCGAAATTTGCCCACAAGCGGCCTATCGGCGTGTCGCTCCCGCTGCATAGTCTTTTTGCCAAGCAATCTTCGGCGGCGGTAGAGTTTATTCGGTTCGCACAGCTTGGCACGTACAATGAGCCGAAGACACCGTCCCATTAACCTCCCCGCTCCGTATCTTAGGCGGATCTGGCTGGACAAGGCGCTGGTAACCGACGCAAGCACCTACCCCTTTTGTTTGCCGTTGTTTCGCGCCGAGTTCGAGCTTGCCTTCGAACGGCCAATTACAATCATCGTGGGAGAGAACGGGACAGGAAAGTCGACCCTTCTTGAAGGGATCGCCGCAATGGCGGGCTACGACGATGCAGGTGGTGGCAAAGGCTACAGGCCCGTCGATCATTCCGCCGCGATCGAAGCAACCGGGGGACGCCTTGCGTTAGCGCTCCGTGCGAGCTGGCTGCCGAAGATTACGAGCGGCTGGTTCTTCAAGGCGGAAAGCTTCTTTTCCGTCGCACGCTATCTTGATCGAGCTGCACTTGAAGCCACCGCACCACCGCCGGATTTTCTTTCCCATTCACATGGGGAGGGATTTCTGCGCTTTTTCGACGAGCGTTGCGACCGACAGGGGATCTTTATCTTTGATGAACCGGAATCAGCGCTTTCGCCGTCCCGGCAAATCCTGTTCCTGCGGCTCTTGCGTCGCATGGAACGGCGCGGGCAGTGTCAGGTTATCATGGCCACCCATTCCCCGTTGCTAATGGCCTACCCCGGCGCGCGGTTGCTCCTTCTTTCGAAATACCGTCTCGACCCGGTGAGCCTCGAGCAGACAGAGCATTTCAAATTGACCCGGGAATTCTGCACGAATCCGACGGCGTTCGTTGATTCGGCGCTTGACGAAGATGCCTGAACGGAAAGTTGGCTGACTGCCCGGTTGAACGAGGCGGATGTTACCCTGTCGCCGTGAATGTCAGGTTCGGGTCAAACCGCGAAGTGATCTCGCGACGACCTAATGTCCGCAATGGGCCTCGAACCGGACTTGGGTTGAGCGCGCTCGTTCTTCGCAGATGTGCCAGAACCGGATATTCGCAGAGCTCTTTCACCGGCGGAGTGCGATGATTTCGGTTGCTGAGCGCGAAAGGATGGGTCGGCAACTAAGAACTGCCGGCAGATGCAGAACCGGGCGAGCCAATCGTGCGCTCGCCCGGCAATGCGACACTGGCGCATGCTGAAAGAGTGAAGGAGCGTAATGTCGCGACACCGATCACGTTTTCTTCTTCAACCCCTCCAGGATCGCCTCGGCTGTGATTGGCATATGCCGCACGCGCACGCCGACCGCGTTGTAGATGGCGTTGGCCACTGCCGGGCCGACGACGGTGGACGCCGGCTCGCCCACGCCGCTCGGATGATGACCTGATTGGATCAGCTCCACCTCGATCTCTGGCACGTCGGCCAGACGGATCGTCTGGTAGTCGTGGAAGTTGGTCTGCTCGATCGCGCCATTCTTGAAGGTCAGCCGCTCCGACATGATCTGACTTGCGCCCCAGAGAGCCGCGCCCTGGATCTGCGCCTTGGCATTGAACGGATTCACGACCGTGCCGGGATCCATCGCGATGGTGATCCGGTTGATTTTGAAGATGCCGGTCTTGGGATCGACCGTGACTTCTGCAATGCCGGCGACCCAAGTCGGGCTCTGCCGCTCCTCGGCTGAGGAGACGGCAATTCCCATGCCGGTATTGGGCGGCAGCTTCTTCGCGCCCCAGCCCGCTTTCCCTGCAGCGACCTGGAGGCAGTTGGCAAGGCGAAGCGCGCCGCCGACGGTGGCGGACTCGTAGTCGGGCCACGATTTGTCCGTGGTCCAGGGCAGCGAAATCCAGAGCCGGTCCATGTAGTAGTCCGACGGCGTGCCGGGCGGATAGCCGCTATTGGGAATGCCGCGATTGCCGCCCTTGCCGTTGAGCATGGCGAGGCGGAACTCGAGCGCGTCGCGCTTGAGCGCGTGCGCCACCTCGTCCATGAAGGACTCGACGACGAACATGTTGTAGGAGTTGGAGACGGTGCGCAGCGCGCTCGCCTGCACCGCCCAGGTCGTGCGGTCGCTGTTCCAGGCGCGCACGCGATGGTTCTTGACGTCATACCAGTGATCGCTGCCGCCGATCGACCATTGGTCGATGTCCTCCTTCTTGGCGTCCCAGGAATCGAGCTGCAGCCAGTCGGTGCCGAACTTCTTCCCGACCGAGAAGCGCGGGCCCATCCAGCCGCAGCAGATGTCGTGGTTCATGGCCAGCAGTTGGCCGTTCTTCAGTCCGGCCTTGAGCTTGTGATAGGTGGGCGTGCGCGGGAAGCTGGTGGCGAAGGTCGACTCCCGGGTCTGGATCAGCTTCACCGGCCGGCCGACCTCCTTGGCGCAGTAGGCCGCCGCCAGGATCTCGTCGTAGTCCTGCTTGCCACCGAAGCCGCCGCCCAGGATGTGCTCGTGCACGTAGATCTTGATGTCCTCAGGCTTCTGGTTGAGGACCTTCGAGAGATAGGCGCTCAACGTCATGCGCGCGAAGGAGGTGCTCTGCGTACCGGCGTAGACGTGCCAGGCGCCGTCGACGATCTGCACCGTGGCGTTGAGCGGCTCCATCGTAGCGTGGCACACCATGTCGGTGGTGTACTCCATCTCGAGGACCTGCTCGGCATCGGCCAGACCCTTGTCGACATCGCCCTCGAGCACCCAATTGGCGCCGGCATCGGCATTCTTCGTCTCATTCGCGAAGTCGGCGAAGATGTCGGCGAGACCCAGATTGCCGTAAGGCCCGGGATCGACCTTCAACTTGAGCGCCCGGGCGGCTTTGACCGCGGCGGGGAATTTGTCGGCCAGGGCCACGACCCAGCCGGTGCATTTGCCGAGGCGGTCGTCGATCTTCACCGCCTTTACAAAGCCGGGAATCTTGCGCGCCTCGCTGTCGTCGATGCTGACCACCTTCGAGCCGTAGCGCGTGCGCGGTATCACGAGCGCGCCATAGACCATGTTCGGCAGGAACACGTCGATGCCGTACTTGGCTTGGCCGTTGGTCTTGGCAGGAATGTCGAGCGCCGGCATGGATTTGCCGATGATCTTGTAGCTGCCGGGCGCCTTGACCACGATCGCCCGAAAGTCGTCGGGGTAGGCGAACTTGCGGTCGATCTTGACGCGCCGGATGATTTCGCCATAGCCGACCGAGCGGCCCGAAACCGGGTCGATCACGCGGCTCATTTCGGCGTAGCAGTCGTTCTGCTTGGCGCCGAGGACCTCGGCCCCGGCCTCGATGAGGGCGATGCGCCCGGCAGCGCCGGCTCGCGACAGACGGTCGAACTCGGTGGTGATGCTGCCGCTGTTGACGGTGTAGGCCAAGCCGTAGACGGCGAAGTTCTCGACGCTCTCGAGCGGCGTGTCGAGGCGCACATCGGCCCAGTTGAGCTCGAGCTCCTCGGCGATCACCTGCGCCAAGCCCGTGCCGACATGCTGACCCATCTCCGCCTTGACGATGTGCATGGTGGTCTTGCCGTCGGGCGTGATCGTGAACCAGATGGAGGGCGTGAAGCTCGACATGCCCGTGCCGGCCGCCGCCTCGGCCTTGCCGCTCGCGAGGACGCCGGGCAGCCCGATGCTCAGGAACCCACCCGCGGCGGTCGCCGCCGACCGGACCAGAAATTCGCGCCTTGTCGTTCCACTTTGTGCGGGGCTATGCATGGCTCCGGCCCTCCCTCATGATCTCGGCGGCGCGCTTGACGGCGCCCACGATGCGGGAATAGGTGGCACAGCGGCAGAGATTGCCGGTCATGCCCTCGACGATCTGCTGCTCGCTCGGATTGGGGTTGGCGGCCAGTAGCGCCGCCGCCTGCATGATCTGGCCCGACTGGCAGTAGCCGCATTGCGGCACCTGATGCTCGATCCAGGCCTGCTGCACCGGGTGGGCGTTGGCGGGATGCAGCCCTTCGATGGTGGTGATGCTCGCGCCTTGCACTTCGCCCAGCGTGATCGAGCAAGAACGCACCGCCTCGCCGGCGATATGCACGGTACACGAGCCGCACAAGCCCGCGCCGCAGCCGTATTTTGTCCCGGTCAGCCGGAGGTCTTCGCGGATGACCCAGAGCAGCGGCGTATCGGGCGGCGCATCGGCGAAATAGCTCTGGCCGTTGATCGTCAGGTTTGGCATGGGTCGTTACCTCCTGGAGCAAGGTGGGGACTAACTTCGCAGGACGGCGATCTCTGCACCGGCGCACCGGCCGAGACGCGTGGAAAGCGTACCGGAAGGTCTGGGGCACAAAGGGTTGAGACGGCGCCGGCACCGTGCGGAAGAATGCACCGGGATTCGCGCCGATCCGGCGTCGGCTGGCGGCGTCGCGAACACCTTCTTTCCCCTCGCGCACGGACCGCGTGTCAGGGCTCTCGAGTCCACCCGGCGCCTCTGCCGTGTGCGTTTGCTGCCCGCTTTCTGGCGGCGGGCTGCTTTAGTCTGAGCTTTCGAAAAGCGTATACGCGCGGAACGCGAAGCGCAAGCAGACGGGTCGACGGCCCTCGCGACGCCGTGGCCGACGTTGCCGTCGGATTGCCTCCCGGATCAGCGGGAAAGAAATGCACGACGCTTGATAATGTCTGATATCCACGAAATTGGGTCCAACAGGGACTTAGCGCGCAATCGGGGTATCGAGTAGTACGTCGGCTTTGGGGTCAATAACGTCTGAGTGGTCGCGAGGCCGAGGCAGGAATGCTCCGGAAGCGGCCTGATTGCAACGCATTCCGAGACGTTGCGTGGGGCACATGCTGGTCATCCTCTGAAACGGAGGAGCATGACCATGCAAGACCATGAGAACGCTATACCAAACTCTCCGAAGCGGACGCCTTGGAACAAGGGCAAGCTGATCGGGCCAAAATCGCCGCTCCGGCCAAAACACGTGTGGTCGATACGAACCAAGCTTCAGATCGAGGGGCGAACACGTGACTTGGCGATGTTCAATCTTGCCATCGACAGCAAGCTGCGTGGCTGTGACGTTGCTGCTCTGAAGGTCGAGGACGTCGCACCCGGTGGGTATGCGATCGACCGGGCTACCGTGCGTCAAAGGAAGACTGGCCAACCTGTTAGGTTTGAATTGACGGAGCAGACCCGCGAGGCCGTTGATGACTATCTGAGGGTGGCCGGCAAGAAGCCTGGTGATTTTCTGTTTGCCGGCCGACGCGGCCCGGGGCGGTGCATGACGACGCGGCAGTACGCACGGCTCGTCTCCGACTGGATCGCCAGCATCGGGTTAGACCCGAAGCTCTTCGGCACACACTCGCTCCGACGAACCAAGGCCACCCTTATCTACCGACGGACCGGCAACCTGCGAGCCGTGCAGCTTCTGCTGGGACACAGAAAGATCGAAAGCACCGTCAGGTATCTTGGAATCGAGGTCGATGACGCCCTCGCCATAGCGGAACAGGTCGACGTCTGAACTGCCCGGGCAGAGCAGACTCGCTCTGCCCGTCCGCATCAGGCAGCGTCGTGCCATGAGCGGACTTACGTGGCCAATCGTTTTAGCGATCGATGCGGGACCGGAAATGGCGTCTATTCCCGCACTTCCTCACGCTCCGTCCAGCCCTGTTCCAAACGTTCGCCTAGATCTGGCTCCAGCACTCCGATTTTGGTCAGGTCGGCAACCGGCGTGCCGTCCTCTGCCGTGGTCACGGCATCCGCATAGCGCATGCCGAAGCGTATATCTTCTGGCGCATAGTTGCGGATGTCATGCACCAAAGTCGCGAGCGTCGGGTCGCGCGCTTCGAGCATCACAAACACTTGTGCTTGCGTCGCTATCGCTCGTGCCGCGTCGTAGCCGTACAACGGGCTCCGCTCGTCCAGTACATGCATCAGTGTCCAGGTGAACGGAAAGACGGGAAGGTGCGCCCGCTCAAGCCGCACTTCCTGCGCGCGACGGAACAGCTTGCCTTCCGCAGACTTCACTGAAAGCATGACGTTTAGCTTCGCCGCCGCGTCCATTTTAGCTTCGCCGCCGCGTCCAAAAGCACGGCTGCCCGCCCGTTGCCAACCCGCAACATCAGCGTCGGCTTGCCGTTGTGCATCGCGACGACCGCCCGGGGCCGTGAGAAGCGGACAAACGTCAGGCCTGTCAGAATGGCCGTGAAGGTGAGACCACACACGATCTCGATCGCCGCGACCAAATGGCCATACAGTGTGGCCGGATACATCTCGCCGTAGCCGACCGTCGCCAGCGTTTCGATGCTGAAGAAGAAGACGTCCGGGAAGCTATATGGCCGAGCATTGGCAACTGATCCGGGACTCAGCCAAAAGAGTGTGGCAAAGACGAAATTCACCAGCAAATAAATCACAAGCAAGGCCGCTAGGAATTGCGGCCAGGTCAGTGCAACAGCGAGATGGTAGGGATCGCGCATATCGAAGCGCGACACACCCTTCTTTTTGAACTCGTAAGAGCCGACGCGAACCCGTGCTGCTTTTTCGCGGGGATCACGCTCGATTCGAGTACGGGGGTTCCGTCCCTTTCGCATCCGGTGCGCTTGGCCGCCTCCGACATTGGGGGATAGCAAGGTGTCTCTGGGGCGTCCAGCGCCTCTATGGCCACGACTTCGCCTTAGTCAGCGGGCCGGCCCGCCAACCGAAGATGGCTGTTCTTGTCGCGAGACATGATTGTGCTTCCAAGAAGAGAAATGGACGGAGATCCGGCGCGGTTAATCGGGCCTCACGAGATGGCTTGATCTGCGCCGCTTCGCCCTAGCGCGCCGCGTAGGGCGCGCTGCGGCGCATCAGTTCCTGGTAGAGGTCGTCGATCGCCTTCTGCTGTTCCTTCTCACGGCGCGCCCAAGCAGGGCCGTATTCCTCGATCTCGCGCTCGCGCACCGTGGCAGCATCGGGCTGATGATGGCGCAGGGCGTCGAGGGAGTCGTGCGGCACCGCCGGAGAAGTCGGCATGAGTGAAGGGCGCGCCCCATCGTCGGGCGAAGCCGCAAGCGCCCACCCGGAGATGAGTGGAAGGAGTATGAGAGCTTCCTTGATCATGGTCGTAATCCTAGACTGCGTCCTTGGTGACGGTCCGGGCCGCTGCGGCGGCTCGTTGCGGTCAAAGGGCGCGGCATAGCGGAGACGTTGTACTGGCTCTCGCTCCGCTTCCCGGACAGCTCCGATCCGTCCGACGATTGCGCCCCGTCTCTCGTACGAAGGTGGCTTGCGGGGCAGCACTGATGCAATTCTGCGGGACTTATGCTCAACATAGATGCCATGGATTTCCACGGCGTCGACCTCAACCTCCTGGTGTCTCTGCGAGCGCTGCTTGTGGAGCGGCACGTCACGCGCTCGGCCGAGAAGCTTGGCATTACCCAGCCCGCCATGAGTGCGTCGCTGGCGCGCTCGCGGACGCTGTTTCGCGATCAGCTCCTGGTCCGCGGTCCCAAAGGCCTGGTGCTGACGCCACGGGCCGAACAGCTTCTCGAGCAGCTCAACCATGTGATGGCTGTCATCGAGCAGATGGTCGCCCTGCCGGCGGAGTTCGTGCCGGAAACGAGCCGGCGGACGTTCACCCTTATCGGCGCCGATTTCGCCGAGTTCATCCTCCTCCCATCCTTGATGGCCACGTTAGCCACCGAAGCCCCGAACCTGCAGGTCTGGTTTAGGGCGCCGGAACCCAGGAACCTCGCGGATCCGAGGAACGCTGCGGGCATGATGGCCAGTGGGGAGATCGACCTTGTCATTGCCCACCTCCCCGAGGCGCCGGAGGAGCTGATCAAGCGCACGGTGTTTCGCGAGCCGTTCGTCTGCGTGGCGCGGCGCGGTAACCCACTTCTCCGCGACGGCAGTCTGCCGCTCGACCGCTACGTCGAGATGCAGCATGTGCAGGCGCTCCCGGGAAACGGCACAATGTATTCCGCCGCGATCGACACGGCGCTCGCCGCCATGGGATTGGTGCGCAAGATCGCGCTGTGGGAGCCGAGCTTCCTCGCCGTCGCCGATGTGGTCGCCCGGACCGACCTGATCAGCACGGTGCCGGCACGCCTTGCGAGCCATGTCGCTCAAGGCCTGCCGATCACGATCTACGACCTGCCTCTGCCGCTGCCTGCGACCGACTTCGCGATGTATTGGCACCCGCGAAACCAGGACGACGCGGGGCATAAATGGCTGAGGGAGAAAGTCGCGGCTCTGCTACGAACCTGACGTCCCGTGCTGCCGCCGGAAGGGCCGAGCCAGGTCCTCGGGCTCTCTTGCCTATGTTCACCTGAACAGATCGCGCATAGCGACAACAGTCGCTACAGCCGTCAGCCAAGGAATGCGAGCTGCAGCGTTGCCTCTCCTACTTCGGCGTTGCGCTGGCCCTTTCGATAACGGCTCTAGCAGTGGTGAAGCCGCGTAGCAGCAGTTTCGCCGATCAATATTGCTCTGACCTCCACGAAGCGATCAAGACGAGAGCTGGCACATATACAGGGTGTCTATGATGAACATAAGTGCTGCAAGATAGCTTCATCGGATTGCCGAGATTACATCGCGGCTTGATGATCTGGCGCAAGTCGGTGCCAACACTGAAACGGCATTACTCCGCACGCTGCTTTCGATCTCCGCTCGGCGTGCTCGCGGGCGCTGCCATCGTTCCGTGCGTTCTGCGCGGCGATAGCTTCTCGGCCAGAAAATCGCCGAGGACTTTGACCCGTTTTGGTCGGAGTGCACCGGGCGGTGTCACCCAGTAAACCGCGCCAAGTGGGAGAGACCAGTCCGGCAACAGTCTCTCCAGCTTGCCGGCCGCAAGTGCATCGCGCACAAAGAATTCGGGCAAGATGCCAAGGCCTGTTCCCGCAATCAGCGCCGGCATCATCGCGTCCCCATTATTCACGCGGAGCGGCCCCGACGGCCGCACGGTCGCTGATTTCCCGTCTTTATGTTTAAAGCGCCATGTGTTCGTATAGGCGTAGCCGATGCAGGAATGCTCCGCGAGGTGCAGCGGATGTTTCGGCCTTCCATGCTTGTCCAGGTATGTAGGCGAGCCGACTAGATAACGAGGCATCTCACATAGCCGCCGCGCGACGAGCGAGGAGTCAGGCAATACAGCGACGCGAATCGCCGCGTCAAAGCCGTCGCCGATGATGTCCACCATCGCGTCGCTCAAGTGAAGGTCGATCGATACCTCCGAATACGTAGCGAGGAATTCCGGCAACAGGGGCGCGAGGTGCAACACGCCAAAGGACGTGGGTGCTGCCAGTCGCACCAGGCCACGCGGCGCCGTGGATTGCGCTAGTGCGTCGTCCTCCGCTGCTTCCCCCTCGGCGAGAATGTGCGCGGCGCGGCTAGAGAGCCGCCGTCCAGTATCTGTCAATGCGAGCCGCCGTGATGAGCGGTTAAACAGCCGCGTGCCCAGCCTCGTCTCAACCCTGCTGACCGCCTTTGAAATGGTCGCTTTGGAAAGCTGCAATTCTCTTGCCGCAGCCACGAACGAGCGCATTTCCACGACCTTGGCGAAGATCACCAGACCTTCAAAATCCGGCAGTTTGGACATCCCAAATCCAGAAACAATGCGTTTCCATTGTTTCTATTCTTAATTCCTGTTCGCGTCCATACCTGTGGCTAGCGGAAACAGCGCGGGTCATTGCCCGATCGAGACCGTTTTGCTTTCTAGCGAGGAATCTATGAGGTCGACCATCAAGCCCGCCACACTCGACAATTTGGCCATTGCGCCACCAGCGCCCCCTTCTCCCTCTCGCCGCCGGTTCCTGATCGGCAGCGCTGGGATTGCCGCTGCCGCAAGCCTGCCGGCAGCGACGAGGGCTGCAACTTCCGAGCATGCGAACGCCTCGACCCCCTCCAACCCAACCAAAGGAAAGCGCACCGTGAGTACGTTCACAACCAAAGACGGCACGCAGATTTACTACAAAGACTGGGGCACCGGGCAGCCGGTGGTCTTCAGCCACGGCTGGCCGCTCTCCGCGGATGCGTTCGAAGACCAGATGTTCTTTCTCGCATCGCGTGGATACCGCTGCATCGCGCATGACCGTCGTGGCCATGGACGTTCGAGCCAGCCGTGGACCGGCAACGACATGGACACGTACGCCGACGACCTCGCGGAACTCGTTCAGCAGCTGGATCTCAAGAATGCCGTCCACGTCGGTCATTCCACGGGCGGCGGAGAAGTTGTTCGTTATATCGCCCGGCACGGAACGAAGCGTGTGGCCAAGGCGGTGCTGATCGCCTCCGTACCGCCGCTCATGCTCAAGACGCCCGCCAATCCAGGCGGCACGCCGATCGAAGTGTTCGACAAGCTACGCGGCGGCGTTCAAGCCGACCGCTCGCAATTGTGGAAGGAT
>WNFD01005733.1_pt1 | contig 12414 bp, 10 predicted proteins | sample 5400491 | NCBI WGS metagenome assembly WNFD01 (sample SAMN13153343, study PRJNA577476) | soil metagenome | isolation source: 120 cm saprolite under Douglas fir tree site 2 hole 2 replicate 2 | place: USA:California | collected 2015-04-18 | reverse complement strand
GACCACCTGGGCCTGGCGACGAATTTCTACGTGTTCGCCGCGCTCAATCTCGCGGGCGCGGTTTTGGTGTATTTCACGATCAGTCGCACCAAGCCGATGGACGCGGTGGAGCCGATACCGAGCTCGCCGTTTGCAATCTGGGGCGTGCACCTGCGCAACGCGCAGTTACGGGCAAGCTTCGCCATCGGGTTTCTGATCCTGTTCGCCTTCATCGGCACGTTCACCTATGTCAATTTCGTGCTAGTCCGCGAGCCTTACGCGGTGGGGCCGATGGCGCTCGGCTTCGTGTACTTCGTGTTCCTGCCGTCGATCTTCACCACGCCGGTGGCCGGACAATTCGTGCAACGCTTCGGCACCAGGCCGACGTTCTGGTGTGCGCTCGCCGTTGCCGGCATTGGACTTCCGCTCTTGCTGATGCCGCGTCTGTCCGCCGTGCTGACCGGCTTGGTGCTAGTCGGGATCGGAACGTTCTTCGCGCAAGCCACTGCCACCGGATTCGTCGGCCGCGCCGCAACCACTGACCGCGGCTCGGCGAGCGGCATCTATCTGGCGTGCTACTTCTTCGGGGGTCTCGTCGGCAGCGCGGTGCTCGGGCAACTCTTCGATCGCTTCGGATGGGCTGCCTGTGTCGCCGGCATCGGTCTGTCGCTGATCGTGGCCGCGGTGCTCGCCGTTCGCTTGAAAATGCCGGCCGTGCCCGCGATGGCGTCGGCCGCGTGAACCCCGGAGACGTGACATGACGATCGTGCAAAAAATCATCGCTGCCGAGCCGGACAGCATGCGCAAACGCGAGAAGGCCGCGAGCGGACCCGGTCAGATCGTGCTGGTGCTGCAGGGCGGCGGCGCGCTCGGAGCCTACCAGGCCGGCGTTTATCAGGCGCTGCACGAGGCCCGCATCGAGCCGGATTGGGTCATCGGCACCTCGATCGGCGCCATCAACGCCGGGATCATCGCCGGCAACGAGGTGAAGGACCGGCTGCCCAGACTCAAAGAATTCTGGCACCGGGTCGAGCGCCGCGAGATCTTCGATTTTGCTTCTCCGTGGCGCGGAACCCTCGATGCACTCTCGAACTTCACCACCATGGTCGGCGGCATCCCGGGCTTCTTCGAACCCAATCCGCTGGCGTTCTGGGGAACGCACGTTCACCTGGGCACGGAAAAGGCCGGATATTATTCGACCGCCCCGCTCGAAGCGACGCTCAACGAGCTGGTCGATTGCTCCTTGTTGAACCGCTGCACGCCCCGGCTCACGGTCGGTGCCGCCAACGTGCGCACCAGCGAGATGCACTATTTCGACGGCCGCGACACCGAGATCACGGTGAAACATATCATGGCGTCCGGCGCACTGCCCCCGGCGTTCCCGGCGATCCGCATCGAAGACGACTACTATTGGGACGGCGGCATCCTTTCGAACACGCCAACCGAGGCGATCTTCGACGACAATCCGCGCCGGAATTCGCTGATCTTCGCGGTTCACCTGTGGAATCCGACGGGACGGGCACCGGAGACGATGTGGGAAGTGCTGAACCGCCAGAAGGACATCCAGTATTCCAGCCGGGTGGCAAGCCATATCGCGCGCCAACGGCAGGTTCATCGTATGCGGCACGTCGTCTCGCAACTGGTCAAGCACATCCCGGAAAAGGACCGCAACAGTCGGGAAGTGCGCGAGCTTGCGGCGTACGGCTGCGTCACGCGAATGCACGTCGTGCGGCTGTTGGCGCCGCAGCTCGAGAACGAGGATCACACCAAGGACATCGATTTCAGCGCGTCGGGCATCCGCATGCGTTGGGAAGCGGGCTACGCCGACACCGATCGGGCGATCGAAGGAGCGCCTTGGGAAGGCGAGTTCGATCCGCTGGAGGGCGTCATTCTCCACCAACCGATGCGGCTCGATGTGGCGCCTACCGAATGAGCCGGCTTTCCCCGGCCGATCCGGGATGCACATTGAACTGTGAGGTAGAGACATGCAGCAATTCGACGCGATCATCATCGGGACTGGACAGGCCGGTCCGCCTTTGGCCGCGCGCTTGGTAAAGGCCGGCATGAAGGTCGCCATCATCGAGCGCAAGGCGTTCGGCGGAACCTGCGTGAACACCGGCTGCATCCCGACCAAGACGTTGGTCGCCAGCGCCTATGCGGCCAATATGGCGCGGCGCGCCGGCGATTTCGGCATCCGGTTGCAGGGCGACGTCGCCGTCGACATGAATGCGGTCAAGGCGCGCAAGGATGCCGTCTCGGGAACGTCGCGAACGGGCGTAGAGCAATGGCTCAAGGGTCTCAAATCCTGCACCGTTTACCAGGGTCACGCGCGTTTCCTATCGGCGCGCGAGGTTGCGGTCGGAGCCGAGGTGCTCAGGGCCGAAAAGATCTTCATCAATGTCGGCGGCCGGGCGTTTATCCCGCCGCTTCCCGGCCTGAAACAGGTGCCCTATCTTACGAACAGCTCGATCATGGACATGAACTTCCTGCCCGAGCATCTGGTGGTCATCGGGGGCAGCTACATCGGGCTCGAGTTCGCGCAGATGTACCGCCGGTTCGGCAGCGCCGTGACCGTCGTCGAGATGGAGTCGCGGCTGATCGCGCGGGAAGACGAGGATGTCTCCACCGGCGTGGCAGACATCCTGCAGCAGGAGGGCATCGATATCCGGACCAATGCCAAGTGCCTCCAAGTGGCCGGTCGCGGCACGGACGTTTGGCTTGCGGTCGATTGCGCGGCAGGTCCACCGCAGATCACGGGCTCGCACTTGTTGCTGGCGGTCGGGCGCCGCCCGAACACGGACGACCTCGGGCTGGAGCAGGCCGGAGTCGCGGTCGACAAGCGCGGTTACATCAAGGTGGACGATCAGCTGCGCACCAGTGTCCCGGGTGTCTGGGCGCTAGGCGATTGCAACGGCAAAGGCGCCTTCACACACACCTCCTACAACGATTTCGAGATCGTGGCGGCCAATCTCCTGGACCGCGACCCCCGCCGCCTATCGGATCGCATCCCGGCCTATGCGCTCTATACCGACCCGCCGCTGGGACGCGCGGGCATGACGGAACGGGAGGTTCGGCAGCGGAACAAGCCTGCGCTGATCGCCAAGCGGCCCATGACGAGGGTCGGCCGCGCGGTCGAAAAAGGCGAAACCCGGGGCTTCATGAAGGTCCTGGTCGACGCAGAGGACCGGCGCATCCTGGGCGCGGCGCTGCTCGGCACCGGCGGCGACGAGGTGGTTCACTCGCTTCTCGATCTCATGTACGCCGGCGCGCCGTACACGGTACTGCAGCGGGCGATGCACATCCATCCGACTGTGTCCGAGCTGCTTCCCACGATGCTGGACGAACTCGAGCCGCTCGAGCTTGCCGCCGCCGCGTAGTCAGCCCTTATTTACAAGAGCGCCGAGCTTGGAATCCGGAGATAGAACTTGCCCTGCTCCCCACTAGCGCAGATCGCGAGAGCGTACATGCCCGGAATGGGTCAATCGCGTCCTTTCGCCCGCATGGCCGGGGCGTCCGCTCGAGGCCGAGAAGCGGACGTTCTCGACACGAGCCGGCTCGTCCGAAAGGTGCCATAAGCGGTCGTCTGACCTCCCCATCAGGCACGGAATTTCCTTCGCCCGATGGCGCGGTTAAATCCGACGTAAAGGGGCCCGTGCCTTTCAAGAGCGACCTTGCTTGGCCGGCCAGGCGCCGAGCTGCTGCATGAGGGAGAAGAGGTTGGCCACGCCCCAGTGCTCGACGATTTTGCCGTTGCGCACGCGCATGACATCGACGGTCTCGAATTGAATTTTGCGACCCGTCGGCGCCACGCCCAGGAATTCTCCCCGGTGCGTTCCGTGATAGGTCTTGTACGTCGTCACGCGGTCGCCATCGGCAAGCTGCCAATGGATGTCAGCGTGAAAGTCGGGGAACGCGGTCCGGAGAATTTTGTAGAGTTGTCGCGCGCCCTCCTTATCGGGCGTGCGGCCGGGCTGCGGCGTGTGGTCGAAAAAATTGTCGGCAAAAAGTTCGTCGAACACTTCGAAATTTCCGCCGCCCTGCACTTCCTCGGTGTTGCGGCGAACGACTGCTTTTGCAGCCTCGCTCGAACTGATGCTGGTCATGACTTGCCTCCAAGTGGGTTTGCGAATGCTGCACACCGTTGCCGTGCGCCGACTCAGGCGCCGCCGCCCGTCTTCTGGCCGAGAAGCTCCGGTATTGTGTGTCCTGCCGTTAAACGGATGCGCATCTCGCGGCGCTACGGAGTCCGCTGGCCTGACCGGGGAAAACGGCAGAGCTACCTTACCGCGAAAAAGGCCGCCCGAAACGATCCGGGCGGCCCTCAACGGGACAACGGCTATTGACCCGGTGCAGAAGACGAACGGCACACCGCGCACGGCGAGCGCGTGGGCCACGGTGTAGCTATCAGTGCCATTCAGGTTCACATCCACCATGGCGGCGTCGAAGACCTGCCGATCAATCAGGGCGACGGCCTGATCGGTCGTGGCGGCAGCGGTCACGGACTCGCATCCGAGGTCAGCCAGCATGTCTTCAATCATCATAAGTGTCAGCATCTCATCCTCAACAACGAGGACGCGACGACCAAAAAGTAGTTTATCCATCGCCAGCTCCTGGCGCGGGAAAGTTCATCGTGCAGACCAACCCGTCCGCCCGATAGTCGAGATGCACAGTGCCTTCGAGTTCGTGAGCTAGACCACGCTCGATCACGCGAGAGCCGAATCCTTTATGTGACGGCGGAGTGACGGGCGGGCCGTCCTTCTCCCGCCAGTGCAGGATTAACCGGTTGCCTTCCGGCGTCGGCTCGACCGTCCAATCGACCAGGATGGATCCCGTCCGATTAGAAAACGCGCCGTATTTCACCGCATTGGTCGCTAATTCGTTGAACGCAACGGCAAGGGCCAAGGCCTCTCTTGGCGGGAAGCGGATGTTCTCACCCGTGATCACAATGCGCTCCGCCCGACCGTCCCCGACCCTAAACGGCTCCAAGGCATCGTTGAGCACATCGCACAGCCCTGCACTTTTCCAATTTTCACGGGTTAACAGATCGTGCGACCGGGAGAGCGCATGCAGTCGGGACTCAACGGCTTCCTGGATCGCCTTGGGATCAGAAGTCGTTCGCAAAGTCTGCCAGACAATTGATTGCACTGTTGTGAGGATATTCTTCACGCGATGGTTCAACTCTTGGATGAGCAATTTGGATAGAGCTTGCTCCTCCTTTTGTTTGGTGAGATCGACCAAGGAGGCAAAATATTGAATGATATCGCCGCCCTCATCCCGAACCGGGCTGATGAAGAGGGCGGCCCAGAACTTGCTGCCATCCTTGCGGCGGTAACGAATCTCCGAACCACCGCCCGAACTGCCCTGAAACTCGGCTTCAATTTGCGCAAGAGCTTCAGCATCGGCGCCGTGCGCCATTAGGAAATTGAAGCTTTGGCCGAGCACCTCTTCTCGGGCGTATCCGGTCAGGGCCAGAAAGCTGTCATTGGCAAAAATTATAGAATGGTCGGGTTCTTTTGCGTCGGTAAATACCATTGCCATTCGTGTTGTCTCAGCGGCGGCGACGAACGGCCCAAGCTCTTTTTTGAAGCTCTCGACAGCCCCTTCAGCTTCCTTCTGCTTTTCGGACTTGTTTGTTATTTTTGGCATAACAGCGCTCGATCCGGGTGTTTGGTGGCCACTGCCGTGATGACATTATGGCGGCGCGGACCTCCTCCGCAACCGGGGGGCAATAGGATTCCCCGGATGAACCCCGAACTGGCTTGGATGGTAGGCGTAATCCGAACTGGCTGGAAGGCCAGATTTGTGGTACGGCCGGCCGCTTCTCCTTTGCAAGCGACATCCATTCACGAATGATTACTCGACGGGCCTCATGTTCGGGTCCCATTTCATCGCTCACAATGTCATCGACGCCTATGCTTCCTTTCCCGTTCCATGCCCCACGACAATCGACAACAACTGAAGCTCCAACCGCATAGTTTCAGGTGCTCGACAATCGCCTTTGCCATCGCCCGCCGCTCATCTTCGGACAGGGATCGGCGCAGTCCCTTGATCGGTGCTCGGGGGGCAGTCGAAATCCGATATCGAAGGCTAGGTGATCCTCCGTCGTTCACCCCGCCACCTGTCCTTGTGCCGGATCGCTCATCTAAACCGGCCCTTGCGCTTGTTCTTGCTCTGTTCGGGTTCTTTTTGCCTGCATCAACCAGCCGTGCGAACGGAACCGAATTTCAGAACCGGTGTTACCGATTCAAATTTTTTAAACGGGCGAGTCGGGGCTGGCTTGGAGGTTCCATGGATGGATGCTGCCCGGGAGGCGACCATGCGTGACGCTGAGTATTATCGTTCGCAGTCAGAATTTTGCGCGGACATGGCGGAAGCGATCAAACGCCCAGATTACCAAGACCGATGGCTAAGGCTTGCTCAACACTGGCGTGAACTTGCCGAGCAAGCGGATCAAGGCGGCATATCGCCCGAAACCAAGTCCCACTAAGCGCTGGCCCTCTGTGCATCGACATAGGCGTGGGTCAGCCGAACGAGTCCGGGGAGAGCTTTTCAGCCCTTTTTTTTGCCCCCAACCAAAGCGTTTTGCTGCACGGACGGGAAAGTTCTTTGCCGGAGTCAGGCGGTTCGGATGCCGCGATGCATGTCACATCTTCTATGGCTTGCGCCGCAGCCGAGAAACTGGCCGCTCATGTCCGAGATGGGTCAATTGTCGCCGATTCAAGGACAAGGTAACTCTTTCCGCTTGAATCCGGAGAGCTGACCTTTCCGGCGCTGATCAGCCCTTCGGGAGCCATTAGGAGATATCTGGCGGCCGATCCCGCAGGGGCTTCAGCTGCTATCGCCCGATGATCGTTTAGGGTGAGGTTCTCATGGCGCGCGCCTGGAGCGCGCCGATGCAGCTATGCCTCATGCCGCGCCGCGACGATTTCCCCGACCGCGATGACGCATGTGCAGAATGCCATGAGCAGCAATGATAGCGCTGCTGCCGCGGGGAAATCCGATCCGGTTTCCGAGATCATGCTGTAGAGCTGCAGCGGAAGAATATTGACTTGTGTACCGACCAGGGCGAGGGCGGTTCCATAGGCTCCGATCGCGACCGCGGCGATCAAACAAAATGCTGTGAAGGCCGTGGGCAAGATCTGCGGTATCATGATGTCCCGGATCGTCTGTCCGCGGGTGGCTCCCAGCGACTCGGCGGCGTCGAGCTGCGCTGTATCGAAATTGACGAGGACCGGCAACAACAGCATGATGACGCGCGGAATAAGGTAATAGGAGGAGGCAAACGCGAGGCCTTGCGGAGAAAATAGAAGACGGGAGAACGTGACCGGATCGATGCCGGCCATCGCCAGAATCTGCGTGACAAATCCCGCCCGACCATAGGACAGGATGAAGCCGTAAGCGACGATGAGCCCGGAAAAGGTCAGGGGAAGGGCGATGAAGAACACCAGGATCGTGCGCGTGATTTCGCGCAGCCGCGACAGATGCAAAGCGACGGCGAAGCCGATCAGCAGCGAAAAAACGGAAGCCGTGAGCGCAAGCGTGAGCGTCCCGCGCAGCCCGCCCCAGAATAGCTCGTTGCGAAACACCCGCGCGAATGCACTGCCGCCGCCGGTGAAGGCGTCCACCGAAACGGCGGCGAGCGGAATCACGAAGAAAAATATCAGCAGGGCCGCGCCGGGAGCGACCATTAGCAGGAACGTTCCGCGGCGCACGCCCTTTGCTCCTACCGCTGGATAGCGACCTTAGCCCAGCCGGCGTCGATCTCCGCCTTCTTGGCTGCGGCCTTCTGGACGTCGAGCGGATGCACCTGTGGCGCCGCCGGCAGCTTGTCGGCGACGTCCGCCGGCAACTTGATGCCGGGCACCGAGGGACGGACGAAGCCCTGGGCGAAGATGCCTTGGCCCATATCGGTCATGATGAAGTTGAGCCACAGCTTGCCGGCATTGGGATTGGGCGCGTTCTTGACGAGACTGATACCGTATGGCGCCGCGACCGATCCGTCCCTCGGAATCACGACTGCGACCTGATCGCCGAGACCGTCGATGTATTTGGCCTTGAGCCCGTCATTCTCGTAAGAGATCCAGACCGGAATCTCGCCCTTCACGAACTGGGCATAGGGCGTCGTTCCGACGACCCGCAGCACATTGCCCGCCTGGTGCAGCTTGCCGAGATAGTCGATGCCCGGCTGCACGTTCTCGACGCTCCCGCCATTGGCATAAGCCGCCCCGAAAGTCATGACCTGGCCTACACCGGTCGAGCGCGGATCGAGATAGACGATACTGTTCTTGTATTCGGGCTTGAGCAGATCCGCCCAGGATTGCGGAACGGTTTTCGCCAGCTTGGTGTTCACGACGAAGGCGATCGTAAGCGTGTGGATCGTGAACCACTTTCCTTCCGGATGACGAAACACATCCGGCAATTTGTTGAAATTCACCGGCTTGAACGGCGCTACCACGTCTTTGTTCACGGCGTCGATGCCGGATGCGGCAAAATAATACGCGGTGTCCGCCTGCGGCCGGTTACGCGCCTTGTCCAAAGCGATGACCGTCGCCGCCGAGCCGAGGTCGTTGTAGGTCATCTCCACGGCGGGGTAGCGTTTTTTGAATGCCGCGAATTGGGCGGCCCAATTCGCCCAGGTCGGGCCGGTATCGAAGGACACCACCATGCCTTCCTTGTTTGCCGCCTCGTAAAGCGCCTTCTCGCCGGGATACAGTTCCGGCGTCTCGGCGACGGTTTGGGCGTTCGCGATCGGCGAAGCCAGGATCAGCATGGCCGCAGTCACTGAGGTACAGAACTTTCTCATGGGTATCTCCCTTGTCACAATCGACTCAGGTGGCGTTGGTCCGATCCGGTAGGATCTGAACGGAATTCGGCGGGATATGAATTGCCGCGATTTCCCCCGCCTCGCTGGTCTCGCCCAGGAGCGTGACCTCGGCGCACCGGAAATCGAAACGACGGAAGCTGCCGAGAAACCGATCCCGCGTGACCACGCCCGCAAAGCTGTTCATGTTTTCGGGTGCGGCCCCGATGCGCACCTGTTCGGGCCGGACCAGAACGGCGACGGTCTCGCCGGCGGCTCGTCCGTGCGGCTCCGTGGTCAGCGATCCCAGCTTGGTTTCGACCGTGCGCGGCCCGGTGATCCGCCCGCTCCACACATTGGCGTGGCCGACGAAACCGGCCACATCGCGGTTGGCCGGGCGGGCGTAGATTTCGCGCGGCTCACCGACCTGGACGATACGGCCGTTCTGCATGACGGCCACGCGGTCGGCCATCGACAAGGCTTCTTCTTGATCGTGCGTGATATGCACTGTGGCGATGCCGTGATCGCGCTGCAGCCGCTGGATTTCGTCGCGCATTTCGACGCGCAAGGCAGCGTCGAGGGCCGACAGCGGCTCGTCGAGCAGAAGCGCTTGCGGCTCGAACACCAGCGCGCGGGCGAGCGCGACCCGCTGCTGTTGGCCCCCGGACAATTGACCGGGAAGTTTTTCGGCTTGCGCTATCAAACCAACCCGCTCGAGCATCTTTAAAGCCGTGGCACGGCGGGTGCTTCGATGCTGGTCGCGCAGCTTCAGTGGATAGGCGACATTTTCCCAGGCAGCCATGTGCGGGAACAGCGCGTAGGTCTGGAACACGAGGCCGACATTGCGCGACCGGGGAGGGATGTCGGCTGCGTCCCTGCCGCCGATGATGACGCGGCCTTTCGACGGCGTGAGGAACCCTGCGATGACTTTCATCAAGGTCGATTTGCCGCATCCGCTGGAGCCGATCACAGCTAAGAGCTCACCCCTACGAATGCCCAGATCGACCTCGTGCACGCCGACGTCGGTGCCTGGATAGCTGAAGCTGACGCCTTCCAGCGCGATCGCGTATTCGGCTCTCGTGGTCATGCGGAGAATCCGTGGACATCCTGCGCACCACGGGCGGTCAGCGCGCCGGCGCCGGAAGCGGCCAATGCGAGAACGAGCAGCACGACGGTGGCGGCACAGGCAAAGCCGGTTGCACCGTAAAAGGCCTGCAGCAATACGACCGGGTAGGGCCGGGTCAGGAATCCCGCCACGAGGTTGGAAAGTTGAAACTCGCCGATCGATAACGCGGCCACCATAATGAGGCCGGAAGCAAGGCTTTGTCGAAGGGAGGGCAAGACGACATCGCGGAATCGAGTGAAAAATCCCGCTCCGAGGGACTCGGCCGCAAGCTCCTGCTCGGCCAGACGCAGATGGCGCATGTCTCCAACGAGCGTGTGAAGCAGATATGGCAAGGTCAACACCAGGTGTCCGCCGACCAGCACCCACAAGCTGCCCAGGAATGGCAGCTCATTGGACGAGAAAACAAGGATGAAACCGAAGGCGAGGACCAGTGGTGGAACCGCGATCGGCAGCAGGTAAACGATGCGACTTGCCGCGCGCACCTTTTGCGAGGCGGCGCGGTAGATCGCGTAGGCCAGAGGCGTGCCCACGACCGCGCCGATCACGCAAGTCAGAAGGCAGACTTTGAGGCTCGTCCAGAAGGCGCGGCGGAAGCTCCCATCCGAAGCAACCTGCAAATACCAATCGGCGGTGAAGCCTGACGGCAATAGCGTGTTGAACCAGGTCCCGCCAAACGAGCCGATGAACAGCAGAACTATCGGAGTGAACAAATAAACCAGATAGAGGGTTGTCGCGACCGCCATTGAAGCCTCGCTGGATGTGAGCTTTACGAAAAAATCGCTGTATCCGGTATTCCCCGGATGGCGTCCCCGAGTACCGAAACGCTTCTTTGGCGCTTTGCCTGCCCTGTTGCGACACTAGTGGATCAAACTCATTCCCCGATTGCAACGCCGGTTTTCGCGGACTTCGGATGTTCGGCTCGGGTCAGCCGGCGGCCTGCTGATCTAAGCCAATGATCTTGCGACAGCAGGATCCGCCCGAAAACAGACACTGTATGGAAGCTCTGGCGAGCGGACGACGCATGCTGGTCACCCTCTGCAACAAAGGAGCACGACCATGCAGGAACGGTTGGAATCTTCCACTCAGGCCTCCCCCCGCGAACCCTGGAACAAGGGTAAGCTGACCGGGGCAAAGCCACCGCTGCGGCCAAAGCACGTTTGGGCTATCCGCTCGAAGCTGCAGGTCGAGAGGCGAACGCGCGACCTCGCCATGTTTAATCTTGCCATTGATAGCAAGCTCAGGGGGTGCGACCTCGTCAGTCTGAGGGTCGAGGACATTGCCTCACATGGGCACGCCATCGATCGCGGGACGGTCCGCCAGAAGAAGACTGGACGGCCCGTCAGGTTCGAGATGACCGAACAGACCCGGGAGGCGGTCGACAACTACATTAAAGCCACCTGCAAGAAGCCTGGCGAATTTCTCTTCGTGGGCCGTCGTGGCGTTGAACGAGGCATGACGACCCGGCAGTATGCTCGGCTGGTCTCCGGGTGGATCGCCAGTGTTGGGCTGGACCCAAGCTTTTTCGGGACGCACTCGCTACGCCGGACCAAGGCGAGCCTCATCTACCGGCGGACCGGCAATCTCCGGGCCGTGCAGCTGCTGCTTGGCCACAAGAAGATCGAGAGCACGGTCCGCTACCTTGGAATCGAAGTCGACGACGCCCTCGCAATAGCGGAACAGGTCGACGTCTGAATTACCCGGGCAGAGCGGACCTGCTCTGCCCGTCTATTTTCGGCGGAATCGTGCCAAAAGCCAACCACACTTTGCGCGCCGGACAGGGCTCCTGCACCCATCCAAATCAGTGTAGTATCGCGGGGTCCCAGCAATGGGGAGCCAGATGAGGCGGCGGGAGTTCATCTTAGCTGTGGGTGGCGCGGCGGCGTGGTCGTTCGCGGTGCGTGCGCAACAGCCGGCGATGCCGGTGATCGGGTTTCTCAGCAGCCGCTCGGCAATTGATTCCGCGGCCCAGGTTGCCGCGTTTCGCGCAGCCCTCAACGAGGCCGGCTATGTCGAGCGGCAAAATGTTGCTGGCGCGTTGTACTGACGAGGAAATCCGACCAACGGGGGTCCCGCTCGCTTGAAATCCGTTCCAAAAAGGATGCTGCCCGTCTATGAGAAGATTGTCGGCTTGACCGACGACGTTTGCGACAGGCATCTAGATTCCGAATACCGGGACTTGGCGCGCGCAATGACCGGAGCGCTGTGTAGAAAGCGCCTGAGCCCACTCACTTCTGGGCAACCGCGAACGTGGGCTTGCGGTATCGTTTACGTTCTCGGGAAGATAAATTTCCTCGGCGATAGATCGTTTCCTCCGCACATGACGACGGCGGACCTGTGTGCCGCATTCGAAGTCAGCGAGAGCACCGTCCACGCTAAGGCGCGCGTGATCGAGGAGACGCTCGGGACCGGGCCATTGGATCCGAAGTGGACGCTTCCCAGCCTAGCCGGAAGCAATCCCCTTGTGTGGATGGTGGACGTGAACGGTCTGCTGGTCGATTTGCGAGACATG
>WNFD01024204.1_pt1 | contig 12417 bp, 14 predicted proteins | sample 5400491 | NCBI WGS metagenome assembly WNFD01 (sample SAMN13153343, study PRJNA577476) | soil metagenome | isolation source: 120 cm saprolite under Douglas fir tree site 2 hole 2 replicate 2 | place: USA:California | collected 2015-04-18 | reverse complement strand
CAACAGGGGGGTACCCCCACTAACACCGACCACCGGATGGACTGCATCCGATAACGTCCCAACTTCTTAGGAGCAATTATGTCATCCTTCGCAGCAGCTCGTTGCCAACACATCAAGGTCAGCGGAACCCAATGCGGTTCGCCCGCTCTCCGCAGCAAGAATTTCTGTTTCTACCACCAACAGAATCGTCCCCTGACCGTCGAATGTTACTCCGAGCAGCAGTGCAAATTCCGGCCGTTTCCGAAGGTTTCGAAGGCGAAAAAGGGAGCTGAGAACCGAGAAGTAAGAACTAAGTCTCACGCGCTCAAGACTTTGTCTCTAACTCTCCGTCGCTCAAGACTTTGGCAGGGAATGTGCGCCAAACTCTTGATTCCAATAGACCGAGGAAAGGGGGGTGGGGTGGAGCGCCGGCGGGTACAAAACCCGGCCGCCGAAGCTCAACCGTGCCTCAGCAACAGATCTCCAGCGACAAAGAAAAAGAACACCACCGAAATCACGCCGTTCATAGTGAAGAACGCCGCGTTCAGCTTACTCAGATCATCGTGGCGGACCAGCATGTGTTCGTACAGCAAAAGCGCGGCCACGGCGATCACTCCCGTTATCGCGAGCTTACCTAATCCGAAAGTGGCGACCAGCGCAACCAGCAGCCCGAGCATCACGACGTGAAACAAACGGGCGATGACGAGCGCATTTCTGATTCCGAGAAAGCGCGGCAGCGAGTGCAAGCCATGGCTGAGGTCGTAGTCATGATCCTGACAAGCGTAGATCACGTCGAATCCGCCGACCCAGAACGTCACTGCGGCGGTGAGCAGCAGAATCCGCGGATCGAGCGACCCGCGAATCGCGATCCACGCGGCCGCCGGCGCAATCCCTAGGGCAAACCCAAGAAACAGATGCGACCAGCGCGTGAAGCGCTTGCTATAGGAATAAAGAAGGATCACCGCCAGCGCCACCGGCGAAAGCAGCAGGGTCAGGCGGTTCAACTGAGAAGCGGCGAGAACAAAAATTCCGCACGAGACCAGAACAAATGCATTCACAAACGCCGGTGTCAACTCTCCCACCGGCAGAGCGCGAGTCGCAGTGCGGGGATTAGCGGCATCAATCGAGGCGTCGGCCAGGCGATTGAAGGCCATGGCGGCGGAGCGCGCCGAGACCATGGCGACGACGATCCACCCCAGTTGCCGCCATGCCGGCAGACCGCTGGCGGCCAGCATGGCCCCACAGAGCGCGAACGGGAGCGCGAAGATCGAATGCTCCCACTTGATCATCTCCAGCGTGATCTTCAGATTTCGGAGGAAGGCCACACGTCATTGTAAAGCAGGGATGCTGGTGGAGAGCCGGGCGTCCCCGCCCGGCTGGACGGGCGAGACGCCCGTCGCTCCACCGTATGATTTATCACGCGGTCATGATATCAGCGGCACAAACCGGCAACCTTCAAGGACCTTTACTTCGGGCTGTCCGCTGTCTTTGCGTATCAACTGCAATTCCTGACTGGAGGGCGGCCCGACCGGCACCACCATGCGTCCGCCTTCGCGCAACTGAGCGAACAGAGCTGGCGGCATCTCGGGTGTGGCGGCCGAAACAAGAATGGCATCGAACGGAGCGTACTCCGGCCAACCCTGGCTGCCATCGCCGACTCTGATCTTCACGTTGCGGTATCCCAACCGATGCAGCGTACTTTCCGCCGAGGCCGCCAGTTGCGCATGGCGCTCCACCGAATACACCTCGGCGCAGAGCAGCGAAAGCAGCGTCGTCACATAGCCGGAACCGGTGCCGACTTCGAGAACGCGGTCGGCAGCCTGAAGAGCAAGGTGCTCGAGCATCGCGGCCACGATGTAAGGCTGCGAGATGGTTTGCCCCTCGCCGATGGGCAGTGGATGATCTTGGTACGCGTCCTGCCGAAAAGTCTCCGGAACAAACTCGTGTCGCGGCACTTTGCTCATAGCCTCAAGAACGCGCCCATCGCGAATGCCACGATCGGCAAGCTGCGTGCGGACCATTTCTTCGCGCTTTAGCTCGGGAGAATCGCGTTGGAGGGGGAAGCTCATGGGTTCTACGATGCAGACCATCTGCCCGGCTTTCGCCGGGCTAGACGAACGAATGCGTCCGTTCCTGCGTGATTTCAGTATGGGCCGATGATTCCGCCAATATTGCGTGCAGTTTGAGGCTGTGGCCGCGCCTTCTTCTCCTGCGCTTCGATCATGTCGAGATACTTGTACGCCGTTCCCGTGTTGAAGAGCACGACCTTGTCTTCGGCGCGGAAGAAGCCGCTGGCGCGCAGCTTCTGATAGGCAACCAGTGATGCCGCTCCTTCGGGCGCGGCGAATACGCCTTCCACGCTGGCCCAGTGCCGCGTGGCTGCGAGGATTTCCTCGTCGGTCGCCGCGACCGCGGCGCCCTGACTTTTTTTCAGGATGTCGAGAATCAGGTAGTCGCCATACGCTTTGGGGACACGCAGGCCGGCCGCAAACGTCTGCGCGCCGACCCACATTTCGCTGATCCACATTCCAGAAGCGCTCTTCCCCGCTTCCCACGCCTTCACGATCGGAGCGCAGCCTGCCGCCTGCACGCTAATCATTTTCGGACGCTCGGAGCCGATCCAGCCCAACTGCTCCATCTCATCGAAGGCCTTCCACATTCCGATCATGCCCACGCCGCCACCGGTCGGATAGATGATGCCTTGCGGAAGCTTCCAGTTCATCTGCTCAGCGACCTCGTAGCCCATGGTTTTTTTGCCTTCGACGCGGAACGGCTCTTTGAGGGTCGAGACATCGAACCATCCTTCCTTCCCCTTGCGTTCGGCAACCATGCGGGCGCAGTCGCTGATCAAGCCGTCAACCAGAGTGACGTGCGCGCCGTAGTAATCGCATTCCATACGGTTCGCCATGGGCACATCTTTCGGCATGAAGATGTGGGCTTCAGGCCTTCGTCTTTGATGAACACATTCGCATACTCGCGGCTGGGAAGCATCGGAGTAAATCCCTCGCCCAGCGTGACGGGCGTCGCGTCGGGGAGAACTTCGGCGTAACGCCACATGCTGGCCACGCGACCTGATAAGTCTTCGGTGCGCAACTTCCCATTCAGGTTGGCGAGATCGTAGCGGACGAAAAGCACGCCGCCATCTTTGGGGCAGACATTCTGCGGGCGGTCAGCGGGCAGATGCTCTCCGCAGCGGGTGCATTCGAGAAAAGAAATTCGCATGCGAAAAAAGGATAGCATCGAGCACTCAACACAACCCACTCATCGTCACTACTGCCAACGGATCTGTTCCAATATCCTGCGCAGACGCGCTCCTCTGGCTGGATTGACCATCTCCACGAACGCCACTCGGCCATCGAGATGCAGCCGAAAGTGCGAACGGGCGTCTCGATTCTGGCTCTCGGGACCGAGCCGGACGCAGTTGGTGAGTGTCGCCTTAAGGCGGTCGAAGTCACTTCGTATGACATTCACGTGCTGATTGGCGACCAAGCCCGCCAGGTGTTGCCGCACACCCCGGCGCATGATGCGGGTCTTTCGGTGGTTCACGGCGAAACCCTCTTCGAGCAGAATTGCAGCAACGTGCGTTGAGAACCGCTTGATTCGCCTCTCCAATGCTTCCCTGCCAGAAAATGCAAGATCGTCGGCGTAACGCGTGTACTCGGCTCCCGCACTTTTCGCTAAACCAGCCAAGCGACAATCCACCCGATAAGTGCAGAGGTTGGCGAGCGCCGGCGACGTCGGCGCACCTTGCGGCAAATGTGGACGAGAATACAAGATCCGCGTTTCCTGCACCCGAATAGGATCGACACCAAACGCAAGCTCTTTCCACACGTGGCGAGGTGTGGCGTTCGTGCAAATGCCTCCGAGCAGATCGGCAACCGATTCGGGATAGCCCAACGTTCGAAAGAAAGTCTGAATCCGTGCCGCCCGAAACGAAGGAAAGAAATCTCGCAGGTCCATCTTTAAGACAACTCGCTCGCCGACGTGCGGAGCGACGAAAGTCTTGATGGATCGTCCTTTGACGAATCCATGGGCTGCAGGATGGGCTGGAATTTTCTCCAGAATCCCGGTGAGAATCCGCCGTTGTAGTTCCTTCAATCGCAACTTCGGCGCTTCGATAAGCCGAATGATGCCGTTGCCCTTCGCGAGTACGCGATAGTGGTAGTGGCCGAGCTTTGGACCGCTTTTCCTGTACGCGAGGCCCTTGAGGTCGGCGAACCAATCGAGTTCGCCTGCCTTCACCTCAAGCCAATCCGCCAGCGCTCCGGCCGACTCGATCTTGGGAACGTCCCACGTTTCGGTCCCGCCAACTGGCTGCATTCGCTGCGGCTCGCTGAGCCACTGCTCGACGGACAATTCGTGGGAGTATTTCGACCCGGCGCGTTGAAAGCCGCGGTCATGAAGAAGAAAACGAACGACCTCGCGTTGCCGGGGGCGGGTGCGGCCAGTGAAGGCGCTGATGTACCGCTGTGCCAACGGCCGAAGCCACCGCCAGCGCTTACCCAGCGTGTGGCTGCCACGAGCAACGATTTGCTCGACTGCTGGTTCGCCAGCAAGAAAGCACCTGGCGAGCATTCTAACTAGGGACGGATCGGGCATGGCAGACGACGGCAGAATGCTCCAACGAGTCAGACTTTGCGTGAGCAGATCTGCGCAGCCGCGCAGTGGCGCTCACGCGACGGATTCCCAGTTCTTCACGTTTCCCTGGGGTATCCCCAGAGAGGCCGAAACCGAGCCCGAGAGCTCGATCAAAGCCAAGCTTGGAGCACTCCGCCGCCGAGGACAATAGTAGCAGCACTAGCGCCGGCCGGAAGCAAAGGCTCGGCGTTCAAACGCGTCGTTCCCACCGCCGTGGATCGCGACTTCCGTGAAAACATGCGATCACTACAAGAGCGTCAATTTCAACGCGGAAGAAGAGACCGTAAGGAAATTTACGCAGACGTGCACGATGCACATCTCGAAAAACGATCGGGAACTGGTGGGGATTCTCCTGCAAACGGAGGATGGTAGATTCAACTTCTTCGCGAAAACGCGTCCCGAGGACGGGGTGCTTGGCCTCGTACCAATCTTGAGCGTCCACGAGCTCGGCTCGCGCAGGCGGCGTAAAGACTACTTGCATCGCTACGGGCGGCGTCGGGCCAACTCAGCGCGCAACTGTTCCCACGTTAGGCTGTCCCAAAGCTGCCCAATCAGGGCAAGACGCTCTTCGGGGCTAAGTCGTGCGAGTTCTTCCGAATTAAGACCTTGCATGCCCCTTAAAGTACCTCGTTCCGATTCGACAGGCAACCCTAAGCCGGCACCCGCTTCAGCACATCTTTTGCCCGCCGGAACCACGGCCGCTCGCGCCGCCGCAGGTAGCCGGGCAGCGTCGGTTTCTTATCGAGCACTTTCTGCGCCCACTCGCGAGCTTCGGCGCTGCGGCCCTCGGAAGCCAGCAGATCCGCAAAATTCAAATAAGTCTCTGACAACGTCGACCTGATCGTTACCTGCCGGAAGAGCGCCTCGGCTTTTTCTTTTTGTCCGGTCTGCGCGTACGCATGGGCAAGCAAGCCAGCCGCGCGCTGGAAATCGTAATCGGGCTCTTTGCCGACCACCCGCTCCAAGTCGGGTAATGCGGCTGCGGCGTCGCCTAACTGGATGGCGCAAACGCCGCGCCGGTAGAAGGGGTCCAGCGTATCGGCGCGGGCGGCAATGGCCTTGTCGAACGCGGGTCGCGCCAACTGGAGCTTGCCGTCGTCCATGTAGAGATCGCCTAGTTCTTCATAGTTCCCAGCCGACGGATTGTCGCGAATCGCAGCTTCCAGTTCGCGAATGCGCTTGCGGCGCGGAAAAACTTTGAAAGATTGTCCCAGCAGTCCAATGTCGGGAAGCGCCTCAACGGCAAGATAGATAATCGCTCCGAGCGGACCGAGAAACACGATCACAAAGAGCCAATAGTTATCCGGCCGCCGGCGGATGAAGTGGACGATCGCCAGTCCCAGGAGCAGGAGGCCCCACGGGGATAGAAGGTAGCTCCGAAGTCCCATGCTTGTCTTGGGCCTACTTGGGCCTAGCGTGAGATTACACATTTGTGGAAGATGGAGAAAGTGACTGCCGGGTGGCCGGCGGTCGGCAGCGCCGCGGGCCGGAGACGCGGCAAGCCGCGTCTCTACAGGAGAGCGTTGATGGCAATCGAGAACGATGAACAAGAGATTCTGGCGCTGCATGAAGCTGGGGACAAGGCGTTGATGAGTGCCGATCTCGCCGTGCTGGCGCAGATTCTTGCCGACGACTACGTGCAGTACAACGAGGCAGGCAAGGCTTTCACGAAGCAGGATGTGCTGAACAATTTTCAGACGGGGGCGATTCGTTATCTGTCGATTGTTTCGACCGGGCGTGTGATTCGCGTTTTCGGCGACACCGCGGTCGTGCACGGGTCGGAATCCGACGAAGTAGAAGTCAGCGGAAAGCGGATCGCCGTGCGATACGTTTACCTCGACGTGCTACGCAAACGCAATGGCGAGTGGAAATTGGTGGCGTCGCAGTTGGCGCGGCCGATGGCAGAATAGTCTTCCCCTGTGTACCTCTGTGTCCCCTGTGGTAAAGGTCCTCTTCAACCACAGGGACACAGAGGTACGCAGAGGAAAACGCAGGGAACTACTCTTCGTCCGGGCGCAGCCGGGCGCAGCCGGTTCTGCCAGTGCGACCAGAGGAACCAGACGATCCCGCTTAGCAGCAAGACTCCGATGATAGCGTCGAACTTATGGAAGTACTTGCCGAGTGAGCGCCAGTTCTCGCCTAGCTTCATGCCGAAGTAGGCGAGCGCGAAACACCAGGGCCACGATCCCAGGAAGGTGTAGATGTGGAACTTGCCGCGCGGCATGCGCGCCACTCCGGCGGGCAGCGCGATAAATGTTCGGATCACAGGCAGCAGGCGCGCGATGAATACGGCCATATATCCCCAGCGCTGAAAGAATCGGTCGGCCCAGTCCAGTTCACGGCGGCCCATCAGGATCCAGCGTCCGTAACGCTCGACCAGCGGGCGCCCGCCATAGCAGCCAATTTCGTAGGCGATGAGCGAGCCCAGATTGCAACCGATCGCGCCGGCGGTTGCCGCCCAAACCAAATTCATCCTCCCGGTATAGACCAGGTAGCCCGCGAAAGGCATGATCAGTTCGGAAGGCAGCGGAACGCAGGCGGACTCAATCGCCATGAGCAGCGTAATACCTGCATAGCCAGTCGCCGCGACGATGGAATTAATGAAGACGAAAAGTAAGGTGAGAATTTTCTCGGTCATGCGATCAGAGTTGCGGGCTGAGGAACAGCAGGTCCTTCGCTTCGCTCAGGATGACAAATGTGAAGCGGGTCAGCATGGCGAGTGAGGAGGGGGAGTTCGTCAACAAGGCTTAGAACGCCCCTTCCTGCGTGAAGCTGAATCCGGGCAAGGTTACGCCGTCCGCCGATTTGGCGACCTTCACCTTCACGACGGGTGCATCGGGCGCGGTGACCTCCGCGGGCCGCAGGACTGCGTATTGCGTGAATACTTCGCTGTACACCTTGGTGACAAGGTGATCCTGGCCGGTTGTATCCTGGCGCCAGACTTGTCCGAGTTTGATGCTCTTCACGGCCACTGGTTTTCCCCTGATTTTCAGACTACTCACCCGGACGCCGACCCGTCAATTGCAGCGGAGTTACCTTTGTCGGATGTGCGGGCTGTCGCGAGCCAGCGGCTTTGTTACCATGAACCACTGCCCCGGAGGAAACCGATGCCTCGCGGAAATGTGCCGCGTCAACCGAGTCGCAGCGGACGACAGGAAGGTGCCCGCCGGGTGAAGGGAGCGCTATTGAAGAGAGCACAATCATCGAAGGGTGCAAAATCGAGAAATGTGGCTGCGCGTCCCACCGCCGGGCGAGCGCCGCTCAACGCCGCGAAGGCGAAGGCCGCCGTTCTGAAAAAGAAACCTGCTTCTGGAACCAAAGACGCGGCACTCCGCGTCTCTACTTATGATCCGTTGGCGCCGGACCGAGTGCGTCATATCATCGCGGCGCTTGATCAACTTTATCCCCATGTGACCTGCGCTCTCACCCATCGAAGCGCATGGGAATTGCTGGTGGCGACGATCCTTTCCGCGCAGTCAACCGACGTGCGGGTGAACATGGTCACGCCGGTGCTGTTTGAGAAGTATCCAACCGTCCAGGATTTTGCAGCGCTCGAACCAGAACAATTGCAGCCCGACATCTACTCGACTGGCTTCTTCCGCAACAAGTCGAAGTCGGTGGTGGGCGCGGCGCGGAAGGTGGTCGCAGACTTTGGCGGGAACGTGCCGCAAACGATGGAGCAGTTGCTCAGCCTCCCCGGGGTGGCTCGCAAAACAGCAAACGTCGTGCTTGGGACCTGGTTCAAGAAGAATGAAGGCGTCGTCGTGGATACGCACGTAACGCGAATTTCACGCCGTCTGGAGCTGACGAAACAGGACGACGCTCGAAAAATTGAAGAGGATCTGATGCAGATCATCCCGCGCGGGCGGTGGACGGATTTTTCTCACGAGGTGATCTGGCACGGGCGGAAACTCTGCCTGGCACGAGGTCCGAAGTGCGCCCATTGCGCGCTGGAGAAGCTGTGTCACGCCGCCGACAAGACGTGGTCTACAGTTGAGATCCACGAGGGGGCGCAGCCTTAGACGCCGGTGTAGGACAGTTCGACGACGGTGCAATCATCGTTCAGCGGCGTACCTCCGCAAAAATCGGCGACGGCGGCGAAAACGTCCTCCATCGAAGCGCTCTTCCCCGCCACACTCTCTAGGCGCTCACTGTCGAACATATCTCCGCGGGCGTTCTCGGCTTCAGTGACGCCATCGGTCACCAGGATCAGTCGATCTCCCGGCCTCATCTGGCAGCGGTCGCTCGAGTAAGTGGCTTCCGCCAGCAGGCCCACGGGCAGGTTGCCGTGGGATGGCCGTAGCACCTCGTTGCCGCAGATCCACACCGGTGGAACGTGTCCGCAGTTGACGTATTCCAGGTCGCCATCGCTGCGCAGACGAGTAATGATCATGGTCGCGTATTTCTCACCGATGTGTTTATAGGTGAAGAAGCGATTGACCGCGTCGACGATTTCCGTGAGTGGCATGCCCGAAATCAGTTGGGAGTAGACCATGCCCTGGAGAATGGAGGCGAGCAGCGCGGCTGAGACTCCTTTGCCGCTGACGTCGGCGAGAACCACGGCCAGGCCTTGGGGCGTATTCACGGCTTCGAAGAAATCGCCTCCGATTTCCTTACAGGACATATTGCGGCCATTCACCCGCGCAAAAGGAACTTCGGGCAGAGTTACCGCTAACAGCCGCTGCTGAATGGACGCTGCGATCCCCAGTTCCTGTTGGTAACGTCGTCCGGCTTCTTCGGCCTGCACCAGGCGCGCGTTCTCGATCAACTGGGCGGCTTCCGTCGCAATCGCCCGCAGAATATCTTTGCTGACGCCGATGATATCGCGCGAGGCAAACCGCGAATCGACATAAAGCGCGCCCATCACTTCCCCGCCGGCCGGTTGCTCGGCGCGGGTGGTCTGCACCAGCGGCTTGCGCAGCGGAATACAGATCACGGTTCGCAGGTCAAAGGCGACGATGCTTTGCCGCTCCTTCACATCGAGCTCTTGACTGGTGTCCGTAACCAGATATTCGGAGTTCGAAGTCAACGCGCCGTCGAGCACGGAACGGGAAATTGTCTTGTCGTCGAGCAGCGGCTCGCCCTTCGAGTTACGTCCGGCGGCAAGCGTCAGTGTCCCGTCGAGATCGCGAAGGAAGATGTAGCCACGTTCGGCGCGTGTCAGTTTTAGCGTGGCTTCGAGCAGCGTAACCAGGATTTCATCGAGCACGCCGATGGTGTTCAGCTTGCGCGCCGCTTCCATGAACAGAATGAGTTTCTCCAGGTCGCTCGCCTCCGGCGCGATCTGGATGCCCGAGATCTGGCTCAGGAATTCCCGCGCCGTGTTCGAGGTCGTGTGTAATGGGTGGAAGATCAGGTAGGCGATATCGCGCGCGCCAAATTCCAGCCGGTCGTTGCGTTGCAGCTTGTGGCGGTCAACCCTCTCGCCATTGACGAAGGTACCGTGTTTGCTGCCCAGGTCGACGACAAAAAATTCGCCGTTTTCTGAAACGATCGTAGCATGCTCGCGGGACACACGCGGGTCGGCGATCACCAGGTCGCGATCCACCTTGCGGCCCACAGTGTAAGGAGTGTGATTCAGCGACAGCGTCTGCTGATCACTCCCCTGTACGAAGATCGCGATGGGAAAAATGCTGGATATACCCGAATGCGTCGCCGACATGTACCCTGAACTCTCCCCCGGCCGTCGTGCCAGCAAAAGACGCCAGCAGCTGACACGGGGCCCCAGAGCATTCTACGACGTGCCCGGCCTTGCCGGAGCAGCAAAAGTCGACTGATAATAATGGACCAGCATCAGGGCAGCCACTCCCACCGGGATCTGGATGACCGTCCAGAAAGGGACTGCCCAGGCTCGCTCGACCGTCTGCTGCGGCAAAACGAAAGAAAGGCCCGCCAGCGCAGTGCTCGATATCCACGGCCAGAAAACCAGGCCGGTCGTAATCGCGAAGAGGACGCGGTTGGCGATACTTCTGTGCCAAATCGCCCGGCGCTCATAGGCCAGCACCAGCAACGCTGGGATCACAAGCACCTGATTGTAGTTGGCGCAGGTGGGCACCACGAGGATGGTTGTGGCGAGCACCAAACCAACCGTGAAAGCAAAGGAGTCGGTGTTCGCCGCCTGCCGGCGTTCCCTCCAGCAAACACCCATTACCGCTGCGCACGCCAGCAGTTCGAAAACCCAACTCCAGGGAGCGCCAAACAAATTGTCCATCACCGACGCCGACGCGGTGTAATGCCAATATTCGTGAATCGCTCGCCAGAAGCGGGGAATCCAGTGCGGCAGGTACCACTCCGAAGCGGCCATCAAGATGGTCATAGTGGCCAGAAACGAAAGCGCCAACCGATAGCGGCGTCGCCAGTCGGCCATGGTCCAGATGGCAAGCCAACACAGCAGCAGCGCCACCAGTTGCGGCTTGATGCTCGCCAAAGCCAGTAAGAATCCGGCCGCGACCGGGCAATCGGTTACAAGAAGCGCGATCGCAATGGCTATCAGGCCAGCGACTAGAAGGCTCATCTGTTGGAGTTTCAGCCCTTGCATCACTGCGGGGCTGCCCATGGTCAGTGCGAGCAGGCTGATTTGGATCCATAGCGGCGCGGAGCGGCGCAAGACTCGGAGCCAGATGAGCGTGGTAGCGCAGGTGAGAAGAAGCAGTGCCCAGTAGAAGGCCTTCTGGACGATCGCGAAAGGCAATCCAATCGTCGGAGCCAGACAGAAAACCACATAGACGGGATAAGCAAACCCCTCTTCATCGCGCGGATCATCGGGACGAGACGGATCCAGTGGACGACCGTAAAAGCCGACTTGAATTTCGCGGGTGACTTCCGGGCTGTAGGGATCGCGCCCATGGAGAAGCAGTTCCCTGGCGCCCAGCCAGCGAGGATACAGATCGGAAAGATTGCCGCGCGGCCGGTCATGCGCAGCAGCGTCCGATTTTTGATACGGAATCAATACTCGGTTGGCGTAAGTCCACATACCCGCCGCGCAGAGCGCGGCAGCGAGAAACAGACAGAACGGCTTGTGGAAAATGCCGGGTCTCATGTGAAATCTGAGAGAATCTGGATATTACAACGCTCCCGTGAACATTTCGCGTCCACGAAGAAATTTCGTCGTTGCGGCGACCGTCGGTGTTGTTAGCGGCACACTCTGCTGGGCGTTCCTGCACCACTTCCAGCTGGGCGGTGCGGACTTCAACTGGCCGCATCGCGCCGCGCGCGCACTCCTGGCGGGCGAAAATCTCTACGCCAACACTCCGGCGGGGACGATTCCTTACCCACTGCCCGCAGCCCTTGTGGCACTGCCGTTCGCGGCGTTCTCACCCGAAGTTGCCGGGGCGCTGTTTTTCGGAATCGGCTCCGGGCTGCTTGCCCTCGGACTCATCCGGCAAGGCCCGGAACGGCTGCTGATCTTCTTTGCCTATCCTTACTGGGCCGGGCTCATGACAGCGCAGTGGACACCTCTCATCATGTGCGCCGCTTTCTTCCCGCTGGCATTTGCGTTCTGCCTCGTCAAGCCCCAGATCGGCATGCCGGTCGCCCTCACTCATCTCTCTCGAACAGGATTGATGGCGGGCGCCGCGTTACTGCTTGCCAGTTTTGTGCTCCAACCGCGGTGGCCGCTGGAATGGATTCCACAACTCCATGGATATCAGCATTTCGTACCCTTGCTGGTTGTGCCCGGGCCGCTGCTGGCCCTGGCGCTTTGGCGCTGGCGCGACCGCGATGCCCTGCTGCTGTTCCTATGTTGCATTATGCCGCAACGCTGGTTTTACGATTCTTTCCTCCTGTGGCTCATCCCGAAAA
>WNFD01006813.1_pt1 | contig 12417 bp, 9 predicted proteins | sample 5400491 | NCBI WGS metagenome assembly WNFD01 (sample SAMN13153343, study PRJNA577476) | soil metagenome | isolation source: 120 cm saprolite under Douglas fir tree site 2 hole 2 replicate 2 | place: USA:California | collected 2015-04-18 | reverse complement strand
GCTGGCCGGCGTCCTGCTGGTCGCCGCCACCATCGATATTCGCTGGCTGAAGAACCGGACGCGCATCATCAGCAAGGTCTATGTCAGCCCGACCTTTCATGGGCTGGCCGCGGCGGCTTCGACCGAGCCGGGCAGCGGGCCGTTCGCGCAAAACGACAAACTGCGCGACGTGACCCTGATCGGCCTCGGCCGCATCGAGGCGCCGGAAGACGTCATTCTCGATCGCAACGACAATCTCTATGCCGGCTCGCGCCACGGCGACATCATCCGCTTCCTGGCGCCCGACTACCAGCAGATGGAGGTGTTCGCCCATATCGGCGGCCAGCCGCTCGGCATGGCGTTCGATCGCGCCGACAATCTCTACGTCTGCATCGGCGGCATGGGCCTCTATCGCATCACGCCGGATCGAAAGGTGGAGAAGGTCACGGATGAGACCAACCGCAGCCTTTATTCCGTCAACGACGACAGCCGGCTGCGGCTCGCCGACGATCTCGACATCGCCGACGACGGACGCATCTTCTTCTCCGAAGCCACCGTTCGATACGAAATGCACGAGTGGCCGGTCGACGGATTGGAGGCGCGCGGCAACGGCCGGATCATCTGCTACGATCCGAACAACGGGATCACGCGCACGGTGCTGCGCGGATTGAAATTTCCCAACGGCATCTGTATCGCCAGCGACGGCAAATCGATCCTGTTCGCCGAAACCTTCGGCTGCTCGATCAAACGCTATTGGTTCGACGGCCCGAAGACGGGCAAGGTCGAGACTGTGATCGACAACCTGCCGGGCTATCCCGACAACATCAATCTTGCGTCCGACGGAAACTATTGGCTGGCGATGGTCGGCATGCGCAGCCCCGCGCTCGACCTCGCCTGGAAGATGCCGGGCTTCCGCAAGCGAATGGGCAAGCGGGTTCCGATCGACGAATGGCTGTTCCCGAATATCAACACCGGATGCGTCATCAAGTTCAACGAGCGCGGCGAGGTGCTCGACTCGCTGTGGGACCTCCGCGGCGTCAATCATCCGATGATCACCTCGATGCGCGAGCACCGCGGCTATCTCTATCTCGGCGGCATCGCCAACAATCGGATCGGCCGATACAAGCTCGCCGACGCCGATCCCGACTTCGTCCAGTATGAACGGCGCTGGAGAACAACCCAATGATGCCGGCATTGAAGGCCTTTGCCGATCGCTTTCTTGGGCGAGGCGACGCCACCATCACGGTTCCGTCGTTCGACGGCGCGTTGAAGCCCAACCAGATTCTCGAAAAGGCCGAGACCATCGGGCAGTTCGCTGCGCCCGAGGATCTCGCTACCGACGGCAAGGCGCTCTACATCGCCGATGGCAGCGCCGTCCTGCGCCTCGACGGCACCGTCACCACGGAGGTCAGGCGTTTTGACCGCACCATCAGCGCGCTATGCTGCCTGCCGGATGGCGGCATCGCCGCGGCGCTCGATGGACGCGAGGTGCAGGTGTTCGCGACGCCTTCGGCGTCCAGCCCCCGCGCGGCCATCTCCGATCCAGCACTGAACGCAATCAATGCGCTTTCGCCGGGGCCGCAGGGAACGCTGATCGCAACGGACGGCTCGACGGCGCGACCCTATCGGCAATGGGTATACGACCTGATGGAACGAGGTCGCAGCGGAAAGGTTCTCAGCCTCGACATCGCAAGTAGAAGCGTACGCCCGATCGCCTCGGGGCTGTCTTTCGCATTCGGCGCGTGCGCCGCCGGCGAGGACGTCTTGGTCAGCGAAAGCTGGCGTCATCGCCTGATCGCCATCGCGGCGGATGGAAGCCAGCGCGCCGTCCTCGACAATCTGCCAGTCTATCCATCGCGGCTTTCTCCGGCGGCGTCGGGTGGTTTCTGGCTCACGACGTTCGCGGCGCGCACCCAGCTCGTCGAATTCGTGCTGCGCGAAAATGCCTACCGGCGCCGCATGATGACGGAAATCGACCCGGAATACTGGATCGCGCCCAAACTGAAATCCGGCCAGTCGTTTCTCGAACCGATGCAGGGCGCCCATATCAAGACCATGGGCGTCGTCAAGCCCTGGGCGCCGCCGCGGTCCTACGGCCTTGTGATCCGGCTCAATGCCAACGGGGTGCCGCTCTACGCCGTGCATAGCAGGGTCGACGGCGTCAACCATGGCGTGGTCGCGGCGGTCGAAATCGATGGATCGCTGTTCGCACTGGCCAAGGGGCCGGGCCGGCTGCTGCGCATGCCGCTCGGCATGATCGAGCAGGAATTGCGCGCATGAGCGACATCATCCTCGCGCTTCGCAACGTGACCAAGCTTTATGCGGGCGTGGCCGCGATCGAGAACGTCGATTTTGAACTTCGCCGCGGCGAAATCCATGCCCTGGTCGGCGAGAACGGCGCCGGCAAATCGACATTGACCAAAGTGATGGCCGGCGTCGTCACACTGACCTCCGGCACGATGCAGGTCGACGGCGTTGAAGCGGCACCCCGAACGCCGCTCGAAGCCCGTCATCTCGGCATCGCCATGGTGTTTCAGGAAAACAGCCTGGTTCCGACCATGACGGTCGCGCAGAACCTGTTTCTGGGCCAGGAGCGCTTCTACAATCGGCTGCGCGGCATCTACATCGCCGCCCAACAGTTCCTGCAATCGCTCAATTTCGACGTCACGCCGACGGCGACCGTCGGACTGCTCGGCGCCGCCAAGAAGCAGATGGTGGAAATAGCCCGCGCCGTCCTGCACGAGGCCAAGGTCATCATCTTCGACGAACCCACCGCCACGCTGACGCCCGAAGAAAAGAAGTATTTCTTCGACCTCGTGCGCGACTTGAAGCGCCGCGGCGTGTCGATCGTGTTCATTTCCCACGCGCTCGAGGAAGCCCTGATACTGGCCGATCGCATTACCATCCTGCGCGACGGCAAGCATGTCGTGACCGACGACGCCGTCAATTTCGACCGCGCGCGCATCGTGCAGGCCATGGTCGGACGCGATTTGTCGAACACGCTTTATGGCACGCGCAAGTCGACGGTGCGGCCCGCCGGCGCACGGGTACTGACCGTGCAAAATCTCAAGATGGCGCCGATGGTGCGGAACAATTCGCTCTCGGTCTTTGCCGGACAGATCACCGGCGTGTTCGGCCTGGTCGGCGCCGGCCGCACCGAGACATTCAAGGTCGTCGCCGGCGTTCTGAAGCGGGACTTCTTTCACGGCGGCGAGGTGATCCTGCATGGCAAGCCGGTGCGTTATCGCGTTCCGGCGCCCGCGGTGCGGGCCGGCATCGCCTACGTCACCGAGGACCGGAAGGTCGAAGGTTTCTTCGAGACCATGTCGGTGGCCCGCAACATCTATCTCGGGCTGCTCGCCAAGGTCCCGGGAGGCCGCTTCTTCCTGTCCCGGCGCGAGGCCGACAAGGTCGGCACCACATGGGTCGGGAAACTCAAGGTGCGCGCCACCGGCAACGACATGAAGGTCGTCGAACTTTCGGGCGGCAACCAGCAGAAAGTGGTGATTGCCAAATCGCTGGTGCAGGATCCGGATCTGATCATTTTCGATGAGCCGACGCGCGGCGTCGATGTCGGCGCCATCGTCGAGATCCACGAACTGATCCAGCGGCTCGCCGACGAGGGCAAGGCGGTGGTGGTGATCTCGTCCTATCTGCCCGAGATCATGGCGCTGTCCGATCGCATTCTGGTGTCGCGACAAGGCAAGGTGGTCGAGGAATTCTCGGCGCTGGAAGCGACCGAAGAGAAAATCATGTACGCGGCGGTTCACTAGAGCGGGATGACTTTTCTTCGAATCGTCATCCCGCTCTAACTTTTTGTTTGAGCATGATCTCCGCGCAAACGCTTCGCGTTTGTCGCGAGGGAAAACCGGTACCCACTTTTCCGGATCATGCTCCAGGCCGGAACCATAAATGCGCTGTTCGGACTGACAGCCCGAATCCGCGTTGTCCCCGATAGCGAAACGAATCGTTGCACCGCAGCGAAACGACGCGATGCCAGGGGACGACATCGAAGTTACGACCGCGGGTCTTGATCGTCATCAAGACAATTGAAACGGCAGCTGTCTTGGCCTGCCATGATGGTGTAGCAGTTGTAGAATTTCATCCGCTACCTGGCCATCCGATCCATATGTCATTGACCCTGATAATTGTGGCAGCCATCGCCGTCATTTGGTTTGCGGAGCGCAGCGTTGAGCACCTTAAATTGGCTATTGCCGCGCTGTGTTTCAGTGCCGCGGTGCTGTTGTTCGTCGTTACCGATTTCGAAAGAGCGATACTGCTATCGTCTATCCTGGCAGCGGCCATTTTCGGAGCGTCAAAGGTCAAGCATGATCATAGCGGGCTGAAACTGACCGTGACGGATTTGCCGCTGGCGTTCGCAGGGACCGTTCCATTTTTTATCGTACAATACCCGCTCGCGGTAATAGCTGTTCTCGCGGGAGGCATCGCACTCATTCTGGCCGCAGTGGCGGCTCTGCTCTACATGGCCGGGCCGCCCGTTTCTTTGGAACTCCAGGTTCCTTTATTCAGCATCGCATTTATTGGCTTAGCCGCAGCATACAGGGCAAGCGGCGGGGCCGTTGCTTTCCAGCGGATCGCGGCTCTGCGGCGGTGTTTTTTTTCGACCTTCATAGCCTCCCTTCTCAACCCGCTTTCCTGGCGACAGTTCGGCAAACTCGCCCTGAGCGATATAGCTAAAGACCCCTTGCCGCTGATGGCGGCCGTACCGGCGCGCACCCTCGACTATCCCGACATTATCGTCATCCAGCACGAATCCATCTTCGATCCGCGCGTGTTTGGGCTCCCGATTGAGCCAATTGTCGAAGCATTTCTGTCCCCGAAAAATGGTCGCTATGGAAGCCTTAACGTCGATATTTTCGGTGGAGGATCGTGGCAATCCGAATTTAGCCTGCTGACTGGCCTTTCAAGCGCGAGCTTCGGTTCAAGCGCCTATTTTCTTTTTACGCGAGGCGTCGGCCGATTCCACAACAGTCTTCCAAATTCGCTGACGGCGCTTGGGTATCGAACAATGCTCACATCGAGCTGTCGTCGCAGCTTTCTGAATTACGATGAGTTTTACCGTTCAATCGGTATCAGCGAACGTATTTTCACCGATGATTTTGATCCGCCCTTCGACGTCAATCGATTCGAAACGACAAATTCCGATGCATTGTTTCTGGAAGCAGCCCTCGGTGTTCACATGAAAAGGATCGCGGACGATGCGGCACCTCGTTTTCTATATGCGCTGACCAACTTCAATCACGGCCCTCACAACCGAAGGCTGGTCGCGCCTGGACACTTTGAGAGCGAGCGTGCCTTTGCTGCCGCAAGCCTCCCCGATGCTTATTATGCGGAATACTACGCCCGCCTCGTCGAGACCGCCGTCACGTGGAATAGACTCAAGTCCGAGCTTTCAACCCGTTTTCCCAGGCGTCCAACGCTGATTGTGCACTACGGAGATCATCAACCCGTCATGGCTCGGCGGATCGAGGCAAAACTCAAACTCCCCATGAACGCGCGGCGCCAATTCCGCACGTTCTATGCCATGGAAACTTTGAACGACTGCTCTGATCGACTTGTTTCCGGGCGGGGCCCGGACCTGGATATTGCGTTTCTTGGGACAGTCGCTTTGCAGCAGGCTGGCCTGCCGCTTGATGAGATCTTTGCCACGCGCGCGAGCCTTCTCGAGCACTGTGGCGAAGCCTACTTCGCATCATCATCGGAACGGAAACGCCGCTTCCACCGCACACTTGTAGATCTAGGCGTGATCGACGTAACGCCAACCGTGCGGCATCAATACTAGGTCGACCTTATCGGGGGCACGCGCTCATAAGTTGACACCAGAGCGGGATGGACGCTCCTTTGGCGGTTTCGCCTGCAGCCTCAAACCTCTTTCATCTCGCCTTTGGACCACTGCTCGCGCAATTTGAACTTCTGGATCTTGCCGGATCCCGTCAGCGGCATGGCGTCAACGACGAACCAATGGCGCGGGGTTTTGTGCGGTGCGAGATGCTCGCGCATGTATTCGTGCAGCTCGTCCTTGTCGATGATCATGCCCGGCGCCGGCCGAATAAACGCCGATACGACTTCGCCCCATCTCTGATCCGGCAATCCGACGACGGCGACGTCGCCGATCTTGGGATGGCGGAACAGCAACTCCTCGAGCTCGCGCGGGTAGATGTTTTCGCCGCCGCGAATGATCATGTCCTTCAGTCTTCCCTCGACCGTGCAGTAGCCCCTTGCATCCATCGCTCCGAGATCGCCGGTGTGCAGCCAGCCCTCGGAATCAACGGCAGCCCTGGTGGCGGCTTCGTCCTCGAAGTAACCGTGCATGACGTGATAGCCGCGCGTGCATATCTCCCCGATCTCGCCGACCGGAACGATCTGTCCGGTCTCCGGGTTGACGATCTTCACCTCGACGTTCGGCATCGGGGTGCCGATGGTATTGGCCTTGTCGGTGATGGTATCGGTGGCCCAGGTCATCAAGGCGACCGGCGAGCACTCGGTCTGGCCGAACACGATCGTGAAAGGCGCGCCCAGCCGTCGTTCGAGATCGGCGACGATCGCGGCCGGCACCGTCGAGCCGCCGGAATAAATCGCCTTGAGCGAGGAAAGATCGGCTGCGGCAAACGACGGATGCTCCATCATCGCCACCAGCATCGTCGGCACGCCCAGCATCGCGTTGCAGCGATAGGTGTCCATGAGTTCGATCACCAGCCCGGGATCGAAGGCCTCGACCAGCACCTGAGTGGCACGCTTGGCGACGGCGCCGATCACACAGCAGACACAGCCGCCGGTATGAAATAACGGCATGGTGGTGACCTGCACGGCGCCGTCGGGGATGCCGGCGCGGTCCGCCGTGTGCGCGCCGTTGTTGACCAGTCCGCGATGGTGCAGCAGCGCCCCTTTGGGGAAGCCCGTGGTCCCCGACGTGTACTGGATCATCACGGCATCGGTCGATCGCACCATAGGAAGCTCGGGGTTTGCAAGGTCGCCCGATGCCAGAAACTCATCCCATCGATCGAAGCGAATGATCTCGCGCAATTCGGGACAGCGGGAGGCGAGCGCCTGAACGGTCGCCAGCATCGGATTGCCGCGGAATTCCGGTACCACCATGACGCCCGCCGCGCGCGACTGCTTCAAGACATATTCGACCTCGCCCGATCTCAGGCCCGGGTTGACGGTCACCAGAATGACGCCGGCCATGGCGGCGCCAAACTCCACCATGATCCACTCGGGAATGTTATGGGCCCAGATCGCGACGCGTTCGCCCGGCTCAAAGCTGGCCCGCAGCGCCCGCGCGGTTCGCAACGCCTGCGCGTACAGCTCCGCGTAAGTCCACTGCCGGCGATGGTCCGGATCGGGAACGCCGGCAATCAGCGCGATCCGGTCGGGCGTGGTTTCCGCTGCCCATTGCAGCAGCCCGCCGAGCGTGATGTCGCGAACCGCCGGCTCGTTCGCACCCGCAGCATGGGACATGGTCAACATGATCGCCTCCTCCACGAGCCGGCCGTTAACCGGCAAGGTAGCGCCATCGGACATCGCGCGCGCGTCAAATGTGAGGGGATGCCGGCAGTCTGAAAAGGTTGTTTCGCCGGGAAGGCAATGCCCAACCCGATAATGGCGCACCGGCAATACCCCACTGGAATCCTCCATTCCGCATATGTGGAATTTTTTTGCATGTATTGGCGGGGCGCCGGCTCCGGCCGTAACCTGACCCTCGAATTCCTCCATAAGGGAGGATCGCAAACATTCCTTGGGAAACGCGTCCATGAAAGTTTTCGTCTTCGATCTGCTCGCATACGGCGAACAACTTGACCATCCGAACCTGATGGCGGCCGCCGCCGCGCAACGGACGAAAAAACTGAAACTCCCGATCGGCGGTTGGCATTCCAAATATCATCCCAAAAATCTTCGTCATTCAAACCGCATGTGTCACGAGTTCCCGCGACGCGGCAATAAGCTCGCGGGCGAAGATGCCCGCAGAGTGAAGCACCTCTTGAGGTGACAGGTCGCCGAAGGAAAACTGTGCAATGAAATAGCTCGCGCCCGCCGCATCGGCCATGCTCCGCACATAGTCGCGGATCGTGCCGGGAGATCCCGCGACTGCGCCGCCATTGCTGACCATGGTATCGAAGTCTTCCGGCATCCTTGCATAGCGCGGCTGCGTGCCATGCTTGTTCCAGAGCTTCATGAAACTCGCATGAAACACCGGCCAGGCGCGGCGTCCGAGCGCCATCGCTTCGCGATCGGTATCGGCCACGATCACGAAGCGGTTGATCCCGAGCAATGGCATACCATCCGGCGAGTTGCCCGCGGCCATCCACTCGGTACGATAGCGATCGGTGATCTCGCGAACTCTCGCCACCGGCCCGGCGCAAACGATATTGATGTTGTTTTGCGCCGGCCACACCGCACCGTCCGGCACCGGGACCGCATACCAGAACGGCGGATGCGGCAGCTGCGCGGGTTTCATTTCGATCGGCACGTTTTCGAAATTGTAGTATTTGCCGTTGAAATGGACCTCCGGCCGCGTCAACGCCTGCTTGAGGATGGTGTAAGCCTCGACATACATGGCCGGCGCGGAATCCGGATCGATGCCGAAATACTGCAGTTCGTGGGCAGATGCCCCACGGCCAACCCCGACTTCCAGCCGGCCGCCGCTCAGATGATCGAGCATGCAGATTTCCTCGGCGAGCCGCAGGGGATGATGCGCCGGCAACACGTAAACCAACGGTCCGAGCCGCAGACGCCTGGTGCGCTGCGCCACCGCAGCCAGAAATACGCCGGGCGAAGGCGTCTGGCTCAGCGGCGTCGAATGATGCTCGCTCATGTGGTAGGTGCGAAATCCGGCAGCATCGTAGAACTCGATCAGCTTCAGACGGTTTTCGTATTGTTCGCCGAGCGGATAAGGCCCGCGGTCGTTTTGATCGAATATGCCGAACTGCATCGCACCACCTGTTGATTACATCCGCCGCCTGCCGCGTATTTTGGAATGTCGGTCCGATGCATCTCCGCCCGGCCAATCAGCCCACGCCCTGCCCGACTTTCACCCGTTTTACGCATGTGCTAGCTTGGCTCACAACAAAAAACAAAAGGGAGGTTTCGATGACGATATCGTTTGCGATGGTCGGCTCATCAAAATGACGGTCGCGACCGCTTTGCTGGCCACGATAACGCAGCCGGGCTTCGGGCAGGACCTGAAGTATAAACCGATCACCGTGAAGACGCCCGACGGTCTGACCATCTCCGCGCAGGAATGGGGTAACCCTGCGGGTGCGGAAATCCTGTTCATCCACGGTTTCTCACAGAGCTATTTGTCGTGGATGCGCCAGGTCGACAGCGACCTTGCCAAAGAGTTTCGCATCGTGACTTACGATCTGCGCGGCCACGGCAATTCCGACAAGCCGCTTGATCCAGCGCGCTACCGGGATTCCAATGCCTGGGGCGACGAGGTGCAAGCGGTGATCGACGCCGCCGGGTTGAAGCGCCCGGTTCTGGTCGGCTGGTCCTACGCTGGCCGCGTTATCTCCGACTATGTTGCGACCCATGGGGCAAGCAGGCTCGCCGGCATCAACTTCGTCGACGCCGGGATCAAGGCCGATCCGGCGCTGGCCGGCGACAATCTGAAAAATCTGCCCATCATGGCGTCGGAAGATCTCGCCACCAACATCGCGGCGACGCGCGCCTTCGTGCACGGCTGTTTCTCCAAACAGCCGACCGCCGACGATTTCGAGATCATGTTGTCGTTCAACATGATGGTCCCGCCCAAAGTTCGCGCCGGGCTCGGCGGCCGTCCGCTCGATGCGACCGAGATCATGTCCAAGTTGAAGCTGCCCGTCCTGGTTACGCACGGCGCGGAAGACCGCAATTCCAAGGTCGGCGCCGCCAAGTACACCGCCTCGGTCATCCCTGGCGCCAAGCTTTCGATCTATGAGGGAATCGGCCACGCCCCGTTCTATGAGGACGCGACACGGTTCAACACCGAGCTCACCTCATTCGTGCGAGAAGCTAACAAAACGAATTGATCCCTCTTGCAGAAGCGATGCACGACCGGGAGAACACCACTTTCTCCCGTCTCGTCCGCTGGCGATCTGCCGATCGCGTCACCTTCTTGATGGTGGCGGGGTCAGTCGGATACGAACCGTTCTCCCTGCCATTTTGTCAAAACCGGGCGATTGTGAAAAGCAAGAGACGGAAACCGTATTATGGCAGGATCATTCAGGCGGGCCCGCCGTCAAATCGCCTAAAATGCGGATCGTGCTTGATCGATCAGAGCGCGGCGACAGCATGGATCAGCGCTCGGTTTGTGCACGGCTTGTGATGACAAGATATCTCGCACTGTGTCTCTTGCCTGGTCTCTTGCTTGCGACGAGTGTTTCTGTTCGCGGTTCCGAGGCTGAGTTTTATCGCGGTACGGTTCCGATCGTGAAGGTCGGGCTGGTGCTCGAGGAGTCCGGCGCCTCGCCTGCCGAAGCCACCGCGGACGAGGCAAAATCCTGCGAGCGGGTGACGTTTTCCCGTAGCCTGAAGTATGGCGAAGACGATCTCAACGTGCTGGACGTCGCGACGGTGGCATCCCAGGATTCCCCGCAACCAGCTTCGCGTCCCGTGCTCTTGTTCGTGGCGGGCGAAAGTTTCGCCGGCGAAAGCGGAGTGCCCGATATCGCGGGCACGATGCAGGATGCGGCGATGTGTTTTGCCGCGCGCCACGAAATGGTCGGCGTGAAAATGACCTACCGGCTCGCCCCCGCAAACCCGTGGCCCGCCGGAGCCAGGGATGTCGCGGCAGCAGCCTCGTGGGTCCGACAGAACATCGACCTGTTCGGAGGAAATCCCGATGAGATCGTGGCCGTCGGCTACTCGGTTGGCGCATTCCATGTGGCGAGTTTCCTGGCTCACCCGGAATTTCAGGCGCGCGATTCCGATGTCGCCGGGGTGGTGCTGGTGTCGGGCCTTTACCGTCTAAGCGCGGATGCCAGCGCGGCGGAAAAATCCTACTTTGGCACGGATGCCAGCAAATACGATGAGAGGTCGGCATTTCCCGGCATCCTGAACATCGACACGCCATTCCTGCTCGCGTGGTCCGCGACCGACCCGCCCCACCTCATCACTCAAGGCGAAAAGCTTAAAGAGCAGCTGTGCAACTCGCCCGCCCATTGCCCACACCTAACGGTGCTGAGGGCTCGCGACAGTCTCGCTTCGGTCTTTGGGCTCGATGCCTCCGGCGGCAGTCTTGCCGAGCAAACCCTGGAACTGGTCCGGGAAATCGAGGCAAGAGGCCTTCCCTGAAGTGTATGAAGGACGACGACCCACGCAACGGCTTCAGCGAACGCGCGCCTCGATGACGCTGAAGCGGCCGGCTGGATGAACGGCGGCAGCATGTTCAAGTCGCTCATCGCATGAGCCCTGTCCTCGTCGCTGGTGCCGGGCGCTTCGGGGATCATTCGTTCCACCAGCAGCAACGTTCCATGTTCCGGCAGGGCGCGACGGCAGTTCTGGAGGATCACCGAACTGCGTTCATCGTTCCAATCGTGAATGACGCTTTTGAGGATGATGGCGGCAGCGAGGTTTGGAATGGCCTCGAAGAAATCGCCAGCCGTGAAACTCGTGCGGTCACTGACGCCAGCCCGCTGCAGATGAAGGGTCGCGGCTTCTTCGCATCTGGGCAGATCGAAAACGATTCCCTGGACATGCGGATATTTCCTGGCCACGGCCCCGATAAGTTCGCCGGAGCCGCCCCCTACATCCATCAGGCGATCGATGCGGCCGAAGTCGTAGGCATCGAGGACATCCGGCGTCACGAAACGCGTCAGGTCGGCCATCGCGGCATTGAACATGCCGACGTTCGACGGCGTACGGGCCATCAGGTCAAAGCTGTTGCGCGCGCCGAGAAGATGCGCGGCGGTCTTGCCGGTCATGATGGTCTCCAGCAGGCCATGCCAGGACTTGAAAAGCATGTCGCCTTCGAAAATCGCCCACGCCTTGAAGGATTTCTCCGCAGAGCTATCCAGTGCTGCGCCTATTTCTGTCAGCGAATACCGATCCGCATCGACCCGCGAACACAGGCCGACGGTCGAAAGCGCGGTGAGCAGACGTCCCAATGCCTGGCGATCTGCGCCGGTAGCCTCGGTGAGTTGGTCGAGCGATCGGGCGCCGTCACGTAACAGCTCGGCAATACCGAGTTCGGCCGCGACATAGATCACGGCCGTCACACGATGCGACTGTATCAGGTCAAAAAGCTTGAGAGCTGCTGTGGAGGAGGACATCAATGGCTCCTTATCGCTTGCGCTACTGCGCGTTGCGGATGTCGATAAGTTTGGTGATCTCGCTGACCCATATTCGTTGCTTGGCGATTCCCGCTTTCAGTTTCTCGGCGGGACCACCGAGGAACTTTATGCCCGCCCGCCTCCAGTTTGCGGCGAACGTCCGGCTGCT
>WNFD01008605.1_pt1 | contig 12418 bp, 12 predicted proteins | sample 5400491 | NCBI WGS metagenome assembly WNFD01 (sample SAMN13153343, study PRJNA577476) | soil metagenome | isolation source: 120 cm saprolite under Douglas fir tree site 2 hole 2 replicate 2 | place: USA:California | collected 2015-04-18 | reverse complement strand
AGGGCATGATCGAGGCGCTCGAGGAAACGGTGCGCGGCAAGGGCCGGCCGTTCCTCGGCATCTGCGTGGGCATGCAGCTGATGGCCGAGCGCGGCCGCGAATACCGGGTGAGCGAAGGACTGGGCTGGATTCCCGGCGAGGTCGACCGCATCGCCCCGAACGACCCCGACTTGAAGATCCCGCACATGGGCTGGAACACGCTCGCCCCGCTGCGGCCGCACCCGCTGCTCAAGGGCATTGCGGTCGGCCCGCAGGGCCTGCACGGCTATTTCGTGCACTCCTACCATCTCAAGGTCGCGGACCGGCACGACCTCGTGGCCGAAGCCGATTACGGCGGGCCGGTGACCGCGATGGTGGCGCGCGAGACCTATGCGGGCACCCAGTTCCATCCGGAAAAGAGCCAGCGGCTTGGCCTGGCGCTGATCGCCAATTTCTTGCAATGGGCGCCGTGAGCGCAACGCTGCACCCAGGTGCGGGCAGGCGAGCCGGTTACTCGGCCGAATCCCCTCCCGCCCATTGGCGAGGAGGGTCGGCGCGTAGCGAATGCATGGGTATTTCCGGACATGAAAGCCTCGAGTGCGCTACGCACCGGGGTGGGGGGACTAAGCTTGCGGGCAAGTTGGGTCGACCCCCCACCCCTAAGCCCTTCCCGCCACTCGCTTCGCTGGCGGGGGGAGGGGAACCAAGATGCCTCGCTGCAGGCCCGATTGCAGAAAAGGCGGCACGAGGATTTTTCCGAAACAATTGTGCCCCGACCGACGGGAGCTGACGTGATCCTGTTTCCCGCGATCGATCTCAAGGATGGCCTGTGCGTGCGCCTGGAGCAGGGCGACCGGGCGCGCGCCACCATTTTCCATCGCGATCCCGCCGCCCAGGCCCGTGCGTTCGAGGTCCAAGGCTTCGAATACCTGCATGTGGTCGATCTCGACGGCGCCTTCGCGGGCCGGCCGATGAATGCCGGCGCGGTCGACCGGATTCTTGAGGCCGTGGGAATCCCGGTGCAGCTCGGCGGCGGCATCCGCGACCTGGCGACCATCGAGGCCTGGCTCGGCAAGGGCATGACGCGGGTGATCGTCGGCACCGCGGCGGTGCGCGACCCGGGATTGGTGCGCGAAGCCGCGCGCCGTTTTCCCGGCCGGGTCGCGGTCGGGCTCGATGCCCGCGGCGGCAAGATCGCGGTCGAAGGCTGGGCCGAAACCTCGCAGCTCTCCGCGCTCGACGTCGCCCGGCGCTTCGAGGACGCGGGCGTGGCGGCGATCATCTTCACCGAGATTGCACGCGACGGCCTGCTGCAAGGCTTGAACCTGGACAGCACGATCGCGCTCGCCGAGGCGGTAAAAATTCCGGTCGTCGCCTCGGGCGGGCTCGCTTCGCTCGACGACGTGAGAGCGCTCACCGAGCCGCGCGCAAAAAAGCTCGCCGGCGCCATCGTCGGCCGCGCGCTCTACGACGGCCGGCTCGATCCGGCGGCGGCGCTGGCGCTGATCCGAGCGGCGCGGGCCGCAGCCTGACCATGTTCAAGGTCCGCGTCATTCCCTGCCTCGACGTCAAAGACGGCCGCGTCGTCAAGGGCGTCAAGTTCCTCGACCTGCGCGATGCCGGCGACCCCGTCGAGGCCGGGATGGCCTACGATTCCGCCGGTGCCGACGAATTGTGCTTCCTCGACATCACCGCGAGCCACGAGAACCGCGGTATCATTCTCGACGTGGTGCGGCGGACCGCGGAGGCCTGCTTCATGCCGCTCACCGTCGGGGGCGGCGTGCGCAGCATCGAGGATATCCGCAAACTGTTGGCCTCGGGCGCCGACAAGGTTTCGATCAACACCGCCGCCGTCGAGGACCGCGGCTTCGTCAAGGAGGCCGCGGAAAAATTCGGCGACCAGTGCATCGTCGTCGCGATCGACGCCAAGATGGTATCGAAGCCCGGGGAGCCGGAAAAATGGGAGATTTTCACCCATGGCGGCCGCAATCCCACCGGCCTCGATGTTCTCGCCTATGCGGAGGAAGTCGTCACGCTCGGCGCCGGCGAGATTCTGCTGACCTCGATGGATCGTGACGGCACCCGCCGGGGCTTCGACATCGCGCTCACCCGCGCGGTCGCCGACCGGGTCGGCGTGCCGGTCATCGCCTCGGGCGGGGTGGGCACGCTCGAGCATCTGGTCGAGGGCATCCGTGACGGGCACGCCACCGCGGTGCTCGCGGCTTCGATCTTCCATTTCAGCGAGCATACGATTCGCGAAGCCAAGGACTATATGGCGCGGGCCGGGCTGCCGATGCGGCTCGACCCTTGAGGCGGATTCCATTCCCCCTCGCGGCGCAGAGATGCTATGGCGACCGGGGAGCGTGCGATGAAGGCTTTCACCCTGCAGGAGCTCGCTGAGCGCGTCAAAGAGCGCGCCGCCGCCAGTCCCGACGTGTCCTACACCCGCAAGCTGCTCGACAAGGGCGTGGCGCATTGCGCCAAAAAACTCGGCGAGGAGGCGATCGAGACCGCGCTCGCGGCCGTCGGCGAGGATCGCGCAGCCTTGATCGCGGAGGCTGCGGATCTGCTCTACCATCTGCTGGTCGTCCTCGAATCCCGCGGCGTCGCCATCGCCGAAGTCGAAGCCGCGCTGGCGCGCCGGATGACCAGATCGGGCCTCGAGGAAAAGGCCTCGCGGCCGCGCGACTGACCCGCGGGCTCCCGGACGCTGCCATGGACGAACGCACCGAGACCAAGCTTTCGCCCTACCGCACCTTCTCGCGGGCCGAATGGGCGACCTTGCGCGAAGACACGCCGATGACGCTGACGCCCAGCGAGGTGGCGGAGCTGCGTTCGCTCAACGATCGGCTGGACATGGAGGAGGTCGAGGCGATCTACCTGCCGATCTCGCGGCTGCTCTCGCTCTATGTCGCGGCGACCCAGCGGCTGTTCCGGGCCCAGCGGCGCTTCCTCGGCACCGAGGACGTCAAGATGCCGTATCTGATCGGCATCGCCGGCTCGGTCGCGGTCGGCAAATCGACCACCGCGCGCGTGCTCAAGGCGCTGCTGGCGCGCTGGCCCAATACGCCGAAGGTCGAGCTCATCACCACCGACGGCTTTCTCTATCCCAACGCGGTGCTCGAGCGCGAGGCCCTGATGGAGAAGAAGGGCTTTCCCGAGAGCTACGATTTGCCGGCGTTGCTTCGCTTCCTCACCGAGGTGAAGGCCGGTCAGCGCCCGGCTCGCGCGCCGGTCTATTCGCATCTGGTCTATGACGTGATCCCGAGCGAATCGATCGAGATCGATCATCCCGACATCCTCATCGTCGAAGGTCTCAACGTGTTCCAGGTCGGGCGTCCGCCCCGCGACGGCAAGGCGATCCCCTTCGTCTCGGATTTCTTCGATTTCTCGGTCTATCTCGATGCCGACGAGGACGTGCTGCGGCACTGGTACGTCGACCGCTTCCTGATGCTGCGGGGGACTGCGTTCCGCGATCCCAAATCCTATTTCCACCGGTACTCCCGGCTCACCGACGCGGAGGCGGTCGAGACCGCGACCTCGATCTGGACGCGGATCAATCTGCTCAATCTGCGGGAGAACATCCTGCCGACGCGACGCCGCGCGCATCTCATCCTCACCAAGGACGCGAGCCACACCGTGACCGAGGTGTCGCTGCGGCGGCTGTGAGAGTCCGTCGTTCCGGAAGCCGCGAAGCGGCTATCCGGAATCCATGACCAGGGGATGTTCCATTTTGCACCGTCTGTGTTCATGGGTTCCGGGCTCGCGGGCTTGCGCCCGCGCCCCGGAATGACGGCGAAAATTCGAAACCTATAATTCAAGCGGCGAGCGGACCCGCCGACCGCGTCGAGGCGAGTGCCGCGGCGAGCCGCTCGCGGTCGAGCGGTTTCGCGAGGAAGCCATCCATTCCGGCAGCGAGGCAGCTTTCGCGGTCCTCGGCGAATGCGTTCGCGGTCAGCGCCAGGATCGGCGTGCGTCCGCACTCGCCCTCGCGCTCTGCCGCCCGGACGCGCCGGGCGGCCTCGAGCCCGTCGAGTTCCGGCATGCTCACGTCCATCAGCACCACGTCGTAGGGCGTGCCGGCAGCCTGCGCGGCGAGCCAGGACTCGACCGCGATCGCGCCATTGCCGGCAATGGTCGGTCGATGGCCCAATCTCAGCAGCAGCGCGCGCGCGAGCAGCGCGTTGATCGGATTGTCCTCGGCGACCAGGATGGCGAGCCCGTCCTTCGCCGCCGCCATGGCCTTGCTGTCCTGCGCGGCCGGTCCTTCCCCGGCGGCCTCCCGCTCGAACGGATCGGCGCCGTCGCCGAAACGCATGGCAAGCGACTGCGCCCGTACCGGCTTGACGAGGTAGCCGGTGAATCCCGCCGCCTTGAGCGAGGCAAGCTCCTGACGCTCGCTCGGCGTGATGAGGATGAGCCGCCGCGCCACGCTTCCCATCTCGCTTGCGAACGCTTCCACGCCCGTGGCGCCCAGCGCGCGATCGACCAGCAGGGCGTCCCAATGGCGTTCCGGCAAGAGCGCGGCCGCGATCTTCTCGTCCGGGACCATGCAGGTCCGGGCGCCCCAGCGTCCGAGCCGGCGCGCGATGAGCGGCGCCTCGATCGCGCTCGGCGCCACGATGAGCACCGAGGCGCCGTTAAGCCGCGGGGGCGAGAAGTTCTGCCCCCCATCGGCCGCCGACGGCAGCGTCACGGTGAAGTGGAACGAGGACCCGGCCCCCGGCGTGCTGTCGAGGCCGATGCGGCCGCCCATGCGCTCGACGATGCGCTTGGTGATGGCGAGCCCGAGCCCGGTGCCTCCGAACCTGCGGGTCGGCCCGTCGTCGGCCTGCTCGAATTCGAAAAAAATGCGCGCCTGCGCCTCCGGTGCGACCCCGATCCCGGTGTCGCGCACGGTGAAGGTGACTTCCTCCGGCCAGATGCCGGGCTCGACGATCACCGCGACGCCGCCGGCGTCGGTGAACTTGATGGCGTTGCCGGCGAGATTGAGCAGCACCTGCCGCAGCCGTGCCGCGTCGCCGATCATCCGTTTCGGCAAACGCTCGTCGAGATAGGAGGCGATCTCGAGGCCCTTGGCCTGCACGCGCGGGGCCAGCAGCTCGACCATCTCCTCCACCAGGGTCGCGAGCCCGAACGGGCGCGCCTCGAGATCGAGCTTGCCGGCCTCGATTTTCGAAAAATCCAAGATCTCGCCGATCAGCGACAGCAGCGTATCGCCCGACGTCTTGACCGCCTGCACGTAGGTCGTCTGCTCGGGCACCAGCGGGGTATCGAGCATCAGGTCGGCCATGCCGAGGATGCCGTTGAGCGGCGTGCGGATCTCGTGCGAGACCATGGCGAGGAACCGCGATTTCGCCCGGTTGGCGGCCTCCGCCTGGTCGCGGGCTTCGGCGAGCGCGCGCTCGGTATGGGCACGGTCGGTGACGTCGCGGCCGACGCTCTGAATCTCGAGGCGCTCGCCGCCGCGCACCGCGACCTCGCGCCAGGCGATCCAGCGCAAGCCTTGCGCGGTCTCGAGCCGCTGGTCGTGCATGCGGGTGCCGTCGGCCAGCGCGGCGATGTCGCCTTGCTCGGCAACCGCGAGCCGGAACGGGGTCCCGAGCAGCGCCGCGCGGGATCGGCCGGCGAGCGCGCAGAATGCATCGTTGGCGTAGGTGATCAGGCCGTCGGCACCGCGACGGACGATGACGTCGCCCTGAGCCTCGATGAAACTCTTGGCGCGTTCCTCGGCGTCCCTGAGCTCCCAATTGCGGTCGGTGAGCTCTTCCACGCACGCCTCGAGCCGGCGGTTGGCGGATTTGAGCGCATGGATGCCCCAGGCGAGCAGCACCAGCGCGGCGCAAAGAGCCGACAGCATGGCGGCCACGAGCGGGGCCGGCACGGACAGCGAGCCGGCGCCAGTTTCGAGGCGAAGATCACCCACTCCCGCAAGCTGCATCGCCCCGAGGACGAGCGCCGCGACGCTTGCCCCCGCACAAGCGGGGAGCGCGCGGGCCCATCGGCCCAGGCGCCGCACGTCCACGCTAGCGTCGTCGCCCTCGCCCGGCGGCCTCATGGGTACCCTCGCCGCAATCCCGCGCAGCTGCGCGCGGTCGAATCTGCGGCGGGAGGATTGCCAATCCCTTCATGGCTACGGTCCTACGAGCGGCACGGTTCGACACGGTTGAGCAAGGGTTAAGGGCGCGCCCGCAAGGGGCGGCACGACTCACGAAACGGATTGTGAAAAGGCTGAAAAGATCCGATCGCGTCGTCACGGTATCGGTGGCTGGAGCACGGCTGCCGGAATAGATCTCGACGATATCACCAAGACCGGGGTTCGGTCATGATCGCGGCCAAAGCCGAGCGGGACGCCATTCGATCCCCTGTTCCGCGCAGGTGAGTTCTCCGCCGGCTGACGCACGCGACCGCAGGCGCCGCGCAAGCCGAATTCCGATCACATCCGCTTGCATCGCTTCGGCGGCCGCGTGCCCTCCAGCAGAATGCGATCCGCGGCGGGCGTCGCCGGCAGCACCAGGCTGGCGTGGCTATGGGCCAAGCCGATGTCGTTGCCGCCGCGGCCCGCCGCCGCCGGCCCCGAAGCGGCCTGGCCGCGTTCCAGCGCTTCGCACAGCGCCTGGAGCTCCTCGTCGGAGATGTCGTGGATCCGCATCTGCAGGTCGAGCTTCGCCATGCGCAGCAAACCCGCCGTCTCGTCGAGATCGTAGGCACGCACGACTTCGATGTAATCGTTCAACGCCGCGACGATGCCGTTAAGCCGTTCGGTCCTGTCCATTGGCATCTGACTGCTCCCTCCATGTCGGTTTGCGGGACGTTGCCGCCACCCAATTGCGCGTGAGGATCGTCTCGCCGTAAACGCCGATGACCTTCGAAACGATCCGGTGGACGTCCCCTGCGGCGACCTCCTCGAGCGCGTGCGACGCCGAGGCATCGGCCAGGAACGTGATCCGATGCCCGCGATTGAACGCGTCGACGGCCGTGGCGAGACACGCCGCTTCCCCCGCAAACCCCGCCAGCACGAAATTTCCGCCGCACTCGGTCATGACCTGATCGAAGCTCGTGCTGGCGTAACACGACGGCTGGTCGCGCTCGAACACCATGTCGGAACCGTAGGGCTCGAACCCTTCGATCCAGCGCGAGAACCGCGTCGCCGAATTGAAGAACGCCGAGCGAGCGAGCCAGCGAACGAACGCAACCGGGAACCCCTTGGCGCGCGCATGGGTGAGCGCGGCGCGGCAATTGGCGAGCGCCTCGGCGGCGCCGGGCACCGCCAGCGCCCGCGCGGTGGCGATGTATTCCTGCTGCAGGTCGAGCAGCACCAGCGTCGGCACCCGGGAGGGATCGACGTAGGCGCGCAGGTCGATGATCGAAGCGCCGGCGGCAGCTGGGGTCACGCGATGCTCCTTGGCGCGGGCAAGCGACAATGCGGATTTGTGGTCGCGGGCATGCAAACGCTTCCTCACGCTGCCTGCTGGTCGTGAAGCGGCGAGGTCACCGGCCTTTGCGCCGAGACTTCCAGGGGCCCGGGCTTGTCCCATTCGCCCTCGGGCCGGATCAGCACATAGGGATCGGATTCCAGGGACAGGGCGTTCGGATGCCGATCGGTCTCAAGCATCATTTCCGTATAAGCATAGTCGGAGAACACAAGCGGGCGATGAGGCTCCAATGGACGTCCCCCGAACCGCTTCCAGAACGGGATCAGTTTCTCCTGCACGTGACCGTAGAGGCGCGTGTATCCTTTCAGCCGGCATAGTTCTGTCGCGGCTCGGCAAATTTCGAAGGCCAAGGGCGTGCGGCGGAACTCATGCCGGACCGCCAGTCGCTCGAGCTTGGCGAAATCGGCGAAGAAACGGATTCGAAGGCACCCCGCAGGTTCGTCACCGATCGCACCGATCAGATGCATCGCGCAGAAATCGTTGCCGTCGAACTCTTCGTCATAGGGACACGACTGCTCGCTCAGATAGACGGCCGAGCGAGTCGCGACCACCTGCATCAGGTCCGACAACGAAGCTGCCACGCGGATCGAGATTGCCCTTCCATCGGCGCTCACGCGTGCCGAACGCCGCCAGCTATCCAAGCCATCGCTGGATCGTGGTGGCATGCCATGCAAGGTTCCATGCATTTTAGCCCCCAAGCTAATGTGGCCGGTTGGCGAGACGGACGTATCGATAGAGGTTGCGCGGGTGGCCGAGGACACGCTGGAACCCCAGGCGTCCCTGAAAGCGGGCTCCCTGAACTGTGGTTTGAAAGGCATAGATGTCCGCCGAATCGTACTGTCGAGAGTTCAGGCGCAACATCACTTCAGCGACACCGTCGATGGCGAGAGCGGGTGCCAGGAGTCCCCAAATGTAAATTGCAGCTGGGGCGTCGGAGGGGTCGGCGAGAAATCGAGGCGCTGGATCTCGGAAATCGATGCCGCTGTCCGAGAGAAGCGCCGTGAGCCCAGTCCCAGTGAGCATCAACATAGCGAGACAGCCAACCAAGCGGCCATTCCGCACGAACGTCCAGGCAGAATCCGGGTGCTGCATAACCACCCGGGTCACGACAGCTTCGGAGGCCATAGCAGCTCCAATAGCCGTTCGGGCTGCGCTTAACAGCGGACCAATTTCCTCTGGGCGCGTCCTTCGCACTGCCGTGCGGCCAGACCGTAGCGCCGTAAACGCGTGAAATTCCTCAGCATTTTCTGTGCGTTGCGGCGCGAACCAATCCCTGCCGCTCGCGACGCTCGCCGCGACGGATGGCATAGCCATGCCTCGTTTTTTATTAGACAATAGCCAGGGTCGATAAGTACCCGAACCAGGGATGGACGACATGGCCAAATTATTGCATCAGGCCGCTGCAAAAATGCCGCGCAGCATCGACCCGTCGTTGCTGGAGCGGGTCTCCTGGGATGACCTTCGAATTTTTGCGATTGCCGGGCGAGAGCTGAGCTTCAGGAAAGCGGCCGCGGCACTGCGAACGAGTTCATCGACAGTGGTGCGGCGGATCGAGCGCCTCGAGCAAATTCTGGGCGTACGGCTGTTCAATCGACTGCCGGCGGGGGTTGCGTTGACGACTGAAGGGCGTTCGGTATTCGCAGCCGCGCAGGAAATGGAGCGTGCTAGCCTTGCGGTACGAGCTAAGTTGGACCACGAGCTGACGAGACGGGGAATCGTTCGATGCGCTGTAACGGAAGGGCTTGGCACGTTCTGGATCGTTCCGCATCTCGCCGACTTCAGCCGCGCGAATCCTCACACTCTCGTTGACTTGCGCTGCTCGACGGAATCCGCCGACGTGCTTCGGATGGAAGCCGACGTTGCCATTCAACTGACTCGCCCAGATCGGCCGGACCAGGTGGTGACGAGGTTGGGACGCCTACACATCTATCCGTTTGCGTCTAAACGATATACCGAGACTTATGGGGTGCCTCGGAACGCAGAGGAGATGGCGAGGCATCGACTGGTTCGTCAGACCGGGCCCCAACTCGATGAGTCCACTTGGCCACGATTCGGACTGTCGGACGTGGATGGTATTGTTATTGTACGCACCAATGCTAGCGCCGCGCATTTTTATGCTGTTGAGATGGGGCTCGGAATTGGGGCGCTGGCGACCTATGCTGTGCCGCTTGGCGCTGACCTCATACCTGTCGATATGGGGTTTCGACACCATATCGATATTTGGATGACGTACAATCCGGATGTAAAAAGCGTTCGACGAGTGGCAATATTTATTGATTGGATTCGGTCGTTGTTCGATACAAAGAAATATCCTTGGTTTAAGGACGAGTTCATTCATCCGAAGGACCTTCCAAAAGCTTATACGCCCGCTCGACTCGATGTAGCTAATGCGCGCCCACTGGTAACTCACGCTCCGGATCTACAACCCTTTTTCACGGCGAAGTTGAAGGCTGGCGGCGGACGGCAAGGCAGCGGGTCCGGCCGGCTGCTGCCCACGTGGGAGAACGTCCACGCCTTCCTGCAGGTGATCGAGCACGGCAGCTTCCGCTCGGCCGCGCTCAAGCTCGGGCTGCCGATCAACCGGCTGCGCCACCGCGTCGCCAAGCTCGAGCAGCAGCTCGGCGTCACGCTCATGACCCGCCACGTCGACGGCGTGCGCGCCACCGCCGAGGGCGAGCAGGTCCTCGCCGCCGCGCGCAGCATGGAGGCTGCCTACTTCGGGCTGATGCGCGCCAAGGACATGGCGCTGCCTTCCGCCGCCGGCGAGGTGAAGCTCGCCAGCACCGAGGGGCTCGGAACGTTCTGGCTCGCGCCGCGGCTCGCCGAATTCCGCCGCACCCATCCCAATCTACTGGTCGACCTGCGCTGCGCCATGCGTCCGGTGGACATGCTGCGGCTGGAAGCCGATGCCGGCGTGCAGCTGGTCAGACCCGGCGAAGCCGACCTCAAGGTAGTCAAGCTCGGCCGCCTGCACGTCATGCCATACGCGGCCGCTTCCTACGTCGAGACCTACGGGGTGCCGGACAGCGTCGAGGCGCTATCCAGGCATCGTCTCGTGTTCCCGCACCAACTCCAGCAGCGCCCATGCGCTCGCCGTCGCCAGCGGCGCCGGGATCGGTTGGCTGGCGACCTATGCGTCGGCCATTGCCGAGGGGCTCGTCGCGATCGATCTCGATGCGCGCTCGATGTTCGACGTCTGGCTGACCTATCATCCCGACGTGGCGCGCATCCCGCGCGTGCGCCATGTCATCGATTGGGTCGTCGATTCCTTCGATCCGCGACGATTCCCCTGGTTCCGCGACGAGTTCATCCATCCCCGCGAATTTGCCGGGATTTATCGCGGCGAGCCGTTGTTCAACGTGTCCGGACATTTCGCCGAAGACGAGGTCCCGTTCATCGAGTTCCCGGACTTCATGCTGATGGCCGGGGGACGCCACCGGACGCGCTGAGCGCGCCGCTAGGCCCGGCCCGTCGGACCCTCGCCCGACGCGCGCTCGACGTATCGGTGCAAGGCATGGACGGTGGCGTCCTGCAGGTCGAAGGCCTGCACGCCGTCCGTCCGCTCGATGCCCAACAGGCGGTTGGTCGGGCCCACGTCGCGAAAAAAGAATTTGCCGCTGGCCCCGACCTTCAGGATGCTCGCGACCTCCGGTGCCGCCCGGACATTGTTCAGCCGCGTGCTGGCGCCGCCGCGCTCCCGGATCTCGACGTAGTCGATGGCGAGGCGGTCGGCGCGCGCCACCGCCGCGCTCTGATCGGTGATCATCCCGTTGAGCATGAAGATCGGCATGGCAATGTTCCGGGTCCAAACGGTAAGGTTGCGCTAACACTATGGCAAAACCTTGAAGCGACCGAGGCCTGAAGCTGTCCAGCCGCAGGACAGGGGTGTTCCCGGAAACGGACACCCCACTAGAATACCGTCTGCCGAAACGCGTTAAAAACGGCCCTTTGTGTGATTTGCCTCACGCAAACCGCTGCCCGGCAATGCGAACTTCCACATGGTGGAAAAAAGTCGGAAAACAGGGCGCGGCGGTGCCGGTCCTAGCGACGGTTCGCCTGGGAGAGGAAGATGGGGTGCGACCGCAGGAGCCTGCCGGCCGCAATGGCGCTCGGCCTCGGGCTGACGCTCGCGGGAGGTCCCGCGCCCGCGCAGCAGCGCTACGATCCGGGCGCGAGCGACACCGAGATCAAGATCGGCCATATCGTTGCGTATAGCGGACTGGCGTCGCCCTACGGCGTCATCGGCAGGACCGAGGCAGCGTATTTCGCCAAGATCAACGCCGAAGGCGGCATCCGCGGCCGCAAGATTCGCTTCATCTCCTATGACGACGGCTACAACCCCGCCAAGACCATGGAGCAGGCCAGAAAACTCGTGGAGAGCGACGAGGTCCTGCTCATCTTCAACAGCCTGGGAACGCCGACCAACACCGCGATTCAGAAATACATGAACGCGAAGAAAGTGCCGCAGCTGTTCATCGCCAGCGGCGCCAGCAAATGGAACGACCCGAAGCGCTTTCCCTGGACCATGGGCTGGCAGCCGAGCTACCAGGGCGAGGCGCGCATTTACGCGCGCTACCTGCTGGAGCATCACCCCGGCGGAAAAATCGGCGCGCTTTATCAGAACGACGATTACGGCAAGGATTATCTCAAAGGGCTCAAAGACGGCATTGCCGGCCGGATGCCGATCGTCGAGGTGCCCTATGAAGCCACGGCGACCACGCTGGATTCCGAGCTCGTTTCCTTGAAGGCTTCGGGCGTGGACATTCTGTTCGACGTGGCCGGCCCGAAATTTGTCATTCAGATGATCCGCAAGCTGGTCGAGCTCGATTGGCGACCCGTGCACGTGCTCAACAATGTCTCGATCGCGATCGGGTCGGTGCTCAAGCCTGCAGGTCCGGAAAACGCCCAGGGCATCCTGTCCACCAGTTATCTCAAGGATCCGGCCGATCCGACGTGGAGCAACGACCCCGGGCTCGAGCAATGGCGGGCGTTCATGGCCCGAT
>WNFD01016807.1_pt1 | contig 12421 bp, 11 predicted proteins | sample 5400491 | NCBI WGS metagenome assembly WNFD01 (sample SAMN13153343, study PRJNA577476) | soil metagenome | isolation source: 120 cm saprolite under Douglas fir tree site 2 hole 2 replicate 2 | place: USA:California | collected 2015-04-18 | reverse complement strand
CATCTCCTTCTCGATTCCGCATCCGACGCTGGGCGAAGAACTGGTCGCCGCCGTCGTCGCGCGGGCCCATGCGTCGCCGACCGACGCCGAGCTCCGCGCTCACATCGCCCGGCAGCTCAGCACCTACAAGGTGCCAGCACGCGTGCTGGTCATCGCGGCGATCCCGAAGAACGAGACAGGCAAGATTCTTCGCAGGGAGATGGCGGCCAGTCTGGCGGAGCATTTCCGCCCGCAAAATGTCGCGCCGCGATCCGCCCTCGAAGTCACTTTGCTCAAGGTCTGGAATCGCGTAATCGATCGCGGCGATTTCGGTGTCACCGACAACGTCTTCCTGCTTGGCGCGGACCCGCTCAGGGCAGAGCTCTGCGCAGAGATTCTCAAATCCGCCCATCACCTCGCCGTATCGACGCGCGAGATTATGGCCAACCCCACGATCGAGCAGCAGGCGGTGCTGCTGTCGTCGAGACTGGTGGCTTCGCTGTGACGATAACCGCCGCGAGCGCCACGACGACCCGTGAAGGTCCGGTCCTCATCGTCACTATCACGCGCGTGGAACGCGCCAATGCGCTGCACTCGGCGGCGCATTTCGAGCTGTCGCAGATCTTCGACGCATTCGAGGCGGACTCCACCTTGCTGGTGGCGATCATTACAGGCGCGGGCGAGACCTCCTTCAGCGCCGGCAACGATCTAAAAGTTCAGGCCGAGGGTGGTCCAATGGAGCGGCCGCCGACCGGTTTCGCCGGGCTGACCAAGCGCAGCAATCGGACGAAGCCGGTGATTGCCGCGGTGAACGGCGCTGCGCTCGGCGGCGGCTTCGAAATCGTGCTGGCCTGCGATCTCGCCGTTGCCGCGCCGCATGCGCGCTTCGCGCTGCCCGAGGTGAGGCGGGGCCTGGTTCCTCTGGCCGGCATGCATCTGCTGCCGCGCCAGGTCGGATCGAAAGCCGCCATGGCGGTCCTGCTCGCGGGCAAGTGGTTGACGGCAGCCGAAGCGCTCACGCTCGGGCTCATCAATGAAATCTCGGCGGAGAACGGCGCGCTGGATGCGGCGAAGGCGTGGGCCGGGCGCGTCCTGCGGGGATCACCGCAAGCGATCGCCACCTGTATGGACATCGTCGAGCGCAGCCAGCGCACCCCGGATGTGCAGGACGCCTTGGGCGGAGACTACGAAAGCCTGCGGAGGCTGAGAGCGAGCCCCGATTTCATTGAAGGGCCGAAAGCTTTTTCTGAGGGGCGGGACCCGGTCTGGTCGCGCGGAAAGGAAACCAACTGATGGCGCCGAGCAAAGCGAACGAACAGCCGGATGCGATCCTGCCCGACATCGTCGAAGCCTTCGACAGGGCGCAGCGAACCGGCCTGCCGAAGGTCGCGCAAATCTGCGATGCGATCTCGAACCTCATCGCATCGGGTAAGATCAAGGAAGGCGCCAAGCTTCCCGGCGAGCGCGAGCTTTCCGCGGCACTCAAGATCAGCCTCGGAACGGTGCAGAAGGCGCTCAATCTCCTGATGAACGACGGCGAGCTGGTCCGCGACCATGGTCGCGGAACGTTCGCAAAGGCCAACCGGCACGCCATGCGAGAGCTGTGGCACTATCGCTTTCGCGATACGGCAGGCGCCGGACTGCTGCCGGTCTATGCCAAGGTCGTCGAGCGCGTGCTTGTCAAGCCGGAGCCGATCCTAACGGCCTCACTGGGTGACGACGAACGCGGATATATCCGCATCAGTCGCCTCATCAACGTCGGCGATCGCTTCACATGCTGGAGCGAAATGTTTCTCTCTGCGACTCGGTTCGACCGGATTCTGACGCTGCCGATTTCTGAAGTCGAAAGCGTCAATCTCAAGCAATTGCTGAACGAGGAATTCAACGTTCCGACCTTGGCCGTGCACCAGACCGCGACGATCCTGAATCCCGGCAAAAGCATCTGCAAGCAGCTCGCAGTCGCCAAGGACTCGCTCTGCCTGCGCCTCCAGGTGATCGCGACGAGCCGCCGCCGTGAGCCGATCACCTTCCAGAAAATCTATGTCCCTCCGGTCGAATACGAAATGGAGCTGACCGAAGCTCCGTTCGAAACGGCCAAATCGCTAGCGGCATAACCGCCGGCCCTACCGAAACCCAAAAGAAGGGCTGTCAGCATGGTTCGTTCAGGAAGAATGCCCGGTGATGTGTTGGAGCGCGCGATCAGGAGTTTGCGTTCTGTCGTCGGTGCGGCGACGGCGGTCACGCTCGTCCTGGCCGCAACCGGCGGAAGCGCCAGCGCCGAATCGGCCAAGGTCGTGCTGCAGTTCGGCATCTCCTATCTGCCGCTCTCGGTGATGCAGGCGGAAAATCTCTGGGAAAAGCGTGCCAAGGAGCTCGGCCTCGATCTCAAGGTGGAATGGCAGAATCTTGGAAATGGTGGCGCGCTCAACGATGCTATCCTGACCGGATCCGCCGATCTGGCGGCCGGCGGCCTGGCGCCGATGATGAAGCTCTGGGACCGCACGCGCGGCAACGTCAAGGTGCGCGGCATCGCCGCTTTGAATTCGTCGTCGTTGCTGCTCGTGACCAATCGCCCCGACATCAAGAGCCTGAAGGATTTCAAGCCAGACGATAAAATCGCGCTGTCGGTTCCCAAGGTCTCATATCAGGCCGTGGTGCTGCAGATGGCAGCCGAAGAGCAGTTCGGAAAAGGCCAGTTCGAAAAGCTCGATTCGCAGACGGTGTCCATGAAGCATTCGGACGCCGTTGCGGCCTTGCTGTCGCCGCGCAGTTCGATCGCAGCCTACTTCGGCAGTTCACCTTACCAAGAAGCCGTGATGAAGCGGCCGGGAATCCAAAAGGTTCTCACCTCGTTCGATGTGCTGGGAGGCCCCACAACTTTCAGCGCCGTGTGGTCCGCGACCTCCTTCGTCGAGAAACGGCCGGTCGCCTACAAGGCGTTTCTTCTCGCGCTCGACGATGCGGTCAAACGCATCGCCAGCGACAAGCCTGGCGTCGTCGACGACTACATCAAGGTCACGAACACCGAGGAGAGCGAGCGCGAATCCCTTCTCGCCATCGTCAACGATCCCCAGAATGTCTACACGCTGGTGCCGCAGAGCACGGAGAAATTCTCGGAATTTCTGGCGCGGACCGGCTTCCTCGACAACAAGCCGGCGTCCTGGAAGGATTACTTCTTCCCCGGCATCTATGCGCTTGGGGGCAACTGATGTTGGCCCACGACAATCAGATGCAGTTTCAACAAAAGTTTGCCGCAACGCAGAATTCCGTCCTGCTCGACGTCAAGGACGTCACGCTGCAGTATGCCTCGCGGACCAGCCTCGTCACGGCGACCTGGCGCGTCAGCTTCAACGTTCAATATGGCGACCGCTTCATTTTGCTGGGCCCCTCAGGCTGCGGAAAATCCTCGCTCCTGAAGGCGATCGGCGGGTTCATCCGACCGGTGGAGGGCAGCATCACCCTGCAAGGGAAGCCGATCACCAAGCCCGGCCCCGACCGCATGATGGTGTTCCAGGAGTTCGATCAACTGTTCCCTTGGCGCACGGTGATCGAGAACGTGATGTTTCCGATGACGGTGCGGCCGTGGTCGAAGCGTGATTGCCGGGAGCGGGCACGGGAGGCGCTCGAGAAAGTGGGCCTGAGCAGCTTCGCCGACGCCTACCCTCACATGTTGTCGGGCGGCATGAAGCAGCGCACTGCGATCGCGCGCGCGATGGCGATGGAGCCGGACGTACTCCTGATGGATGAACCCTTCGCGGCGCTGGATGCTTTGACGCGCCGGCGGCTGCAGGATGAGTTGTTGCGGCTGTGGGATGACCTTCGCTTCACGATGCTGTTCGTGACGCATGGAATCGATGAGGCGACCCGGATCGGCTCGCGCATCCTTCTTCTGTCGCCGCATCCGGGCCAGGTGCGTGCCGAGTTCAGTTGCCGGTCCGATTGGGACGCAGCCCAGCGGCTCGGTCTGGAGCAGCGCATCACGACAATGCTGGTAGAAGGCACCGAAAAACCTCAGATAGGCGAGGCGTCATGAGCAGCACGTTTGAAAATGCGATCCGGCCGGATTTTGTCGTCGATGTCGTCGCCAAGCCGAACAAGGACTTCGTGGTCAAGCCGCTGGCAATCTGGGAAAGGGTGCTGGATTCCGACGGCTTCCGGCGTGCGATGATTCTGATCGTGCTTGCGGCTGTATGGCAAGCTTATGCGCTCTTCGCGGACAATGACCTTGTGTTCCCGAAGCTGACCGACGTGCTGGTCGCGCTGTGGCGCTCCACGCTTAGTGGCGTGCTGCCGGCGCGAACGTGGAATTCGCTGCAGACACTGCTGAAGGGTTATGCGCTCGGCATCGGGCTCGGCGTGGTGATCACGACGGCGGCCATCACGACCCGTCTGGGGAGCGATCTTCTCGCCACACTGACCGCCATGTTCAATCCGCTTCCCGCGATCGCACTGCTGCCGCTCGCGCTGCTGTGGTTCGGTCTGGGGTCGGGCAGCGTCCTGTTCGTGCTTGCGCATTCGGTGCTGTGGCCGTTCGCGCTGAATACACACGCTGGCTATCAGGCGGTCAGCGAAACGCTCCGTCTTGCGGGTCGCAATTGCGGACTGCCGCCGCTGCAATATGTCATCCGCGTGCTGATGCCGGCGGCACTTCCGTCCATCATCGCCGGCCTGAAGATTTCATGGGCCTTCGGCTGGCGAACCCTGATCGCCGCGGAGCTGGTGTTCGGCGCGTCCTCGTCGGGCGGCGGCGTCGGCTGGTTCATCTTCGAGAAACGCAACGATCTCAAGATTCCGGACGTCTTCGCCGGCCTCCTCGTCATCGTCCTAATCGGTCTGTTCATGGAAGGCGTCTTTTTCCGCCTGCTGGAGAGGCACACCGTCCGCAAATGGGGAATGGTTCGCTCTGTCTGACGCGAAACCTCGCAGGCAACCCGGTCTGGATAGCAACACTCATGGACGTTCATGAACGATGGATCACCTATCGCGGAGCTGTCGATGCGTGGGAGTGCGACCAGATGCAGCATATGAATATCCAGCATTTTGCGCGGCGGATCGGCATGGCCGAGCGTTATCTTCTGGCGCAGTTCGGTCTGTCGAGCAGCGCGCTGCATGGGCGACAACTTCACGCGGTCGCAAGACGGGAGCATATCGCGTTCGCAAAGGAGCTTCGCGCGGGCTGCCCGATCGTCGGCCGCAGCGTGCCGGTCGCGGTCGGCGGAGACCATCAATTGCGGCTGCAGCATGAGCTGATCAACGGCATCTCCGGCGACATCTGCATGACCGCGTGCAGCGAATACGCGCTCGTTGACAGCGGTGGTGTGCATCATCCGTGGCCGGAGGCCCTGGTCCAGGCAATCGATGCCTCCGCCAGTCAAGCGGAGCTGTCGTGGCGACCGTCCGCCGGAGGCTCCGGGAAGATCGTTCACATCGAACATCACCTTCAGGAGGCCGTCACCGGGCGCGAGCTCGTGACGATGGCTACGGCGCACGTTTTCTTCGACGTGGCGAGCCGCAAGGCCATAGCGCTCCGCGATGGTTTGACGAGACCTGTTTCGGAAACCGCGGCTTCGCCGCCCGCGCTCTCATAGGCAATTCGCCAATCTCCCTTGATTTGGAAAGTTCTCGCAATGTCTTCAGGACAGTCGTTCACCAACTGGATGCCCGAAGTCGCGCCGGTCGATGCATCGGACGCCGGCACGGTCAGGATCGATAACTGCGGGCCGTTCGTCGCGGGCAGTTATCAGCGCTTCACTCTGACCTACACCGCGGGACGCTATGGCATCGACGATACCGGTTCATTGAAGATCTGCTATCGCTTCGCGTCCGACATGGGACGGCCGCAATTTTCGGACCCGACGGCCGCAAATTGGGTCGGTGTCGTCGCCTCCAACGGCGCCGTTCTCGATTTTCGATTCGATCAGAAGCAAAACACTCGTCCGTGGGACCGGACCATCTACATCAAGGTGGTCGCCGGCTATATGCGGGAAGGCGACACGATCACGGTCAGCTTCGGCACCGATGAATGCGGCGCCGGAATGCGCATGCAGACGTTCGTCGATCCGGAATTCAGCTTCCGCGTTCTCGTCGATCCGATCGCCACCTACACTTACGTCGAAGTGCCGGGCGTTCCCTTGTTGCCGGTCGTGCCAGGACCCGGCCACAAATGGCACGCGGTCATTCCGACGTCGCGGGCGCGCGGCGACGTCTTTGCGTTGAATATTCGCGCCGATGATATCTGGGGCAATCCCACGTCCGATCTTCCCGCGGGTCCGTTCCGTCTGAAGGGCAACGGTCCCGTCGCTGCGCTGCCCGATGAGGTCCGCTTTCAGCCTGGCGCCAAGGCACTGCGGATTGAAGGCCTGAAGGTCATTGAATCGGGCCTGATCGTCATCGATGTCCTCGATGCCGGTGAACAGAAAGTCGTCAGCTCGAACACACTGGTGGCAAAGGACGGACTTTCGCTGCGGCCCTATTGGGGCGATCTGCACGCGCAAAGCGGTGAGACCATCGGCTCGGGTTCGGCGCTGGACTATATGGTGTTCGGAAGAGACTATGCCTTTCTCGATATGATCGGGCATCAGGGCAACGACTTCCAGATCACCCCGCAGTTCTGGTCAAGGCTTAACAGCCTGATGCGCGAATGGAACGCGCCCGGCCGGTTCGTCACGTTGCCGGGCTATGAATGGTCGGGCAATACGGCTCTGGGCGGCGACCGCAATGTCTTCTACAAGGACGAGAGCCTGCCGATCCGGCGCTCGTCGCACGCGCTTGTCGCGGATCGTTCGGACGTCGAGACGGATTGCTGGGACGCGCGCGCGCTGTTTTCCGCTCTCGGGCCCGACTTTTCGCAAACCGTCGTTTGGGCCCACTGCGGCGGGCGATATGCTGATATCGCCTACGCGCACGACCATGCCTTGGAGCGGTCGGTCGAAATCCATTCGAGCTGGGGAACGTTCGAATGGCTCGCGGCCGACGCGTTTCAGCAGGGCTATCGCGTTGGCATCGTCGGCAACAGCGACGGTCACAAGGGGCGGCCGGGATCGGAGCCGCCGGGGGCTTCATTGTTCGGCGCGCTGGGTGGCTTGACCTGCTACTGGATGAAAGAGCTGACGCGCGACTGCCTGTTCGATGCCTTGCAGTCACGCCACCACTACGCGACGACCGGATCGCGCGTGCATCTGATGGTGGATGTTCGGCTGGATGATTCCGCAACGGTGTGGACCGACGATCCACGCGTGGCCGGCGCGCGCTCGCACACGTCAGATGTCGTCATGATGGGCGATATCGTCTCGTGCTCGGCGCGCAGTGTCGCGCTTCATGCGACGATCGTGGCGGACTCTGCCATCTTGTGCATTGAAGTGCGGCGTGGTTCAGAGATTCTGGAAACGATCCGCCCCAATGGCAAGCTGCCGATGGGCCGCCGTTATCGCATCGAGTGGAGCGGGGCTGAATACCGAGGACGCGCACGGCAAACCGTCTGGGACGGCACGCTCAAGGTCGAAGGCGCGGAAATCGTCAGCGCAAACCCGATCAACTTCCTGAATCCGGATCGCCCGTTGAAGCAGGTGTCGAGGACCGAACTGTCGTGGTCTTCGATCACGACAGGCAATTACGCCGGAATAGACCTGGTCCTGAGCGGTGACGATGCCGCGATCAAGATCGAAACAGCGGTGGGAGAGCTGGCGGTCAGTCTTGCGGACGTCGGTCACGAGCCGACAATCCGCAAGTTCGGAAAAATCGCCCGCGAGCTTCGGATTTCGCGACAGCCCGACGAATACGCGGTGACGGCCACCGAATTGAAGAGCGACATCGACCTTGTCGCCGGCGACAATCCTCTGTGGCTTTGCGCCAGTTTTGCGGATGGACACCAGGCTTGGTCCAGCCCGATCTACTTCATTGGGCAGCAATGATGCTCCGGGTGGATGTTGCGGGGAGTTTGTGAAAATGCGCGCGCGAAACTCGGATGCGGACATTCTGTTCAGCGCTCTCGACCTTGAGGGTATCGGTAGCTGTGTACCGTTCGACCCGGCTGCTATTTTTCCACGCAACACCACAGAGCGGATCAATCTGATGATCCACTTTCATCGTGCGGAAATCGCGCGCATGGCCGGCTGGCGCGATCGCATTGATCGTACGACGAACTGGGCGATCACGGTGGTCGCAGCGTCGCTGTCCTACGCGTTTTCGTCGGCCAGCGTGAGCCATGTCACCCTGGTCGCTTGCATGGTCATGGTTGCGTGTCTGCTGTTCATCGAAGCCAGACGTTATCGGTTCTTCGACGTATTCCGCTGCCGGGTGCGCAGCCTCGAGCGCAATTACTATGCCGGGCTGATGTCGAACGACTCGCAACCCGACGAAGGGTGGCTCGCGCGGCTTGGAAGTGACCTTCGCAATCCGACATTCAAGATGAAACCGTTCGAGGCGCTGAAGCGACGGTTGAAGCGCAATTATCTCTGGCTACTCCTGATTGTGCTGGCCGCGTGGATGCTGAAAGTACACTTGGGTGTTGCTTTGTCCGGCAGCAGCAATGACCTCGCGCGGTTCTTGGATGCAGCTTCGGTCGGCACGATCCCCGGGCAGTTTGTCGTGGCGCTGATCTCCATGGTCTATCTGTCTCTTCTTGTCTTTGCCTGTCTCCCGGGTCGGGAGATGGATCATCTGCCACTGGGGGGCGTGAATGTGTAGGTGGTCACGGCGGAGACGGTAGACGGAGGAGAGTTGCTCTGGCCACGGCGATTGCGACCCGCAGTACGACAGCGGCGCAGGAAACACGCCCTCTTTCGAGTCTCCGCGATATCGGGACGCTTTCCCCCGACCGAAGGGTTCGTGGACTTTCGAGCTGAGCTCGCTCAGGCGCTTACGAAATGCCTCACGTGAAAGATCGGACGATATATCGGTTCGGCTGCCCAAGAGCGCCATTCGAGCTGTTATGGAATCGATTGTTACTCCTGGGCGAGCGAGCTTCTAACCGACGTCGTCAGTTGCCAAGCTATCCACTCTCGGCGACGATTTTCCTCCAGATTGCTTACTCGCTCGAATGAGGCAGAGCTGGCGTTTTAGTCTGGGCGTGCACATCGCGCTGTAAAACAAGAAAAAATGGCGCACCCGACACGATTCGAACGTGTGACCTTTGCCTTCGGAGGGCAACGGTCAAATTGCGCTGCTAATCGAGGAACAGTCCTTCGACCACCAGCTCTGGGGTTTGTTTCAAACTCCCTGGGGTCTGTTTCAAATGCAAACCGCTCCATCAGGCGGCTGCGAAGCTTGGGCGACATATGTCGGTCGCGTAGATAAAGAAGGTTCGTCGAAGACGTTCGCGTAGAACGGCGCCGGACGGTCGCCTCATGGAAGGAGGCTCCGAGCAGGTCGCCAGCCAACGGAAGTATCCCAACGGTCATTTTCGATGGCCGTTGGGTGTTCTTGTTGATGAGCAGTTGGCTCATTCGGCCGCCATCAGACCGGCCCTGATTGGTTCGTCCATTCCAAGGCCGGCCCCCTCCATGTCCTTTGTGAAGACGATCGGATCGGATTGAGCAAACGCCCGCGGATCAAAGCTGTCATCGAGCATGACGCCCCAGATCTTGCGCATCTGCATGCCGAGATTACCGGCGTCGTAAAGCGGAAATACCATGGATTCCCGCATATAGCGTTCGATCGGATGTTTCCGGTCCAGTGAGTTGACGCCCATGACCTGCATTGCCTTGAAGACTGAACTGGTCATGAGCTCGCCACACAGCACTTTCGACATTGCGCCGATTGCATGGCCTTCGGAATCGTGCAGATCGAGGTAATGCGCGGCTTTCCACGAGAAGGCGCGGCAGGCTTCGATCTTCATCGCGACGTCGGCCATGGCATAACCCACGGCCTGATGGTTCAGGATCGGCTTGCCGCCGCCGGCGGTGTAAGTCTTTGACCATTTCAAGACATATTCATAGGCCGAACGGGCGACTCCGACCGCCGCGATTGCCGCGACCGGACCAGACCAGGTGAAAGCCTTGCTGATGATGAGATCGCCGTCGCCCACCGCGAAGACGTTTTCCTCGGGCACCCGGCAATTCTCGAATATGATGGAATTATTCTGGCAGGTGCGATGGCCGAGTTTGGAAATTGGCTGTTCGAACGACAACCCGGACGCGCCACGCGGCACCAGCATGCCGCTCAACCCCGATTTCCCACCCTTCTGAGCGTCGGTGCGAACGATACAGACATTGACGTTCGCGCCCTTGAGGTCCCATCCGCCTGCATTGCAAGGCCAGTATTTGCGGCCGTTCAGGACATATTCGCCGCGTCCCTTATCGTGCGTCGCAGTAAGGCCGATCCCCACCGGCCCGACGCCAGGGGAATCGAAATTGGCGGTGCCTCCCGGTGTTCCTGCTGCCTCGCTCACGGTCCAGCCGGCCAGATATTCGGCGGTCGGATCGCTTGTCGCCTCGCCGATCCATTTGCGTTTCTGCTCTTCCGAGCCAAACCACGCGACCGGCATAAGTCCCAGGCCGTTGACCAGCGCGATGGTCGCGAAGCCTGGATCGACGGCGCAAATCTCTTCCGCAACAATCTGGAGATCGACATTGCTGACGCTGCCGCCGCCATATTCCTTGGGCAGGAACCCCATTGCAAGACCGAGCTTATAAGCCTCCTTGTAGGGGCCCTTCATCATTTGAAAAGCCTTCTGGGTATCGGGCTCTTGGTCGGCCTTCTGCACCGCCGGGGCGAGTATTTCCGTTGCAAATTCGCGGGTGATTTTTTGCAGTTTCTTCTGGCTGCTGCTCAGTGTGAAATCGATCGCCATCGTTAGTCTCCGTTTGTTTGGATTGGATGGAACTGAGGTCTGAGTTGTGTGAACTTCAGGCTTTGACGGTCTCGGCTTGTTCCACTGCCCGCATTTCCGCTGCGATCGTTGTGTAGCAAGCGATCCATGCGTCGCGTACCGGCGGGGTGAATGCCTCGCCTAGACCCTTTTCGAGCGTATCGATCAACGCGGTTCCGACGGTGTCGTAGTCGGCCGCTTTCACGCCATAGCCGACATGCCGCAGTCCGAGCTGCTTTACCTGCGGCGCTACCGCGTGCCATTGGTGCAGATTGTTGACGGCGGTCGTCAGCATCGCCATCAACTTCATTCGCTGCTCGCGCAGGTCTTCGCTGAACAATCCGCGCAGCGACGGATTGAGTTCAAACAATCGATCATAAAATAGCGTTGCTGCGGTATCGGCGATGGGTGCAACCTGGGCAAAGCTAGTTTGCACCAGGGTTGTCTGTTCCGAAGTCATGTCGCTTTCCTCCGTTATCGCCGCTTCCAACTCCTCGGATCCATGAGGCGCGCCGACGCCCTAATGTAGTTTTTGACATATTTAACTGTCAAAACTATATTATGTGCAAATCGCCTATTGTAGCGTCACGTTAAACGACGCATTTTGTTGCAGTTTTCACAGCGCTAACGTATAGAACGACAAGAAATATCAGCGAGGATGCAGCATTGTTTGCCGGCGGCGACACCCAACAGCGCTTACTTTCGCATCTTTTAGATTGCAAATCTGGTCTTACGATCGACGAGCTGGCGGTCCGCCTCGAAATCAGCCGGAGCGCGGTGAAACAGCATCTGACAGGGCTTGAACGAAACGGTTTCGTCGTGCGGAGTTCATCGCGCAAGACAGGCGGGCGCCCCGGCAATCTCTATGAACTGACCGATGCCGGCATCGACAGCTTTCCGAAAAAATACTCGTGGTTTTCCCGCATCCTGTTTGAAAGGCTGCGGTCGAAGATCGGCCCCGGCGAGTTCGGGCGATATATGTTTGATCTTGGTGTTGATATGTCTGCCGCGGCCATTCCGCGCCTTGTCGGGAAGACCCGCATCGAGCGTATTGCCGAAATCGTCAAGATCATGAACGAGACCGGATTTGCCGCTCGAGCCATCGATGCTGAAGAAGGTGATAAACTTCCCCGCATCGAGTGCAAGAACTGCGTCTATCATGATCTTTCGAAGGACTACGTCGAGGTCTGCCAATTCGACATCGGCTTCATCAGCGGCTTGATGGGAGCCGATATCGATCATCAAGAATGCATGCAGCGCGGCGGCCAGGCCTGCCGTTTCCGATTCAAGCCACTCGCGTGATTGCTGACTAGGGCTTTGCAAACGGTTAGCCCGTCGATTCCGATCGGAAGGCCACGCGACCAAACCCGCGTTGACGCAGAAAGAGCTGAGGAGGCGACTGATCGCGCCTGACCGAGCATCAACCGCAAGCTCTGCAAGCGTTTGCCAGGACAGCCCGCAAGCGCATGCGGACCGATAGTGGAGGCTGCCGCCGCGATCACCGCCGCGCGCTCGCCCCAATGCGCCGAAGTCGATCAGAAAGAACGGCGCATCGTGGGATCGAAAAGCGTGCTTCTGGGTAGGCTGGTCGCTGCTTAAAGCGCAAAAACGGCAGGTTTTGCAGTGCCCACTTTT
>WNFD01005731.1_pt1 | contig 12421 bp, 12 predicted proteins | sample 5400491 | NCBI WGS metagenome assembly WNFD01 (sample SAMN13153343, study PRJNA577476) | soil metagenome | isolation source: 120 cm saprolite under Douglas fir tree site 2 hole 2 replicate 2 | place: USA:California | collected 2015-04-18 | reverse complement strand
AGATTGTGTCGACGAGATATTCTCTCGCTGGGTTGCATGTCGGCGGGCGCCGATCGTTCGCATGGTATTGAACTCACACGAGCAGGTTCCGACATGAACGTTGTCATCGACATCCCCGGCGCTGACCCGCAAGGCCGCGTATTTCTGACCTGGACCCCGGTCCAGGCGACCGCGCGGCTGGTGAACGGCGGAGGAGCAGGCACGACAGTCGATGTGACCCTGCGCAGCGCCGGCACGGGCGGCGGGTTGGTTTTCGACGCGACGCGATCGGATCACAGCAAGAGCAGCCTGCCGATCAGCCTCGCCGGCGACGGCACGGGCGCGCCTTTCTGGATTGCCGGAGAATTCGGGAGACCGAGCTCGGATTACGGCGACGCCGCGGTGCAAGCCGTCGACGACGCCAGCGGCAGCGTGCTCGGATCGCGAGCCGTCATGGTGCGCATCCGCAAGAACGCACAGAGCCTTGGTGCGGCGGAACGCGACCGCTTCCTCGCGGCCCTCGGGACACTGAACAATCGCGGACAGGGCGCCTATAAGGACTTCCGCGACATGCATGTCCGGGCGACCACGAGGGAAATGCATGGCAACGTCGGTTTTCCCCCGTGGCATCGCGCCTATGTGCTGGACCTCGAGCGTGCATTGCAGAACATCGATGCTACTGTGGCCGTTCCCTATTGGCGTTTCGATCAAGCTGCACCTGACGTATTCACCGCGGCCTTCATGGGCGTCGACGGCGGGGCCGGCTTGGTGCATTTCACGCCGGGCCATCCGTTCCAGAATTGGCGGACCGACGGCCAGCTTGGTATCGTGCGCAGCTTGAGATTCTCAATCAATGGACCGGCCAACGTGATCGACGAAGCATCGACGTTAGCGCTCGGAAACAACTATGATCCGTTCCAAACCGATGGAAACAACGGTTTTGAGATCGATCCTCATGGGGCCGCCCACGTCAGTTTCTCGGGACCGATCAATCTTATTCCGACTGCCGTTCGCGATCCGCTGTTCTTCATGTTGCACGCGAACGTCGACCGGTTGTGGGCGAAATGGCAGTGGTATTATCATCACGCCGCTTTCACCGACCCCGGCGCTTTTGCGCCGCCGTTGCCACCGCCGCCCTCGGTCGGGCACAATCTCGGCGACACCATGTGGCCATGGAACGGTATCACGGGCCCGCCGCGCCCCCTGACTGCGCCGGGTGGGCCTTTCCCCGGTTCCATGGTGACCCCCGCGCCGGGCCTGCAGCCGCGGGTGCAAGATATGCTCGATTACCAGGCCCTCGGAGGCGGCGATCATCTCGGCTTCGCCTACGACGACGTACCGTTCGAATTGCCTCCAGCGCTCGTGGCCGCAGCGGGTCCACCGTCTGCAGGGGGCTCCGGGTCGACGGCGGGCCAACCGTAGGGCGGCGGAAATGGACGAAAACGAAGATCCCGTAAGGAAATATCGCAAGGCTTATGGGGCGGAACTGGCCCAGCAAGCCGGCAAGGCGACTAGTAAGACGCGCCAACTGCTCACCGAGCCGGATTTGTCGAGCAATGTCACCAAGCTCCTCGCCGCCTTGCGCAATCAAGGCGAGCCCGCGGAGGAGCGGAAGGCCGCCTTGCATGCACTCCAGGCGGCGAGCTTCCTCGGCCCGCGTTTCGCTCCGTATCGGGCGGACTTTTTAGCAGCTTTGCGGGAGATTGCCCGGCCCGGCACCGACAGTCAGCTGCGTGAGGACGCATTGGAAATACTGGCGATCGAAAAGGACCCGCAGGCACAGGAACTCCTGCGCCGCGGCCTGACAGACCCGAAAGCTGCGCTTGTGTCGCCGGCGAAGGCGCTGCAGTTTCTCGGCTATGACGATCACGCCGAAGTGACCGATCTTGCCCGAGATGCCTTCCATAAGGCGGGCGAGGATGTCACCAAGGAGCAAGCGCTGCGGTTACTCGCCTCCGATCCTGCCTCGGCGGGGCTGTTCACAAATCTACTCAGGGACAAGTCTCAACCCCGCAACATCCGGGCGCTGAGCGCGGCCGGGTTGAACGTGCTCGATCCGACGGCATTCGCCGCGGTCGGGCGGGGGATTGTGACCGACGACAAGGACTACGAAGACATTCGCGCGACCGTGCTCAACGCGCTCACGCACTCGCCGGATCATCAACATCTCCGTCATGATCCCGACTTCGTCGAACGTGTGAAGCAGTTCGCATCGAGTGCCCCGTTGAAAAATTTGAGCGCGGTCGCGGCGCGTTTCATGAAGTCCGAGGGCAACTGAGATCGCCATGCGCGCATTCGACGGCGCCACGCCCGTCGAGGACATCCTTGCCTACGTCGATCACGTCCGGGCCACGTCAGCCTTGAGGGATGATCTCGTCGGCCTGCTGCGGGAGCAAGCGCCGATCTACGCCGGACGCAGCGCCAACGAGGCCGAACGCATTCGCGGTTATCTGCTGGCGAGTTTCGAGACGACCGGACTGCCGCCTGCGGCGGTCGACTACGTCCTCGAAGAACTGGAGAGCGGCCTCAATCCCTATGCGGTCGCGGCCGCCGCCAAGGCGATGCGCGGCGCTCATGCCATTCCGGAGCAAGCGGTTCCGCTGCTGCTCAAGGCGATCGATCGCATCCGCCTATCCGACGACTTTGTTGGCTTCGAGCGCGACGCTGCGGGTCGGAGCGGTCGAACGTCGACGACGGCCCTCATGGAATTGTTCCGGACGCTCGCGTGGCTCGGCCCGCGCGCCGGTGCCGCGCTCGGGGATTTGCAAGCGATGATCGACCCCGAGGCCGCGGCATTCGCGCTTGCCGTGCGGTTGGAGATCGAAAAGGCCATTGCCGCCGTGTCGCAGCTCGACTCGCCTGCAGCCTCGTGCTGTGCGAGCCAATCGAGTTCGCGTCCGGCCGAATCAGCCGCTTGCCCCGCCTCTAGTCCGTTGCCTGAGGTAGATATCGGGGACGTGGAATTACAGGACCAGAATGGTGCAGTGCTGTCCTTCGGTGAATTCTTCTTTGGAAGACCGGGCGTCATGACGTTCTTTTATACGCGTTGTATGAACCCTGAGAAGTGCTCGCTCACCATTACGAAGCTTGCGCGCCTGCAGCGACGGATTTGCGAGCAACAATTGCAAGGGCGGGTCAATATAGCGGCCGTTACCTACGACCCGGTATTTGATCTGCCTCGGCGCCTTCATGCCTACGGCACGGACCGCGGCATGACCTTCGACGAGCGCAATCGAATGCTCCGCACGACAGGCGCGTTCGATCCCTTCCGGCGGAGTTTCGATCTTGGGGTGGGATACGGCACGGTGACGGTCAATCGCCACCGGCGCGAACTGCTCGTTTTGAATGACAAGGGGTATGCTGCGGCCACCTTCCCGCGCATGCTGTGGCACGAGGAAGAAGTGTTCGGTGCGCTAAAAAGCCTGCTTGCCCCGCCGTGACCGCGCAGTAGACCACGAGCGGCTATTTGCAACGACCGATCACTGCCGGCTCAGAAAAACGCCAGCGTGCGGATCTCGATGCTCTCGCGCGGCCGGGCATGGGGCGGCGCGGTGGGGTCCTCGAACGCCGTGTGCGCGGTCCACCGGGCGCGGCCGTCCGTCGCCGAATCGAACACCTTGAACACCAGCGCCTCCTCGCGCCGCATGCGCGGGAACCAGTACCACACGTGCTCGGGATTGTAGGTGATGGCGTAGGTCTGGCCGACACGGTTGGGATAGATGCGCTCGGAGATCACCAGATCCTCGGGCGAAAGCGAGCGTGCGTCGCAGATCGCCAGCGGAAACGTCTCGACCGGGTGCCGGATGGGCCGCCACACCTGGACGATGGCGAAGCGGCGGCGCAGCAGATCGTCGGCCTCGTCGGGCACAAGGTCGCGCACCCGCTGCGCGCCCGACCACTCGGTGTAATCGTTGTGCACGCGCGGCACGACCTCGCGGATTTTTTTCGCCTCGCGCAGCGCGTCGTCCGCCGTGCGCAGCGTGTGATCGAATACGACGACGCGCGAGGCTCCGCTCTCGGCCTTCACCAGCGCCTCCATCTCCGAGTAATAGACCCGTTTGACCTCGGCCTCGTCGAAGAAATTGCCGACCTTGGTGTCGTGAGAGACGAAGCGGAAGCCGTGGCGCTCGAGCGCGAAATCTTGCGCCTGGAGCCGCCCGTTGCGGATCACGACCCGGCGCGGGTCCTGGGTGCCGCCCGAGCGCACGTCGGTCGATCCCGGCCCGCCGGTCTGGGTGAAGATTTTCGTGCCGGTATCCGCGATGTAATTCAGCGTCGCCTCGATCGATGCGGGGGCGGTTTCCGCTTCGAGGACCTGAACCATGGGGTGCTCCTTCGCGCTTTGCGACAGCCTGCTTCAGACTGAGCTAGTCAGGATCCAGTCCGGATCAAGGGACGCGGTTGCCCACCCGCGGCATGCGGGGGACGCGCTCGCATTGGCCGGTTGCCGGGGCTAGACTCTCGCTTCGCGACTCACAGGCCCGCCATGCCGGTCCGCCAGCTCGACGAATCCGTCATCAACCGCATCGCGGCGGGCGAGGTGGTCGAGCGTCCGGCGAGCGTCGTCAAGGAGCTGGTCGAGAACGCGCTCGACGCCGGCGCCCGCCGCATCGAAGTGGTCACCGAAGCCGGCGGCCGCCGGCTGATCCGCGTTGCCGACGACGGCGAGGGCATGCGCCGCGAGGATCTCGTGCTCGCGGTCGAGCGGCACGCGACCTCGAAGCTCGAAGGCGACGATCTGCTCGCGATCACGACGCTCGGCTTCCGCGGCGAGGCGCTGCCCTCGATCGGCGCGGTAGCGCATTTGTCGATCACCACCCGCCACGCCGCCGAGCCGCACGCCTGGTCGATCACGGTCGAGGGCGGCGTGAAGTCGGTCGCCAAACCCGCCGCGCTCGGCGTGGGCGCCCGGGTCGAGGTGCGCGACCTCTTCTACGCCACTCCGGCGCGGCTGAAATTCCTAAAATCCGATCGCGCCGAAGGCGAGGCCGTGCGCGACGTGGTGCGCCGCCTCGCCATGAGCCGGCCCGACGTCGCCTTCACGCTCGCGGGCGAGGACCGCGCGGCGCTGACCTGGGCCGGCGCGATGCCCGGCGCGGTCGGGCGGCTCGCCCGGCTTGCCGATGTGCTCGGCGCCGAGTTCCGCGCCAATGCGGTCGAGGTCCTGGGCGGCCGCGAGGGGCTCATGATCGAGGGCTTTGCGGCGCTGCCGACGCTGAGCCGCGCCAATTCGCTCGGCCAATATCTGTTCGTCAACGGCCGCCCGGTGCGCGACAAGCTCCTGCTCGGCGCGGTGCGCGCGGCCTATGCCGATTATCTGCCGCGCGACCGCCACCCGATCGTCGCTCTGTTCGTCGCGCTCGATGCGCGCGAGGTCGACGTCAACGTGCATCCGGCCAAGGCCGAGGTGCGCTTCCGCGATGGCGGGCGCGTGCGCGCGCTGATCGTGCACGCGTTGGGCGCGGCGCTTTCGCGCGAGGGGCGCCGCGCCGCGACGACCGGCGGCAGCGCGACCATCGCCGCGTTCCGTCCCGATCTCGCCCCGCGCAACTGGGACTGGCGGCGCTCGCCGGCGCGCCCCGCCGGCGCCGGCGCGCCGCGGATGGGCGGCTTCGGCCCCGGATTTGCCGAAGCCGCGCAGGCCGCGTTCGCGGTCGGCGCGCCGCGAGCGCGCCTCGAGGCGGCGCCGCCCGCGCCCGACCTCCTCGATTGCCCGCTGGGCGCCGCCCGCGCGCAAATCCACGACACTTATATCGTCGCCCAGACTCGCGACGGCATCGTCATCGTCGACCAGCACGCCGCGCACGAGCGCATCGTCTACGAGCGCATGAAGGCGGCGCTGGAGCAATCCGGCGTTGCCCGCCAGATCCTGCTGATCCCGGAGATCGTCGAGCTGGCTCCCGCCGAGGTCGAGCGCCTCGTCGCGCGCGCCGACGAGCTTTGCCGTTACGGGCTCGCGATCGAGGCGTTCGGTCCCGGCGCGGTGGCGGTGCGCGAGACGCCGTCGCTGCTGGGCGAGATCGACGCCGGCGCGCTGGTGCGCGATCTTGTCGAGCACATGGCCGAATGGGACGAGGCGCTCCCGCTTGAGCGCCGGCTCATGCATGTCGCCGCGACGCTCTCCTGCCACGGCTCGGTGCGCGCCGGACGCCGGCTCAAGCCCGAGGAGATGAACGCGCTCCTACGCGAGATGGAAGCGACGCCCAACTCCGGCCAGTGCAACCACGGCCGGCCGACCTACGCCGAGCTCAAACTCGCCGACGTCGAGCGCCTGTTCGGCCGGCGGGGGTGACGCCCGTCTCCGACTTGTCATCGCCCGGACAAGCCGGGCGATGACACTTTGAGTTTTGCCGTGCCGCGTGTCAATTCAGGTCCGATTCCTCAGAAAGATAAGCTCCGCGTCATCATAAGCGCGCCGCTCGATCTCGTCGAAAGCTTCCGGCGCGGCGAAGCAATGTTTCCTCTCCTCGACCACGATCAGCGCGCCGGGCGCGAGCCATCCGCCCTCGCGCGCGGAGACGAGCGCCGCTTCGCCAAATCCCTTGCCGTACGGCGGGTCGGCGAACACGAGCGAGAACGGCGCCAGCGGATGCGCGCCACCGAGCTTGGTCGCGTCGCGCCGAAAGATCCGGGCCATGCCGCCGAGGCCCAGCGCCTCGACATTGCCGCGAATGAGCGCGCGGGCTTCCGCGCCATCGTCGATGAACAGCGCGAAGCTTGCGCCGCGTGAGAGCGCCTCGAGCCCGAGCGCGCCGGTGCCGGCGAAGAGGTCGAGCACGCGCGCGTTCGTCACCGGGTCGCCATGAGCATGGACCAGCACGTTGAACAAGCTCTCGCGCAGCCGGTCGGCGGTCGGGCGGATCGCGGCGGATTTCGGGTTCGCCAAATTCCGCCCGCGCAGCCTGCCGCCGACGATGCGCATCAGCGTCCCACCTTCTCAGCGTCTGCGGGGAGAGGGATGAGGCGCGCGAAGCGCGCCGAAGGGTGAGGGGCGACTCTTTTCCGATATCGCATCATGGGCGTTTTCGCTTGCGCGGCTTACGCCCGCGATCCCGCGGCGTGCGATGTTTCGGCGGCCGCCTCTCGTTCGCCGTGCCGACGCGCTCGACTGCGACTTGGCGGCCCTTGCGGTCGGCGACGACACGACGCCGGACCTGCGCTGCCGGCGGATCGGGCGTTTTCACGCCGGTCGGTGCCTCGGCGCCGCGTTGCAGCACCGGCGCGGCGAAATCCGCGCCCGCCTCTTGCGCGACGCGCTCGCCGATCTGCTCGCGCAGCACTCGCGTCGCGACTTCCTCGACCGCGCCTTCAGCCATCTCGCCGAGCCGGAACGGCCCGAACGAAATCCGGATCAGCCGGTTCACTTGCAGCCCGAGCGCGCCGAGCACGTTGCGGATCTCGCGGTTCTTGCCCTCGCGCATCGCGAACGTGAGCCAGAGGTTGCTGCCCTGCTCGCGGTCGAGCCTCGCCTCGATCGAACCATAGCGGATGCCGTCGACCGTGATGCCGGCGGCGAGCGCATCGAGCGCGGCCTGGCTCACCCGGCCGTGCGCGCGCACCCGGTAGCGCCGCAGCCAGCCGGTCTTCGGCAATTCCAGCACGCGGGCAAGCCCGCCGTCGTTGGTGAGCAGCAGCAGGCCCTCGCTGTTGAGATCGAGCCGGCCGATGCTGACGAGCCGCGGCAGATGCCTGGGCAGCCGCTCGAATAGGGTCGGCCGGCCTTCGGGGTCGCGCGCGCTGGTCACGAGCCCACGCGGCTTGTGGTAGAGGAAGAGCCGCGTGCGCTCGCGCTCGGGCAGCGGCTTGCCGTCGACCTTGATGCGATCCGCGGCGCTGACGTTGAGGGCCGGCGAGGCGATCGGTTTCCCGTTGACCTCGACCCGGCCGGCAAAAATCCATTGCTCCGCCTCGCGGCGCGAGCACAGCCCCGCCCGCGCGATCCTCTTGGCGATGCGCTCGCCTTCCTGCTCGCTCTTGCGGCTCGTCATGGCGTAACGTGCGGCGGTTGATAGCAAACTTCATAGGCTCGGACGAGCGATGCCGTCGTTCATGGAGCAAGCCCTCGCCGAGGCGCGCGCCGCGTCACAAGGCGGCGAGGTGCCGGTCGGCTGCGTCATCGTGCGCGCGCGAACAGTGATCGCGCGCGGGCGCAACGCAACGATCGCCGCGCGGGACCCCACCGCGCACGCGGAAATGCTGGCGATCCGCGCCGCCGCGGCGGCGCTTGCCTCGGAGCGCCTCGTCGATTGCGATCTCTACGTCACGCTCGAGCCCTGCCCGATGTGCGCGGCCGCGATCTCGTTCGCGCGCATCCGCAGGCTCTATTACGGCGCCGCCGACCCCAAGGGCGGGGCGGTCGAGAACGGCGTGAAGCTTTATGCCTTGCCGACCTGCCACCACCGCCCGGAGGTCTATGCCGGGATCGCCGAGCGCGAGGCCGCGGCGCTGCTGCAGGATTTTTTCCAAGCGCGGCGGTGACTAGCTCGCCAGCAGCTCACGGACCTGTGCCCTCACCTCCGCCTTCACCGCATCCGCGGCGCGCAGGATGGCGCTGGCGCGGAAGAAGTCGAGCATGCGGAAGGCGCCGAGGTTGGGCCGGATCAAGACATCCGGTGCGCCGTGCTTGAGCTGCTCGTTGACGATCGCCCGGCCCATGATCTGCAAGGTGGTGAACAAGCATTCCCACGGGTCCGGGATCTCGCGCCGGCGGTCGCGCGCGCCGCCCGTTACGTCGACCGCGAGGATCACGTCGGCGCGCCCGACGAGATAACGGAACGGCAACGGCTCGACCGCGCCGCCGTCGACCAGCACCTTGCCGCCGATCTCGACCGGACGCACCAGGCCCGGCACCGCCATCGACGCGGCAATGGCGTCCCGGAGGCCGCCCGCCGTGAACGGTACCGCGCAGCGCTCGTAGAGGTCGGTCGCGAGCACGGTCAGCGGGATCTTCAGCGCGGCGAAATCGTCGGGAATTTCCGGCGGCAGGAAGGCGGCCGCGAGCTTTCTCGCGTCGAGCAGCATGGGGTTGGCGAGCGCGGCCGAGAACAGCGCGGCGGCGGCGCGGGCGGTGACGAGCCGCGCGATCGTCTCGCTGCGCGCATGGGCGACCTGAATGGCGAGCCGCCGCATCGCCTTGCCGTCCATGCCGGCCGCATAGGCGGCGCCGACCGCGGCTCCGACCGAGGTACCGGCGACGGCGACCGGCCTGACGCCGAGCTCGTCGAGCGCCTCGATCACCGCGATATGGGCAAGCCCGCGCGCGCCGCCGCCGCCGAGCGCCAGCGCCAGGGTTTTGCGCTGGGCGCCATGCGTTGTTGGCGGCGTCTTGTCCGCTTGGTCAGGCGGGTTCCCTCCCCCAGCCGAACTCGGGTGTTCCCGAGTTCGGCCAATTATGGCTGGTCCAAGTCGGAAACATCCGACTTGGACATGGGGGAGGGCTGGGGAGGGGGGTGTTTGCTTCACGGTGGAAAGATCACCCCCCTCCCGACCGGCCTGCGGCCGGTCGACCTCCCCCACAAGGGGGGAGGTGTCAAGCGCGTTTGCGGCTCGGCCTACAGCTACCGTGCGCCCGTCTCCCGGGCGGACGCCCACGCCGTCTGCGCCAGCGGCCGCACCAGCTGCGCGCGCGCCGGCGCGTTCTCGCTGGTGGCGGTGCCGTCGCGCACCCGCCCGACGATGCCCTGCAGGATCGCGGCGATCCGGAAGAAATTATAGGCCATGTACGCCGGCAGGTACGGCCGCGGGTCGAGCCCGGTGCGCTCGACGTAGCGATCGACATAGGCGTCGCGCGAGGGAATGCCGAGCGCGGCGAGATCGAGCCCGCGCAGCGAGGCGGAGCCGGGGCCGTCCAGCGACGGCATCTCCCATTGCATCAGATGATAGGTGAAATCCGCGAGCGGATCGCCGAGCGTCGAAAGCTCCCAGTCGAGCACCGCGAGGATCTTCGGCTCGGTCGGGTGCAGCACCATGTTGTCGAGCCGGTAATCGCCGTGCACGACCGCGACCGGGCCCGGCGGCGGCACGTGCGCCGGCAGCCATTGCATCAGCTCGTCCATCTCCTCGATCTTCTCGGTTTCCGAGGCGCGGTACTGCTTCGACCAGCGGTCGATCTGGCGCGCGACGTAATTCTCGCCCCTGCCGAAATCGCCGAGCCCGATCGCGGCGGGCTTGAACGAGTGCAGTTGCGCCAGGGTGGCGTTCATCGCGTCGTAGACGCTTCGCCGCTCGGCCGGGTTCGACTGCGGCATATGCGGTTCCCAGAACACCCGGCCGTCGGCATAGCCCATCACATAGAACGCGGTGCCGACCACGGCCTCCTCGGCGCAATAGACCACCGGCTCGGCGACCGGAAATCCTTGCGCATGGAGCGCGGCGATCGCGCGGTATTCGCGGTCGACCGCATGCGCCGAGGGCAACAGCTTGCCGGGCGGCTTGCGGCGCAGGACGTAGCGCCGCGCCGGCGTCTCCAACAGGTAGGTCGGATTGGATTGCCCGCCGCGGAATTGCTTGACGCGCAGCGGGCCGGCAAATCCCGGGACCTTCCCGGCGAGATAGGCCTCGAGCCGCGCCACGTCGAAGCGGAGCGTGGGGCTGACTTCCTTGGTGCCCGAATAGGCCGCTTGGCGATCGAGCGTGGTGGTCACTTCGCTTCCTCCCGATTGCGCCCGGCCTCACGCTCTTGGGAAGGACGGTCCGCGCGCGACTCCTCTCCCCGCCGGGGAGAGGGATGGGGTGAGGGGGATACGGCCTCCCCTGAGCCAAGCTTATTTCAGCATGAGCTTCATGCCTACATGGGACGCGGTAAATCCGAGCCGCTCGTAGAACCGATGGGCGTCCGTGCGGCTCGCGCTGGAGGTGAGCTCGACCCGCTGGCACCCGCGCCGGCGCGCGATCGCGATCGCCTCGGCGAGGATCGCTTTGCCCAGCCCCGCGTTCCGCCGATGTCGCGCAACCCGCACCGCCTCGATCATCATGCGCTCGGCCCCGAGGTAGTCGAGGCCGGGGATGAAGGTCAGCTGCAGGGTGCCGACGATCTCGCCGTCGACCTCGGCCACGTAGAGAGCGTTGCTCGGCGAGGCCGCGATGGCATCGAACGCGGCGTAATAGTCCTGCGGCAGCGGGTCCTCGACGCGGTGGCGCTTTTGCCCGAGCGGATCGTCGGCGAGCATGCGCACGATCGTCGGCAGATCCTCGCGCCTGGCCTCCCGCAACCGCATGCCGGCGCTCATGTTTGCGCAAAGAACGCGAGCAGCGCCGCCGCGGTCGCCTGCGGGTTCTCCTCGGCGAGGAAATGGCCGGAGTCGATCGGCTTGCCGTCGAGGTTCAGCGCCCATTCCCGCCAGATTTTCAGCGGGCCTGCGGTCTCGCTCGGAATGCCGGCAGAGCCCCACAGCGCCAGCATCGGGCACGCGATCTTGTTGCCGGCGGCGCGATCCCGTTCGTCCGCGGCAAGGTCGCTGGTCTGCCCGGCGCGATAATCCTCGCAGGTCGCGTGGATCCGGCTCGGGTCGGAGAAGAACGCGCGGTAATGCGCCAGCGCGCGCGGATCGAATGCGCGGAGGTCTTTGGTCTTGGTCCAGCTCGCCATCTTCCAGTCGAGGTATTCGACCGGCGCCTTGCCGATCAGCATCTCGGGCAGCGGATGGGGCTGCGCCAGAAACAGCCAGTGCCAGACCTTCATGGCGAGGTTGCGGTCCATGCCGTGCCACATCGCCCAGGTCGGCACGATGTCGAGCGTGGCGACCCGCTCGACCCGGCCCGGCTGGTCGAGCGCCAGCCGATAGGCGACGCGTCCGCCGCGATCATGGCCGGCGAGGCGGAAGCGCACGTGCCCGAGCTGTTCCATGATTTCGATCATCACCGCCGCCATGGCGCGCTTGCTGTAGGGCTCGTGATCGGCGCTCGCCCGCGGCGCCACCGACCAGCCGTAGCCCGGCAGGTCGGGAAGGATCAGGGTGAAATGCCGCGCGAGCTCCGGCGCGACGCGGTGCCACATCACGTTCGATTGCGCGTAGCCGTGGAGCAGCAGCAGGGGCGGTCCGGCGCCGCCGCTGCGCGCGAACATTTTCCCGACCGAGGTATCGATCCAGTGCGAGGCGAACCCGGGGAAGAGATCGGCAAGGTCGGGCATAGATGAAACAGTACCGATACTCGTCGTCCCGGCCAAGCGAGCGCAGCGAGCGCGAGCCGGGATCCATGACCACCGTCTTGCAATTTCGCCATCTCTGTGGTCATGGATCCCCGCTTTCGCGGGGACGACCAGCGCATCGATGCCGATGAAGGCTCTTCTTTTCTAATCTTGTTGCACGCCCTCCCGCTTGACCGCCCGCCAGCCGATGTCGCGGCGGCAAAAGCCCTGGGGCCAGTTGATCTTTTCGATCGCCGCGTAGGCGCGCTCGCGCGCCGCTTCCACGCTGCGGCCAAGCGCGCACACGTCGAGCAC
>WNFD01006235.1_pt1 | contig 12422 bp, 9 predicted proteins | sample 5400491 | NCBI WGS metagenome assembly WNFD01 (sample SAMN13153343, study PRJNA577476) | soil metagenome | isolation source: 120 cm saprolite under Douglas fir tree site 2 hole 2 replicate 2 | place: USA:California | collected 2015-04-18 | reverse complement strand
CGCAGTCGCAGCGCAGCGATCCGAACACGTCGCCGGTCAGGCATTCACTGTGTACCCGCACCAGGACGCCGTCCGGGCGCACGTCCGCTGCCGCCAGGTCACCCAGCGTCAGCGCGAGATGCTCGACCCCGTCGAGCGACGAAGTGTAGGAGAGGACGGTGAACTCCGCGCCAGCTAGCGGAAGCCGGGCCCGCGCGGTGCAGGTCACCAGGTGGCTGCTGGACCGGCGCGCCCGGACCAGGTCCGCGATGCGAAGGAACGGCAGGCCCTGGGCGTCGGCAAACGCACAGGTCTGATCCCCCGAGAGCGGAACACCGTTGTCGCCGACGAGTTCGGTGATGACGCCGACACCGGCCATGCCCGCCATGGTCAGCAGGTCGGTCGCGGCCTCGGTGTGTCCGGTCCGCTTGAGCACGCCGCCGGGCCGGGCGCGGAGCGGGAACACATGCCCGGGCCGCCTCAGGTCGGTGGCACGTGTTCCCGGAGCATCGGCGCGCAGACGATTCCGCTGCCGTGCCGCAGGAAGAACGCCATCTGCTCAGCGCTCATCAGCGCGGCCGCGGCGACCAGGTCGCCCTCGTCCTCCCGCTCGCGGTCGTCGGCGACCACCAGCATCCGGCCCGCGGCCAGAGCCTGGACCGCAGCCCTGACCTCAGCCTCGACTGCCTGCCGCGGCGGGCCGGATCTCATTTTTGGTCCGGCCACCATGTGCGCCTGATGCTGTCAAGCACTGGCGGCGCGTCGTCCTCTTCCCGGGCCGTGGCCGCGGTTTTTACCCGTATAAGTATCTGCTTGCTCATAAAGCGACGCTAAGGGAGCGCGCTGCGCCGCAGATCCTCCCTGGGGAGTCCTTGTGTCCCTCCACGGAGTGACGCCGTCGCCCCCTGCCCAGCGGGCGCCCGGACGTGTCATCCCAACGGGCAGGCGGTTTCCTCCCGTGGGGTGAGGCCATGGCCGCGAGGTTGTCATTGACTTGCTGGCACCGGTCATGGCACCCGCTGGGCGCAGCGGCCGGTCATCCAGCGGCCTCACCGTCACCCGAGGCCAGACGTTCACGGAAGGTAGGCGAGGATCACATGTCGTATCGCTTCGCGGTCCTGTGGTTGAAGGCGTTCCGGGACAGCCCGGAGAAGGTGTGCGACCTGTACGCCGACGACTTCCTCTTCGAGGACCTGATGCTTGGCCAGTCGATAACCGACAAGGCCGATCTAGGCCGCGCGTTCGCGCCCTACGCCAACAAGGACATCACCAACGGCATCGGCCTGCACCTGTTCCGGATCGACGAGTACATCGGTGACGAGAACCGCGGGCTCATCCGGTGGTCGTGGGAGGCGCACGGCGCGGCGGCGTTCCTGGGCATCCCCACGAACGGCAAGGTGGTCGGCACCAGCGGGCACACGATGCACGTCTACCAGGGCGGCAAGATCAAGCGCGAGTCCACGTACTGGGACGCCACCTCGATCCTGCGCGACCTCGGCCTGCCGGTCTCCACGCGAGGCGTGACCGCCCCCGGCGTCGGCGCCGCCGCCTACGTCTGACCAGACTCGTCCCCTATCGCAAGGAGCCCATGATCATGAGTAAGAACCAGGACCACGCGCGCCGCTGGGCGTCCCTGATCACCAGCGACACCGACGGTGTCCTCGGACTGTTCGCCGACGACGTGCTCTACGACGACCGCCGGAACATCGACCACGTCTTCGATACGGCGACGAGCAAGGCCGAGTTGCGCGACCGGCTCGCTCCGTTCGCGAACGCCGACCCGGGCAACGGCCTGGGCGTTCACCGGTTCGACGTGCTCGACGTCATCGACGCCACCGGGGCCGACGGCAGCCGCGCGGTCGCGATCTTGTGGACGTGGACGGGCGAGCAGCTGGAGAGCTTCCGCGGCGTGCCGACGGGAGGCCAGGCGCTGTCTGCCCGCGGGCAGACATGGCACCAGTTTGACGCCGCCGGGAAGGTGAATCGCGAGTCGACGTACTGGAACGACGTGCCCGTCTATCAGCAGCTCGGTCTGCCGGTGCTCACGCCCGCCTATTGGGAAGCCGGCTTCGACTTCAGTTCGCTCGCCCCGGCGTCGTGAGAACGACCGGCTGTTAGGTGACTAGCGTGCTCCCCCCGCAGTGGCGTGAGCGTCTGCGTCTGCCGGCCATAGCCGCGCCGATGACCGACGTCTCGGGCCCCGAGCTGGTGGCCGCGGCCTGTGCGGCGGGCGTGATCGGTACCTTCCCGGCCCACAACGCCGCCGACAGCGGCGAGCTTGAGCGGTGGCTGCACCGGATCGGCGAGCAGGTGACCGCCCGCACCCCGCCCGGCCGCCGCCCGGCGCCGGTCGGGGTGAACCTGGTCGTGCACCGAAGCAACGCACGCCTAGCCGATGACCTGCGCACAGTCGTCCGATGCGGTGCCGAGGTGGTCGTGGCCAGCGTGGGCTCGCCGCGCGAGATTGTCGGCCCACTGCACGACGCGGGCATCATCGTGCTCGCCGACGTGGCCAGCCTGCGGCACGTGCAGCGGGCGGCGGCCAGCGGCGTCGACGGCGTGGTACTGCTCACGGCCGGGGCCGGCGGACAGACCGGCTGGGCGAACCCGTTCGCGTTCCTGCGGGCGGTGCGCCAGCGCTACGACGGCATCGTGGTGATCGCCGGGGGAATCAGCGACGGCGCGGGGATCCTCGCGGCACAGGTTCTCGGCGCCGACCTGGCCTACCTGGGCACCCGGTTCATCGCCACCACCGAGAGCCTCGCCTCACCGGCTTACCGGGACGCCGTCGTCGCGGCCACGCTGGACGACATTACCGCGTCCAGGCAGGTCACCGGCCTGCCTGCCAACGTGCTGACCGACTGGCTGCGGGGAGCCGGCACGGCCACGCCCCGCGCCGCTCCGGACGGACCGACCTCGCGCGGGCCAGGGTCAGACGGGCCAGCGGCGGATGGGTCGGCCTTGGGCGGTTTCTCCGTGGACCGGCTGCTCGCTCACCGCGGGGTGTGGGCAGCCGGGCACTCGGTGTCTGGCACCGACGCGGTGATCGGCGTCGCCGAGCTGGTGAACCGTCTGGAACACGAACTGGACCTGGCGCGGCAACGGCTGCTGCCTGCGGACATGGCGGCCGGCATATCGGCCGCTGGATGCCGCTGACTTTCTGGAGGTCATGACGATGTGGGGAACTCTGCCTGAGGTCTTCGACCGGGTGTGCCTGTATTACGCCGAGGGGACGGCGATCCGCGACGGTGACCGCGCCATCAGCTACCGGCAGATGCAGCAGTGGGCCAATCGGGTCGCCAATGGGCTCGGCGCGCTGGGCGTGGCGCCGGGCGAGCGGGTCGGTCTTCTGCTGCCGAACGTGCTGGAGTTCATCCCGACCCAGCACGGCGTCTGGAAGGCCGGCGCCGTGCTAGTGCAGATGCCGGCCCGCGCATCGGCCGCGACGCACCGCACCAACCTGGCGCAGACCGCGGCCACCACGCTGATCTACCACGCCCAGTTCGACGACGTGGCGCGTGAGATCGTGACCGGCCTGCCCAACCTGAAGACCGTGATCAGGCTGGCGGGCGGGACCTCTGGGGGTCCTTGGGTCCCCGCCGGCGGCATACCGGATTCGGTCGACTACCTGACGCACTTCGAGGCGCAGCCGGATACCCCGCCGGCCGTGACGGTGAGTGAGCATGACGAGGCGTACGTGCTGTTCACCTCCGGCAGCACCGGTGAGCCGAAAGGCGTGGTCAACTCGCACTTCACCTGGGCGCACTACAGCATCACCGCAGGCCTGGAGATCGCCGACACCCGTGCGGGTGAGGTATTCGCGCACGGTGCCCCGCTGACCCACTTCACCCAGATCTTCGTGATGCCCACGTTCCTGCGCGGCGGCACCAACGTCATGCTGCCGGGCCTGGACGCCGGCGAGCTGCTCGCGGCGATCGAACGCGACCGCGTCACCGCCACGGCCGTCGTCCCGACGATCGTCTACCTGCTGCTGGACCACCCACGGCGTTCGGTTGCCGACCTGTCCTCGCTGAAGACGATGATCTACGCCGGTTCCCCGATCGCGCCGGAGCGGCTACGCGAGGCCCTAGCCGCCTTCGGGCCGGTCTTCGTTCAGACCTACGCCGGCACCGAGCCCGGGTACGTCTCCTGCCTGCGCAAGGAGGACCACAAGGCCGGCACCAGCACCGACCTCAGACGGCTCGCCTCCGCCGGGCGCCCCCTCCCGTACGTGAAGGTCAGCATCCAGGACGAGCATGACCGCCCGCTTCCGGTGGGCGAGATCGGCGAGATCTGCTCCAGGCAGCTGGGACAGATGCTCGGGTACGTCGACACCGCGCGCACCGCCGAGGCCTTGCGGGACGGCTGGGTGCACACCGGCGACGTGGGTTACCTCGACGAGCACGGCTTTCTCTACATCGTCGACCGCAAGCGCGACATGGTGGTGAGCGGCGGGTTCAACGTCTTCCCGCGGCAGGTGGAGGACGTGCTGCTGGGCCACCCGGCGGTGGCGCAGGCGGCGGTGATCGGCGTGCCGCACCCCAAGTGGGGCGAGGCGGTGCACGCGGTGGTGGTGCTCCGGGCCGGCGCGGAGGCGAGTTCGGACGAACTGATCGCCGCGGTCAAGCAGGAACTCGGGAGCGTCTCGGCGCCGAAGACGATCGCGTTCGCAGGCGAGCTGCCGGTGAACCCGGCAGGCAAGCTCGACAAGAAGGCCCTGCGCGCCCCGTTCTGGGCCGGCCGGGACAGGCAGGTCGGCTAATGGACGCGCACACCACCGTCGATCCCGGCCATTTCCGGCGCGTGCTCTCGCATTTCGCAAGTGGCGTGGTGATCGTGACCGGCATAGCCGACGGCGACCCGGTCGGGCTGACGTGCCAGTCCTTCACCTCGTTGTCGCTGGACCCGCCGATGGTGCTGTTCTGCCCGTCGAAGGCTTCGAGGTCCTGGCCGCTGCTTGCCACTGTGCCGTACCTGTGCGTCAACGTGCTCAGCGCCAGGCAGCACGAGCTCAGCGATGCGTTCGCGCGCAGCGGCAGCGACAAGTTCGCCGGGGTCGGCTGGTCGCCGACGCCGCACGGGGCGCCCGCGCTCGACGGCGCGGCCGCACACATCGAGGGACGTATCGCGGCGCGCCATGACGGGGGGGATCACCAGATCGTCATCTGCGTCGTCGAGGCGCTGTCGGCCGAGTCGGATCCCGACCCGTTGCTGTACTACCGCAGCGGCTACCGCGCTCTGGACAACTCGGACCACTCAAGCCGGCAGCGGCAGTTCGCCTGACCTGCCGAGGTCACCAAGTCAAACCACGTCACGCCAGCTCACGTCCGGCAAATCGCCGGGAGGCAAGGAGAAACCGATGTCCGTCCCGCACTACCCACTGTTCATCGACGGCGAATGGGTTGACTCGCCGGAGCGCTATGAGATCCGCAGCCCGGCCACCGGCGAGCTGGTGGCCACCGTCGCCAAGGGCGGCACGGAGCACATCGACCAGGCCGTCGCCGCAGCCAAGGCCGCCCACGCCTCCGGCGTGTGGCGCGCCAAGGCACCCGAAGAGCGCGCCGACCTGCTCAACGCCGTGGCCGCCCGGCTGGCCGCACGCACCGATGAGCTCGCGGTGCTGCAGACCAGGGAGAACGGCGCCACCATCCGCGTGACCGGCATCCTGCACCTCGGGCTTTCCATCGGTCAGCTGCAGTACCTCGCCGAGCTAGCCAAGAGCTACGAGTTCGAGAAGCCCGGTCCCGCGATCGGGCCGCTGCCCGCTGAGGGCATCCTGCGCCGCGAGCCGCTCGGCGTGGTCGCCGCCATCGTGCCGTGGAACATCCCGCTGCTGGTGATCGTCTGGAAGATCGCCCCGGCTCTCGCGGCCGGCAACACCGTGGTGCTCAAGCCCGACGAGCACGCCCCGCTGCTTGCGCTCGAGGTGGCCAGGGAGTTCGAGGCAGCCGGCCTGCCCAAGGGTGTTCTCAACGTCGTCGTCGGCGACGGCGATCCGGTCGGGTCGTACCTGGCCGGGCACCCGGACGTGCGCAAGGTCGCGTTCACCGGATCGACAGCCGTCGGCAAGAGCATCCTCAGTCAGGCGGCGGACACCATCAAGCGGGTCACCCTCGAACTCGGCGGCAAGGGGCCGAACATCATCCTCGACGACGCGGACCTCTCGGTGGCCGTGGACGGGTCGCTGTTCGCGGCGATGGCCAACAACGGCCAGGCCTGCGAGGCGGGCACCAGGCTGCTGGTCCCCAACAGCATCAAGGACGAGTTCCTGGCCAGGCTGATCGAGCGGGCCAAGACCCTCAAGCTCGGCGATCCGCTGGACCCGGCCACCGATGTCGGCCCGGTCATCACCAAGGAGCAGCAGAAGCGGATCCTGGCCTACCTGGAAGGCGCGAAGGCGCAGGGCGCCACGGCTGTCGTCGGCGGGGGTGCCCCCGAGGGCGCGGAGTTCGAGACCGGCAACTGGATCGAGCCGACGATCTTCACCGACGTGACCAACGACATGACCATCGCCCGGGAGGAGGTCTTCGGGCCCGTGCTGACGGTCCTGACCTACGACACGATCGACGAGGCCGTCGCGGTCGCCAACGATACCCGCTACGGGCTGTCGGCCGGCGTCTGGGGCCGCGACGAGCAGCGGGCCGTTGACGTGGCCCGCCGCCTGGAGGCCGGGATGGTCTACGTCAACGACTGGCACGTGATCAACCCGAACTACCCCTTCGGCGGTTACAAGCAGAGCGGGCTCGGCCGCGAGGGCGGGCCGGACGCACTGGACGAATACACCGAGCAGAAGTACATCTCCATAGACCGAGCCGGCCCTATCCAGAACCGCGCCTTCGCCCTTGTGGTCGGCACTCCGCCGCCGCAGCACGCGCGGTGAACGCGACCCAGCCATTGCTGAGCCAGCAGGAGTCGAGGCGGTCACGGTGCCCGTTCTGAAGTCCACGCTCGACATCACGGACGAGACTTACGTGGACAACCGCCGGGTCCAGCTAGAGGCCCTGGCGGCACTGGAGCAGCAACTCGACCTGGTCCGAGCAGGAGGTGGCGAGAGGTACGCGCGGCGGCACCACGAGCGCGGCCGGCTGCTGGCGCGGGAGCGGCTGGAACTTCTGCTCGACCGGGACACATCCTTCCTGGAACTGTCCTCGCTCGCGGCCTGGGGGAGCCAGTTCACTGTCGGGGCAAGCATTCTCTCCGGGATCGGCGTGGTCAGCGGCGTGGAGTGCATGATCATCGCGCACGACCCGACCGTGCGCGGCGGTGCGATGAACCCGTTCACCCTGAAGAAGAACCTGAGGGCCCTGGACATCGCCCGGGTGAACCGGCTGCCGGTGATCTACCTCGTCGAGTCCGGCGGAGCCGACCTGCCCACCCAGTCTGAGCTGTTCGTCGACGCCGGCAAGATCTTCCAGAAGCTCACCCAGCTCTCGGCCGCCCGCATCCCGACCATCGCGCTGGTGTTCGGCAACTCCACCGCGGGAGGCGCCTACGTGCCCGGCATGTGCGACTACGCCGTGCTGGTCGACGGGCAGGCCAAGGTGTTCCTCGGCGGCCCGCCGCTGGTGAAGATGGCCACCGGCGAGGACGCCGACGACGAACAGCTCGGCGGCGCGCGGATGCACTCCGAGGTGTCCGGCCTTAGCGACCAGTTCGCCGTCGACGAACGTGACTGCCTCCGCATCGGCCGCCAGGTTGTGGCCGACCTCGGATGGCGCAAGCTCGGGCCCGGGCCGAGCCGCCCGCCCGATGAACCGCTTTATGACCGCGAGGAACTGCTCGGCCTCACCCCGGCTGACTTCCGGATCCCGGTCGATCCCCGCGAAATCCTGGCCCGGATCGTGGACGGCTCCCGATTCAGCGAGTACAAGGCAAGATACGGCACCAGCCTGGTCACTGGCTGGGCATCGATACACGGGTTCCCGGTCGGCGTGCTGGCCAACCACCGTGGCGTGCTGTTCAGCGAGGAGGCAAAGAAGGCCTCGGAGTTCATCATGCTGGCCAACCAGACCGACACCCCGCTCATCTTCCTGCAGAACACCACCGGCTACATGGTCGGCACCACCTACGAGCAGGGCGGCATCATCAAAGACGGCGCGAAGATGATCAACGCCGTCGCCAACAGCGCCGTCCCGCACTTCACCGTCAACATCGGCGCCTCGTTCGGCGCCGGCAACTACGGCATGTCCGGCCGCGCCTACGACCCGCGGCTGATGTTCGCCTGGGTCAACGCCCGGCTCGCGGTCATGGGCGCCCAGCAGCTGGCCGGGGTGCTGTCCATCGTGGGCCGGCAGGCCGCCGACGCCGCCGGCCGCGAGTTCGACGCTGCCGCCGACACCGAACGCCGCCGGGACATCGAGGCGCAAATCGAGCGCGAGTCGCATGCGTTCTTCGTCACCGCCCGCCTCTACGACGACGGCGTGATCGACCCGCGCGACACCCGGACCGTGCTGGCCATCGGCCTGTCGGCCGCCCATTCGCAGGTGATCGAGGGACGCTGCGGCTTCGGCGTCTTCCGGATGTAGGCGGATGGGGATGCCACAGATGACACGTATCAGGAAACTGCTCATCGCCAACCGTGGCGAGATCGCCTCCCGGGTGATCCGCTCGGCGCGGTCGCTGGACATCGCGACCGTCGCGGTGTTCTCCGACGCCGATGCCCAGGCACCGTTCGTGGCCGAGGCTGACGAGTCGGTCGCGCTGCCGGGCAGCACGGCCGCGGAAACCTACCTGCGCCCAGAGCTGATCATCGACGCGGCCAGGCGTACCGGTGCCGACGCGGTGCACCCCGGCTACGGGTTCCTGTCGGAAAACGCGGACTTCGCTGAAGCCTGCGCCGCCGCAGAACTGACCTTCGTCGGTCCGTCCCCGGCTGCGATCCGGTCCATGGGCTCCAAGACCTCGGCCAAGCAACTCATGGCCGAGGCCGGGGTGCCGGTCCTGCCGGGTATCGCGATCGGTGACGGGCAGCAGCTGCCGGCCGGCCTGGCCGATCGCGCCGAGACCGAGATCGGGTTCCCGGTGCTGGTCAAGGCCGCCTTCGGCGGGGGCGGTCGCGGCATGCGGGTCGTCGCTACGGCCGGCGAGCTGACCGAGGCGGTCGCCGCGGCGCGGCGGGAGGCGGTCGGCGCGTTCGGCAACGGCACGGTCTTCCTCGAGCGACTGGTCGAACGGCCCCGGCACATCGAGGTGCAGGTCTTCGCCGACACCCACGGGCAGGTCGTGCACCTGTTCGAGCGGGAGTGCTCGATCCAGCGGCGGTACCAGAAGATCCTGGAGGAGTCGCCGTCGCCGGTCGTCGACGACACGCTGCGGGCCGAGTTGGGGTCGGCGGCGATCGCGGCCGCGAAGGCGATCGGCTACGTCGGCGCCGGCACGGTCGAGTTCATCCTCGACGCCTCCGGCGAGTTTTTCTTCCTCGAGGTCAACACCCGGCTGCAGGTCGAGCACCCAGTCACCGAGCTCGTTACGGGCCTGGACCTGGTTGCCCTGCAGCTGGCTGTGGCCGAGGGCAAGCCGCTGCCCGACGAGGCCGTACGGGCCAGCCTGAGCGGCCATGCGATCGAGGCGAGGCTCTACGCCGAGGACGTCGCCGCGGGATACCTGCCGGCCACCGGCTCGCTGCTGCTGTTCGACGTGCCATCCCTGCCCGGCGTCCGCATCGACACCGGGGTGCAGACCGGCGGGCAGGTCAGCGTGCACTACGACCCGATGCTGGCCAAGGTGATCGCGCACGCCCAGACCCGCGAGCAGGCCGCGCGGCTGCTGGCCCGCGCGCTGGCCGAGACGCGCGTGCTCGGTGTGGTCACCAACCGCGACCTGCTGGTCGGGATCCTTCGCGAGCAGGAGTTCCTCGCCGGCCACATCGACACCGGCTACCTGACCCGGCACGACCCGGCGACGCTGATGGCCGGCGACGAGCGCCGGCTCCCGGTGCACGCGCTGGCCACCGCGCTGGCCGACCAGGCTCTGCACCGCGCCGAGACGTCCGTGCTCGCCGGTGTCCCGTCCGGCTGGCGGAACGTGCCCAACGCCCGGCAACAGGTCGGCTACCAGGTGGCCGAGCGCGGGTTCCAGGTCGAGTACGGCATCCGTGGCCCGTTCGTCGACGCGGCAGTCGATGGCGTCGAACTCGGACCGGTCCTGCTGCGCGGCTGTACCGCGGCCGAGGTCGACCTCCAGATCCACGGGGTGCGCCGCCTGGTTGCCGTCGCCCGCGCCGGCAATATCCGGTACGCCGACTCCGCGCTGGGCGCCACCACCCTGGTCGAGCAGCCGAGGTTCCCCGATACGCAACAGCAGGCCACGGCCGGCTCCCTGCTCGCACCGATGCCCGGCACCGTCGTGCGCGTCGAGGCGCGGCTCGGCGAGGCCGTCCACGCCGGGCAGGTGCTGGTGGTGCTGGAGGCGATGAAGATGGAGCACTCAGTGCGCACTCCGCACGAGGGCACGCTGGCTCAGCTGAACGTCTCAGCCGGACAGACCGTCGACATGGGCACCGTGCTCGCCGTCGTCGACAACGCCACCGGAAGTCCGGCTGACAGCGCAAGCGGCAGGGACGGTGCCCATGACTGAGCAGCCACGGCCGCCGGGCCGAGCTGTTCGCGGCGCTGCCCATGGGAGGCCGGCCGTGACAGCGCTGCGGATCGCGAACGTGTCAGGTTTCTACGGCGACCGGCTCGCGGCGATGCGCGACATCGTTGAGGGCGGTCCCGTGGACGTCGTCACCGGTGACTATCTGGCCGAACTGACGATGCTGATCCTGTGGAAGGCCAAACGAAAAGACCCCTCGGCCGGCTACGCCCGTACCTTTCTCACCCAGCTGGAGCAGGTGCTGGGCAGTGTGCTGGACCGGGGGATACGGATCGTCACGAATGCGGGTGGGCTCAACCCGGCGGGGCTCGCCGGCAAGATCGCCGAGCTCGCTGATCGTCTCGGCCTGGCGCCCAAGGTGGCCTGGCTCGACGGTGACGACCTGACCGGCCGGCTGGATGACCTGCTCGCGACCGGCCATGACCTGGTCCACCTGGACACCGGCCGCTCGCTGCGCGAGGCCGGGATCGCCCCGGCGACCGCGAACGCCTACCTCGGCGGCTGGGGTATTGCTGCCGCCCTGGCCGGGGGCGCCGACATCGTCGTCTGCCCCCGCGTCACCGACGCCTCTCTCGCGGTCGGCCCCGCGGCCTGGTGGCACGGCTGGTCACGCACCGACTACGACGCGCTGGCTGGCGCGGTCGCCGCCGGGCACGTCATCGAATGCGGACCGCAGGCCACCGGCGGCAACTACCCGTGGCCGGAGGAGATCCGCGACCACCGCCGGCCCGGCTACCCGATCGCCGAGATCGAGGCCGACGGGTCCAGCGTGATCACCAAACACCCCGGCACCGGCGGGCTGGTCTCCGTCAGCACGGTCACCGCGCAGCTGCTGTACGAGATCGGTGCGCCCGGCTACGCCAACCCGGACGTGGTGGCGCACTTCGACACCATCCAGGTGTCTCTACGAGACACCGATCGAGTGCAGATCAACGGGACCCGCGGCAGCCCGCCGACCGGACAGCTCAAGGTGGCGATCGACTACATCGGCGGCTACCGCAACACCATGACACTTGTGCTCACCGGCCTGGACATCGAGGCCAAGGCCGCAGCCGCCGAGGCGCAATTGTTCGACGTGCTCGGTGGAAAGGACCAGTACGACGACGTCGACGTGCGGCTGCTGCGCTTCGACCGCCCTGACGCACCAACCAACGCCCAGGCCACCGCCCACCTGCAGATCACCGTGAAAGACCGCGACCGCGACCGGGTGGGCCGATGCTTCTCCGACGCCACCATGGAGCTGTTCCTCGGCGGTTACGCCGGCTTCCACACCACCACCCCACCCACCGACGCCACCGACTTCGGCGTGTACTGGCCCGCCCTGATACCCGCCGGCCTCGTCACCCAGCGGCTCGTCTTGCCGGACGGCAGCGTGCGAGTCATCGAGCACACCGCCCCCGCGGACACGGCGGCCGGCGCATCCGGCACGGCGACCGGCACCGGACCAGGCAGGGCTGACTCACCCGCGGCCGGGCTGCCTCGCCCCGCCCCGGACGCGTCTTCGGGGCCGACTGCCCTAGGTACCGGCACCGCCCGGGGACCGCTCGGCCTGGTCTGCGGCGCCCGGTCCGGCGACAAGGGCGGCAACGCCAACGTCGGGCTGTGGGTCCGGACCCCGGCCGAGTACGACTGGCTGCGCGACTACCTCACCGTCGAGCGGTTCCGGGAACTGCTCACCGAGTCCGCCGGACTTGCGGTGCGCCGGTACGAGCTGCCCAACCTGCTCGCGGTCAACTTCGTGATCGCCGGGTTGCTCGGCAACGGCGTCGCCGATTCTACCCGGCCCGACCCGCAGGCCAAAGGTCTCGGCGAATACGTGCGCTCTCGCCACGTCGACCTGCCGGCCGCCT
>WNFD01005730.1_pt1 | contig 12422 bp, 13 predicted proteins | sample 5400491 | NCBI WGS metagenome assembly WNFD01 (sample SAMN13153343, study PRJNA577476) | soil metagenome | isolation source: 120 cm saprolite under Douglas fir tree site 2 hole 2 replicate 2 | place: USA:California | collected 2015-04-18 | reverse complement strand
CTTCGCAACGCGCCCTGGGCCTCCTTGGGAAATTTGCTCTCCTCGAGCACCAGGCTGCGGCGCATGTCGATGATCTTCGGCACGTGCTCGATCAGCACCGGGCATTCCTGCTGGCAGGCGCCGCAGGCAACGCATGACCAGATTTCGTCTTCCTTGATCGCTTCGCCAATGAGCTTCTGGGACGCTTGCGGCGCGCGGCGCTGCTCCGGCGGCGCGTCGCGGACGGTCTTGAAAAGATTTTCGCGCGCATCGACGATGATCATCTTGGGATTGAGCGGCTTGCCCGTCAGAAAGGCGGGGCACTGCTCCTGGCAACGGCCGCATTCGGTGCAGGAGTACAGATCGAGCAGGTTCTTCCACGACCACTGGGTCACGGCGCTAACACCGTAGTGCTCGGCGTGCTCGAGGTCGATCGGGGTCAGCGCGGCGCCGGCCTTGGGCGGCAGCTTCCGGAAAAAGACATTGGGGATGGCGACGACGATGTGCAGGTGCTTCGAGCTGGGGATGTAGACGAGGAAGGCGAGCACCGCCAAGATGTGCATCCAGTAGAAGATCTCGTGCGCCGGGATCGCGGCGCTGCCCTGCCAGCCGAAGCCCCCAAAGGCTCGCGCGATCAGGGAGGATACTGGCCGCCACGACGCCGACGGATCGTCACCCTCGGCCGCACGCGCGGCGTTCTGACCGAGCATCCCGATGATGATGGTGGCGATCAGCCCGAGGATGATCAAGGCGTCGACCTCGTTGCTCTCGTGAAATTGACGCGGCCGGATAACGAGACGGTTGATCAGCGCCATCAGTACGCCGACCAGGACCAGCACGCCAAAAAGATCTTGGAGAAACGCGATCCAGGTCGTGCCGCCGAACACGGCGAGGCTGAATCCCGGAAAAATGCCTTCGCCGAAGGCCTGGATGATGGCGGTCAGTAGCACGACGAAGCCATAGAAAATAAACAGATGCAAAATGCCCGAGTAGAGATTGCGAAACATCCGGGTATGCAGACCGACGTAGCTGAGGACGCCACGTATGCGCTCCGGGATCTGGTCGACACGGTTCTCGGTGGGACCGAGCCGCAGGATCCGATAGAGTTGGCGCGCCCGGATGGTGAAATAGACGATCGCGGCCAGCAGCACGGCCAGCACCGCGATCGACTTCACCAGGGTCATCCCTGGTAATCGTACGGTCAGCTGATATGCGCGTGCTAGGCCTTACCGGCGGGATCGGATCCGGCAAGTCGATGGTGGCGCAGATGTTTGCCAGGCTCGGAGCCGTGGTGATCGACGCCGATCAGCTGGCGCGCGAGGTGGTCGAGCCCGGCCAGCCCGCCCTGCAGGAGATCGCGGCGACGTTCGGATCGGACGTGCTCCTCCCTGACGGGCGTCTCGATCGCCCCAAGCTCGCCGGCATCATTTTCGCCGACGCTGCGGAGCGCGCCAAGCTCGACGCCATCACCCACCCGCGGATCCGGGCGCGGATGGACGAGGAAATCAAAGCCCGGCGCTCGGGGCCTGGTGTCCTGATCGCCGACATCCCGCTGCTGTACGAGAACGATCGAACGCAGACGGTGGAGAAGGTGATCGTCGTCTGGGTCGACCCAAAGACACAGCTGCTGCGAATCCGTCAGCGGGACGGGCTCTCAGCCGACGCGGCGCGCCAGCGGATCGACGCCCAGATGCCGCTGGACGCGAAGCGCGCCCGCGCCGACCACGTGATCGATAACAGCGGAAGTCGAGATGACACGCGCGCCCAGGTCGAAGCCATCTATCGCCTGTACGCACCCGCAGCCTCGGGGCCGGCGTAGGATCAGCTGGCCTTTCGGTGTCGGCCGGCAGGCTCACGGCGCTCCGACAGCTCGCGGCGCTGCGTCCCGAGCGCCCGCTCTCGCAGATCGATCTGGATCGGTTGCCGCACGCGAACCGCAAAGCGCGTGAGCCAGACGACCGCCAGGCCCACAACGAAGAGCACCGTACCTGGTGCCGCGTCGGACAGCTTGCTCTTCACGCCGATCACCTCGCCGACCCAGCTGCTCGACCCGGCTACCCCGTGGAAGAACAGCAGGATCCCGCCGACGATGCACGCCAGGCCGAGGACGAGCCCGGCCAGCGAGTAGATCAGCTGGAGCATCGCCAGGCGGCCCCAGAAGTGCCGTTCGCGCGGATCCGCCGGCAGCTCGAGCACCCCCACGATGAGCTGGAGCCAATTCAAAAGCCTCACTCCTCCCGAAATCCAGCTTAGGCGCGCAACCCTACAAGAACGAAGCGGCCACCAAACCGTCGCCGGTTGGTGCCCGCTTCGTGGCGCTGCCGTCGTAAATACTGGCTAAATCGTGGTGTAGTAAGCCGCCGGCGACTGAGACGGGGGCGGCGTCGGAGTCGGAGTGGTCGGAGCCGGCGTGGTTGGCGCCTGGCCGCCCGGGGTCTCGGGCGCCTCGTTCGATTCGTCGTCCTCCTTGGGGGAGCGGAACTTCAGTCCCGCGCCCACCCGCGATAGGATCGCATCGGCCTGGGCCTGCGTGATGGTCCCGGCCTTGACGGCATTGTCGAGCACGCCTTTGGCCGCGTTTTTCATCGCCGTTTTGACGGCGCTGTCGCTGACTTTCTGCTGGGTCTCGATAGCGCTCAGCGACTTGCCGGACTTCAGGGCGCTCCGCAGATCGGCGGTACTCATGTGCAGCGCCGAGGCAGCAGCGTTAAGCTCGGCGGTCGTGAGCGACTGCATCAGGGCCCCATTGCCCTTGAAGCCGCCGAAGCCGCCGTGGCGGCCACCGAAGCCGAAGCCAAGCCCCTGGCCCGCGTTGATGCGCGCCTTCATGGCATCGGCCTGCTGCTGGGTGATCTGACCGTCCTTCAGCATCTGGTCGACGGTCTGCAGCTGCGCTTGCTTGAGCGCGTCCGTGGTCTGCGTGGGCGTTAGGTGCAGGATCCCGGCCAGCTTGTCGACAAAGGTCTGCGCGTAGTTTTTCGAGGCGGTTGGCGATGCGGACGGCGACGGCGCCGCCTCAACGGCCGCCACGCCGATGATCACGGCGGCGAGTCCTGCCGCCGGGAGCACGATCCAACGATTCAATCTCATCTGTGACCTCTCCTTCCTAGGGGTTGACGACCCCTTTATCCTGACGAACGCCGATGAGAAGAGGGTGAGAGGCCGGCAAGAGGTCCGTAAAAGTTCCGGCCGGATGGGCCAGCCGTAACCGCTTGCGTAACAGTCTAAAGAGGGCCTGAACGGCCACCGAACGGGGACTCGCAAGGAGGACTTGGCATGCACGGACGAAGACTATTGACGGTTGGGCTCACGCTGGCCACTTCGGTCGGTCTGGCCCTACCCGCGCTTGGGGTCAATGCCGGGATCGCTCGGGGCTCGTTCCGGGAGACGGATCTCGTCTCCGATATTCAGGGGCGGGCCCAGCTTTTCGACCCGAACCTGGTCAACCCGTGGGGCATCTCGGCAAGCAGCGGCAGCCCCATGTGGGTGTCCGATAACAATGCCGGGGTGGCGACGCTTTACGACGGCGCCGGCAATGCGTTTCCCCCACCGGCGAATGGCGGCCCCTTAGTGGTGAAGATCCCGCTGCCCAACGGTAGCGACGGGGGTGCCCCGACTGGCACCGTGTTCAATGGCAACGGTGGCGAGTTCAACGGCGACCGATTCCTCTTCGCGACAGAAGACGGAACGATCGCGGGGTGGAATCCGGCGGTCAACTTCACGCGGGCCCGGATCGAGGTCAACCGGTCGACCGTTGGGCTAGGGGCGGTTTACAAGGGCCTCGCGATCGGCAACAACGGGACCGACCACATCTACGCCAGCAACTTCCGCTTCGGCACCATCGAGGTCTTCGATAGCAGCTACACGATGGTCGCGCTGAGCGGTTCCTTCACCGATCCCGGCATCGCGGCCGGGTTTGCGCCCTTCAACATCCAAAATCTCAACGGCGTGCTCTACGTGACCTACGCCATGCAGAAGCCGGACAAGCACGATGACCAGTCCGGTCCAGGCTTCGGATTTGTCGATGCCTATGACCTCAATGGGAACCTGCTCCGGAGAGTCGCCACCGGCGGCGCCCTGAATTCTCCCTGGGGGTTGGCGACCGCCCCGGCCAGCTTCGGCAATTTCGCCGGCAACCTGCTGGTCGGCAATTTCGGCGACGGCCGCATCAACGCCTTCAGCTTGAGCACCGGGGCCTTCCGCGGGCAGCTCAAGAGCGAAACCAGCGCGCCAATCGACATCCCCGGCCTCTGGGGACTGCGGTTCGGCAACGGCGGGTTCGGCGCGAGCCCCAATACGCTCTACTTCGCGGCCGGTATCAACGACGAAAAGGATGGCCTTTTCGGCAGCATCGTCAACGTTGATAACTAGCTGAGGCCTCCTGGCTGGGGCGGGCCCGACCGCCCGCCTCAGTCCTCCTCGGACTCCTCCAGGTCCAGCACCGGCTCCACGCAGACATCCCTGTTACCGAAACGGGTCGCCCACTCGGCTCGGGTTGCGCCGCGCAGCGTCGCCTGAACCGCCTCGACAGCCTCCGGATCGAACTGGTGGGCGCTCAAGTCCTCCCGATCGATGGCTTGGCAGAACTCCGCCCAGAACGCGGCCTCGAGCGCCGCGACGGTCAGGAATCCATCCACCACGGCGTAGACGTGGTAACAGGGCAATTCTCCGGTCAGGCCGAGACCGGCGAGGCCGGCGCGCTGCGCCGCTCGAGGTACGGCGGTCCAGCTTCGCATCAGGGAGGTCATCGACGCCTCGACCCGCCGGCCACGCCCGGTCTTCGCGCGATCCGTCAGCGCGGCGGCAATTAGAAACGCCGCCTCCAAGCCACCCGCCAGATCGGCGACTTGGAGGCCGGGGATGATGGGCACTCCGTCGTGGCGCGGCATCAGGGCGAGCGCGCCGCTCCGAGCCAGGTAGTTCAGGTCGTGGCCGGCGCGCTCCGCCAGCGGGCCTGCCGAGCCATAGCCCGTAATCGCGCAATAGACCAGCGCCGGATTGATCGCCGCCAGTGCCGGGTAACCGAGCTCCATCCGCTCCATTCGCCCCGGTCGATAGCCCTCGACCAGCACATCGGCGTCGAGCAGACGCCTTAAAAACGCCTCGCGGCCAGACGGGGAGCGAAGGTCCAGCGTGAGCAACTGCTTGCCGTGGTGCAATGCGTCGAAGTACACGGCTCCGCCCGGCAGGCGGCGGATCGGATCGCCCGCCGGCGGTTCGATTTTCGTCACCGTCGCGCCCTGCGCCTGGAGTAACTGCGTGCAGTAGCCGCCGGGTAGCAGCCGCGACAAATCCAAAACTCGAACGCCCTCGAGCGACATCGCCTGCTAGGTTACTCACGTGCGGAATGCGGAGGTCGCGGCGATGCTCAACCGGGTCGCCGACCTGCTCGAGATCAGGGGCGAGAACTTCTTCAAGATCCGCGCTTACCGCGAAGCGGTACGCCAACTCGATAACCTCACGACCGAGGTCGAGGACCTGATCCACGAGGGCCGCCTGAAGGACGTTCCCGGGATCGGCGAGGCGATCGAGAAGAAGATCGTCGAGTACGTCACCACCGGAAAGCTCGACTTCCTGACCAAGTTAGAGGCCGAAGTGCCACCGGCGCTGCTCGAGCTGACGCGAGTCCCCGGACTCGGGCCGCGCACCGCCAAAGATATCTACGACGCGCTCGGCATTCTCAGCCTGGACGACCTGGAGCAGGCCGCGCAGACCCACCGTCTGCTGGAGGTCCGCGGCATCAAGGCAAAGACCGAAGAGAACATCCTGAAAGGCATCGCCATGCTGAAGCGCACTGAAGGCCGGATCTACTTCCCCGAGGCCTGGATCCTCGCCGATTCGCTTCTCGCCACTCTGCGGTCGCAGACGGGGGTGGTTCGGGCCGAAATCGCCGGCAGCGTGCGCCGGGCAAGCGAGACTGTCGGCGACCTCGACCTGCTGGTGGCGACCGACGACCCGGAGGCGATGTGCCGCGAATTCGCCCTGCTCCCGCAAGTCAGTGACGTCATCGGCCAGGGCGGCACGAAGACGAGCGTCCGAGTGCGCTCCGGCATGCAGGTCGACCTGCGGGCCGTGAAGCCCGACAATTTCGGCGCCGCCTGGCAGTACTTCACCGGTTCACAGGCCCACAACGTCCAACTGCGCAGCCGGGCGCTGCAGATGGGCAAGCTAAAGATCAACGAGTACGGCGTGTTCAAGGACGATGGCAGGCGGATCGCCGGCGAGACAGAGGAATCGGTATACGCCGCGGTCGGCTGCGTCTGGATCCCGCCCGAACTGCGCGAAGGTTGGGGCGAGATCGAGCTCGCGGCCAAGGGCCCACTGCCGGTCCTGGTCCAGGACAAGGACCTGCGCGGCGATTTGCACACGCATAGCAACTGGAGCGATGGGCGCAACGAGATCGCGGTGATGGCCCGCGCCGCGGCCGAGCGCGGCTATCGGTACATCGCGATGACCGACCACACCCAGTCGCTGACGATCGCCCAGGGCCTGACGCCCGACCGGTTTCGAGCCCGCGCCATGGAGATCGCCGACGTCAATGCGCAGTCGGGCATGGTGCAGGTGCTGAGCGGCGCCGAGGTCGACATCCTCCCCGACGGCAGCCTCGACCTCCCCGACGACTGTCTCGCCTCGCTCGACGTGGTCGTGGCCTCCGTGCACACCGCGCTGGACCAGCCCAAAGATGTCATCACGCAACGGGTGCTGCGCGCGCTACGATCGCCGCACGTGGACGTGCTCGCGCATCCCACCTCGCGACGCCTCGACCGCCGGGGCGAAACCCGCGTGGATGTGGACGCGGTGATCGCGGAAGCCGTCAGGACCGGCACCGCCCTCGAAATCAACAGCAGTCCGTTTCGCCTCGATCTCAACGACCGCTGGGCGCGCAAGGCCCGGGAGGCCGGCGCGCTGCTCGCGATCGACAACGACGCCCACTACCCCGCCGAGTACGACTACATCCGCTATGGCTGCGCCATCGCGCGCAGGGCTGGGCTGACGCCCGATCGGGTTCTGAATACGAGGGATGCCGAGGGCGTTCTGGCCCATTGCCGGGAAAAAGCAGCAAACGCCATGGCGAATCTCCGTTGAATACGGTAACGGCGGCGTAATCAAGAGCAGAAGGAGGCTCGGCTGATGCTTCAGGAGCTCGTGATCAAAGTGCCGGCTCCCTTCATGGGCCGGGCCGACGTCGGCTTCTCCACCCACTACCCGGCTCAGCCGGCCCAGGCCCCGCTCAAGGACGTCCCCTTCTTCATCGAAGGCGCGTCCGGTCCCATGCGCCGGCTGCAATCCCGACTGGAGCTGTTCCGACAGAAGCGGATGCTGATCCCTGACGCGCCGGGCGAAGCCTACAGCTGGACCGATCTGATCGAACTCAACGACGAGCTCTTCATCCTGGCCTACCGCGACGAGAGCCTGAGCGATGGCACGGATGATGCGGACTCGGAGCACCGCTTCATCGTCAACCTGGTCCGGCCCATCGTCTTCCCGTTCCTGCGGGATTGCGTCCGGATCGGCGAGCTCGCCCTCCGCGACAACATCATGCTCGCCGTGCTCGACCACAGCGGCGTCATGGCCGAGATCGAACTGCGCCGCGCGCAGATCGTGCCTCGCAACGGCTCGATCGTGCTGGGCGACGCGGACGCCGGCTAAGGCAGACGGCTAGGGCGAGCTCGACGCCTTTGCGCTGCCACTCGGCGACGGTGATGGCGTTGCCGTCGCAGTCGGTGATGGGCACGGCGTGGCCGAGGCGCTCGCAACCGCGGTCGCCGACGGCGACACGGACGCGGACGCCGTGGGCGTGGGCGACGGTGCCGGCGTAGGAGACGGCGTCGGGCTCGTCTTGGGCGAGGCCGTCGTGGACGGCGTCGGCGTCGCCGGCGGCACGCAGAAGCTGGGGGCGGGCGTCGGCGCCAGCAGGGTCAGGTTCGTCGGCGAGGTGGCTTTGCCGCCGCCCGCGAGCAGGAGGGCGGCCGGAACCACCAGCAGGCCAATGATGACCGTGACCACGAAGGCAAGCGCCCCCCATTCATGCAGCCAGAAGGTCCGCGACGAGTTACGGATCAGGGCTCTTCGTCCGTCTCCGGTTGCGGTTTGTTGCGGGTATTAAGGATGCGCACGAAGTCCTGCGCCCGCGCCAGCGCCTTCCACCGCTCGGGGAAAAAGTCCTGAGCCACCACCTGCTTCGAGGGCAGCTGAAAGACGGTGACGCACCACTTGTTCAAGGTGTGCGACACCTCGACCTCGAAGTCGCCCTCGGTATTCAAATACCGAACGACCCGGTCCTCGTCGGATCTGCGTCTCCCTGAAACTGCCATGTCTGGACCCAATTGTGTCGGTGGTAAAGCCATTCAACGGACCCCTCATTATAGGCTCGGAAACGCCCAGGCGGACAGTCACGCCGGCTTGCGCCCATCCAGGCTATCGAGGTAGCCGAGCAGCTCCTCGCGCAGCCCGGGGCGCTCCAGGGCGAAGGCGATCGAGGTCTTTAAGAAGCCGCTGACGGTGCCGACATCGTAGTAGGTGCCCTCGAATTCCAGCCCGAGCACCTGTTCCTGCTGGGCCAGGGTCCGGATCGCGTCGGTCAGCTGGATCTCGCCGCCAACCCCCTCGCGGGTGGTCTCCAGGATGCCGAAGATCGAGGGCTTGAGGATGTAGCGCCCCAGGATGGCGAGGTTGGAGGCTGCCTTGTCGGGATCCGGCTTTTCCACCATGTCGACGACCTCGTGAATCCGCCCATCGCTCTTCCCGACCTTGACGATGCCATAGCGGGAGACCTGGTCTGGCTCGACCTGCTGGAGCGCCAGGACGGATGCCTGGCGCGGCCCGAACACGTCCATCATCTGTTTGATCGCCGGCGTGTGCGATCGAATGATGTCGTCGGCCAAAAAGACGGCGAATGGCTCGTTGCCCACCACATCTTTGGCCATCAGCACGGCGTGACCGAGGCCGAGCGGTTCTTTCTGATGGATATAGGTGATGTCGACCAGGTCAGAGATCTTGCGGACGAGTTGGAGCTCGCGCGTCTTGCCGCGATCCTTGAGGTAGTGCTCGAGCTCGAAGGAGATGTCGAAATGGTCGACGATGGCTCGCTTATCCCGGCCGGTGACGACGATGATCTGGTCGATCCCCGCGGCGACCGCTTCCTCGACGCCGTACTGGATGATGGGCTTGTCGACGATCGGCAGCATCTCCTTCGGCTGCGCTTTGGTTGCCGGCAGGAAGCGCGTGCCGAGTCCGGCGGCAGGAAAGACAGCTTTGCGAATTGCGGTCACGACCTAACTCTACCGCTTGGGCTTCTTCGACTTCTTGCTCGTCGACTTATCGTGGAGCGCGATCTGGATGCGCTTCACGCCGGCGTTGTCGACGACCATCTTCGGTGGCCTCGCCTTGCGTTCGCGCGCCCGGAGACGGGCGGCTTCCTTGGGCGAGAGGTCGTCCTCGCCGCTCACGGCGTTGGACTTGGGGCCGGCGTTGGACTTGGGGCCGGCGTTGGAGTCGGGGTTGGGGGCGGCGCTGGGCTCGGCGTGGGGGCGGCACTCGGGGGCGGTGGACTCGTCGGTGCCACACTGGCGCCGGCGAGTTCCGCGGACGTCGGTTGCGGTCCGGCCACGAGATTGGCAAAGTAGGCGAGCGGAAGGCCGCCGCCAACTCGCACGCGCGACAGCTCGAACAGCTGGCCGGCGGAATGCCATGTCCCGGACAAGGTCGAGACCGCGGTCTCGAAGCCAAGACTCTTCGCCTGGGCCATGTCGTACAGGTTGAAGCTCCCGTAGGGGTAGGCGAAGTCGCGCACGGGATGCCCGAGCAGCGTCTCCAGCGTCAGCTTGCTTTGCTTGATCTCCCAGCTGGCGCGAGCAGGCACCTGCGCCGCCAGCACGACGTGATCAACGGTGTGCGCGCCGATGGTGAACCCCATGCTATCGGCGGCGACGATCTGGCTCGGCGTCATGTATCCGCCCCATCCCATGCGCCCCGTAATCACAAAGCTGGTGGCGGTAAAGCCATAGCTCTGCAGGATCGGCACGGCGTTGGAGAAGAAGTCCGCGTAGCCATCGTCGAAGGTCAGGACCAGGGAACGCGAGGGGAGCCCACTGTGGTTCTGGATCGCCGTCACCGCCTGCTGCAACGAAACGACGTGGAAGCCGTGGTCGGCAAGGTACTGCATCTGGGCGTGGAACGCCGCCGGCGGCGTCGATAGGCCGAAGCCGACGCGGTCGCGCGGATTCGGATTGATCCGGATGTAGTGGTAGTAGAGGATGGGTACGTAGGTGACCGGTCCCACCGGGAGGGGGGCTTTCCGTACGACCAGCTCGCCGATCAGGGCCGCCGCCGCGGGGGTTGGAACCGCCGGGGATGAGTGCTCGATGAAGCCATCGTGATCGTCGTTCTCGTCAGCCGCGGCGCGAGCCACGACCGATATGGCCCCCAGCGGTGGCTGGCGAGCGATCGATCTACCCGGCAACACCGCCGCCATCATGAGTAGCACCACCAGGACGCCTCCCCGCGTGGCGCCATTCGTCCACCTTCCCATGGCTGCTGATGTAACGGCGATATCTGCCCGGGGTTTCGCGACTACCGGAGGGCCGCGATCGCCGGCTTCACGGCGCCCCGCTGGCGCCAGACCTTAAGGCCCACGAAGCCGAGCAGCACCAGGGCGGCGCCACCCATGACCGGCGTCCAGCGGGGATCGAGGTTGCCGAGCCGCCGATTCATCTCCGTCTCCAGCCGAACCCAGCCGCTGGGCGCCGTACTGGCGGGGATTCCAAGCGCACGGATCAGCCGTCGCTGCAACCGGTCGCGGCGTGGGGTGGTTAGGGTCACACGAGGGAAGCTGTCATTGAGGTACGAGATCAGGGCCAGCGATGCCGCTTGGGCATCGGGCGGACCATCGCCCGCGGGCTGCGCAAGGACCACCCGGTCGATGGCACGAGCCAGGGCGTCGATCTCGTCGGAGCGCGGACTCATCGCTGCTTCTCCTGTTCGCTCAGGCGCCGCCGCAAGCCGTGGACGGCACGAAAGAGCAGAAGCTTTATGGCGCCCTCGCTGCGGTTCAGGATCACGCCGATCTCCTTGTTCTTGAGACGCCCCTCGAACTTGAGCAGGACGGCCTCTCGCTGGTCCAGGGGCAGCTTGCGCACGGCACGGTGCAGCTCATCGCCCTGCTCCCGGCGAAGCCAGAGTCGCTCCGGGTCGTTCTCGCCGCTGCCCGCGATCGGATCGGGCAGCTCGATCCAGGGCGGCCGGCGCCGCCGTTTCGACATCAGGTTCGATGCGACTTTGTAGAGCCATGCTGAATACGGAATACCTCGCCATTCGAAATCGTCGAGACCCTCGAGTGCGCGCTGGAACGTCTCGCTCGCCAGATCCTCCGCCTCCTCGCGCCGGCCGGAGTGGTAATAGCAGTACGAGTAGATCTGATCGAAGTACCGGTCGTAAAGCGCAGCAAACGCATTGCGGTCCCGCTTGGCGACCTCGATCAAGCGCGCCTCGTCTTGCAACTCCGCCGCCGAACGCTGGGTCACGCGGTTGACCTATCCATATATGTGCCCTGCGTGGTGAAGGTTACGCGATTACCCCAAGTTCCTTACCGGCGCTGGCGAAGGTTTCCAGCGCCCGGTCGAGCTGGGCGTCGGTGTGCATGCTGGTGACGATGGTGCGAATCCGCGCCCGGCCCTCGGCGACGGTTGGGAAGCCGATGCCCTGGGCGAAGACCCCGCGCTTGAAGAGGCGGTCGGAGAAGTCCATCGCGACCGCCCCCTTGCCCACGATCACCGGTGTGATCGGCGTCTGGCTGGCCCCGGTCTCGAAGCCAAGACGCTTCAAACCATCCTTGAAGCGTTTCGTGTTCTTCCAGAGACGATCGATGCGCTCGGGCTCGGCAAGCAGCACGTCAATCGCCGCGATGCACGCGGCCGCCACGCCCGGCGGATGCGAGGTGCTGAACAGGAACGGCCGGGCGCGGTGGATCAGAAAATCCCGAACCGTTTGCGCTCCCGCCACGTAGCCCCCCAGCACGCCGATCGCCTTGGAAAGCGTCCCCATCTGCAGGTCGACCCGGCCATCGAGGCCGAAGTGGTTCACGGAACCTCGACCATTCTTGCCCAGGACGCCGCTGGCGTGCGCGTCGTCGACCATCACCAGCGCGCCGAATCGCTCGGCCCGTTCGACAATCGCGGGCAGCGGGGCGATATCACCGTCCATGCTGAAGACGCCGTCGGTAACCACCAGTTTGACCCGCTTGTCACGATGCTGCTCGAGGTGGCGCTCGAGGTCATCCATATCGCGATGCTTGAAAATCGACCGCTCGGCCTTGGACAGGCGGATCCCGTCGATGATCGACGCGTGGTTCAGCTCGTCGCTGATGATGACGTCGCCTTCTTTGATCAGCGACTGGAGGACACCCAGGTTGGCCGTGAAGCCCGATTGAAAGACGAGCGAGGCCT
>WNFD01013442.1_pt1 | contig 12423 bp, 3 predicted proteins | sample 5400491 | NCBI WGS metagenome assembly WNFD01 (sample SAMN13153343, study PRJNA577476) | soil metagenome | isolation source: 120 cm saprolite under Douglas fir tree site 2 hole 2 replicate 2 | place: USA:California | collected 2015-04-18 | reverse complement strand
GCTCCCGCGCTGAAGGATTCCGCTGTGGTGATCCAGGGCGGAAAAATTATCTCCGCGGGGCCGCGCCGCCGGACGAAACTGCCCAAAGATGCGCAGATCGTGGATCTCGCCGGCAAAACGATCGTTCCCGGCCTTTGGGACATGCATGCGCATTTCGAGCAAGTGGAATGGGGGCCAGTCTATCTTGCCGCGGGCGTTACTACCGTGCGGGACTGCGGAAACGAATTTGAGTTCATCACGGCCGTGCGCGACGCCATCAACTCCGGCCGCGGCGTTGGGCCGCGATTGCTACTGGCAGGTCTCGTTGATGGTTCCGGTCCGCTCGCTCTTGGCGTAGCCCGCGTCGACACTCCGGAACAAGCTCGCGAATGGGTCCACCGATACCACGATGCCGGTTTCGCACAAATCAAAATTTACAGCTCCGTGAAAAAGGACAATCTTGAGGTGGTAGCCGCGGAAGCCCACAAACTGGGGATGACCGTCACCGGGCATGTACCCCAAGGAATGACGGGCTTTGACGCCGTCAATGCGGGGATGGACCAGATCAATCATATTGTCTACGTGGCTTCGATGATGGACCCCACGAGTTCCGGTCGCGGCGTGGGAGAAGACCCTCAACAAAGGTTAAAGGCCCTGCGCAACTTCGACCCGGATTCCGAAGATTCCAAAAAAGCACTCCAGTTCCTGAAAGCCCACCACACAGTGATCGATCCGACCTTGGCGGTCTTTGAGATGCTCATGAGGACGGGTAAGAGACCCTTTGAGAGTTTCGAGCCAGGAGTGGCGAAGGTGGCGCCGGCACTCTCGACTCAACTTCGAAACGTCGGCCCAGGCCCGGCGAGAGCGGAGATCGGCGAGGCGCGTTTTGCTGTCCTCCTCAAGTCAGTTGCCGCGCTGCATCGCGCGGGTATCCCCATTGTGGTCGGCACCGATCAGACGGTGCCCGGGCACAGCGTTCACCGCGAGATGGAGCTCTACATCGAAGCAGGTTTCACGCCCATGGAAGCGCTGCAATCCGCAACGCTTATCCCCGCGCGCGCCATGCGGGTGGATAGAGAAGTTGGCACCATCGAACCTGGTAAGCGCGCTGATCTGGTTGTACTCGGCGCAAACCCTCTCGAAAACATTTCCAACATCCGCAAGACAGAGCGAGTCATGCAGGCCGGGGTATTCTATGATTGCGCGTCGCTCTGGAAGAGCGTTGATTTTCAGCCGTAGAAGCGAGCGTTAATTCACTGCTTTTCTTATCGGGAACGGTGTTCCCCTGCTGGCAACTGCATTTATGGTGACGTGTAGTCATAAATCACTCATTCCATGTCCTTTAGAAAAGCCCCTTAGGTGGGAAAATCGCCCGACCGTATCGAGTGCGAAACACTGGTACCCCAGTAGCGTTGACCAACCGAAAATTCAATGGGTACCGTGGAGGCTAGGGCGCCTGGGTGTCGGCGGAGGCATTTCCGCTGATGAAGATCAGGAAATTGACGATGGAAGGTCTGGAAGTGCAGTCAGGTTCCTTCCCTCCGAGAACCGAACCCATTCGCTCCACGGGGGTTTGTGTTGCCAGCGCCGCCCTCGCAGCGCGCCAGATTGATTGAACGATGCCAACAGTAACAAAAGCCGGAAGATACGAAATCGTTGGTGAACTGGGCCGCGGCGCTATGGGCGTCGTTTACAAAGCCGTGGATCCGGTGATCGGACGCACCGTCGCGGTCAAGACCATCCGGCTGAGCGAAGAAGGTACGGGACTCTCGCGCCCAGAACTCCTGACGCGATTCCAAACGGAAGCACGCGCCGCCGGTTTGCTGACCCATCCGAACATCGTGGTGGTTTTCGACGCAGGCGAAGAGGACGGCCTCTACTACATCACCATGGAGCTGGTTGAGGGAAAGAGTCTGCAAGCCCTGCTCGACGACGGCCATGGCTTTCCATTGCCGCGCACGCTGCGCATCATGGAGCAGACCTGCAGCGCGCTGCAATTTGCGCATGAACGCAACGTCATCCACCGCGACATCAAGCCGGCGAACCTCATGCTAACCGCCGACGATACCGTCAAGGTCACGGACTTCGGCACGGCGAAGATTCTGCAGTTCGGCACGGTCCAGCAAACCGCGCACGTCATGGGCACCCCCAGCTACATGTCGCCGGAACAAGTGAAGGGCCGCGCCGTCGACGGCCGCAGCGACATTTTTTCGCTGGGCGTCATGCTCTATGAAATGGTAACCGGCGAAAAGCCCTTCCCGGGCCAGAACATCACCACGGTGATCTATAAGATCGTCAACGAAGAGCCCGTACCGCCGCGACAGATTAATCCCTCGATTCATGCCGGGATCAGCGCTATCGTCATGAGAGCGCTGGAAAAAGAACCCGATCAGAGATACCAGAGTTGCCGCGAAATGCTCGAAGATCTGCGGAATTACCGGTCCATCGCGCCGGCGAGCGGCAACCCGCAATCGACCATGGTTATGGGCGGAGGTTCGCCTGCGGCGACCGTGATTTCCGGAAATGCGGCCGGTCGTGGCCTGAACGGCGAAGATCAAACCGTTATCGCAACAGCACGCTCCCTAACTGCGCGAGCATCGACTCCCGGCCAGACTCCCGTTGTGCGGCGAACGGGGGCCATCGCAGCCGCCCCGGAACCTGCAAAGAAGAAAAGCGTCCTCGGGACCATTTTCGCGGCGATTCTGCTTCTGGGCGTGATTGTCTACGGAGCGAACAAGATCAAGCCAGTGTTCGAGGCCGCGAGAGAACTTCGTGATGCCCAGAAAAAGGGCAGCAGCTTGCCAGTCGCCGCGCCAGAATCCAATCCGGACAATTCGGCGGCAGGTTCGACTGGGACCGAGACTTCTCCTCAACCGAAGGACGCAGCGGCTGGGGCAAGTGCGGAGCCGAAGCCAGCAGAGTCCAAGCCCGCGGAAAACGTCCCAGAAAAAGTGGCGCCGAGGAAAACAGAAGCCTCGACTAGCTCCAAAGCGGCGGAATACAAAGGCCGGATCGAAGAGGCCATTTCCGAAAAAGGATTAAGCGGACGTGTGAAAGTCCAGGCTGCCGGCAACACCCTGACACTTGCGGGGAAACTCCGGCCGGCCGAACATGGCGCGCTCTTGAAATTATTGCGGAACGCTCCTTCGGATGTGCGTGTTATCGATCACCTTGAATACGACGACACACCTGTGGCTGCCGCTGGCGGCGCCGAGGAGGGCACCCACCCGGTTCCTGCGGCGGGGCGTGGAGCGATTCATGTCGTTACCGACGTGATCGGCGCTACTGCCGTACTGCGCGGTCCTGCAGGCCACGTCCTGAACAAATGCGAAACACCCTGCAGCTTTAACAATTTGTCCCCTTCGCGCTACAGCCTTGAAGTTCAGAAAGAAGGCTATCAGTCCGTTCAAACCGCCCTGCAAGTAAAGAGCGGCGATGCCCAGGACCAGAAGATCAAACTCGAATCGCTAGCCAAGGGGATTTTCATCAGCAGTCAACCGCCGGGAGCCGATGTTTTCATCAATGGCGCGAAACAGTCGGGCCAGACGCCTGTGACGCTTCCGCTCGCGCCGGGCCAGTACAACCTGGTCCTGCGCCTGCAGGGTTATGAGCCTTACGCAGGGGGCATCCAGGTCAAGGACAATATCCAAACGCAATTCAATGTGCCGCTTAGCGAAAAGTCCGCGAGCCGGGTCGCTTGGGCGCAGGTGAATTCCATTCCGAAAGGCGCAGAAATCATCGTTGACGGGAGCTCCACCGGACGGTTCACTCCGGCCCGCGTGCAGGTGCCTTCCGGAATGCACACGATTACGCTGCGTTTGAATGGATTTCAGCAGGCAAAGAGGACATTTCAGGTCAGCGAAGGGGGCACCGTCTCCATTGAAGAGTCGCTTCACCAGAAATAGTGAGTAGAATCGTCTGAGTTAGCGCAAATCCCTCTCTACAGCCTCATTAATCGCACTTGGAAAGTCTACGCAAAACGTAACATTTTGTTACATCAGCCCGCATTAAGGTCTGGAACTCTCGAAAGTATTCATTGCAAACAAAGGACTTACGGTCAGCTACTTCAGGCCGGAAGCGTGCCTGCATTATAGGTAGGGACCATCTGCCCTTACGCGAAACTAACCGCGTGGCGGTTAGGCGGTTCCCCGCGCCGCTCGACGCGGCGTGGACGATAGGTAAGCAGGCAAGCGGAGTCTCATTTGGTCCTCAGGGCCACACTACGGGTCCAAGAAGCAAAGCGCGGGGCGCCGTCGCCGCAATCGGGCCCGGCTGCCACGCCGCGTACTTCGCTGCGCCAGCTGGCGAATGCGGTCTCCCGAATTCCAGCGCGCGTTATGGACCAAAAAGCCAGCGACGTTCAATGCGCGCTCCGAAGCCTGCACTTGCTCATGCGGTCGGAACGCCTTTACGAGAAGGATCATCCGCGCAGACTCGACAGCCTGGACGGCGCCTACGACTCCATCCGCAATGTTACCGAACTTCTGGGCGGGCTGGAGATTCCGAGGATCGGCGACGCCCACCTGCCGGACGCGCGCGGAGAAATGCAGGCGCTGGCGGTCGACCTGCAACGTGCAGGAATTCACGCGTTGGACTTCTCGAAAAAATTCCATGTAGGCGAACTGGACACCCTCACGCGACTCGTGAAAGCTTCATTGCTAAGATCAGAGGAGCCGGCGAACGGTGGCGGCAATGCCTGGTGGCCGGCGCGACTTCTGGAGAACCACGTGGAAGGCATTTCCGTGAATACGCAAACGGAGCGCAGGGTCGACACCGTTCTGGCAAGCCTCATCGGCGCGCTCGTGGCGTACGGCGGACATTCCCCGCGCGAGAAGGCCGATGCGCCCATCCAGGCGCCAGATTTTGACGACCTCGTCGCGAGCCTGCGGCTTCTGGCACGACTGACTCCGCCCCTTGAAAGTGCGCGCGGCCTTTCTCCGGAAGAAGCTGCACGCGCGATCCACGGCGCGATGGAAGAAGCCAGCCGCGACAGCGTCTGCATGCTGCTTAGTTCTGTCTCGCAGTATGGGCCGCTGGAAGGCGAGCGGCCGCAACCGTATTTGTTGCGCCTCTCCGAAAACGTCGTTTTTGAATTTCTTAGCGCGGAGTTTTCCAGCGGATCGCTTACCGCTTCATCCGTAAGGCCGACAATCTGCCGCCTGAGCGATGTCATCGTCGAGGCCGGCGGCTATTCCGGTCCTCACTCTTCGCAGCATCTTTCGTCGCTGGCGGTCACCTGGGCGACAGACGCGCACCGCGAACAGCTAATCGATCGGTTCTGGCTGGAACTTCCGCCACGAGAAAAATCGGCTGTTTTGCGCGGCCCGGATGTGTGGTGCGTTCCGGTTGCGGCGCTGCGTCACACTCTTGGGCAACTTGCCGATGCCGGCGCCGATGCTCCTCGCCGCGAAGCGCGCAACATCGTCCTGAATTACGAGCGCCGCATCGAACACTCGGATCCTTCGGCAAGGCGCTCGGTTGCCGCCGGTCTCAACGAACTGTCTTCCATTATCGAGTCCCTTTGGCCGAATCAGTTGCCGGAAGACCTGAGCCGCGGGGCCATGAAGGCGCTAGACGTGGAGAAGTCCCCGGAAACCGCCGCCCTGCTCGCGGCCTTCGTCGAATCCCTCGGGCGCATCGCCGTGAATCGCGCCGACTATTCCGGTTTCGAAACGATCCTGACCGGCTTGGAGCGCGCTCCTCAGGACAAAGAGCACGATCACATGGCAGCGCTGGCAAACCGTCTGGTTGCACAGGATCGCTGGCTCTTACTGGTGGACGCTGCTCTGGCCAACCGCCCTCTGGATCCATCTCTACCCCGGCTTTTGCAGCGCGATCCCGAGCGGCTGCTCGACCGCTTGACCTTGCTTCTGACCGAACCGCGAGGCGCGGAAATAGTGCCCCCGATGGCGCGGCTCCTGCGCACGATCGGAGTGCCCGTTCTCAATCTTCTCGAAACGCGGCTCTATGAAGCTCGCCGCCAACGCGTGACCGCGGCAATCAAGCTTTTGGCGGCGGCTGACCCTGAGCGGCTGTTGCGGGGCCTCGCACGCGCCATGGCAAGTTGGGAATGGAACCTTCAAGACTTGGCAGTTAGTGAACTTTCACGCCCCAACAATTCCGCATCGGCACTGAGCACCGCTTTCGTTTTTTCCGCCATTCTCGCGGACGCGCACCCCATGGTCGTTCCCATGATGATCGATCAGCTCGGCCTGGCGCAGGAAACCACTGCCGTGCCACAGCTCATGGAAATCGCTGCCGGCGAGCACGAATCTTTGCGCGACCAGTTCGTGCGCATCAAAGCCATCGAAGCGCTTGGCCGCATGCGTGCCTCCGAAGCCGCCGAACTCCTTCGCAAGCTGTCGGAGAACCGCGAGGGCCTCACCTATGTGGAACCGGCCGGCTTGCGTGCCGCAGCGGAAGATGCCCTGGCACTGATCGAGAATCGCCCATCCTTCAAGCAAGCGGCGGCTGCGTTCGGAGCGCCGGCGCTCTCAAGCTCCAGCTACGTCATCCCACGACGCTACACCCGAGTTCCTCTTGATTCGCCACTTCGTGCCCATATCGAGGGCGCGCCGGCGGGCCTTGCCCGCGTCAAGACCATCAGCCTGGGCGGAGCCTACCTGGAGTCCCCCAGAAAACTCAGTATCGGCGACTCGATCAAACTCGAGGTCCGCGCCGGTCTCCGCAAGATCAATTTCACCGCTGTCGTACGCAACATCGGCCCGGACGGCAGCGGGATCGAATTCGTGCACATGCGCGACGAAGACCGTGAAAAACTCCGCAAACTCGTCCAGCGCCATCTCCAGCTCTAGCCAGCTCCTGCTTATACAGCGCGCCTTGTTCCAGGATTTTGGAATCGCTCCCCTATCCTGAATCTGCCGTCACCGCAAGTATGGCGACAAGAAGCGACATTCCGTTCTTCCCTCGCCGTTTCGTACCTTGTCTCTTGCCAGTCTCCCTGCTTTCGTGGATTCTGCGCAGGTGCCCAGTGTTCCCGAAGCAGTTCAAATCAGGTTCTGCAGAGCCAAGGGCGCTGCCGCCTCCCTCGTAGTTCGTCTTGGGCGACGGCGCGGAAGTTTTCAGTTGAAAGCAACGCTGTATTGCAGTAAAAGCCGTGTATTCAATTGTTTCATTTGAAAACGGCGGGCTTATCCCGTCACCGCTAGGGGTAGCGGAAGATTTTCGGGTGCACAACTAGGAGGACTCATGCAACGTAGTCAGGGTGTGTGTGTATCAGCCGCTTTGAAACCAATGTTAGCGGGAGCGCTCCTGCTTTTGCTGGTGCTGGGCTGCGCTACGATGGCTTCGGCACAGGTCAATACAGCAACTCTTTCTGGAACGGTATCCGACCCTCAAGGGTTGCCGGTCAAGGGCGCAAAGGTCACGATGACCAATGCAAGCACCGGCGCCCAGCGAACTTCCATCACGGACGATGGCGGTCGGTATAACCTAGTCGGACTTCCGCCCGGCCAGTACAAGATGGCCGTTGATGGCGGCGCCAACCTTGCCGTTTATGAGAATCCTTCCATCGTACTGACCGTCGGCGAGGCCGCGACGTTTGATCCGCGTCTGGAACTGAAGGGCATGCAGCAGACGGTGACGGTGACGACGGAAGCCGCTCCCATCGAGACCAGCAAAACCGACGTCTCCCAGACCATCGAGCAGCGCCGCATCGACAATCTCCCCATCAACGGAAGGAACTACGTCAACTTTACCCTCATCAACTCGCAGACGACCCGCGACGTCTCTCCCACCATCGGCCCCGCTCCGAACAGCGGATTGAGCATCGGCGGTGCGCGCGCCCGCGGAACCGCGGTCAGTGTTGACGGCGCGGATGCTGTCGACAACTCCATCAACGCCATTCGCTCGACCCTCTCTCAAGAGGGCATCCAGGAGTTTCAGCTCATTCTGAGCAACTACAACGCCGAGTATGGCCGCGCCAGTGGCGGTGTCATCAACATCGTGAGCAAGGGCGGCGGCAATGAATTCCACGGCAACGCCTTCGGGTACTTGCGCAACAAAGCCTTTCAGGCGCGCAATCCTTTTTCTGGGCAAGTCGATCCTGTCACCGGCAATCTTGATCCGGTCAAACAAGCCTACACGCGCACGCAGAGCGGCCTCACCTTCGGCGGCCCGCTCAAAAAAGACAAGACGTTTGTTTTTTTCTCCTACGAGTATACGCAACGTGAAGAGTCCGGTTTCACCAGCATCGGCCTCGGAAATTTCGGGCTGAAGACAGGTGTCGTCTCGCCTTGCATCCCCTTTCCTCTCAGCATGACACCCGACCAACTGGCATTTTACCAGGGTGCCTTCGCCGCCGCCGGTTGCTCTGCGCCGCTCGAACAGGCTGCGGCCCTCACAGCCGCCTCCTCAAACGTAGCCGTGAATGCCGATATGAACAAGAACGTGGACGGGACCACGGTCCCCATTTCTTCCGCTCTGTTTGGAATTCCTGCGGGCCTAGGCTCCAAGTTCTTCCCCATCCCAGTGGCTTGCCCTCTCGGAAAACAGGTCAACAGCGTGGTGTGTCTCCCGGTTGGGCCCGGCGTCCCTCTGGGTATCGGAACAGGTCTAGTCCCGCTGCCTGTTTCATCCGATGGTCATTTCCATTATGTGGCATTGAATTCTATTCGGGGAAATTTCCCGGCCATGGAGAAGACCAGCCTTTGGTCTGCCCGCCTCGACCATCACTGGAACAATCGCAACAACTCCTTCCTGCGCGTCGGCGTTTCTCCATCGCTAGTAACCGGACTTCCATCTACGTCGCAGAATCAGGTCTTCGGTCAGAATTCCGGCTCGCGCGCAGGCCTGAGCCAAACCCGCGACCTCAACTTCACGTTTCAGCATGACACCATCGTGAGCGATACCACCTTTAATGAGTTCCGTACGCAAGTCGCCCGCCGCGGAATCCACTTTGGTTTTTCACAACTTCCGGGTGGCGACCTGATCGCTGTCAATATTCCTGGGACCGGCTATTTCGGCCGAGAACCCTATTCTCCCGTCGACCGCATCGAGCGGCGCTTTGAATTCACCGATAACGTCAGCCTCGTTCACGGCAAACACACTTTCAAAATGGGCGGCGATGTAAACCTCATTCAACTTCGCTCAAAGAAACAGCAAATCTTCCAGCTGGACTTTGGCGGCGACGTCAACTTTGGCGGGATCTCCATCGGTGCTGGTGTTCCCAACACGACCGGCCTGCAGGCTTACGGCCTCGGAATCCCGCAGTCTTACATCCAGGGAATTGGAAATTCCAACAGTCCTTTCGACAATATCCCGATGGGCTTCTTCCTCCAGGATAACTGGCGTCTGAACCGCCACATGACCGTAAATTACGGTGTGCGTTATGATGTGGAAATCAGCCCATTATTCGCGCCCGGAACTGCCCTAAATGCCGCCGCGGAACAGGCCCTCGGTGTTGTGGAAGGCATTCCGCGCGATTACAACAATGTCGCCCCCCGTATTGGATTGGCCTGGGATCCCGTCGGCAATGGCAAGACTGTTATCCGCGCCGGTTATGGTCTGTTCTATGACCATCCGCTGTTGGCCACTGCTTTCGACGCCACGACTGCCGACGGTGGCCGCTCCGTACAGTTGCTCTCTATTGGCAGCACAGCCTCCGCTTGCGGCCTGTTGCCCCCGCCGGCTCCACCCGTATGCGGATCGGGGTTCGATTCACCGGCGAATCTCAACGGCTCTTCCATTTTCCAGGGCGCGCTGAACGCACTCCCGAGCATGTTTTACCTGCCCAATCAGCAGCGCTTCGACCCTCTTGCTACGGGTTCTCTATTTGCCAATCAGAATTATCTGACTGCGGGATTCCCGCTTCCGATTTTGCCCTTTACACTTCCGTTGGCGAAAAACTTCGTTTACGGGTATGCGCAACAGGCGAATCTTACAATCGAGCGTGAAATCGCGGGCTCCTGGAAATTCAGCCTCGGGTACCAGTGGACCCGCGGATTGCACTTGAACCATGCGCAGGATGTGAATAGCACGGATCCCCGTCTGCTCGCCCAGAACACGTTTAACGCCCTTGCTTCGGGGCTCAGCGTTTCTAACCCGCTTGCGGTTGTCGTCCCGACTGGCGCACCGAATACCTGCGTCGCGACCAGTACCGGCAGTATCTTCCTGATTGCTCCGAGCGCTCTGGGCCAGGGCTTCGCCGCACCGAACTGCAACCCGGCAGCCGCCGTCGGATTCGTGGGCACGTCAGCCTTCTTCAACTTCTTCCGGCCCTCCGGCCCCAATCCATCCTTCGCCGGCCTTGTCGCGCCAGGACAGCCCCTCGCCGTCGGATACGCAACTCAAGTCGCTCTGGCGACTCTGGCCGGCTACCCCAAGGGCTTCGGCGTGCCTGTGCCCTTCAACAGCGTCGACGCTCAGCTCTCCAACGCGAGCTCCTGGTACAACGCTTTGACTTTTAACCTCTCGAAGCGTTTCTCAAAGGGTTTTGAGCTGCTTTCCAGCTATACATGGTCCCATTCCATTGACGACGCAACCGACCTGCAATCGCCTCTCGAACCTCAGGACAGCCGCTTCCTCAATTTGGAGCGCTCCAATTCCGTGAACGACCAGCGCCACCGCTGGGTGAACAGTGCCGTCTTCCAATCGGCCGGTGCCAAGTCCGGCGATGGTTTCTTCAAGTATCTCATCGCCGATTTCACTCTTTCCCCCATCATCGAGTACTCCTCCGGCAGGCCGTTCAACGTCATTACCGGTGAAAACACGCGTCTGGACTTCAGCACGTCGACAGGACGCCCCTCGGTTGGCGGAGCCACCTCTTCGCCCTTTATTCCCGGCGTGACCTTCGGCCCGCCCAACGTGTGTCTCAACAACGACGGCACGACGTTCAAGGTGCCCCTTGTGGCTCCGCCCGCGGGCTGCATCGGAAACCTCGGCCGGGACGCTTTCACATCACCAAACTTCTTCCAGTTGGATCTGCGCCTCTCCCGGCGCATTCCCCTCGGCGAGCGCTTCAAGGTTGACGTCATCGCCGATGCTTTCAACCTCCTTAACCGAACCAATATTGCCGCGGTCAATCAGCTTTGCGATCCTTTGGCCGGCTCGACCTGCCCCGCGGGCCAGCCAACCGCATCTTACGACGCGCGCCAATTCCAGTTTGCTCTCAAGCTGAGCTGGTAGACTTCGAGCCCATCCAAATCTACCTTGTAGACCGCCCCCGGCGGCGGGCGCCCCTTTCCTTTTCGGGGTTATGGGTCGACTACCTGTCTCTGTGCTCTCCAAGCCTGAGGCCCTTACCACGCTCGCCTGCCCGTTTTGCGCCTTCACCGATTCGGCGTAAAGTAAGAAGACCGTTTCCCGTGCTCGTATCGGAGAGTGAATGAACGCATTCTTGATTGGCGGCGTGATTCTTGTGGCCATTCTGGTGATCTGGATGACTTTGCAGAACTTGCAAGGCCGCCAGAAGAGCGGCGCGATCGAATCACAGATGAACGAATTGCGGCGAGACTTGCAGACCATCGCAACCTCGCAAGCCCAGAGCACAGGACAATTGGAAACCATCGCTAAGAGTGTCGCGCAGCGCCTCGATAGCGTCACCCCCGCCTTGCAGGACGCGATCAAGAACTCCGCCCAAATTACTGGCCAGATGACTTCCGACGCGCAAACCAAAATGGCCGACGAACTCAAAAACACGCGCGACCAGATCAGCCAGATTCAGCGGCAGCTCGGCGAAGTCCAGCAAGCTGGAAAACAGATGTCCCAGACCGCGCAGACACTGGAAGGAATTTTGGGCGGCGCCAAGTCCCGTGGCTCCCTGGGCGAAGTGACGCTCGAGCGCTTGCTCGAAGATTCCCTGCCTTCCGCGCAATACGCGATGCAGTACAAGTTTTCGAGCGGAGAAACGGCCGACGTCGTGATCAAGCTCCGCGACAAGAAATTAATGGCCATCGATTCGAAGTTCCCGCTTGATGCCTATCGCAGAATCAGCACCGAGGGCGACGAGGCGCGCCGGGCCTTCGTCACTGCGGTCAAAGGCCATGCCGATGCCATCACCAAAAGGTACATCGTGCCCGACGAAGGCACGCTCGACGTGGCGCTAATGTTCGTGCCTTCCGAAAGCGTCTACTACGAACTCCTCATGACCACGGATAGCAAAGGCCAGCCCCTGGACGCCTATTGCCGCGACAAAAAAGTCATCGCCGTTTCGCCGAACACTCTCTATGCACACCTTTGCGTGATCGCCATGGGCCTTCGCGGCATGCAGATGGAAGAAAATGCCAAGCGACTCCTCGAAAGCCTTTCCGGAATGGAGAAACAACTGGAAAAGTTCACGGACAAATTTGGAACTCTGGGCACGCACTTGAAGAACGCCCAGCAAAGCTACAGCGAGTCAGACAAGTTGTTTGAAAAAGCCCAAAACACCCTCCAAACCATGCTCGGCGCTGGTGTTCCTGAGCTGCCTTTCGACAATCCCCCGGG
>WNFD01005729.1_pt1 | contig 12424 bp, 9 predicted proteins | sample 5400491 | NCBI WGS metagenome assembly WNFD01 (sample SAMN13153343, study PRJNA577476) | soil metagenome | isolation source: 120 cm saprolite under Douglas fir tree site 2 hole 2 replicate 2 | place: USA:California | collected 2015-04-18 | reverse complement strand
CCGAGCAAGCGCGGACGCGTTCCGCCTATGACGACGCGATACGCTATGTCAACGAGGCACTCAGACTGCTGGCCGAGCTGCCGGATTCGTGGGAACGCGACCGCGACGAGATCGCGATTCAGGGCATCCGCGGTCTGTTGTTGGCGGCAACCCAGGGCTTTGGCGCCGCCGAGATTGCCCAATGCCTGAATCGGGGACTGGCGCTGTCTCAGCGCATCGGCGAAGGCCCGGAAATGTTCGCCGTCATGTTCGGGCTCTGGAATTTCAATCTTGCCCGTAATCGATTGCATGACGCGATGAAACTGGCGGAGAAAATCCTCAACTTGTCGCCGCTGATGAACAGTGAGTTAGCGGAGGCCGGCGCCCATTCCGCCTTCGGCGCGACCTGCTTATGGCGAGGCGAGTTCAGCGCCGCCCGTCAACATCTGGAACAGGCGAATGCATTCTATGATCGAGACATTGGCCGCTATCTGCCTCTGTATCAGGCGAGAGTAGTGCCATCTCGAGCCCAGGCGTCCTGGGCTCTCTGGATGCTGGGTTACTCGGACCAGGCCCACGCGCGCGCTGAAGAGGCACTTGCGCTTGCGACCCGGCTGGGCAGTCCGTTCAGCATGGTTTTCGCCCTTATGCACGCCATCGCGCTAGCTCATTTGCGCGGCGAATACAGTATGATCCGGCCCCGCGCCGAGACAATGATCCAGATCGCGCGTGAGCAGGGCTTCCCCTACTGGTCAGCGATCGCATCGATGGTAATTGGACGAGTGCTCGTCGGCGAAGGCAATCATGACGCCGGCATAATCCGGATGCGCGATGCGATGACGACTCTCCGGGAGACCGGTGGCGAGCTGATCTATAACTATGCGCTAACCTTGCTGGCGGAGTCGTACCTCATGGGACGTGAGCCGGAAAAAGGACTTGCGGTCGTGGCGGAAGCGTTCAAGGAAATAGAGACCAGCGGGCAGCACATGCACGAAGCGGAGCTCTGGCGGCTACACGGCGAATTGCTCGTCCTGCGTGGTGACGCAGAGGCGGAGGTCGAGCGCAGTTTTCACCACGCATTGCAGGTGGCGCAAGGCCAGCAGGCCCGCTCATGGGAGCTGCGTGCCGCAACCAGCCTCGCGCGGCTTCTGCTCACTCAGAACCGGCAAGACGAAGCAAGGTCAAATCTGGCGCCAATTCTTGCGAGCATCACTGAGGGTTTCGAAAGCACCGACTTCAAGGAAGCTGCGGCGCTGCTCGGCGCACTCAACTGATGAAAACACCCAACCATCAGCGGAGAGGCACAAAGCAACCCAGCAGGCTGCGGAAAAAGGTCTTCCGCAGCCTGCTTGCCCTCTCTGTAATCTCCCCCAGAGGGGGAGAACTAAAGGAAAGAAGCCAGTTTTATCGCAGGGTGCGGAAAGATTTTTCATAAAGGAATTGGTTTTTCCGGACCCTGCTAACGACCCCGGGAAACTGCCCGGAAATGGAGCCAATTGCTGACCCCATTCGGCCGCTGCCCTGACAGTGGCCCGACGAAGCGCTGCGTCGTGCCAAGGCCTCGCGGGCCTCAACGAGAATCCCGCCGTATTGTTCGTGCTCGCGCGGAGAGCGAGGGTTTCGTTCCAGCCGGGGAGGCCGGCCTCTGGCAAGATGGCGGCCGAGCTCGCGAATCGAGCGCCGCGCGATCCCAGAAGGTTGAATCGCGGCCCTCCTCTTGAATCCCGCCGCCGATTGTATTAACTGTTCGGTTAATTCGGATTAACTCGACGGTTAATTGTGGAAAAGACCCGCGATCTGGCTCGTACGCGTGAGCGCATCCTGAAAGCGGCGCTCGCCGAGTTTGCGGCCAACGGACTTGCCGGGGCGCGCTGTGAGGACATCGCGCGCCGCGCCCGCGTCAACAAGCGCATGCTGTTCTATTGCTTCGGCTCCAAGGAAGCGCTCTATCGCGAAATCCTGCGGCGGAAGTTCAGGGAACGCGCCAGCCTCTCCGAATCTGTCCCCAACGATCTCGGGCGCGCAATTCTGCACTGGTACGAGGCTTTTTCGAGCGATCTCGAATGGGTGCGGCTGCTCGAATGGGAGGCGCTGGGCAACGGCCGCGGCGCACTGGTGGGCGAGGAAGAACGCCGCCAGTATCTGAAGCGCACATTGGACAACTTGCGCCGCGCACAGACGGCGGGCCTGATGCCGAAGCAGTTGGATCTCACACAACTGCAGATTTCGATTATTGCGCTAACTGCGTTCCCGCTCGCTTTTCCACAGATGACGCGGCTCGCCACTGGACTGGCGCCGACCGATCCGCGCTTTCGGCGCAAGCGGCTTCAATTCCTGCGATGGCTCGGTGAGCGTTTGTCGTCCGGCTGGCCTCCAACGGTTGAGCGGAGAAAAGCGGCGAGCGCGCCGGAAACTGCGTCACGCAAACCTGCCAAAGCAAGGCCAACCCGCCAGAATCCTCGCACACAGATCATCGTAGGCTGAACACTATGGCTGCCGCAGTTCCTCCGCCGGATACCAGTCAGGTTGGCGCCGAAATTGAGACCAGCGCGCGTCCGCGGCCGGCGGATGCGGCGCACGCGCACACTGACACAACGCAGGTACTGCCCGCGGGAACGAAGCACGTTGCTGCGCCGCACAAATGGCTGATCGCCGTTTCCATAATCCTCGGCCCGATCCTCGAAGTGCTTGACTCGTCGATCGTCAACGTTTCGCTGCCTCACATGCAGGGCTCGTTTTCCGCGGGCGTTGATGAAGTCGCGTGGGTGGTAACCAGTTATCTGGTCGCTAACGGCATCATGATCCCGATGACCGGCTGGATCTCGGCTCGCTTTGGCCGCAAACGCTACTTCATGCTGTCGCTGTTCAGCTTCATCTGCGCGTCGGCGCTGTGCGGCGCCGCCCGCAGTCTCGGCCAGATGATCGTATTTCGCCTGGTTCAGGGACTCGCCGGCGCCGCGATGGTACCCTCATCGCAGGCCATCATGATGGAGACCTTTCCGCCCGAGGAACAGCAACTGGCGATGGCGACCTGGGGCGTTGGGATGATGGTGGCGCCGGTCACCGGCCCGACGCTCGGGGGCTGGATAACCGACAACTGGAACTGGCGCTGGAATTTCTACATCAACGTCCCCCTCGGCATTGTCGCACTGATCATGGTCTCGGCCTTCGTCCACGATCCGGCCTACCTGAGCCGCCGGCATCAGGGCAGTAAAGTCGACTGGCTCGGGATTGTCTGTTTGGTGCTGTGGCTGGGATTGCTGCAAATCGTGTGTGACCGGGGGCAGCGCGCCGACTGGTTCAGTTCGTCGTGGGTGGTTTGGGCCGCAGGCTTCTCGGCGCTTGCGATGATCATTCTGATTTCTCATGAACTGCGCTTTCCGCAGCCAATCCTCGAACTCCATATCCTCAAGATTCGGCAGTTCTCTTCGGCGGTAGTGGTGGTGGTGCTGCTTAGTTTTATCCTATTCGGCAGCGGCTTCCTTAACCCGATTTTCCTGCAGGAGTTCATGGGCTATACGGCATGGTGCGCCGGCCTCGTGATGCTCCCGCGTGCTATCGCGGGGATGGGCTCGATGTTGTTGGCCGGTCAAATCTCGCGCGCCGGCTACGATAACCGGCGGCTGATCGGCGTCGCGTTCGCGATCGTGGCGTTTGGACTGTGGCGGATGAGCGGCTGGAACCTGGCCATCAGCATCAGCCGCGTCATGTTCGACGGTTTCATTCTCGGCGCCGGCCTCGGACTGAGCTTCCCGATTTTGTCGGCAGCGGCACTATCGTCCATCCGGCGGGAGAATATGGGTTACGCCGCAAGTCTTTATAACATGACCCGCAACACCGGGGCCGCGGTCGGCATTGCGTATTTGACCAACACGCTGCTGAGTCATCAGCAGATCCATCAGTCGTACCTGGTGCAGCATTTCTCGGTCTTCGATGCGTGGCGGATGAGTAATGCGGCTGGCTATGCGCCGGGTGCGCCAGGATTTCACCTTGCCGAGCAGATGGTGAGTGGGCAGCGGCAGGGGCTTGGAATGGTATATCATGCGATCCAGCAGCAATCGGCGATGCTCGCCTTCAATGATATTTACCGGATGCTGGCAGTAATCGCGCTCGTTACCATTCCCTCCTTCGCTCTCTTCCAAAGCGCAAAGCCGAAGCCGGCGGGCACCGCAGTGCACTAGCACTAGCAGGGTGCGGAAAAACCCATCTGTTTATGAAAAGTCTTTCCGCACTCTGCGATAAAACTGGCTTCTTTCCTTTAGTTCTCCGATAGCGCCGGGATAAACCGGCGAGGTGTTGTGAATGAAAGAGTCACACGTTGAAGGGCTAGCGACCCACAACGGCCCCGAGTCATGCGAGGTTGCTCGTAAGGGCAGTGTCGAAGCGTTGACAGGGGTACGTGCGGGCCGGGTATTGAGCCGCGAAAGTGAAGGAACGCTACGGGACGCCGACGCTGTGGAGATAAGCGCAAGGCACCACCGGGCGCATCGATATCGCGAGATGCGTTCGGGTCCCGCGCGGTCGCAGACCCCGTGCACGTACGGAAACACCTCGCACGAGAACCGGGAGGCCGTGGACTCGCCCGCGGCCGATGGAGCGGCGGGACGCGTCGGGAAGTCCAAGGACGTACGCCGACGGTGAACGAGTTCAGGCAGTCGCACAGGGGGAGGGATCAAAGAACGGCAAAATCTTATACGCCGCGCTGATTGGGCGGCCAGATGTGTTTATGCATCTGAAGTTGCATTCGCACCGGCAAGCGTTCGCTTAGAATCCAGCCGGCCAGGTCGGCCGGTGGGAGCGTGCCAAAGACCGGGCTTAGCAGAACGGCATGCACGCGTTGCGATAGTTGATGCTGGTTGACTATCTCGCGGGTCCATTCGAAGTCACATCGGTCCGCGACAACGAACTTCACTTCGTCACGCGCCGACAGATATTGCAGGTTGGTCCAGCGATTGCGCGAGCATTCGCCGCTCGAGGGGCACTTCAAATCCATTATCTTGATTACGCGAGGGTCGAGGAGACTCAGATCCCGCTCACCGGAAGTCTCGACCAACACCGTGAAACCGCCGTCCAGCAACAAGCGGAACAGACCATGCACGCCTTTCTGGAGCAGCGGTTCGCCACCCGTCACCTCGACCAGATTGCATCCGTAGCCGCGCACGCGCTCGACGATCTCGTCGACCGTGAGATGGTGGCCCTCGTAGAAGGCATACTCCGTATCGCACCAGCGGCAACGTAGATTGCATCCCGTCAGCCGCACGAACACGCAGGGAGATCCGGCCCAGGTCGACTCGCCCTGGATGCTGAAGAAAATTTCGTTGATGCGCAGCCGGTCGCTCACGGTTTAACCGCCTGGCTCGCTGCATTTCGCGCTTCGTCCATCACGAGCTTAAGGGGAACGTGATGGGCGAGCGCGGCTCGATGGCAATCGTCGTATTCGGGCGCGATGGTAAATGGAGCGGAGCCGGTGCCGGAGACTTTCACCTGGATCGCGCCAAAGCGGGTCTCTACCGCGAGCGTCCGGCGCGGAAGCTTGAGCCGCGACACCAGATGGAAGCGGATGCCAATCGTCGAGGTTTCGGCAAATATAATCGCCGCCAACTGCTCACGGAGGGCGGGCTCGGCCAATACCGAAAGAATCACCCCCGGCCGTCCTTTCTTCATGATGGTTGCGGTGATCGTCACGTCGCGCGCGCCGGCCGCGAACAGCCGTTCACATGCATGATCGTATACCTGGGGATTGAGATCGTCGATATTGGCAGCGATTTCGAGCATCTCGTCGGCCTCGAAGACGTCGCGTTGACGCCCTAATAACAAGCGCAGGACGTTCGGACGATCGGCAAAATCCTTGCTGCCGGCCCCATATCCGATCCGCTCGATTTCGAACTGAAGCAGGCCGGCCGCCGGACGCGCAAACGCCTTCAGGACTGCCGCCCCGGTGGGCGTCACCATCTCGGAGGACCCGTCATTCAGACGGACGGGAAAACCGGCCAGCAGTTCGGCCGTCGCCGGTGCCGGCACCGGAATTACCCCGTGGCGCGATTTCGCGAATCCGGTTCCCATTGGGAGTGCTGATACCAGCACGTCGCTGAGGTTAAGCTCATCGAATCCCCAGGCCGCAGCCACGATATCGACTATCGAATCGACGGCGCCGACTTCGTGAAAATGAACCTGCTCAGGGGTGGTGTGATGAACCTTCGCCTCGGCATCCGCGAGCAGTTCAAAGACCCTGATCGCGTCGCTCGCTACTTTGGGCGCAATCGCGGCACCCTCGATGATCGCGCGAATATCGCGCAAATGCCGCTCCGGTTGCGGCTCCAATACTTCGACCTCGAACTTCAGTGCTTCGATCCCGCTGACCGATTTGCGGCGTGTGGAGAGCCTGCAACCGCGTAACTGAAGGGCGTCGACCACGCTTTTGAGAGCGTCAAAGTCAGCGCCCGCATCGAGCATCGCGCCCGCGATCATATCGCCGCTCAGGCCGGAAAACGCGTCAAAATATGCTGTTCTCATGGACCTTAAACTTTACATCACCGGTGAGCGTAACTAGAATTGAAATGCGACCACAACTACGAGGGCAGTGCGGACGGCGACTGATCATGACGCGGTCGGTTCCTGAATTGCCCTGCGATGCTTCCCGAGTGCCAAAGAGGGCCGCCCCTACACAGACCATTCCTCCCCGCCGCAACCGCTTGCTGAATTGCCAAAATCGCCTCAGGCTGCTTACCGCTCGTTCGCAGAGGCTGCCGAGGCCATGCAAACGCTGCTGTGACAACCCTCACCGGGGCAGGCTCCGCGGCGTGCGCATGCCCGCGTCGGTGAAAAAAAGCCATGAAAGTTCGTAAGGCCGTGATTGTTGCTGCCGGCTTGGGCACGCGAATGCTGCCGGCGTCGAAGGTTATTCCGAAGGAAATCCTGCCAGTGGTAGACAAACCAGCGCTCCAGATGGTGGTCGAGGAGGCGGCGGCCTCGGGGATTGAGGAAATTGTGCTGGTGCTCAGCCCCAACCGCACTATCTGCCTGGAGCATTTCCAACCCGCCGCGGAATTGGAACGTCATCTGGAGCAGCGCGGCAAGCACGATATTCTGGCAAATCTGCGTCAGACCAACCGCCTCGCCCGATTCACCGCAGCCTGGCAACATCAGCCGCTCGGCTTGGGTCATGCAGTGTTGCAGGCGCGAGAGGCAATCGGCGACGAGCCGTTCGCGGTTATCCTGCCGGACGATATTTTCGATAGCGAGCGCCCATGCCTGCGGCAGTTACTCGACATCTGCGAAGCCGAGAACGCACCGGCGCTTGCGCTGATGCGAGTGGCAAGGAGCGAAATATCCAAATACGGAATCGTCGACGTCCTGCCGGCGGGTCCACGATTGTACGAATTGCGTGGGATGGTTGAGAAGCCGGCGGTCGAAGACGCACCGAGCGATTTTGCGATTGTTGGCCGATACATTCTCACCCCCGATATTTTCGATCTGTTGGCCAGGGGTAGGCCGGGGGCCGGCGGCGAGATCCAGTTGACCGATGGGCTGCTGGCGTTGAGCAAAAAGTGCAAAATGTTCGGTTACGAGTTCGCAGGCACCCGTTACGATCTCGGCGATCGCCTGGGTTATCTGACGGCGCAAATCGGCTTCGGCTTGAAACGGCCGGAATTGGCTGATAATTTGCGCGCTTGGCTGCGGATGGCGCTGGGACCCGACCAACGCCGCAGCAAGCTATAGCAGGCTGGCGGCGGTCCGGCCCACCCCGTACACTAGGTGCGCAGGCGTCAATCCTGTGAATGTGGGGCAGTAGCTCAGCTGGGAGAGCACTACGTTCGCAACGTAGGGGTCGAGGGTTCAAATCCCTTCTGCTCCACCATCCAGACCCGCCGGGTCCGCGCGTGAGACGTACGAACCGCCGCGCGCCCCAAGCTAGAGAAGTGATGCGCACGGCGCTGCTGCTCGCACTGCGCCAAGGAGCGCAGTCTCATCATTCAGGATCACACGGACCGGAACGTCACGCAGGAGGTGTTCGAGCCGCCCTGAAGCTTCCGCAGCATCTTCGGCGCGATTCTGCCTCCAACGAAGATCCCACCAGTCGCCATCGGCCTGAGCGCGAGATTGCCCGCCTCTGCCCCATATATCGCGTGGCTACTTCTTCTCGACATGCCCGCCGAACTCATAGCGCATCGCCGAGAGCAGTTTATCTGCAAAATCCGCCTCGCCGCGCGAGCTAAAACGCTCATATAGCGCGGCCGTCAAGACGTGAACCGGCACGGCCTCATCGATGGCGGCCTTGATCGTCCAGCGCCCCTCACCTGAGTCCGAAACCCGCCCTGCGAATTTTGAGAGAGCCGGATCCGTGAACAGAGCAGCCGCGGTCAGATCCAGCAGCCACGACGCGATCACACTGCCGCGCCGCCACACCTCCGCGATGTCAGGTAGATTGAGCTCGTATTGGTAGTGTTCGGGCTCGCGCAATGGCGTCGTCTCAGCGTCAACTGCATGGTTTTGTTTGCCCACGTTCGCGGCACGCAGCACGCTCAGCCCCTCGGCGTATGCGGCCATGATGCCGTATTCGATCCCGTTGTGAACCATTTTGACAAAGTGGCCGGCGCCATTTGGCCCACAATGTAGATAACCCTGCTCGGCCGTGCTTGCGGCTTTTTCACGTCCAGGCGTGCGCGGTATATCGCCTACGCCTGGAGCCAGGCTGGCAAAGATTGGATCGAGATTTTTGACTATCTGGTCCTCGCCACCAATCATCATGCAGTAACCTCGCTCCAGTCCCCAGACGCCCCCACTCGTTCCTACGTCCACGTAATGGATTCCCTTCGACGCAAGTTGCCTGGCGCGCTGAATATCGTCGATGTAATAGGAATTGCCGCCATCGATCAGAACGTCCTCTGTCTCAAGATGGGGCAGGAGATCGGCGATAGTTTTGTCCACCACAGCCGCGGGGACCATCAACCAGACCGCCCGCGGCTTCGTGAGCTTCCTTACAAGATCGCCCAGCGAGGAGGAGCCAACAGCATTGTTCTCAGTCAGCTCCGTCACCGCCTTCGACGACATGTCGAACACCACGCATTGATGACCGCCCTTGAGCAGCCGTCGCACCATATTCGCACCCATCCTGCCTAGACCGATCATTCCCATCTGCATAGATTTCGCTCCTGGTTCATGATTTCGGATGTCCGAATTGGGCCACGACTCTCTCTACCGTCGGTGCAATCTGGCGGCAAGCCACTCACGCCCAATAACTAAGTCTCACCTCGCCGCGCGAACTGAAGCTAGAGTGCCACGCATCTACAGTTTCCAATGCCGCGGGCGCGCTGCCGAGCATTTGGAGAAGGTTGGTTCCGACGCGGAGCTTGGGCTGCACATCGTCGAACAGTCGCCTGGTCTTGTCCCTTTCGCGTTCTGCCTTCAAGCGTTGGCCTGATGAGGCTGGCGCCGGGCAATGTTAATTCTTGGGGGTTGAACCTCCTGCATGAGCATCGACCGCCCGCGCTCGAAATGTTGGGGGCGGTTGAGGCGATGATAAACAGCGTGAAAAACGGGCGCACCAAGAAGTGAAAAACACTGCTCGCTTCGACGAGGCGTCCTTGCCGTTTGGGTTAGGACGATGGAGCACGAAGCTATCAGTTAAGCGGAACTCTGGTCCTTGCCAGTAACTGGTTTGGCCACATTTTGTGGCTCGCGCTGATGAGTGGCGATGCTCTCGACAAATCGTGCACCGAAATCAGCAATCTTCCGCTCGCCAATGCCGCGAACCGAGCGGAGCGCTTCCAAGGTTGTCGGTCGAACGCGAGCCAGCTCCCTGAGGGCGGAATCGTGAAGAATAACGAAGGCGGCGACACCTCGCTCCGCCGCGAGCTGCCGGCGCAGTTCGCGCAATTGCTCAAACAGCTCCTCGTCAACGTTCTGCCAACTGGTTTGTTCGAGCCGGGTCCTCTTCAGCCGGGTCTTCTTCGCCTCGACCAGTTTTACCGGCCGCTGTCCGCGCATCACTTCCCATGACAGCGGGTTGAGCTTCAGCACCGGACGATCGTCCATCGTGCGTTCGAGCACTCCGGCATCGACGAGCTGATAGATGACATTAGTCACCTTCTTGCGCGGCATGTCCTTCAGAAGGCCATGAGTGGATAACTTTTCGTGATGCCAGCGGCGCACCCGCTCGTTGTCAGCGCCCGTCAACACGTCCACCACGTGCTCGACCCCAAAGCGTTGCTCGACCCGGGCTACGCACGACAGCACTTTTTGCGCGAGCACCGACGCATCAGCTACGCCCTCGGCCTCGCCAAGGCACAGATCGCATGCGCCGCAATTCGGCGCCTGATAGTTTTCGCCAAAGTATGACGACAACGCGGCGTGGCGGCAGCGCACGACCGTGGCGAAGCGGCGGATGCCTTCGAGCAATTCCCTGCCGTTCTCCACCACTTCAGGCGGAGCATTAGCCTGTTCGGCACTCCATTGCAGCAGTTCCTGCCAGCGAATCACGTCGGCGGCCGAATAGAACAACACGCATTCCGCCGGCAGGCCGTCACGGCCGGCGCGTCCGGTTTCCTGCTGGTAATGCTCGATCGATTTGGGCAGCGCTGAGTGGATCACGCAACGGATATCGCTGCGGTCGATTCCCATGCCGAACGCGACGGTAGCGACAACTACATCGACCTCTTCGGCAGCGAAGCGATCCTGCGTGTGGCGGCGGTCCTCGGCCTGCATTCCGGCGTGATAATGGGCGGCGCGGATGCCGGCCGACGCCAGATATCGAGCCATCTGCTCGGTCTCTTTGCGGGTGATGCAGTAGACGATCGCCGCCTCAGCCGAATGCCGCCGCAGCACCTCGGCCACCTGCGTATTGACGTCCTGCTTCGGTACTACCCGATACACAAGATTCGGCCGATCGAAGGAGCCGACGAGCACCGCCGGATCCTTGAGCCGGAGCTGCTCGACGATATCACTGCGAACGCGGGGCGTCGCGGTTGCCGTATAGGCGTGCAGGCTCGCGTTCTGGAAACGGGTCTTCAGGTCGGCTAACTGGCGGTATTCCGGCCGGAAGTCATGTCCCCAATGGCTGATGCAATGCGCCTCGTCGATCGCGAAGGCAGACACATGGAGATGCGCAGCGATTTCGAGAAAGCGCGGGGTCAACATCCGCTCCGGCGCGACGAAGATCAGATGATGATGGCCGGCGGTAATCTCGCGCTCGACACTGCGCAGTTCGGCCAGCTCCATCCCGCTGTGTAATGCGGCCGCCGGATAGCCGCAGGCACGCAGCGCGTCGACCTGATCTTTCATCAGGGCGATCAGCGGCGATACCACTATATCGGTCCGTCCGGCAACGGCCGGCGGCACCTGATAGCACAGTGACTTGCCGCCGCCGGTCGGCATCACCACCAGCGAATCGCGCCGCTCCAGCCCCGCCCGGATAGCCTCAGCCTGCAACGGCCGGAGCGTATCAAATCCCCAGAACCGCCGTACTGTAGCGAGAATGTCAGCTACGCGTTGCTCCACCAACTGTCCACCCGGGCTGGCGCACTGGCCCCTTGTGCAAGTCGTTCATCGAGGGCCATTCACAGGCCTCTTCATTCTTTTCAAATTGCCAGATAATGCTCCACTGGCCGCGTAAGTATCCACATTTACCTGGCTCAATAAATAGTAGGGCAGGCGTCGACCACTAGGACGATGTGTCAGCGCCTGGACCCTCTCCCTGTCAGGGAGAGGGGAGGGAGAGGGTCCTTGTTCAGCGGTCCTCGCAGAGGGCCGCGTTATAAAGATTCCTGAATCGCGCTCCTCAGAAGGCGCGCTGAAGCACTAGGCGGAGCGCAGCGCAGCCGAGCTAAGGAGTCTGCGACGTGCGTATTTTATGAGGACCCTCTCTCGGCGCCAAAGTCACCCTCACCTCGCTCTCCCGCAGCGGAGCGGGTGAGGGACAGAAAGATGGCGCCGGTCTCCCCTGTCCGGTGGAGACGCATCGACCGTAGCCGCGCCTCGGGAAATGTAAAACTTCAGGCCGCCAAGGTGCCGAGGAGGTGCTTCTCGTCATCGGAGGCGGTGGGCTACTTTTGTGGCGAAATACGTCAAGATCATATCGGCGCCGGCGCGCTTTATTGCGGTCAGCACTTCCATCGTCGCGCGTTCTTCGTCGAGCCAGCCATTGATTCCGGCGGCGCGGATCATCGAGTACTCGCCCGAGACGTTGTAGGCGGCGACCGGCACGTTGAACTCGTGCTTGGCCCGGTAAATCAGGTCGAGATAGGGCAACGCGGGCTTCACCATCACAATGTCGGCGCCTTCCTCCAGGTCCAGCGCGATTTCGCGCATCGCCTCGTCGCCGTTCGGCGGGTCCATCTGGTAGGAGCGCCGATCACCGAACTGCGGCGCTGATTCCGCCGCCTCGCGAAACGGCCCATAAAACGCCGATGCGAATTTCGCCGAGTAGGCCAGGATTGGGATATGGCTG
>WNFD01009094.1_pt1 | contig 12425 bp, 12 predicted proteins | sample 5400491 | NCBI WGS metagenome assembly WNFD01 (sample SAMN13153343, study PRJNA577476) | soil metagenome | isolation source: 120 cm saprolite under Douglas fir tree site 2 hole 2 replicate 2 | place: USA:California | collected 2015-04-18 | reverse complement strand
GTCGCCGAAAGCGCCGCACGGCTCTGCGATTCAATGGACGCCCAGATCTTCCGCATCGATGGTGATGTCCTGCGAGTCGCGGCTTCATACGGGCAGATTCCCATGCTGGGAAGTGGCGAAGGCATCCCGCTGCTGGGTCGAGGCACACTGGCCGGCCGTGCCATTGCCAATAAAGAGACAGTTCATGTCGATAATCTGCAAGAGGCCGAGACTGAATTCCCGCTGGGTGCTGAGTTTGCGAGAAGGTTCGGGCATCGAACCACACTGACTACTCCGCTGCTCCGCGAGGGCGCTCCGCTCGGGGTAATCCTGATTCGCCGCGCCGAAGTCCGCCCCTTCTCTGAAAAGCAGATCAAACTGCTCGAGACCTTCGCCGACCAAGCGGTGATCGCGATCGAGAACGTCCGCCTCTTCAAGGAACTCGAAGCCCGCACGCAGGAGCTAACGCGCTCGGTCGGCGAGCTTCGCGCGCTGGGCGAGGTCGGTCAGGCGATCAGCTCGACGCTGGATCTCCAGACCGTGCTCAGCACGATCGTCGCGCGGGCGACCCAGCTCGCTGGGATGGATGCCGGCGTGATCTACGAGTACGACGAGCAGGGCGAGGTCTTCGTGCCGCGCGCCACCGAGCGTCTCGAGGCGGAGATTGTAGAGACGCTGATCGCCGCGCCGGTCCGGAAAGGGGAAGGAGTGACGGGACGTCTGGCGGAGGCGCAGGAACCGATCCAGTTCTCGGACATCCTGGAGGCGCCCGCGGAGAGCCGGGTTCGGGATACTCTGGGACGCGCCGGGTATCGAGCGCTGCTCGCAGTTCCCCTTGTCCGTGAGGATCACCTGCTCGGCGGGCTCACAGTCTTCAGGAAGACGCCCGGCGAGTTCGCACCAGAGGTCATCAACCTGCTCCGAACGTTCGCGACGCAGTCGGCTCTGGCGATCCAGAACGCGAGGCTCTTCCGAGAGATCGCGGACAAGAGTCGCCAACTCGAAGTCGCCAGCCAACACAAGTCGGAGTTCCTGGCCAACATGTCGCACGAGCTGCGCACGCCGCTCAACGCCATCATCGGGTTCTCGGAGATCCTCGCCGAGAAGATGTTCGGGGACATCAACGAGAAGCAGACGGAATACCTCCAGGACATCCTGGAGTCGGGGCGGCATCTCCTGTCCCTCATCAACGACATCCTCGACCTCTCGAAGATCGAGGCGGGCCGGATGGAGCTGGAGCGGTCGGAGTTCCATCTGCCGGACGCCATCGACAACGCCTTGATCCTGGTGCGGGAGCGGGCGAGCCGGCGGGGGATCAAGCTGGGCAGCACGATCGACGAGCGGCTCGGCATGATCAGCGGCGACGAGCGGAAGGTCAAGCAGGTGCTGCTGAACCTGCTGTCCAACGCCCTGAAGTTCACCCCCGAAGGGGGGCGGATCGACGTCGGCGCCCGGCTGCACGACGGGGTCGCAGAGGTGTCAGTCGCGGACAGCGGCATCGGCATCGCGCCGGCAGATCAGGACGCGGTGTTCGAGGAGTTCCGGCAGGTGGGGACCGCGGACAAGAAAGCCGAAGGCACCGGGCTCGGGCTGGCTCTCTCACGGAAGTTCATCGAACTCCACGGCGGAAGGATCTGGGTGGAGAGCGAGGTGGGGAAGGGCTCGACCTTCCGGTTCACGTTGCCGAGCACATAATCTCGGATGATCAGTCGGCGGGCATTCATTGATGGCCTGGCCTTTGGCCTCCTCGCCGCGCCGCTCGCCGTCGAGGGTCAGCCGGCGGGGAAGGTGCCGCGAATCGCCGTTCTCACGACTACTTCACCCCCAGGATCACCGGCTACCGACGCATTCGTCCAAGGACTTCGTGATCTCGGTTACGTCGAGGGCCGAAATATCACTATCGAGTGGCGCTGGGGGCGAGGTACGACCGAACGATTTCCCGAGTTCGCAGCTGACGTAGTGCGTCTCAACGTCGACGTCATCCTGGCTTCGAATGCTGCAGCTGGACAAGCGGCCCGGCAGGCGACGAAGACGATCCCAATCGTCATTCCGACGATGGCCGATCCCGTCACCGATGGCTTCGTCGCCAGCTTGGCGCGACCTGGAGGGAATATTACCGGGCTCACTTTCCAATCGCCCGAGTTGCAAGGCAAGCGTTTGCAGCTCCTCAAGGAGACCCTGCCGAACGTCTCCCGAATTGCTCTCTTGGTGGACAGCAACGAGCGGCAGTACCGTTCGGTGGCAAAGGACGCAGAATCGGCCGCCGCAGTGCTTGGCATTCGGCCTCAACCGCTGGTTGAAGTGCGAGAGCCTAATAACCCGAGCACGGCTCAGCGAGCACGCGCTGAAGGCCCGTCTGCCAATGATGTGCGACGTGCGTGAGGCCGTGGAGGCAGGGTGTCTGATGTCCTATGGGGCAAGCCTCGGAGACCTTTTCCGGCATGCCGCCGGGCTCGTCGACCGGATCCTGAAGGGCGCCAAGCCCGCCGACCTTCCCGTCGAACAGCCCACGAAGTTCGAGCTGGTGATCAACCTCAAGACCGCCAAGGCCCTCGGCCTGACGATCCCACCGTCGCTGCTGCAGCGGGCGGACGAGATCATCCAGTGATGGAGCGGCGGGCTTTCCTAACTGGCACGGGCGCCCTACTCCTCGCCGGGCCGCTCGCCGCCGACGCGCAACCGGCGGGAACGCCAGTCAAGATTGGAGTGCTCTCGTCGCTTGGACCGCATTTCGTCAGGGACTCCGCGAGCTCGGCTGGAACGAGGGAAGAAACATCATTGTCGAAATGCGGCTCGCGGATGGAAAGCTCGACCGACTCCCCCGTCTCGCTCGGGAGCTGCTGAGCCTTAACGTCAGTCTCATCGTTGCCCAAAACACGCCCGCGGCCCGCGCCGCCATCGCCGCCACCACGACGGTACCGATCGTCATGGTCGAGGTCGGCGACCCCATCGCCACAGGGTTTGTGACGAACCTCGCCCGACCAGGCGGGAACGTGACGGGCCTGACCAACATGGCGACCGACTTGACCCAGAAGCGACTCCAGATTCTTAAGGAAGCCGTGCCGAGCGCCACACGGATTGCCGTGATTATGGATCCGAGCGATCCGGTCGTCGCGCCACAGTGGCGTGACGCCCAGTCCGGGGCGGAACGACTTGGTGTTCACCTCCAACGGTTGGAGGTGCGGAATGCTGACGACCTCCGTCGAGCATTCCAGATGGCAGTTGCGGGCAAAGCCGAGGCCGTCCTTCGACTCGCAGACCCGCTCGCCATCGTGCTTCGAACCGAGACCGCAGATCTGGCCATAAAGCACCGACTGCCACTCATGGCCAGGGCTCGGGGGGAGGTCGAGGTGGGTGGTCTGCTGTCGTATTATGCCGATGCTCTCGACTACCACCGCCGGGCCGCGTCATATGTCGACCGGATTCTCAAGGGCGCCAAGCCCGGTGACTTACCGATCGAACAGCCGACGAATTTCGAGCTGGTCATCAATCTCAAGACCGCTAAGGCCCTCGGCTTGACGATCCCGCCATCGTTGCTGCAGCGGGCGGATCAGGTGATCGAATAGTGGACCGCCGCCGATTCATCGCGGGTGCCGTTGCCGTGATCGCGGCGCCGCTCGTGGCCGAGGCGCAGCAGGCGGGCCGGATGCGGCGCATCGGCGTGCTGATACATAATGCTGAGGACGATCCGGAAGCGAAGGCCGAGCTCGCCGCATTCCGGAAGGGACTCCAGCAGCTCGGGTGGTCGGAGGACCGTAACATCCGTATCGACACCCGTTTTGCGGCCGACAGACCCGATCGGTATCAGGTGTTCGCAAAAGAACTGGTCGCCCTGCAACCCAACGCCATCTTCGCCTATACGACGCCAATCATCGCCGCGCTGCAGCGCGAGAGTCGCACAATTCCCATCGTGTTCGTCGAAGTCTCTGATCCAGTCGGCTCCGGGCTCATCGCGAGCCTGGCGCGGCCGGGCGGCAATGTGACGGGGCTTCTGCTGTACGAGCAGGGGATTACGGGAAAATGGGCCGCGATGCTCAAGGAGATCGCGCCGCATCTCAAGCGCGCCGCCCTCCTAGCCAATCCCAAGACGACTCCCTACGACTATTTCGTGCGCTCAGCTAATGCGGTCGCGCGTTCGCTCGCAATCGAGCTTGTGCCCAGTCCCGTCGAGAACGCTGCGGACATCGAGCGTGTCATCGCAGCGTTTGCGCGCACACCAAGTGGCGGCCTGCTGGTTTTGCCAAGTGGTACGACGAGTTTGCACCGTAATGTCGTTGTCGGGCTCGCGGCGCGGTATCGCTTGCCGGCGGTCTATCCATTCCAGTTTTACGTGAACGCCGGCGGCCTCATGTCCTACAGTACCGACCTCGTCGATCAGTCGCGACAGGCGGCCTCGTATGTGGACCGCATTCTGCGGGGAGCAGCCCCGGCGGAACTTCCCGTGCAGGCGCCGACGAAATACGTAACGACCGTCAACCTCAAGACCGCGAAAGCTCTTGGGCTGACGATCCCGCCGTCGTTGTTGCAGCGAGCGGACGAGGTGATCCAGTAGTGCACCGGCGAGCATTCCTCGGCACGCTGGCCGGCGGCCTCCTCGCTGCGCCGCTTCAGAGCCTGCCAAACCATCGCGTGGAACCTGACCCTAGGCTCCTCGCGGTGAGCAGCACAATGGGGAGCACTGCATTAGATCGGGACGCGAAGGATGCCGCTCTTAGTTCATGAGGCCCTTGAGAGCGCCGACCTGTTTCTGCAGATCGCTTAGCTGGCTGGCCAGCTGAGACAGCTTGGATGGTTCGACCTGAGGCTTCTCGAGTTCGCTTGTCAACGAGGTGGCCTTCGGAAGCAGCTTATCGACTTGCTTGGTCTGCGGTGCTGCGAGTTTGCCGCTGCTCTTCATGGAGGTCAGATCAGCCATCATCTCTTTCGCTTGCGTCAGCAGGGCATCCTTCGATAATCCCCCCGTAGGCAGCGAGGTTCCCCCGGGCAGCTGCACGCCGCCGGGAAGCTGCGCGAGAGCCCCCAGGGGAGCGACGAGAAATATCACGATCACGCATGCGCTGACCACTTTTCGATGGCTCATATGTGTGTCACGCTCCTTAGATGCGATCGGACCAGTAAATGGAACAAGCGCCCACGCGCAGTAACAGTTACGCAGACATACGCAGACCGGGTCGCTTGCTGTCCGGGCATGGGTCACCGTGCCGACTTTGCTCCGGAAGGGCCCGCCGCGGGGGCTGCGAATCCGACCTCGCGTGATTTGAGTCTCGCCACCAGGCCTTCATAGGACTCGGTTCGGACGATCTTGTTGAATTGCGACCGGTAGTTTGCCACGAGGCTGGTCCCGTCGATGCTGAGGTCGTAGACCTGCCAGCGGTCCCTGGGATGGTGCATCCGATAGTCGAGCGACATCTCGCTCCCTTTGCCGAGGAGGAGCGTCGTCCGCACAACGGCCTGGTTGCCATCGACCACGTCGTCCTGGAACGTCATCTCGGAGTTGTACTGGTCCACCTTGGAGATGTACGTGCGCTGGAGCAGCGCGGTGAAGAGGCGAACGAACTCTTCACGCTCGGCCGCCGTTCGCTGGGCCCAGTGTTGCCCGAGGGCCCGCTTCGCCGTCTCGCCAAAGTCGAAGATCTCGTCGGCGACCTTGTTGACCGCGGCGCTGCGCTCGTTGGCCTTCGCATCGCCCTTCAGCTCCGGGTCCCTGAGGATTTTGATCACCCGTTCGACCCCACTGCGGAGCTGATCGGTGGGAGGGCCTGCCCACGCGCCCTGGACCCACGTGAACGCGAACACCACAACTACGGTCAAGAGGACCGCGTGTAGAACGACCATGCCAGTCTGCGCAGATGCCGAGACGTGACGGGGAGTGGACTGCTTCGTCAGGAATTTCCCATATCGACCCATTGTCTCCTCCCCGTCAGGCTGCTGGACAAGCTGCCGAGTCTCGAGCATGCCCCTTACTTCACAGCCTCCTTCACCCTTTTTCCGCTGTACTTCGCTCCTTCGGAGATCGTCTTGCCGACCCCTTTGGCCGTTTCTTTGATGCCTTCCCCGACCTTGCCTTTGTGAATCTTCTTCGCGCCCCTTTCGACCTGATGCGTCGCGGCCTTCACCTTCGCATCATCGGCAGCGAGGGCGAATCCGGATGCAAGCAGCGAGAGCGGGAAGATGCCCACGATGACCAGGCCGAAGCGCTTCATCAAGGTTTCCAGGCTGGGACACCAAGCGTTCGGTGACGCGCGACCAGGTGCTTGATGGCACCCGCAAGCCAGTGCTTGCTGGAGCCGTTGAGGCCGCTGACGGCCCCGAACTCGCTGAGCCTCCCCTGGTCGAGACCGCCGCTCTGCCGCGGAGCTGCGTCATCCCGGGCGCCGCTGACGGCGCCCTCCGCAGTGACGGGGTCCATTTGATCCGGATCGAAGCCGATGCTCATCCACTTGCTCATTGTCTTCTCCTTGACGTTGCCTCGATCACGAAGACCCCTTCTGGCGCACAGCGCGGGCCACATGTGAGGCGCTGCTTCGCAACTCCGGTGTGCCCATGTCGTCAACGGGCCTGAAACGGACACTTCTCGCCCTTACCGGTGTCCTACGGGCTCGTTGACTGAAGGACTCGTGCACGCCTACCCCGTCCCGAAAAAATTTCCTTCCAACAGCATGAGGCATGCCAACGGATCTGATCTGGTTTGCGATCAATGAGCTAGGAGCGATGTCGCGAGAGTGATGAGCTGGAAACTCGGTGGGCTCCGACTTCTCTGGACGGGTGTCCGAAGCCTCTTTCGCCTCTGGTTCTTGGATCGCGCGACCGTCGCACTGTGCTGCGATGAAGAGGCACGTCCATGCGCACCGGATTGATAGAACTGCCCGATTCTAAAGTCGCAAACCTGACCATATCGAGGCGGCCCTAAGCCTGCTCTCGAATGGCCTCTCGGCTTCGGTAAAAACCTGCGCGAGGCAGGTATTCCTTCGCCACGTGTCCGCGGTTGACAAGAAATACGGCCACCGCCCGACAGCTGTCGCCGTGGCCGCAAACGTACGCAGGCTCAGGTCAAGAGACGATTGTGACTCTGGACGTTGCAAGTATCATGAAGTTGCTCAAGGGTTCTTTGGCCTCTCTAGAGAAGAGGCTACTCGGTAAGAAGGATCCCCGCTCTCTCGTACCAAATTGCATAGGCACGCTCCGGGTCTGACGGCCCGTCTCAGCAGAGCCCGCCGGCGCTCCGGACTACCTGTGCCCCTAGCCCTGCCCCTCCTGGGGATGACTCTCGGGGCCCCGCTCCGGCTGTTGGCGCTCCTCTTTGGGATGCTGAGGGGGCTGCGGCTGGACAGGCGGGGGCTGGGCCGGCGGGTGAGCCGGGGGCCGCTCGCCGCGCGGAGCCTGCTGTGGACCCGCCTGCTCTCTCGGAGCGTTGGGCTGAGGCTCGACCCGCTGCGGCTCAGGTCTCCGTCCGCGGTCCGGCTGGGCACGCTCGACGGGGGAACTGGCAGCGCGACTCATCGGCCGCCGGCTCGGCGGGTCATCAATGCGGCGCAGGCCGCCGTGGTCCAGCGGATGTTCGAGCTGTCCGCCGCGGGCTGGGGCATCACCCGCATCGCTAAGCAACTCAATGACGAGGGCGTGCCGCCGCCTCGAGGTGGCCGCCAGGGCTGGGCCCCCACCGCCATCCGCGAGATGTTGCACAACGAGCTCTACCGGGGCCGCCTCATCTGGAATCGCACCAAGAAGGGCCACCGGCGGGGCACGAAGACACAGGACAACCGGCCGCCCGAGGAGTTGGTCGTTGTGGAGCTGCCGGAGTGTCGGATTGTCTCCAACGAGCTCTGGGAGGCAGCGCACGCGGCCCTCGAGCGTCGCGCGCAGGTCTTCGTCCCACAGGCTCGGGCAGCCGTTGAGGGCGAGCCCCTCCCGGCACTCACAGCCCCGTCTCCGTATCTACTGAGTAGACTCGCCCGGTGTGCCTGGTGCGGCGGACCGATGATCGCGATGAGCCGCCATCACGGGCGGCGACGGGGCTACTTCTACGGGTGCGCCAATAACTGGAAGCGGGGTCCGGCCATTTGCCGAAACACGGTGCGCATCCCCCAGGAAGCGCTCGACCGCGCGGTCGTGGGGGCCATGGCGAATGCGCTCGATGCCGACCCGGTGGAAGCCGCGGTGGAGCAGGCCCTTGCGCGCCTGGCTGAGACCCCTCAGGGAGAGGCAGACCGGCGGCCGACGCTACAGCGCCAGATCGCCGAGGCGCGGCGTCGGGAGCAGCGGCTTGCCGATGCCATTGCGCAGGGCACGTCGGGCGACGCTCCGCCCGAAGCCCTGATCACCGCGCTTCGCGCCGAGGAGGTCCGCAGAAAAGGTCTGGAGCAGGAACTCGCGACCCAGCCACAGCCGCCCGCGGTCATCTCGCTGGATCGGGCACGCGTGGCCCGCGAGCTGCGCACCCGCGCACATGATGTGCGAGGCCTGCTGCTGCGTCAGCCTGCGCAGGCGCGCGAGGCCCTGCAGGCGCTCCTAGTGGATCGTGTTGAGTGCACGCCCGTGCTCGTCGTCGGTGCGCGCGGCTACGCGTTCACTGGCGACGGCACCTTCGGCGGGCTGCTGGCGGCCAGCACGTGGCCCACCACCTATGGTGGCCTCAACGGGCCACCCAGCCCAGTGGCGGGCCTGCTTACCTTCACGTTGGTGGGAGAAGCCCACGCTGCATAGAGGTTCGCATCCCTTAAATGTGGAAGCAATCCAGCCTTTGGGTCATGAGGGGAATTCGTAGCGCGGCGTTGCCCAAGGCCCCCGAAGCAAATCCTCGGCAAGCCTGACTATCGACACCTCTCGCTTTGGGCCGCGTTCGGCGTCGTTGGGATATCTCGTCGGAGAGACGCCGGAGAGGTTCTCACTCTGCTAGACTCCCGCCCAGCCAGTGAGGAGAGCTCCTGTATGGACCCGGCCCGGTTGCCCCACGCCCCGCATCCCCTTGCGCCTGACTCGCAGACTGCTTGCGAGAGGACCCATTGATGGAGCGCAGAAGGTTCATTGAGGTGATCGCTGGCGGCCTCCTCGCCGCGCCGCTCGCCGCTGAGGCGCAGCAGCGGTCACCGACGGTGATTGGTTTCCTCAGCAGCAGGTCGCCGGGCGAATCGGCGTCTGTTGTCGCGGCCTTTCGCCAGGGTCTGAACGAGGCCGGCTATGTCGAAGGCCAGAATGTCGTCATCGAATTCCGTTGGGCAGAGGGGCAATATGACCGACTGCCGAGAATGGCTGCCGATCTGGTCAGCCGTCAGGTAGCAGTGATTATCGCGGCAGGCGGTGATCGCCCGGCGCTCGCGGCCAAGGCAGTGACATCGACGATTCCGATTGTCTTCACGGGCAGCGACTTTCCAGTCAAGGTTGGACTTGTGGCCAGTCTCAATCGGCCTGGAGGCAACGTGACAGGCGCGAGCCTGTTCACCTCCGAGTTGGAAGCCAAGAAGCTGGCACTGCTGCGCGAACTGGTACCAAAGGCTCCGCTGATCGCCATGTTGGTGAACCCGACCAATCCGAGTGCCGAAACCGATATTGCAGACGTGCAGAAAGGAGCAGGAGTGATCGGGCAGCAGGTTCTTCTCCTCAGGGCCAGCAGCGAACGCGACATTGGCACTGCGTTCAAGACCGTCGTCCAACAACGCGCAGCCGCGCTACTTGTTGCTCACGACCCATATTTCTTGAGCCGGCGCGAACAGTTCGTTGCGCTCGCGGCGCGCCATGCGGTTCCTGCGATCTATGAATTTCGCGAGTTTGTTTCGGCTGGCGGCTTGATGAGCTACGGAAGCAGAATTGCCGATAATTATCGCTTGGCCGGCACCTACGCGAGTCGGATTCTCAAAGGCGCCAAGCCTGCCGACCTGCCCGTCCAACAGCCCACGAAGCTCGAACTGGTCATCAACCTCAAGACCGCGAAGGCGCTCGGGCTGACAATTCCCCAATCACTGCTGCTTCGCGCGGACGAGATCATTCAGTGATGGAGCGTCGCGCTTTCATTAGCACGCTGGTCTCGGGTGGCCTCCTCGCCGTGCCCGTCGCCGCCGCGGCGCAGCAAGCGGGGAAGGTAGCCAGGATTGGTTATCTGTCCTCCGGCACCGCGACGGCAAACGCCGGGCTACGCAAGGCGTTCACCGATGGACTTCGAGATCACGGATGGATTGAAGAGAAGAATATCGCGATCGAGTACCGATGGGAGGGAGCGGGGAAGCCCACGCTCGATGCCCTCGCGGCGGAACTGGCGCGGCTGCCGTTGAACGCAATATTCGCGGTGAACACGCCTGCGTCGCTTGCCACGAAGCGGACGGGAACAACACTCCCCGTCGTCTTCGCCACCGTGAGTGAGCCGGTCGCGATCGGGCTCGTGGATAACCTGTCGCGACCAGGCAGGAACTTCACCGGGCTCACCACAATCAACCGGGAACTCATGTCCAAGCGTCTGGAACTGCTCAAGGAGACGATCCCCGGTCTTGCTCGCGTAGGCTACCTCGCCAATCCCGGCTACGAGGTTCACAAAGCTCAACTCACCGAGATGGATGCCGCCGCCCACAGCTTGGGACTGACTCTTCATCTCGCCGAGGTACGTGCGCCTTCCGAGATCGAGGGCGCGTTTGCGCACATGGCGGCAGCGCACGTCGGCGCCTTCATCGTGCAGCAGGACGATCTCTTTGTTGCCAACCGGGCGGTGGTCGTTGGTTCCGCGGCCCAGCGTCGACTGCCCGGAATTTACGTGTTCAGCCTTTATCCGCGGTCCGGCGGGTTCATGTCCTATGGAGCCCACGCCGAAGATCTTTACCGACGCGCGGCCGGATACATGGATAGGATCCTCAAGGGCACCAAGCCATCCGACCTGCCGGTGGAACGGCCTACCAAGTTCGAGTTCTTCATCAACCTCAAGACCGCCAAGGCGCTCGGCCTCACGATTCCGCAATCCTTGCTGCTCCGGGCGGATGAGCTGATCCAGTAAGTGATGTACTTCCCCGACAGCGTGGACCCGCGCGGGCCGGAGGGGGAAGTGACGACCTGGCGCTCGAGAGCCCACCGGCCCGGTCCTATTCCGCGCACTCCCAATCGTCCGAAATCGGTGGTAGCCCGGGGGGATGCCACCGAAGACCAAGTAGCCCCCGTCCAAAGGTTACGGGAATCAGAACGTGACCTCGAACCGGAACGCCAGCGACCTGTTTGCCGGCAAGTGGTTGCGGGCCCCCGATTTGAACTAGCGGCCGGCTGAGAAATGTTCCAGGGAACTTTAGTCGTGTCGGCTCTCGACGGGGCATGTGGCCAAGAACCATGTGATACTGCTGGCGAAAACGTGGTCGTGACTGAAACACGGGTTTGAGCCCAAGCGTCGTCCGTCGGCTTAGATCCATCGCCGGGAAGGTGGGGTGAGGGAGGTGCGCTGAGTCCTGAGGGCAGTACCCTTCAGAGGGAACCGCAGGAGTTGGCCCACTAGGTGGCAAATCCCGTTGGGGCCACCAACTTGGGACGAGTTGTCGCGCCTCGCCCTCGATCAGTCGATCGAGCGCGAGCGCGCCTCGAAAGTGATAGCCGCGCTGGTGGCCGTGCAGGGGCGTCATTTCAATCTTGCCCGCCAGCAGTTTCCTCAACAGCTGGCGGGCGTGGGGCGTGTGCCGGTCAAGGAGCGCCTGGACGTCCCGAAGGCGAGACTGGAGCACCTCCTTGAGCCGAGGCAGATTGGGGGACCGCCGGTCAGTGAGGCGGGCCCGTTCGAGTTCAGCGATCAAGCCGGTCTTCCTCGCCTTCTCGGCGTTGAGGCGACTGACCACCTCGTCCTTGGGAGCCTTCCCATCGGCCAAGACATCCAAAAGCCGGATGATGCGGCCTTCGATCTGGTTGAGGTCTCGTTCTATCTGAGGTTGTCTACTGTGCGCCTGCTCGCCCTCGGCTTTGAGGCGGTCCAGGGCTTTGTCGAGCGCGCGGGTGAGCAGCTGTTCCTCCAGACTTTCACTGATGGCCGAGAGAATGGCGCGCTCCACGATCTCGTGGCGCACCACGACCCGATTCGAGCACATGGCACTCCCGCGCTTGTCATGGATCGGACAGCCGTAGAAGCGGACGGGATGACGGTGGGGTGCGGTGCCATGCATCCGCGTGATGGTGGCGACAGAACCGCGACAGATGCCGCACGTGGCGAAGCCTGTCAGCAGATATGCTGAGTCGGTATGAGACGGCCGCCCCGTGAGCGTGCCGCCGTGCCGCATTTTCGCGAACCACGCCGTGGCCCTCGCAAGACGCTCGTGTACGGCACACCACAACTCGTCGGACACGATCCGAAACTGAGGCGCTGATTCAATCAGCCACTCGTCCTTCGGTCTCTTGCGTTGCGTCTTCGTGCCACCCCGGACAATCCTCTGGCTTCGGTCCCACACGACGACGCCGCGATAGAGCTCGCGATAAAGCATTTCGTGGATGCCGGA
>WNFD01005725.1_pt1 | contig 12430 bp, 9 predicted proteins | sample 5400491 | NCBI WGS metagenome assembly WNFD01 (sample SAMN13153343, study PRJNA577476) | soil metagenome | isolation source: 120 cm saprolite under Douglas fir tree site 2 hole 2 replicate 2 | place: USA:California | collected 2015-04-18 | reverse complement strand
GATTGTTGAAATAACCCTGGGTGAGCCATGGCGCCCGCAGCACGATCTCGCCGGCAGACTTGCCGTCATGCGGCACGTTATTCATGTCGGCGTCGACGATGCGCAGATCCACCAGCGGCCCGGCGATGCCGGCCCTGGCGCGGAACACGACCTCTCCGTCCGGATCACCGGTCAAGTCCTTCGATCGGACATGGGACACGGCGGCAAGCGGGCCGGTCTCCGACATCCCATAGCCTGCGAAGATATCGATGCCCGCAACAAGCGCCCGCTTGGCCAGCGCCTTCGGCAAGGCCGAACCGCCAATCACCATCTTGAGGCCCTTCAGATCGACATTCGCCTTAGCCGCGGCGTCGAGCAACATCTGCAGAATGGTCGGCACGCCGTGGGTGAAGGTAACGCCCTCACTCTTGATCAGCTTGACCAGCATGGCCGGCTCGTAGCGTCCGGGATAGACCTGCTTGACGCCGGCAAGCGTCGCCGACCAGGGGAAACCCCAGGCGTGGACGTGAAACATCGGCGTAATCGGCATATAGACGTCGTCGCGCGAAAAGCGCCCATGCAGCCCCGCCATACCGAACAGCGCCAACCCACAGATCGTGTGCAGCACGAGTTGCCGGTGGCTGTAATAGACCCCCTTGGGCAGTCCGGTCGTGCCGGTCGTGTAGAAAGTGGTCGCCTGGGTATTCTCGTCGAAATCAGGAAAGTCGTAGTCAGGCGCAGCCGCAGCCAGCAGGCTCTCATATTCGCCGACGAAGGACAGACTGCCAGTCTGCGGCGCAGATCGGTCCGACATCACGATCAGCCGCTTGACCTTCCGCAATTGGGCCTTCAGCCCCTCCAGCAACCCGACGAACTCATCGTTGACGACAAGCGTCGAGGCCCCAGCGTGGTCGATCGTGTAGGCGATCTGTTCGGGTGACAGACGGACATTCACCGTCTGCAACACAGCCCCCATCATCGGGATCGCGAAGAAGGCTTCGAGAAACCGGTGGCTGTCCCAGTCGAGGACGCCCACGGTGTCACCGGGGACGACACCCGCTTTGCTGAGAGCCGATGCGAGACGGCCAATCCTCTCCTTGATCTGGAGATAGGTGAAGCGCCTCAGATCGCGGTAAACGACCTCCTGATCCGGGGCCTGCACACGCGGCGTGTGCCACAATTGCTTGAAAATCAACGGATATTGGTAAGCTGATCTGGTGGTCTGAATCAGCCTTCCCACCATGGCGGCCTCCCTCGAATTGTCTTTCCTCCGGCCGTTTCGGCGTCCGCCATTCTAAGCGAGCGGATCGCTTGGTCTGCCGTCCAGCTTCCCGACGACCCACCGCGCGGCACACAAGCCTCGCGCGCAGCCTGGCGCTTGTGAAGGTCTGAAACGGACGACGAGCGGGTCCTAGCCGGACAAATTGCCCGTCATAGGGGGAAAGGTCTTGAATAAAACTGCTGCATTTTACGACCAAAGGGAGCCGAAGCCTCAGCCGGCCAGGCTACGGGCGATCGGAAAAAACTGTTATTCTGTCCCGACGGCAAGTGACAGAAGCTTCGAACCGTGTGCTGTTCAAAGGCAGGTTCAGTGGCGCCACTCCAAGCAGCCCGAAAGGTCTTCCGCTTTGCGCTCCATTTCGAACAACGCAAGGGAGAGGCCCATCGTTGGATTGGGTGAGCGTGTTTACGAATCAACCAAACTTGCCGCGCTATTCGACGTACTCGTCGACCAGGGTTGCCCAGCCGCTGAAATCCTGAGAAACGTCAACCTGACCGTGGACGAAGTGCACTCTCCGAAGTCAAGGATTTCGCTCGCGGAATTGATGACGGCCTGCAAGAACGCAATTCGGCTCTCAAGCGACCCGCGTTTGCCATACCGCATCGGTACATCAATCCACATCTCCGCTTACGGCATGTATGGGTTCGCCATTCTTTGCTGCCCCGACTTCCGCAAGGCGATGGCTTTTGCCGAACTTTATCACGCGCTCGCGGCGCCGCTGGCAACAATCGAATTCACCGAAGAGGACGGGTTAGCGAGCTGGGTCATTGAGCCCAATGCGCGCGCTGCAACCGATCCGCAAGTCTACCGCTTCATCAACGAGATGCAGATCGGCATTCATATATCGCTGATGCGGGATATCATGGGCCCTGCGTTCACTCCGGATCAGATCAGCCTGGCCTATCCGGAAGCCCATGACTTTGGCCTGCCCGCGGACCAGATCGGATGTCGTTTAAGCTTCGCGAGCAGGACCAACCAGATCATTTTTCGGTCGGCATGGCTGGACCAAGCCGCAAATCTCGGCAACAAGACGACGTACCCGGCAATCGTGGCCCTCTGCGACGACCTGCTCAACGATCTGAAATCGCGAATTGGAATAGCCGGAGAGATCCGTGCACTCCTGCTCCGGAATATCACCAACCCTCCGACCCTCGCCGCCATAGCGAAGCTCCTTGACGTGAGCGATCGCTCGTTGCGACGTCAGCTACGGGATCAAGGGATTTCTTTCCGTGGCTTGCTGGATGAACTTCGAATGCAAATCGCGCTGAAATACCTGCGCACGACAAGGCTCGCAAACGAGGACATTGCACTGGCGCTGGGATTCAGTGATGCCGCAAATTTCCGCCGCGCATTTCGCCGTTGGACGAACAAGTCACCCAGCGAGATCAGAGGCAAGTAGGTCAAATCACTCTGACCGGCGCCATTCCAATTACAAGCGCTTATTCGGGAAACCCGGGCAGGCACGGCGAACGGCGCCTTGCCTCATCGATGAATTGGCTACGACCGATCATACATGAAGCGAGAGGCCGGCATTTATGGCCGCAATATTAGCCTAATCACAGCAGGGATATCCAAGCAGCGGGAAGCATCCGCGGCTTTGATAGACAATCGATAGGTGGCTCTTCTATCGCAGCACAGTGGCGGCTCATGCGCGGCGCATCGAGATTGGACGAGGTTCATCAACCAAGATATAAAACGCGGCCAACCCAGTCATGAGCTAAGTGGAGTCAGGCGTGGACATGCCGACCTCTGGTAACGAAATTCAAGGCACGTCCGACGCACCAAGTGACGGACAAGAGAAGAACGCGCGCACCCCGGCGCGTACGCCTTCCATCATCGTCGGTATCGTTGCAGCTACCGTTGTCGCGCTTTCTGTCTTCTATCTCTTGCGACCGGAGCCACTGCTGGTACAGGGCGAGGCCGATGCAACACGGCTCGACATAGCCGCGCGCGTCGACGGACGGGTAAAGGAGATACCCGTGGAACGTGGCCAGAACGTTCCAGCGGGCGCTGTCCTCGTACGGATCGATAATCCTGAAACCGTGGCCAAACACGAGCAAATGAGGGCAGCAAAGGCAGTTGCGGAAGCCCAGCTTGCCAATGTACTCGCCGGAACACGAGTGGAAGCCATCGCCGCACGGAAAGCGGAAATGGAGCGCGCGCAGGCGGCTCTGGTGCTGGCGCAGAAGACCTTTGACCGCACTCACACATTGACCGAGCAAGGCAACGCGCCGCAAGCCCGCCTCGACCAGGTGACCGATTCACTGCGCGAAACCGAGCGAGCGGTCGATCAGGCCAAATCGGCCTATGAGCAGGCCGTCAATGGCTACACAAAAGAGGAGCGGGCGATTGCCAAGTCGAACGTCGAAAAGGCCAATGCCGATATCCAGAGCGTTCAATCGATCATCGATCAACTCGTGGTCTATGCTCCCGTCGCCTCGCAGATCTATCAGCGGAACGTGGAGCCGGGTGAATATGTATCGCCGGGCGTGCCACTGGTTACCTTGATCGATTTGGCCGACGTCTGGATCCACTTCGATCTTCGCGAGGATCTCGTCAAGAGCTTGAAGGTCGGCGATCGATTTGACGTCCGTATTCCGGCTCTTGATGAGCGTCGTATCGCGGTCGAGGTCAAGCTTATTGCAACCAAGGGCGAATATGCGAGCTGGCGGGCCACGCGCGCTTCGGGCGATTTCGACTTGCGGACGTTTTCGATCCGCGCCTACCCGGTCCAGCCGGTGCCCGAGCTGCGACCGGGGATGAGCGCCTATCTCGACTGGCGGTCACCGCAATGAGGCTGGCGTCAAAACCCGGATTTCTGCTGGTCGCGCGGCGCGAGTGCCACTGGCTGTTTCACGATCGTGTGGCGCTGCTTTTGATCTTCGGTGTGCCTTTCTTTGCGTTCGTGGTTCTCACGACCGTCTTCAGCCATCCGGTCATTCGGGGGCTCGGCGTGACGGTCGTCGACGAGGACAAGTCGGACGCTTCGCGTGCCCTGGTCGAATACGTTGCGGCGTCTCCGAGCCTGAAAATCGTCGACCGCTCCGGTACGCTGTCCACGGCCGTGCAGGACATACGCTCCGGCAAGGCGATTTCGGCCATCTATGTTCCGCCGGATTTCGAGCGCGACCTGAAGGCCCAACGCCGCCCGCAGGTCGTAGGCTTCTATAACCAGCAGTTCCTGACCGCGGCCGGCATCGCGTCCTCGGGACTGAGCGATGCGTTGTCCGCCGCGGCGCGCGTGGCGGCCCCCGCTACGCGCGCCGCGCCCGCACCGGCGTCCATGGGAACGCTGGCCGCGGAGACCATCGCGCTTGTCAATCCGCAAAAGAACTATGCGCAGTTCCTGTTGCGTGCACTGCTGCCGACGATCATCCATGTGGTGATCACGCTCGCCGCAGGCTATTCCGTCGGCTCCGAATTCCGCCGTCGCGACGCGCGGGCCTGGCTCGAAAGTGCCGGTGGCGATCCGGTCGTCGCGCTGGCCGGCAAGCTCGCGCCGCTGTTCGGCATCTTTTTCCTGATCATGCTGGCTGAGCCGCTCTTCCTGGAGGGCGTGCTGCAAATCCCCTTCCGGGGAGACCTGCCGTTGATGGTCGCCGCTGGCTCCCTCCTGATTATTGCCTATCTGTCGCTGGGCGCGCTGCTGCAGCTCCTGGTCGGCGACTTGCCGACGGGGCTCGGACTTGCGGGCCTCTTTGCCTCTCCTGCATTCGGCTACGCCGGCGTCGGCTTTCCCACGGTCGGCATGAATGCCTTTGCGCAAGTCTGGAGCGCGATCCTGCCGCTGCGCTGGTACATGGCCGTCTTGCTCGGGCAAGCGGCGCGGGGATTGCCGGTCTCGGAATCTGCCGTTCCCTTCGCGGCGCTCGCGGGCCTGGCGGTGCTCTTTGCCGGCCTTGCATTGCTGCGCATGGCGAGCCTCAAGCGCAAGGGCTGGTTTGAGACGGCGCGACCTGCCGAGCCACCAGAGATCGGCCGCACATCGCGAGGCATCGGCGGCGCCTTCAAGGCGGAGTGGCGGCGCGTGCTCGGAACGCGGAGCGCCTTCAGCGTGTTGTTCCTGGCTCCCCTGGTTTACGGCATTTATTATCCGCAACCTTATCTGAACCAGATCCTTCGCAAGCTTCCCATCGCGGTCGTCGACAATGATCTGAGCGATCTCAGCCGCCGGATCGTCGAGACGCTCGATGCGAGCGGCGCATTGAGCGTTGCGGTTCGCGCCCGCACACTTGCCGAGGCGCGCACCGCAATCGATCGTGGGAAGGCTTTTGCGGCCGTCGAAATCCCGGCAGGCACCGAGCGTGACGTCCTCAAGGGCATCACCGCTCACATCCCGGTCTATGCGGATGCCACCTACCTGTTCATATTCAGGTCGACCGCAAGTGGCGTGGCCACGGCCGTCGGAGCATTGACGTCCGAGCTCGTTTCGCGAGGCGCACGCTCGGACGGAAGCCTCGTCAAGGCGAAACTGGCGAGCATGAGCCCGGCCGACGTTCTGCTGCAGCCGATCTTCAACCCTGTGGGCGGCTATGCGAGCTACATCGTTCCGGCAGCGTTTGTGCTGATCCTGCAGCAAACTCTCCTGATCGGCGCGGCAATGCTGACCGGCACTGCACTGGCGGGCGCCGGCGGGGCGTTTGCCGGCGTGCTCGGCCGCGGGATCGCCCATCTGACCGTCTACCTTCCGGCGCTCGCGCTTTATCTGATCGTGCTGCCGCGCATCTACGGCTTTTCGACGCTCGGGCATCTTCCACAAATCTTCGCGCTCGCGACCGTCTTTTTGTTGGCGACGAGCTTCATGGGACAAGCCATCGGGGCCTGGTTCACGCGGCCGGAAAACGCGACCCTCCTCCTCCTGGCAACCAGCCTGCCTCAGTTCTTCACCGCCGGCTTCGCGTGGCCGCGCGAAGCAATCCCCGATGCGGCGATCGCGTTCGGTCGGATCTTCCCTGCCGACTCCGCGATTGACGGCCTCGTGCGCATCAACCAGCTCGGTGCCAGCATCTGGGAGGTCGCGCATGACTGGCTCGGACTGTGGTGTCTGGCGCTGGCCTATTTCGCGCTCGCCGTGATCTCGGCATTTGCCGTCAAGAGAGGACAGGGACATGCGTAAGGCCTGGCGTGCCGCCATCGTCGCGATCCCGCTCGTGCTCGTTGCGGGCGTTCTGATCTACTCCGGGCGTCGTTCCGCATCGGCGGCCACACTCGTTGGCGTCGTGCGGGCGACCGAGGTCAGGGTGGAGCCGGAGGTGAACGGCCAACTCGTGTCGATTGCGGTCGAGAAGGGCGCCTACGTTCGCGCGGGCGATGTCCTGGCGCGGCTCTCCGCGGTGGAGTTGACGGCGCAGGCAGACCAGGCGCGTGCGGCGCTCGCCTCGGCAACCGCGAGCCGCAACAACGTCTATGCCGGCGTCCGTCGTGAGCAGGTCGACACTCTGAAAGCTGCGATCGCCAAGGCAAGCGCGCGCCTCGACTACGTGCAGGCCCAGCTCACAAGGACCAGCACGCTCGCACGTCAGAGCTTTGAGTCCCAACAGTCGCTCGACCAGGCCGAAAACGACGTTGCAAGCGCACGTGCCGACGTGGCGGGGGCCCAGGCGAATTACGATGCGGCCGTGGCGGGCCCGACCCAGGAGGAACGCGCGATCGCCGACGCGCAGGTGCAGGCCGCGGCCGCCGCGGTCACCGTGCTCGAGCGTCGTCTTGACAAGATGGTCTTGCGTGCTCCGGCCGACGGTGTGGTCAGCGTCATCGCCGCAGAGGTGGGCGAGAATGTTCGCGCGGGTCAACCGATCCTGATGGTCGAGGCGGCGGGCAAGCAATGGCTCTCGTTCAATGTGCGCGAAGACCATCTCAATGGTCTCGCGATGGGAAAAACGGCGAGCGTGATGCGGAACGGCACCGATGGCGCGACGAAAGCGGTCATCACCGAACTGCGGCCGCTGGGAGTCTTTGCCACCTGGCAGGCCGAGCGGGTTATTGGCGATCATGACCGCAATACGCTGCGCTTGCGCCTCGACCCGCAGGGAGAGGCGGCAGGCCTCGAGCCAGGCATGACTGTTTGGATCCAGCTTTAGCGGCAAAGGGCCGAAAGCCCGTTGCATCACCGTTACACGAAGCCGGTGAACATGGCGTGCCTGCGATTGAGCCGCCGGACCTCCGTTGGACGTCACTCATAGCCAGCGCGGTTAATCAGCGGCGGCAATGCGAACAGACCGAAAGCGACCATTCCGAACGCCACGGCGACGAAATTCCATGTGACGTCCGCCTTTAGCCAGATCACCACATAGCCGCCGAGCACCGCGATGGCAGCCCTGAGCAGGGCGGCGAGGACGGAGGCTTCCATTCGTCTGGTCGCCTGCCCGACGCAATAAAGAGCATAGCCGAGCCCGAAGAATCCAAAGAATGGGCCGACGCGGTGCAGATATTCCGCGCCGACTTTCAGCACGTCAGGGTCCTGGCTGAACAGTCCGATCCATTGCTGCGGAAAGACGGCCGCAGCCAGTCCGATCAATTCGGTCAGCGCGCAGGCCATGAGCACGCCAACCCAGGAAGCTTTGACGGCTCGTTCGATCTGACCGGCGCCGAGGTTTGCACTGATCACGATTCCGACCGGACCGCCGATGCCGTAGGCAAGCGGCACCAGAAGAAACTCGAGCCGCGATCCCGCGCCATAGCCGGCCAAAGCCTCAACGCCTCCCGTTGCTACGTAGGCCGTGACAATCGCGAGCGTCAGATTCGTGCTGGCCGAGACGACGGACGACATTCCGCCGACCCGGAGAACGGCGAGCGCCGGCGTCAGCGAAAGTCTCGGCGCACGAAATGTCGGCTTGAGGACGCCGAACCGGCCCCAGAGATAGGCGGCATAGGCCAGCGTTCCCAAGGCATAATAAACCAGCATCGCCACCGCGCCGCCCGAGGGGCCAAGCCCCTGATAACCAAAGGCGCCAAAGATCAAGGCCGGCGAAAGCGGGATGAGAATCACGGCTCCGCCACAGACCACGATGACCGGGACTTGCAAATTCCCGGTGCCGCGAACCACCGCCATCAACAGGTTGAACAACCAGATCAGCACGGCGCCTGCGAAAATGATGGACGAATACGAAACGGCAATCGCAAGAGCATTTCCGGAGACGCCCATATGGGTATAGAGACCTCGCCCCAGCACATGCATGGCAGCCGTGGTCACAAGGCCCAACGGAACGCCCAAGGCTACGGCGTACCACGCGTATTCACTTGCCGCGCCGGCCTGACCGGTGCCAAGGGTGCGTGCGACCGTCGTGACGAAGCCGCCGCCGATCGCCCCTTGCGCGATGGCGAGCACCAGTGAGACCAGCGGAAATACCGGTGCGACACCGGCAAGACCATCGACGCCCGTTCGCGCTACGAAATAGACCTCGAGCAATCCGATCAGGATCTGGACGGTCATCACGGTGGCGTTGGGCAGTGCAAGCCGCAGGATCGTTGGCGCGATCGGCTTCTCCAGCAGCATCCGGGTGCGGGAGTCGATTTCGGTGGGTCGCGTGCGACGCGGCCGGTTGGCCTGCTTGCGCGGGCAAGTCCCGGCCGGTGAAACGTCGCCGGTTCGGCAGGACAGGACGGCGGAGGATTGCATGACAGGTGCTCCATCTTGGAGCCTGATCAATTACTCTCGGCGACCTCGCGGATCGAACGATAAGATTTGACAAGGCATGTTAGCGCTTCTAACAGCTTGCGGATGGCACGATTACCTGCGCTCGAGACGTTGCGGGTGTTCGAGGTGGCTTGCCGCCACGGCAGCTACTCCGAGGCCGCGCGCGAATTGCACGTGACGCACAGCGCCGTCAGCCAGCGCATCAGGCAGTTGGAAGAGGATCTCGGCCTCACGCTTTTCGAGCGACAGGGCAACCGGATGGTGCCGACGTCAAGCGGGCTGAGATTGCAGGCGGGCGTCAAAGGTGCGTTCTCGCAATTGGGCGCAGCGCTCGGCAGCCTGCAGACGCGCCGGACGGATGCGGAGATCACCGTCAGCCTACTGCCGGTCATGGCGGCGCGCTGGCTGGTGCCGCGCCTTCCTCGCTTCAAGGCCCGCTTTCCGCAGATCAATCTGCACATCAAGACCGGTCAGTCGCTGGCGAATTTCAAGTCGGACGGCGTCGACATCGCCATCCGGTTCGGGACTGGCGACTGGAAGGGGCTGCGGGCCATCAAGCTTCTCCATGAAGAGTTCTTTCCGGTGTGCAGCCCCAGCCTCAACGACGGCCGTCTGCCGAAGGATCCGGGATCGATGTTGTCGATGCCGCTTTTGATCGACCGCAACTTGTCATGGCGTGCCTGGTTCAAGTCGGCCGGTGTGACGCTTGATCGCGATGTCGCAGGCACGTCCTTCACCGATACGAACGCACTGATGGAGGCCGCGGTAACAGGTCAGGGGATTGCGCTCGGGCGCCTGTCCTTCACGCGATCCGATATTCTGGCGGGAAAGCTGGTTCGCCTGTCCGAACACAGCTTGCACGTTTCCTATTGCCACTATGCGGTCTATCCGATTGTTTCGGAGTCCAATCCGGCCCTGATGGCTTTCCGTGACTGGCTGATCGAGGAGGCCCGGCGTACCTAGGCGGCTGACGGCGCGACGGCGAGCTTGCCGACACTGGAGAGCAGCAGCTTCAGTATCGGGGACCTGTTCGCCTTGTGGTGCGCGATGACGAGATCAAGCGTGGGCACTTCTCCCTTCACCGGCCGGGTGGTTATCGACTCGGGCAGGTAGCGTTTGGTGTAGGCCGGGAGCAGCATGACCGCGCGCGTCGAGGTGATCATGGATATGGCGTGCACGACATTGTGCACTTCATATTCCGGCTTGAGATCGATACCGGCCCGGCCGAAATACTCTAGAACGACACGGCGCACCGCTGGCGCAGCCTTGGAGGGAAGACAGAAGGTTTCGTTCGTGATCTCTCGCGGCGCGACCGCTGCATGCGACGCCAGGCGATGGTCGCTCGGAAAAACAAAGACCAGCGGATCCGTGCGCACGCGCCTGTAGCGCAAGTCTTCCATTTGCTCTTCCTGTCGGATGAAAGCCGCATCAAGCTTGCGTCTCATCAAGGCCTTGGCAAGCACGGGGGAGTAATCACTCGACAGGCGGATGTCGATGCCTGGAAACTCATCGCGAAGAATGCGTTCCACCTCGGGCAACAAACCGATTTCAGCCCCCGACATAAAACCAAGAGCGAATGTCGGTCTCGCCGGCTGAGCTGCGCGCAGCGCTGCTTCCTTTGCTGCCTCCGCTTGAAGCAACGCCATTCGTGCATGCTCGAGAAAGGCTTTTCCGGCCGACGTCAGCTCGACACCGTATGCGCTCCGGTGCATGAGCTGAACGCCGACTTCCTGTTCGAGATCGCGGATTTGCCGGCTGAGGGATGGTTGGGATGTGTGAAGCTTTTGCTCGGCGGCAACGGTCAGACTGCCTGCGTCAGCGACGGCGATGAAGTAGCGGAGATGTCGGAGCTCCATCATAACCTCCCATGTCTCGCAGGCATGGGCCCAGCTTACAAAGTCTTTTTCAGGCCGACCAGCGGCCTTTATAGCAAAAAGCGCTCTCTACGCGAGGTCTGCCCACCAGGCAGAGTGCATCCCGGCTCCGAACAACATGAAGGCGTGCGCATGTGTAACGGCATTAGAGCGTCGCTCTTGTTCCTTCTGGTGCTGGCAACAGGAATTGGCGGCGCCGCGGCGCAGTCTCCCGGCGATCAACCGAAGGCAGGCGGCATGGAAACAGACGTCTCGAAGATCAAGGAGGCGATGCTCGGAAACTGGGAGAGCATTGCTCCGGAGGTGCGGCCGAGCAAGAATCCGGACGGCTCGCTCAAGCCCTTCTATCTCAAACGCGCTTTCAAATATCAGCCGTTCGATCGGTTCGAGCTCGAGGTCGTCAACTCGGCCGACCCTTATGGCGCCGTGCCGCTCGCGCGGATCAAGATCGGCGGGCACATGTTCTGGCAGGGACCCCATCCGATCGCTCCGGGTGCCCAGAAGGTCGACTTCGTCGCTGATGAGGTCTACGAGGTAACTCCACTCGCGCAAGGGTTTGCCGATGTCCTCAACAAGGTCGCGTCGGCCGGCTACGCGCCTTGGGCAGTGAACTCCCCTCAAAGCATCTTCGGAAAGACCTTCGTTCCCTTCGGTCTCAAGGAAGGGACGAATTTCATGGAGTGTGACCTGGTCTACCTCAGGGGCGACCTGCTGTTCTGGGGTGCGCGCAACGTCGATGGCCGCGGCTTTGATACGGAGCAGAATCGCCCCACCAACCTGCAGATTCCGCTGGTCCGGAAGTAACCGTGGGCAAGCCTTGGCAAGGGAGCACGGCCATGATCAAGTCCAGCGAAGACCGCCGCGTCCAAACCGTCCTGAACGCGTTTGATATCCTTTTCAACAAGCGCGACTACGCGTCCGCCGAGCGCTTCTGGTCTCCGCGTTACATCCAGCACAGCGCACATATTCCGCCTGGCCGTGACGGGCTCTTTGGCCTGGTCAAGAGCTTGCCCGCGACACTGCGCTACGAGAACCACATTGCGGCGGCGACTGGTGATTTCGTCATTCTCCATGGGCGGTTCAGCGGTCACGGCCTGCCGGCGGCGTGGGTCGTCGCTGACATCGTGCGCATGGAGGATGGCGTGCTCGCGGAACACTGGGACGTCATTCAGGACGAGGCCACGCGGGAGCAATCGCGCAGCGGTCTTCCGATGTTCGGCGATAAATTCCCGGCCTGACGCGACCGCCGAAAGATGGGGCTGGCTGGAAACCGACACTTCAGCGAGCTCGCGCATCGCCGGTCGGACGAGACTTAGAACAAGGCCGCCAGCCGAATCTGGTCTTGCCCAAAGCTGCCGCCCAGGCGCCTCTCAACCTGCCGCTGCGACGATCGGCTTGATCTTCGTCGGTGCTTTGTCAGCGTTCTTCGACCAAGACCGGTAGTACGCCAGCGCGGTCATCATCAAGATACCGACAATGCTGACTACGATCTGCATCCAGACAGCGCCGGAAATCTCGACCAACACGAAATGTGCAGCGAAGGATAGGAATATGCCGGCGCAAAAGACTTCGAGCGACTGCTGACCGCATTTGATTGCGGGCCGAAAGATCCGCCATTCCAGCCCCGGCCAATCGCGTGGCAGCAGACGAACGACAAAG
>WNFD01009413.1_pt1 | contig 12435 bp, 10 predicted proteins | sample 5400491 | NCBI WGS metagenome assembly WNFD01 (sample SAMN13153343, study PRJNA577476) | soil metagenome | isolation source: 120 cm saprolite under Douglas fir tree site 2 hole 2 replicate 2 | place: USA:California | collected 2015-04-18 | reverse complement strand
GCTGGTCGCCCGTTTTCGCAACGGCGAGTTCTGCGCCGGTTTCGTCGATGCGCTTGTGCAGCCGCTCGATCAGATCCGTAGGGAGGAAGGGCGAGTCGCAAGGCACTGAGGCGAGAAACGGTCGCTTGGAAACCGACATACCTGCGTGCAGTCCCGCGAGCGGCCCAGCGTACCCTCCGATCGCGTCACTCACCACGCGCACTCCGAAAGTCTTGTATTCCTCATGGTTCTGGTTGGCATTGATGATGATGCCGCCGACCTGCGGCGCGAAGCGCTCGTACACGTGATCGACGAGGCGCTTGCCGCGGAAGGTCTGCAGGCCCTTGTCCACCCCGCCCATGCGGCTGCCCTTGCCGCCCGCGAGGATCAATCCAGTGACCGAAGACAGCATGCCGCGCTCGCTAGGGAAGCTAATGAATAGGTCAACCCGCTGGCACGCGTGCGAAAACCCCTACGCCACCAGCGTCGGCGCTACGGTCTTCCTGAAGCGGTGCTTGCCGGTGAAGAGCAGGTAGTGCTTGCCGCCCGCGGCGCGGCCGATCATGGTGATGCCGAGTTTCGCCGCGATCTCGTGGCCCATCTTGGTGAGGCCCGAGCGGGATACGAGGAAGGGAATCTGCATCTGCGCGGCTTTGATCACCATCTCGGAGGTTAGGCGTCCGGTCGTATAGAAGATCTTGTCCGAGCCGTCCACGCCGTCGAGCCACATTTGGCCCGCGATCGCATCTACCGCATTGTGCCGTCCGACGTCCTCGACGAAGTAGAGGATCTCGGGGCTGGCAGCGGAACGGCTTGCCGAGTTTTTCGCAAGGGCGCAACCGTGAACGGCACCCGCCTCCTTATAGATGGCCTCGTGGCGGCGCACCGCGTCGAGCAGAGCGTGCAGGGCATCTTCGGTGAGCGTGACGTCGTCGCGCAGCTTGATCGAACCGATTTCCTTCATCAGGTCGCCGAACACCGTGCCCTGGCCGCAGCCGGTGGTGACGGTGCGCTTCTTCATTTTTTCGTCGAGCCCCTTGAGCGCTTTGGGCGTCGTGATCGCGACCGACGCCGTCTCCCAGTCCACCTGCACCGCGGCGATTTCGTCGATCGATTTGACCAGGCGCTGGTTGCGCAGGTAGCCGATCGCGAGCGCCTCGGGCGCCTGGCCTAGCGTCATCAGCGTGACGATCTCGCGCTTGTCCACGTAGAGCGTGAGCGGATGCTCGCCCGCTATCGGCGTCGGCACGGACTCGCCGCGCTCGTTGATCGCCTCGACTTCGAAGGTGAGGGGTTTCGAAGCGTGGGTGAGCTTGAGGCGGTGCGGCGTCTTCATCCGCCTATGTAGGACATCTCGATCTTGCGCAAGTTGGCCGTCTCCGCGGTGCGGATCTCGGAATAGCGGTCGGTTCGCGCCTGCCAGATGCGCGCGATTGCGTCCGAAATCTCCTGGTCGGACGAGCCGCCGCGCAGCGGCCCGCGCAGGTCGTAGCCAGCCATGGCGAAAAGGCACGTATAGAGCATGCCTTCGGTGGAGAGCCGCGCGCGAGTGCAGGTGCGGCAGAAGGCCTGCGTCACCGAGGAAATCACGCCGATCTCCCCGGACCCGTCCCGGTAACGCCAGCGCTCTGCGACCTCGCCTGTGTAATTCGGCTCGACCGTCTCAAGGGGCATCTTCTCGCCGATCATGCGGACGATCTCGACCGAGGGCAGGACGTCGTCCATGCGCCAGCCGTTGGTCGCGCCGACGTCCATGTACTCGATGAAGCGCACGATGTGGCCGCTGCCCTTGAAGTAGCGCGCCATCGGGATGACGGAATCCTCGTTCGCGCCGCGCTTCACCACCATGTTGATCTTAATCGGCGCGAGTCCCGCGGCGGCCGCCGCATCGATGCCGTTCAGCACTTCGGAGACCGGGAAGTCGGCGTCGTTCATCCTGCGGAACACCGCCTCGTCGAGCGAGTCGAGGCTGACCGTGACGCGGTTGAGACCCGCCGCCTTCAGCGCGCGCGCTTTTTTTGAGAGGACCGAGCCGTTGGTGGTGAGCGTGAGGTCAAGCCCAGGAATGTCGGCGAGCATCTCGATCAGGCGCTCGAGGTTCCTGCGCAACAGCGGCTCGCCGCCGGTCAGGCGGATTTTCTCGATCCCGTGACCCTTGAACACGCGCGCCAGCCGTGCGATCTCCTCGAAGCTCAGCAATTCGCTCTTCGGTAGAAACGCGTAGTCGGGGCCGAACACGTCGCGCGGCATGCAGTAGATGCACCGGAAGTTGCAGCGGTCGGTGACCGAGATGCGCAAGTCGTGCAGCCTGCGGCCGAGCGTGTCCTCGCCGGCGCGCGCGGGCGAGCCCAATTCCCCTGCCGAAGGGAGGGGTTTTGTCCTGCGTGCGTCCGCGATCGGTATGACCCGGTCGGTCATGGTTTGCGTAGCCGCCTCATGAAATGCAGTTCATAATTTGCTGTTTGCTGAACTGGTGAGTATAGCCGGAAAATGTCTCAGACCAGCCTCGCCGTCGCAGTCGTGATGGAACGGACGCCCCTGGAGAACAACCGCTGGCAGTCGGAGAAGTGGGAGCCGATCGACGTCGTGCCCGACGCGAGCGAGCCGGGCGCTGTGCCCCGTGCGCTCGTCGAGAACGAGGTGCGCACGCAGTGGCTGCATCCGGGGTTCAAGCTCGAGCTTTTCCGCGACGAGGCGGAAGGCTATTACCTCAATCTCAGCTCGCAGAAACCGTTCGTGTTCGTGAACTGGCTCGAAGAGGAGGGCGCGGGCGTGCCGAAAGCGGTCACGGTGAGCTACAACGAGGCGGCGCGCCTGATGGACGCCGGCGCGCGCGTGGACGGCGTGCCGATGCCGCCGCAATGGATCCCGTGGCTCGCGGAGTACGTCGAGCGTAACGACAAGGAAAATTTCGCCTCGCGCTGGTCGCGGCGCAAGATCGAAGCGCGCAAGACCGCGGAGAAGCCGGCCGAGACGCAGCCGCCGGCGGAGCCGGCGCCCGCGGCTCCGGCGGTTGCGAACACCGGCGCAGCCGCGGCGCCGACGGACGCGTCCGCGCCGCGCGAGCTGCCGCCACTCGAATCCCTCAAAGGCCTCGCTTCCGAATACACCGAATTCCTGAAGCCCGGCGTGGGCGAGAACCTCAGGCGCTCGGCGCTCAAGAAGCTGTTCAGCGATCCGCACTTCGAGAACTTCGAACGGTTCGAGGCTTACTGCGAAGACTTCACGCAGGGCGAGCCCATCCCCCTGGCCATGCTGAAGACGCTCGAACATGCGAAAGGCCTGCTCTTCGACGACGAGGAGAAGAAAGACGCGCATGCTGCGGCGGAGACGCCCGCCGTCCAATCTCTGCCCGAGGCGGCCGAAAAGGCGCAAAGCGAGGCCCAGGCGGAAACGCCGCCGCCTGAGCCCGCCGAACGCAAAGACAAGGCTTGACATGACGCTCGAAGACCGCGCGCTGAAGATCTGCAACTGCAACAAGACCATTGCACTCGATGCCAAGGCGCTCGGCGCCGCGCTCAAGCTCACGCAGCCGATCCAGATGCACACGGAGCTGTGCCGCAAGGAAATCGGCAGCTTCCAGGAGTCGCTCAAGGACGAAGCCTGCGTGGTCGCCTGCACGCAGGAGGCGCCGCTGTTCTCGGAAATCGCCCAGACGGCGAATGCTCCGACGCAGCTGAAGTTCATCAATATCCGCGAACACGCGGGCTGGTCGAAGGAGGGCGCAGCGGCGACGCCCAAGATCGCTGCGCTGCTCGCGCTCGCCGAGCTGCCCGAACCCGAATCGGTGCCGGGCGTGAGCTACCAGTCTAGCGGTCAACTGCTCATCATCGGCCCGACCGAGACCGCGATAGCCTGGGCCGATAAGCTCGCCCAGCAGCTCGAAGTAAATGTGCTGATCACGAGCAGCCGCGGAGGGGAATTGCCTGCGGAACGTCGCTATCCGGTTTGGTCGGGAAAAGTAAAGTCGGTAAAAGGCCATCTGGGCGAGTTCGAGGTCGTCTGGGAGCAGTACAACCCGATCGACCTGGAGGTCTGCACGCGCTGCAACGCCTGCATCCATGCGTGCCCCGAGCAGGCGATCGATTTTTCCTACCAGATCGACATGGACAAGTGCAAGGCGCACCGCGAGTGCGTGAAGGCCTGCGGCGCGATCCGCGCGATCGACTTCGAGCGCGCCGAGCGCGAGCGAAGCGAGCGCTTCGACATGGTGCTCGATTTCTCGGCGCAGCCGCTGATACGCACCGCGCAGCCGCCGCAGGGCTACCTCGCGCCGGGCGCCGATCCGCTCAAGCAGGCGCTGGCGGCCGGGCAGCTCGGCCAGATGGTGGGCGAGTTCGAAAAGCCGCGCTTCTTCGCCTATAACGAGAAGATCTGCGCGCACAGCCGCTCCTCGAAGGTCGGCTGCAACCAGTGCCTGGATGTCTGCTCGACCGGCGCCATCGCGCCGGACGGCGACCACGTCAAGGTCGATCCGCACCTGTGCATGGGGTGCGGCGGTTGCGCGACCGTCTGCCCCTCGGGCGCGATGAGCTACGCCTATCCTCGCGTGCCGGACCTCGGCGCGCGGCTGAAGCGGGTGCTTTCCGTCTACGCCCAGGCGAGCGGCAAGGACGCCTGCCTGCTCCTGCACAATGCGGGCGAGAGCCGCACGCTGATCGCGAAGCTCGCGCGGCGCGGGAAAGGTTTGCCCGCGCGGGTGATTCCGCTCGAAGTCCATCACCCCGCCTCTATCGGGATAGATGTGCTGCTCGCGGCGCTCGCCTATGGCGCGGGCCAGGTCGCGGTGCTCGCGACGCCGAAGGAAGCCGCCGAGTACGGCGACGCATTGGAAAAGCAGATGAGTTTTGCAGAGACCATCGCGAACGGGCTCGGCTACGGCGGCACGCATTTCCGGTTTCTCGCGACCGGCGAACACGCCGTGCTGGAAAAAGAGATATGGGCGCTCGCTCCCGCGGCATCGGTAACCAAGGCCGCGACCTACAACCTTTCGCCCGAAAAGCGCACCTCACTCGATTTCGCCATCGACCACCTCGCGAAGCAGGCGCCGCTGCCGCAGGAGGAGATAAAGCTCGGTGCCGGTGCCCCTTACGGGCAGGTCCTCGTCGACAAGCAGACCTGCACGCTGTGCATGGCCTGTGTCGGCGCCTGCCCGGAATCGGCGCTCGTCGACGGGCGCGACCAGCCCATGCTGAAATTCATCGAGCGCAACTGCGTACAGTGCGGGCTGTGCGAGAAGACCTGTCCCGAGAACGCGATCACGCTCGCCCCGCGCCTGCTGCTCGCGGCGAAGGCGAAACAGGAAGTCATGCTGAACGAGGCGGAACCCTACAACTGCGTGCGCTGCGGCAAGCCCTTCGGCACGCGCAAGATGGTGGACAACATGCTCGGCAAGCTCACCGGCCACTCGATGTTCGCGGGCGGCGGGGCGCTGAAGCGCCTCCAGATGTGCGCCGACTGCCGCATCGTGGACATGATGGAAAACAAGGGAGAGATCAACATCTCGGACGTAAAACCGTGAGCGCGACGCTGACGCCGCTCAAGTTCCAGCCGCCTGAGGTGCCCGAGGATGGCGCGCGCGCCGCGTACTACGCGCTACTTGCGCGGCTTTTCTATTCCGGCCCGGACGCCGCGCTGCTAGCAACCATCGGCGGTGCCGACGAGATCGCAATCGGCGCCGAGCAGTCCGCTCTTGCGTACGCGTGGAACAAGCTCGCCGCCGCGGCCCGGGTGATGGAGGCCGAGGCGGCCCGCCTCGAGTACGACGAGATCCTCGTCGGTACTGGCAAGGCCGAGGTGACGCCCTATGCGAGCTACTACCTCGCCGATACCGGCCGCGAGAAGATCCTCGCCCGGTTGCGGGGCGAGCTAGCGGGGTGGGGGCTCGCCCGGTCGGGCGGGGCGCACGAGCCCGAGGACCACATGGCCGGGCTGTTCGATGTCATGCGGCACTTGATTTCATTGGGCTCCGAGGATATTGCGCTGCATATGCAACAGGGGTTTTTCGACCGATATATCGCCCGTTCTTACCCCGGTTTTTGCGGTGCAATATCAAAGAGCGAAAAGGCCAATTTTTACAAACACGTTGCCCATTTCGCCGAGAGCTTTCTAGCGGTTGAAACCGAAGCCCTTAAAGTGTTCTAATGATTGCGCTGCCATAGCTTGCATGTTTCAGGTGCTGACGATAGGAAGGAGACTCCACATGAAGAACCACACAAGATCAAAACTCAGCCGCAGGAACTTCCTCATCGCAGCAGGCGTCGGCGGCGCCGCAACGGCAGCTGCGATCGCCGGTCGGGCGCTCACCCCAAACGAGCCCAAGGCACTGACAAGCAACGATAAGCGTCGCGGGAAGGGATATCAGGACACCGCGCACGTCCGCAGCTACTACAACACAGCAAAAGTCTGACCCGAGGAGGCATGACCATGATGCTGACCAGGAAATCCACTGGAGCCCCCGCTCATCTTTCTTCCAGCCGTCTGTCGCGCAGTCTCTCCGGGATGCTGGCGAAAACGATCGACCGCCGCGCGTTCCTGAAACGTTCGGGCATCGCCGCGGGCGCGGGCGCGTTCGCCTCGCAGTTGCCGTTCAGCATGATCGGCAAGGCCGAGGCCGCCGCCGAGAAAGGCGGCAGCATCGAGGTCAAGCGCTCGGTGTGCACGCACTGCTCGGTGGGTTGCGCCATCGACGCGGTGGTGCAGAACGGCGTGTGGGTGCGCCAGGAACCGGTGTTCGATTCTCCGCTCAACCTCGGCGCGCACTGCGCTAAGGGCGCGTCGGTGCGCGAGCACGGTATGACCGAGCATTCGCACCGGCTGAAATACCCGATGAAGCTGGTAAACGGCAAGTACCAGCGCCTCTCCTGGGAACAGGCGATCAACGAGATCGGCGACAGGCTGCTCGCCATCCGCAAGGAATCCGGGCCCGACGCGGTCTACGTCGTCGGCTCCTCCAAGCACAACAACGAGCAGGCGATGCTGCTCCGCAAGTGGGTTTCGCTGTGGGGCTCGAACAACTGCGACCACCAAGCGCGCATCTGCCACTCGACCACCGTCGCGGGTGTCGCCCAGACCTGGGGCTACGGCGCGATGACAAACTCCTACAACGACATGCAGAACACCAAGTGCGCGATGTACATCGGCTCGAATGCGGCCGAAGCGCACCCGGTGTCGATGCTGCACATGCTGCATGCGAAGGAAACCGGCGCGAAGATGATCGTAGTAGATCCGCGCTTCACGCGCACCGCGGCCAAGGCCGACGAATACGTGCGCATCCGCTCGGGCACCGATATCCCGTTCCTCTTTGGCATGCTGCACATCATTTTCAAGAACGGCTGGGAGGATAAAAACTACATCAAGGCCCGCGTCTACGGAATGGACAAGATTAAAGAGGAAGTCCTGAAGAAGTGGACGCCGGAAGAGGTGCACAACGTCACCGGCGTGCCACCCGAACAGTTGCTGAAGGTCACGGAAGCTTTCGCCAAGAACCGGCCCAGCACCATCGTTTGGTGCATGGGGCAGACTCAGCACACCATCGGCAACGCCGTGGTGCGCGCCTCCTGCATCCTCCAGCTGGCCCTCGGCAACATCGGCGTCTCAGGCGGCGGCGCGAACATCTTCCGCGGCCACGACAACGTGCAGGGCGCGACCGACGTCGGCCCCAATCCCGATACGCTCCCGGGCTACTACCCGGTCGCGGTGCCCGGATCTTGGACGCACTGGGCGCGAGTCTGGAACGTGGATCTCAAATGGCTGCAAGACCGCTTCGCCCCGGGGATGATGGGCAAGCCCGGCATGACGGTCTCGCGCTGGATCGACGGCGTGATGGAGAAGAACGAGAACATCGACCAGGATTCGAACATCCGGGCGATGGTGTACTGGGGCCACGCGCCGAACTCGCAGACCCGCGGCCTCGAGATGGTCAAGGCGATGAAGATGCTCGACATGATGATCGTCATCGACCCGTATCCGTCGGCCACCGCCGCGATGGCGGCGATGCCCGTCGACGGCGTGCAGGAGAAGGCCGGGCGCGGCGTGTATCTGCTGCCGGCCGCGACGCAGTTCGAAACCGAGGGATCGTGCACGGCTTCCAACCGCTCCCTCCAGTGGCGCGAGAAGGTGATCGATCCGCTGTTCGAGTCGCGCTCCGACCAGGCGATCATGCTGGCCTTCGCCAAGAAGCTCGGCTTCGAGAATGAGTTCCTCGGCAGGAAGGACGGCAAGCAGAACCTGCGCGTCATCAAGACGAAGGGCGGGTACGACGAGCCTTCGATGGAGGACACGCTCGCGAACGAAATCAACCGCGGCGCGTGGACCATCGGCTACACCGGCCAGTCGCCGCAGCGCCTGCAGGCACACATGCGCAACATGGAAGTCTTCGACGTGAAGACGCTGCGCGCGAAAGGCGGCAAGGACGCGAAGACCGGCTACGACCTGACCGGCGACTACTTCGGCCTGCCTTGGCCGTGCTACGGCACGCCGGCGCTCAAGCACCCGGGCTCGGCGAACCTGTACGACACCTCCAAGCACGTGATGGACGGCGGCGGAAACTTCCGCGCGATCTTCGGCATGGAAAAGGACGGGGTGAACCTGCTCGCCGAGGATGGCTCGCATCCCAAGGGTGCGGACATCACCACCGGTCACCCGCAGTTCGACCACGTGCTGCTGAAAAAGCTGGGCTGGTGGGATGAGCTGACCGACGAGGAGAAGAAGGAAGCGGAAGGCAAGACCTGGGCGACCGACCTTTCCGGCGGCATCATCCGCGTGACGATGAAGAACCACGGCTGCCATCCCTTCGGCAACGCCAAGGCGCGCGCGATCGTGTGGAACTTCCCCGACGGCATCCCGCAGCACCGCGAGCCGCTCTACGGCATCCGCGCGGACCTCGTCGACAAGTATCCGACCCACGACGATGTCAAGGTGTTCTGGCGCCTGCCGACGCTGTTCAAGTCGGTCCAGGAGAAGAACAAGAACATCGGCAAGGACTTCCCGATCGTTCTCACGAGCGGGCGCCTGGTCGAGTACGAGGGCGGCGGCGAGGAGACCCGCTCCAACCCGTGGCTCGCCGAGTTGATGCAGGAAAATTTTGTCGAGATCAATCCGAAGGCCGCGGCCGATCGCCACATCAGGAACGGGGAGCAGGTCTGGGTGAAGACGCCGACGGGGGCGCGGATCAAGGTCACGGCCAAGATCACGGAAGGCGTCGGGCCCGACCATGCCTTCATTCCGTTCCACTTCTCCGGCTGGTGGCAGGGCAAGGACATGCTGCCTTACTACCCCGATGGGGCGGCGCCGATCGTGCGCGGCGAGGCGGTCAACACCGCGACGACCTACGGCTACGACCGCGTCACGATGATGCAGGAATCCAAGACCACAGTCTGCCAGATCGAGCGGGCATAGCGAGGAAAAGAGGAGACAACCATGGCGAGAATGAAATTCCTGTGCGACGCCGAGCGCTGCATCGAGTGCAACGGTTGCGTGACCGCCTGCAAGAACGAGAACGAGGTTCCCTGGGGGGTAAACCGCCGCCGCGTCGTGACCATCAACGACGGTGTCGTGGGCGCCGAGAAGTCGATCTCGGTTGCCTGCATGCACTGCTCGGACGCGCCGTGCATGGCGGTGTGCCCGGTGGACTGCTTCTACCGCACTGACGAGGGCGTAGTGCTGCACGACAAGGACCTGTGCATCGGCTGCGGCTACTGTTTTTACGCCTGTCCGTTCGGGGCGCCGCAGTTCCCTCAGGCCGGAGCCTTCGGCTTGCGCGGCAAGATGGACAAATGCACCTTCTGCGCCGGGGGTCCGGAAAAGGACCTGTCGAAAGAAGAATTCGCGAAGTACGGGTCCAACCGCCTCGCGCAAGGCAAGCTCCCGGCCTGCGCCGAGATGTGCTCGACCAAGGCGCTGCTTGGCGGTGACGCCGACGTCATCGCGGACATCTACCGCCAGCGGGTGCTGAAGCGTGGCAAGGGCTCGGAAGTCTGGGGCTGGGGCACCGCCTACGGCAAGCCCGAACAAAGGGCCGCGCCGGCAGGGGCGAAGTCATGATCATTCCCCGCAAGCTGATCCTCGCGGGCGCCGCAATTGCCGTGGCCTTGGCCTTGAGCGCCTGCGGCGAGCGCGAGCAGGTGATCGTCTACAAGCAGGGCAAATACCAAGGCAAGCCCGACACCAAGCCTTGGGAAAACGATCCCGGTGCGAGCCTGTACACCAGCTCCAAGTGGAGCAAGGGCGACAGGACGGGTTGGGAATCGGCGCTCAGGACGCGCAACCTCGCGCAGAACGAATACAGCCGCGTCGAATAAGGAGGAGCCGCTGATGAAACCGGTCGCGGTTTTAGGGAGCGTCGCGCTCGCCCTTTTGCTGTTCCTGCCGCTCGCCACTGCCCAGGAGCAGGAAACCCAGCCGCAGCGCGCGCAGTCGCAGCCCTACAACAACGCCCCCGTGTGGCGCGAGGTGCGTTCAGGGAAGGAAGAATACACCTCGATCAAGGGCCGCGAGACAGGCGTGCTGGTCCAGACTTACGGGGAGACTTGGAGGCAGCTGAAGAACGGTTGGATCACGCCCATCGCCGGCTGGCTGATCGCCGCCGTCGTGGTCGTCATCGGGGCGTTCTACAAGTGGCGCGGCAGCATCAAGGTCCCCGGCGAGCCTACCGGCCGGCTGATCGAGCGCTTCACCCCGTTCGAGCGCTACACGCACTGGGTGGTCGCGATCAGCTTTGTCATTCTCGGCATCAGCGGCCTCGTCATGATGTTGGGGAAATATGTGCTGCTGCCGGTGATCGGCTATACGCTGTTCGCCTGGCTCGCGCAGCTTTCGAAACATTTGCACAATTTCGTCGGGCCGGTGTTCGTTGTGAGCCTGCTGATGCTTATCGTCATCTTCCTCAAGGATAACCTCCCGCGCCTCTACGATATCAAATGGTTCGCGAACCTGGGCGGAATGATCTCCGGCGAGCACGTTCCCTCCGGCAGATTCAACGCGGGCGAGAAGGTCTGGTTCTGGGTCGGCGTGGTGGTGTTGAGCCTAGTCGTCAGTGCGTCGGGTCTGGTGCTGCTGTTCCCCAATTTCGATCAAGTGCGCGCGGTCATGATCGAAGCGAACGTGGTGCACGCGGTCGCGGCCGGCGTGGTGATGGCCATTTCTCTGGGCCATATCTACCTCGGCACGATCGGCCTAGAGGGGGCGTACGAGTCGATGCGCAACGGATACGTCGACGAAACCTGGGCCAGGGAACACCACGAGTACTGGTACAACGATGTGAAGTCGGGGAAGGTCAAGGCGGGGACGGCGATCGGCCAGCCCGACGCGCCGCAGGCTCAGCATTGAGGAGGGGAAGCGCCATGGATGTTCGTATGTTGATCATAACTGTCGCAATGGCCGCAGTCACCGGCGCGGTCTGGGCGAAACTGCCGCCGGCTCCGCCCGCCGATCCTACCAAGGCTGCGGAGGCCAAGAAGGTGGCCGACGACGCGGCAAAAAAGGACGCCGACCTACTCGGAAAGGCGCAGGACAGGGCGGTGGCCAACTATCGCAAGAACAAGGGCATCAGAGGGCCCGCACCCAAGAAGTAGGGGTATAGAAAAGGGCGCCTCGGCGCCCTTTTTGTTTTGCGGCAATACTCGCGGTCAGCCCGTGATGAGCCGGTAGACCAGTCCGGACGCACCGCAGCCGAGGATCACCGGAATCATCCCGCTCTTGTAGCGCCACAGCGCAATGATCGCCGCGAGGCCGACCAGAAGGGAAAACCACTCGAACCGACCCGAAAAACCTTCCGGCCAGAACACGTGCCAGGCGAAGAACAATGCGAGGTTGAGAATCACGCCGACCACCGCGGCCGTGATCCCGGTGAGCGGCGCGGTGAACTGCAGCTTGCCGTGCGTCGATTCCACCAGCGGACCGCCGAGGAGAATGAACAGGAACGAGGGGAGGAAGGTGAAGAAGGTCGCCACCGCCGCGCCTGCGCACCCGGCGAGCGCCAGCGCCTCGGGACCGAACGCCGCCTTCGTCCAGGCACCGACAAAACCGACGAAGGCGACCACCATGATGAGCGGGCCCGGCGTCGTTTCTCCCAGCGCGAGCCCGTCGATCATTTGCGTTGCGGTCAGCCACTGGTAGTGCTCGACCGCGCCCTGGTAGACGTAGGGCAGCACTGCGTAGGCGCCGCCGAAGGTGAGCAGCGCCGCCTTGGTGAAGAACCATCCCATTTGCGCGAGCGCGCTGTCCCACCCGAATAACGCGACGAGCGTACCGAGTGCTGCGGTCCAGATCGCGAGGAAAATCGCGAGGACGAAGGCAAAATGCGCCCAGCGGAACAGCGCGTGCGTCGGCGTCGGCGTGGCGTCGTCGATCAGCGCTGCGCCATATCGTTTCTGCGCGGCACCATGGTCGTCGGTCATGAACTTGTCCGGCGCAACGCGCCCGCCGACGTAGCCGATGATCCCCGCACCGAGGACG
>WNFD01025102.1_pt1 | contig 12437 bp, 10 predicted proteins | sample 5400491 | NCBI WGS metagenome assembly WNFD01 (sample SAMN13153343, study PRJNA577476) | soil metagenome | isolation source: 120 cm saprolite under Douglas fir tree site 2 hole 2 replicate 2 | place: USA:California | collected 2015-04-18 | reverse complement strand
ATGCGGGGACAAAATTATGAGAATGCCCCTAAATCGTGAACGAAGTTTGCAAACGATGCGCCGAAATCACCGGCTTCGTTGTGGTTTTGCAATTCTAGGAAGCGCCGCCGTTCTGACGCTGCTCGCCTGTTCACTCGCGACGCAAACGGCTGCGAAGCCGGATGCCGCCGCATCACGCACAGCGTTTCTGCAGTTTTATCGCGTACTGACTTCTCCGCGATGCCAAAACTGCCATCCGGCGGGCGATGCTCCGTTGCAGGGAGATGACAGCCACGTGCACCTGCAAAACGTGAAGCGCGGCGTGGACGGTCAGGGAATGACAGCGATGCGCTGCGATACATGCCATCAGGCCGCGAATCTTCCCGGGGCGCACCTGCCGCCGGGCAGTCCGAGATGGTCGCTGCCGTCGCTGGAAGTTAAGATGCGCTGCGATACATGCCATCAGGCCGCGAATCTTCCCGGGGCGCACCTGCCGCCGGGCAGTCCGAGATGGTCGCTGCCGTCGCTGGAAGTTAAGATGGTGTTTGCCGGGCGGTCGCCGGGCGAGCTGTGCCGGCAGATCAAGGATCCGAAGCAGAATGGCGGGCGGTCGCTGGGGAACCTGCTCGACCATGTCGGCAACGACGACCTTGTGGGGTGGGGCTGGAGTCCGGGCGACGGACGGACAGTGCGGCGGCGCGGCTTGCCCAGAGTAGGTTGTGCGGGGAACAAATAAAGCGCGCAGTTATCGTTTGGCCATCCACGCAGGATCGCGGACGCCGGCCAGCGAGTTTCCCCTCTAAAATGTCCCGAAGCACGAGTATGTCTTTTTCCCGAATCATCGGAATTCTGCTGGGACTGTGGCTAGCGGTGGTCGGCATCTATGCGCTGGTGTCCATCACGCTTGCCGGTCATCCCGATACGGTTTCCACCTTCGGGAACCTGGTGCGGTGTATGGTCCCGCTGCTGGCCAATGCCGGGCTGCTGCTCAATGCCGGTACGCCGCACTGGCGGCGAAACATTTTCTGGATGCTGCTGGCGATGGGCTGCACGCTGTGGATGATCGGCCAGTTTCAGTGGACGTACTACGAAGTCTACGAACACCAGCACATGCCCGTTATCTATGGTGGAGATATTGTCTTCTTCCTTAAAGGGATTCCCATCATGGCGGCGCTAGCGCTGCAACCGCACCGCAAACGCGGAGAGGTTCGACTTCAATTTGGCTATTTAGATTTTGTTCTCCTGCTGACCTGGTGGACCTTCGTTTACGCCTTCGTGGTTTTCCCCTGGATGTACGCCGCGCCGTCGGAGGCGCAGTACAACTACAACTATGACGTGGTCAGCAATGTGCAGAACATGGTGATCGTCATCGGGCTGGGCGTGCTGTGGCTGAAGGCTAAAGGCGCGTGGCGCGTGGTGTACGCCAACTTGTTTGGCGCCTCAGCGATGTACATGCTTTCTTCCCTGACCATCAACGTGGCCATCAGCTTGAAAAAGTATGCGACCGGGAGCCTTTACGATCTGCCGCTGATCTCATCGTTTTTGTGGCTTGGGTTGGCAGGCGTGATTGCCTATCTGAAGCGCGCGGAACTGGACATTCCGCAAGACGATGACGGAGACGACAGGTCACGCGACAGCGTGTGGTCGGCACGGCTGGCCATGGCAGCCGTCATATCGTTGCCGATATTTGCTATTTTTACGCTGCGCTTCGAGCACGATACGCCGGTCGTGCGTGATTTTCGCTTGATGACCACGCTGATTGCCTCCGTGCCCATCGCCTTCCTGGTGTTCCTGCGAACGCACATAGCGGACGCCGATCGCGCGCGACTGCTCTCGAAGTCGGAGCAGTCCATCGAAAACTTACAGCGGCTGCAAACGCAGATAGTGCAGACGGAAAAACTTGTTTCGCTCGGCCAACTGGCGGCTGGCGCGGCGCATGAGATCAACAACCCGCTGGCGGCGATTCTGGGCTACTCGGACCTGCTGGCGGATGACCCGACATTGCCGGAGAAGGCGCGCGCCACGGCGGGAAAGATTCGCGATCAGGCGCGGCGCACGAAAACGTTGGTGGCCAATCTGCTGAGATTTGCGCGGCAGGTGCCGCCGGAACGCACGCTGCTGGACATCAACACAGTAGTCACCAATGCGGTGCAACTGCGCGCTCTGGATTTGCGGTCGTCGAAGTCACGCATCGACATGCAACTGGAATCCGTGCTGCCGGGCGTGCGCGGGGACGGCAATCAATTGCTGCAGGTGTTCTTCAACATCGTCAACAACGCGATTGACGCAATGGAAGCCAGCGGGGGCGGAGTGCTGACCATCAAGACCATACGGGATCGCGGCAATGTGGTGATCCTGTTTACCGACACGGGACCGGGGATTAAGGAACCGCAGCGCGTGTTCGACCCCTTTTACACCACGAAGCCGGTTGGCAAAGGCACAGGCCTGGGCTTGAGCATCTGCTTCGGCATCCTGCAGGAGCACGCCGGAAAGATTCTTTGCTACAACTCGCAACAAGGCGGCGCGGTTTTTCGCGTGGAGCTGCCGGCGGTGCTCGCAGCATTCCCGGCTAAAGAAGCGCAGCCTGCCGGCGTTGCGCCCACCACGCAGAAAACGCCCGTCTGAGAAAAAGCTAGCGAGCGCTATGTTTGCGCGCCGCGCGACGCCCGAGGCGCGTCGCGTTCATGCTAGAGTTTTGCTGCGAACTATCAGCCGGGGACAAACGATGACCGACTTGGCCATTGTGACGGAGAAGCTTACGCGGCGCTTCGGCGCGCTCACCGCGGTGGACAATGTCGATCTGCGGGTGAGGGCCGGGCAGGTTTTCGGCTTTCTGGGACCCAACGGCGCGGGGAAATCCACGACAATTAAAATGCTCACCGGACTGCTGGCGCCGACCTCCGGGCGCATGCAACTGCTGGGGCTGGATTTTTCTTCACACACGATCGAGGTAAAGCGGCAGATTGGCGTGGTGCCGGAAGGCATGGGGCTTTTCGAGCGTTTGACCGGAGCGGAATATCTGCGTTTTGTCGGCAGGATGTATGGGCTCGACCACGCCACGGCGCTTCGACGCACGGGAGAACTGCTGGAATTCATGCAACTGGCGGACCGGCCGAAATCGATGATCGCGGATTATTCGCACGGCATGCAGAAAAAGCTGGCGCTGGCCGCGGCGGTGATTCACGGACCGCGCATTCTTTTCCTCGATGAGCCGTTCGAAGGCGTGGATGCGTTGGCGGCCGGCGCGTTGAAGGCGCTACTAGGCCGTATGACGGCGCGCGGCGTGACGATTTTTCTTACCTCGCACGTGCTGGAGATTGTCGAACGCTTGTGCAGCCACGTGGGAATCATTCACCAGGGCCGGCTGGTGGCGCAGGACTCCATCGAGGAATTGCGCGCGGGGATTGCCGGAAAAGAAGGCAGCAAGACAACTTTGGAGCAGATTTTCCTGTCGATCGTGGGCCAGAGCGGCGCGGAACGGACGCAGATCGAGGAGCTTTCGTGGCTGACGTAGGGCAGCCGCTTGGAATTCTGAAGCAAATCAGGCTGATCGCCGGCTTGCGTTGGCGGATGCTGCACAATAACCTGCGGCGAAAACAAAACCGGCTCGATCTGCTCGGGTTGATTATCGTCGGCTTGCTGGCAGGCGCGTTCGTGACTGTATTGTGCTATGCCTTGTTTGAGAGCACGCGCAATTTTGTATCCAGCGGCAGACCCACCTGGCTGAGCTTGTTTTTCTGGGCCATTTTTTTGTGGTGGCAACTCTTTCCCATCATAGTGGCAGGCTTCGGGGTCTCCTTCGAGTTCCGCGGGCTGCTACGTTTCCCTCTAAGTTTTGGCGCGTTCTACATACTCGGGCTAGTCTACGGATTAGCGGATTTCACCGGATTGGCAGCCGTGTGCTGGATCATTTCGATTATCCTGGGCGCGGCCGCGGCGGACCTCGCGCTACTGCCGGCCATGTTGCTGGTGGCAGCATTGTTCATCTTGTTCAACGTGGCGCTGGAACGCCTGCTTGGGTCCTGGATGGAACGCCTGCTGGCGCGGCGCCGCACGCGAGAGCTCTTTTTCGCCGGTTTTATCCTTCTCATGGTGTCGCTGCAGTTGCTGGGTCCGCTGTTGAATCGTTACGGGAATTCCGCCGAGCCATGGCTTGTGCGTGCTCTCCCTTATTTTGCGTACTTTCCTGCATCGCTGGCCGGCAAGAGCGTGGGAGCCGCGTCGGCCGGACATTACGGTGAGTTCGCGTTCGCGGTATTAGGAATTGCGTGCTACGCGGTGCTTTTTGGCGGCTTGCTGTGGCTGCGCCTTGCGGCGCAGTATCGCGGGGAGGAGCTGAGCGAAACTCCGGCGCCCGAGAGGGCGGTTGGCAACAAGGCGCGGCGGGAATCGGACGCGGACGCGCTCGGCTTGCTGTCCCCGCAAGTTGCCGCGGTCATTCGTAAGGAAATTCGCTATTTGCTGCGCAATGGCTTTGCCGCTTTATTGTTGCTCCTGCCGCCCATCCTGGTCTTTGCGCTCATCACCCAGGCCACACTGTTCCGCTTTTCCGGAGCGAAAAGCGGCATCTCTCCGGAAGTGTTCTTTCCCGGCTTAGTTGTTCTTTCCCGGCTTAGTGGCTTACATCATTTTGATTTTGATGGCTCCGGCCTATAACAGCTTCGCCTACGAGAATACCGGTGTGCAGACGTACTTCACAGCGCCACTGCAATTTCGCAATGTCTTTCTTGGAAAGAACTTCGTGCAGGTTGCGCTGGTCACGATAGAGCTCACGCTGTGCATTGCCGCGTTTTGCTACCGTGTGGGATCGCCATCGGCGCCGATCTTCATCGCAACGCTGGCGGCCATTATCTTCACGGTGGTCGGACAATTGTCGATCGCCAACTGGTCGTCGTTGAGTTTCCCGCGCAAGTTAGCGTTTGGCCAGATACACGGTCAGCGGCAATCGAGCATGGCTGTGCTTGTTGCGTTTTGCGCGCAGATTTTGCTTTTCGGGATAAGCTCACTGGTCTTGGGGCTGGGACGGTGGACCGGCGACCGCTGGCTGCCCGCCAAGGCATTTGCGCTGCTCGCCGCCGCTGTCGTGGGGGGATATGTGGCGTCACTCGATGCATTGACGTCTTACGCCGAGAAAAAGAAGGAGAAACTAATCGAAGCGCTCTGCAGGTGAGTTGCGGAGCCCGGAATTTTTCAGGGGAGTGATATTCCGGTCGGCTGGCCGCTGTGCTATTCGCACTCGCCCGGTGAAGTCATCGACACGCGCGACGTCGACTCGGTGGCGAAAATCATCGTGGTGCTCGCCAAGAGCTGGTAGCAATTCACGCGCGAAACTGTTGTAGCACGCTCACGATTCTGGCGCCGGCCTTCCCGTCACCGAACGGATTTCCTCTTGAAACAGGGGGACGCTGCCCGGCGCCTTCAAGCCAAGCCGTGGCGTGCTCCAGGATTTTGGTTCGCTTGGTGCCGACAACTTCGGCGCACCCGGACTCGACCGCCTCTGGCCGCTCTGTGACATCGCGCAGGACCAACACAGGTGTTCCCACACTGGGCGCTTCCTCTTGAACGCCCCCGGAATCCGACAAGATCAGCGCCGCTGATTTCATGAGGTGCACGAAATCCGGATAAGACAACGGCCCCGTCAGGATAGTTCGCGGCTGCCGTCCGAGTATACGTTGAGCCGTTTCTGTTACATGCGGATTGGGGTGCACGGGGAAAACCAGACTCACGTCCGGAAACCTGCGCAATAAGTCCGCCGCCGCCAAACAGATCTGCTCGAGGCGCTCGCCAAAATTCTCCCGCCGATGAGCTGTCAGCAGGACGAATCTTCCTGTTAGCGCTTTGAGCCGTGTATCGGCAAAAGTTGCCGGACGCTTCAAAATCTCTTGCAAAGCATCAACAACGGTGTTTCCCGTCAGGAAGATTCGATGAGCCGCGACTCCTTGCGCCAAAAGCGCGTCCGCGGCGCCTTGCGTTGGTGCGAAATGCAAATCCGCTATTGCTGTCACCAGTCGGCGGTTCATTTCTTCCGGAAACGGCTGCCACTTATCCCTTGTCCGAAGCCCTGCTTCTATATGGCCGACGCCGACGCGTTGCTGGTAGCCGACGAATGCGGCAGCGAACGCCGTGGTCGTGTCGCCCTGCACCAGCAGCCAATCCGGCTGAACGGAAAGCATCACCGGCGCGAGCGCATCGAACACGCGCGCGGCCACCGAAAGCGGTGACTGATTTTCCTGCATCAGATCCAGGTCGAAATCCGCCTTTATCCCGAAGACCTCCAGCATCTGGTCCAGCATTTCGCGATGTTGGGCGGTAACGCAGACTTTGGCGTCGATCCCCGCTTCTTTTGCGGCGCGGAGGACCGGCGCCATTTTGATGACTTCCGGGCGAGTGCCGAAGACCGCAAGGACTCGCATGTCAGTTCCTATCTCCGTGGGAACCGATCATAGCCTTGGCCGCGATGTCGGCGAGCACCTGCCAGTCGTATGCCTCCACGCACGAAGGCATCCGCCCACGCCTGCGGATTCGGCTCCGCAAGAATTATGTTGGGCCACGCCAGCCTCTGCCAGTTCAAGAGCGGCGTTGAGACCACGCACTTGCGGCACGCGCTGTATTCAACCACTTTAATTTGGAAAGCAAAGTCCGTTCCGGCGCTTTTCCCCTGCGCCAGCACCCCCACGTCGATGGCATTACAGTACTCGGCGATTTCCGCGGGCGCGACATTCCCTGTGGCGATAACTCCCGCGGCCCGATTCGCTTCCAGCAGTGCTCTCCAAGTGTCGGCGGGACCGATAATGAGGAGTCTGGCATTTGGGATGCGCTGCCGCGCGGCCAGAAAGGCGTTCACCGCAAGATCCACGCCCGTAAAGGACCCATGGTTGCCAATGTATCCGATCGCGAAGTGTTCAGCGATTCCCAGGCGTTGTCGCAGGGCTGACACTTTTGCAGGCGCCACGGAGCGCAAGCGAGCTATATCGGCGCCATTGGGCAGAGGCAAGGCCTGCATGCCGCATTCGCGTTCGAGCTTTTCGCATAGCGGCTGCGAAACAGCGAACGTTCCATCCACCTGTTTGTCGATGGCGCCGATTGCGGCACGAATTCGCCCAAGCCTGGCCGAAGAAAACTGCTCCTCGGGAAACCAATCGACTACATCAAAGAACGTCCGAACTCCCGGGATTCGTTCTACGCCGAATAATTCGTTTGCAAGCAGAACATGCGTGATCCCTAAGTCTCGGACCAGGCCGCGAAGAGTTTGCCGATTACGCAGCCGGCACAATGCGGACGCACGTTCCACTCCAACCAGTCTTTGCGCCAGAATCGGCTGCCATACTGGGACTTCGATGATCGATGTGCCGTCAGACGCCTTGGATTGCGAGCGAGACCGCAGCGCCGCGCTTAGAGCGACCCCCGCCTGCTTTACACGCCTGGTGAAAGCCGATTTGCCATCGACGTGCAGCGCGTGGCGCGATTTCAGCAGAAACACTTCAAACTTGGAGGTGAGCCGTCGCGCCAACTCGATCTCGCGTACCGCAATGTCGTCTGCGTAGATGTGGGGAACTACCAGAAGCCGCGGTCTCACGGCAGGTGCTTTCTGACAAACCGCTGGGCACTCACTTCTCCACCAGAAAACTGCCGATCACCAGCGCATCCATCCCGGAACTGAAAAACGTGCGCACCGCGTCAGTCGGCGTGTGCACGATGGCTTCGCCGCGCAAATTGAAGGACGTATTCATGATCAGCGGCACTCCGGTGCGTTTCTCGAACTCATCGAGCAGCCGCCAGTAAAGCGGATTGATCTGCTTCTCGACGGTTTGCGGGCGCGCGCTGCCGTCCACGTGCGTTACCGAGGGAATCACGCCGCGCTTCTCCGGGCGCACCTGCGCGGTGAGGATCATGAACGGCGAATCGGTCACGCCCTCCAGATAATCGCTCGCCGCTTCTTTTTTCATCGACGGCGCAAACGGACGCCACCACTCGCGAAACTTCACCGCGTTATTTACCTTGGCGTTCATCTCGGGATCGCGGGCATCAGCCAGAATCGAGCGGCTGCCCAGAGCTCGCGGACCAAATTCCATGCGTCCCTGAAACCATCCCAGAATTTTTCCGCTGGAAAGAAGTTCTGCCGCCCTGGCCGCCGGATCATCCACGCGGGTGTACGGCAGTTTGTACGTGCGCAGCGCGGTTTCTATGGTGTCGTCGTCAAAGCCTGGCCCCCAATGCGCGTGGTACATCGGTTTCATTGGCAGGCTGCCGCCATCTTCCAGAAACGGGGCAAGCGCCGCGCCCAAGGCGGTGCCATCGTCCGAAGCGGCGGGCTGCACAAAAATATTGTCTACCAGCCCGGAAGCTGCAATCTTGCCGTTGCCTTTGGAATTCAGCGCCACGCCGCCCGCGAGGCAGAGATTCCGGATGCGAGTTTTCTCCACCGCCATACGCACCACGCTCAACATGGCGATCTCGCAAGCATCTTGCACCGCATATGCGATGTTCTTGTGCCGCGCGCCGATCTCGCTTTCCGGCGCGCGTACGGGCCCCAAGAGCGGAGCGATGCCGGAAAACGAGCCGCTGCCATTTCCAAAAAGCCGTTTCCAATGCACGCGATACGGATCTGCCACCGGATCGATGAACGCGTCCACCTTTACTCCCGGCTCGCCATACGGTGCCAAACCCATGACTTTCCATTCATCGCTGTTCGGCTGAAACCCCAGATAGCCAGTGAACTGGCTGTAAAACAGTCCCAGGGAATCGGGAAAGGGAATCGTCAGCAGGTGATGCAGTCGCCCTTTGGTTCCATGCCAAATCGATGTGGCTTCCCACGCGCCACGCCCGTCCATCACCACCACCGTCGCGTCATCGAATCCGCAGAAAGCGTACGCGCTGATGGCGTGAGCCCAATGATGATCCACGTGTCGAATGCGGCCTCGCACATTACCGAAGCGCTGCGTGAATGTCTTTGCGCCGCTTTCCTGATGCCACATGCTCAAGAAATGCAGCGTGCTGGTCAAAACGTTGAGGTAGGTGAGTGGCAAACCTCCGCTGGCCAGGCATTTCAGGTCGTGACGAAATCCCGGTCCCGCGGTGGTCCAGCCAAAACAAACGTCATCAACCTGACTCGCGCTCACGCCCGCAAAGTCCAGGCACGCTTGAATCGCCAACGCGGGAAACCGGGCGTCATGCTTGATGCGGCTAAGCCTTTCCTCGGCAACCGCGAACACCAGCTCGCCTTCGCGCACGATACACGCCGAGGAATCGTGCGTTTTGTTGTAGCTGATGCCCAGCGTAATCATGCGCGAAGCCAGTCCTTTCCGCGCAGTTTCTTGTGGCGCTGGAGCACGATCCACTTTGACGACCGGCCAGCTGCAATCAAGATAGGCTCATGCTGTGGGTTTCTCGGACCGCTCGACATGGCTCGGCATGGGAAACGGAAAAAAACGCCGCCGCAGTTCTTTATAAATAGCCAGGTCGGAAAGTCCATGCCTCCATCGATAATATACGGCGGATGGCAAAACGAGAGCAGGCGCGAGCCTGGCCAAACTGAAAAGCCGCTGCCAGATCGATGCATCGCTATGAAAAACGCGCATGATCTTCAATTCCGCGGAAACCGTCTCCCAAGGAAATCCGCCGTCCAGCTCAAGACGCAAACAATCTGCCTCCAGTTGAACGCACTCTAAAATCGTTTGGGCGATGTCTTCGCGCAGTTTCAGCTCACGCAGTTTTGCGCGCAGTGATTCCGCGAGTGCCGCCAATACTTGCTGTTTCCGGCGAACGCTATCGCGGTCTCCGCGCGTAAACTGAAAAAGGTTTCCGCGGTGCAGCCGATAAAACGTGTAGGATGCCGGCAAAACCAGGACATCCGCAAAAAGCCCAGCCAGGGTGAACAGGTATTCGTCAGCCTCAAATTTCAGCGCTTCCGGCACCCGACCGACCTGCGCGAGAATCCCTTTGCGGTACGTCATGCGGCTGGTGCCCAGAAACCCCCTGCGCATGCGGAAAATCCTTGCTTCTTCGCTGGACGTCAGCCGAAAACGAGTAATCTCGCGAGGCAGTTCGGCCACTCGCCGCCCGTCCGGGTAGACTTGTGTCGTGCCGTGCCCGACCAGGCCCACCGCCGGCTCGGCCTCGAAAACGCGCGCGACGGCGCTTAACTTGTCCGGTGCCCACCAATCATCGCCGTCCAAAAACGCCACAATCTCTCCGTGTGCTTCCGGAATTCCGGCGTTAAACGCAGAAGCTTGTCCCCCATTACGCTTGCGCAGCAACCGCACGCGTGGCGCAAACTTTAGCGCGATCTCCGCGGTGCGGTCGGTCGATCCATCATCCACTACCAGAATTTCCCTTTCCGACGCGGGGAAATCCTGCTGAAGAACGCTGGCGATGGCCTCTTCGATAAACGCTTCTTGGTTGTAAGTGTCGATCAGCACTGTCACGAACGGCTTTGGCACAAGGCATCTCCGCTCGGTCCGTCGTCCTGAGTAAGCAATTCTACTCCACCCGTGTCGCTTCTTTTTCCGTTCGCCGCTCCGCCTACCAGGCTTCATGGCATGAAAAGAACGCCGATGCCGGACGTTTCCATCGGCGCGCCGGTTACCGCAATCGGAATCGCGCCTGTGCTCGGCCATTCAACAAACTCTTGATGCCGGTAGTGCTGCTTGATCTCGTTCCAAAACCTCTCGACTTCACATTGCGTTTCTTGCTGGTGTGTCACAATGTCGTGAAAAGCTACCATTCCCCCACTGCGCACTAATGGCGAATACATTTCGAAATCGCGCCGTACACCTTCATAGGTGTGATCAGCGTCGATAAATAGATAGTCTAACTGGTCGCGGCGGAGAAGGCTCACCACGTGCTCCTTGGTTTCCGCGGAATGCGAGTTTGCCCGGATCAGGTGCAGTTCCTGCCCGGATTTCGGGAAACGGCGAAAAATCGGCGCTTTGCGCTTGGGATATCCTCCTCCAAACGGTCCGTAGGGCAAGTCCACGCTGATAATTTTTGCTTGTGGCGGAGAAACCGCGCAAAGCAGGAACAGCGTGCCCCCGTAATTCGTTCCGATCTCCAAGCTGCGCCTGGGAGCAAACACCTTCAAAAGATTTCCCAACTCCAGTACTTCAGAGCGTACCTGCCCCATCAGAACGGGGCGATCAACACAGTAATCAATGATCTCTTCGAGCGATCCGGGACGAGCGCCAAAGGCCAGTTCACTGTAGCATTTGACGTATCGCGCGCACTTCAGAAGCAACCTCGTCATGACTCTCAACTTACGCTACGACGGGCATCGGCATCTTCATCCGAAAATCGCAGCAGCAAATTGAGTTGCTGTGCTGGCGTGATACGGGCAGCTCTGAATAGCATTCTCCTTTCGCGAAGCAACTCGGGAAGTATGCCCACAAGTCCTGCCAGCGTACCAATTCGATCTTTCGCAAACTGCCATCGCAACCGGCCGATGTCCTTGGCCAGCGCCGCCGTGGAAATCAGCCACGTGCGTGCTGCATATCGCAGCGGCAGGAGTTTGGTGGCCAGCAACAAGCGTCCCTGCAATATTCCGCGGAAATTCATGCGCATACCTTCGACGGACCGGCCCGAACTGCCTACTCGATGCCAGCAGATCGCGGTCGGAACGTAAACCGTTTTCCACTTCTGGATCCACGCGCGCCAGCAGATCTCGATGTCTTCATACCCGAGCGGCAGCCGGTCATCGAATCCGCCAAGTTTCTCAAAAAAAGATCGGCGCGCCAGCATGCACGCCGCGGAGGCCGTGAACACCTGCGATTTCTCCGGCACCTCGCGCTGGTAAAAGTATAGTCCAGGCACTAACTCAGTAGAAGAACGACCCCTGGGCCTGCTCCTCGCCAGCCGCGCCGCCAGATGCCCGCGCTCGCTTCCATCCCAATTGAATTGCATTCCGTCGGTTGCAAAAATCTCCTCATTTTTTTCCAACGGCTCCACCAGGGCCGCCACAAAACCAGGATCGAACCGCATGTCGTTGTTGATGAAAAGGAGAAAATCGCCGACGGCCATCGCTGCGCCGCGATTCGTGCCAACCCCGCGTTCTTGTCCAACGGAAGCCAGCGCACCTGAAATTCTCGCGCCACTTCGGCGGAGTCGTCCTTCGAGTCATTGTCCACCACGATGACCTCGAGGGACGTAAAAGATTGCGACAAAAGGCTGGGAAGGCAAGTCCTCAGATGGCGCGCCCCGTTCCAATTGACGATGATCGCCGAAACGGCCGGCTTCGCGTTCATGATGGTCCTCGCCGCAGCCGGCAGACACTAGCCGTGGATGCGAGGGCCGCCGCTCGATTCGGTCTCATTTTGCCGCGGAATGGAGCTGCTGCCCGCGTTGCGTTGCGACCATTTCCGCCAGAATAGCATCTAGCCCGCGAGTAATCCTCCAATTCGGATAGTGCGTCTGGAACTTCCGCAAATTCGAGATGTAACAGATGTGATCGCCCTTACGCGCTTCCT
>WNFD01017858.1_pt1 | contig 12437 bp, 12 predicted proteins | sample 5400491 | NCBI WGS metagenome assembly WNFD01 (sample SAMN13153343, study PRJNA577476) | soil metagenome | isolation source: 120 cm saprolite under Douglas fir tree site 2 hole 2 replicate 2 | place: USA:California | collected 2015-04-18 | reverse complement strand
GATCGAGCGGTCGGCCGATGTCAGTTGCATGCAGGTCTCATACATCATCGCCGAATGGATGATGTTGCAATGCGCGAGCATCGCGCCCTTGGGCCGCCCGGTGGTACCCGAGGTGTAGAGGATCATCGCGGTGTCTTCCTCGCCGACCTCGGTCGCCGCTGGCAGCGGCGCATGATCGGCGAGATCGGCGAATGGCGAGCGGGCGACATCATCGTCGACGGCGATCCGATGGACGAGTTCAGGCACGTCGCCTGCATCCGGCAGACGGCCGGCCAGCGCCGCCTCGTGGATCAGAAGCCTGGCGCCGCAATCGGCCAGCACATAGGCGATCTCAGGCTTTTGCTGGCGGGTCGAGAGCAGCACCGTCACCAGGCCAAGTTGCGCGGCGGCGAAGAGCGACAAGACGAATTCGATCCGGTTGCCAAGCAACAGCGCGACGCGGTCGCCGCGCTTAAGGCCCTTGTCGCGCAGCCCGGCCGCAATCTGCGCCGACTGCGGCACGACATGCCGCCAGGTTATGCGGCGCTCGCCGCAAATCAGCGCCTCGCCGTCCGGATTTCGCGAGGCCGCGCTTTCGACCATCTCCCAGATGCTCTTCGGCCGTTCGCTGAACGCGAGCACCACGCGATCGCCGAAGCGCGCCTCATGGCGCATCGGAGGAATTGGATATGCCGACCAGTCCATCGGGCGATCTCCCTCAGCCCTTCTTCATGGCATAGACATGTTCGGCCGCCGGAAAGGCGCGCGAGCGCACGTCGTTCGCATAGGCCTCGACCGCTTCATCGATCGCCGGACCGAGATTGCCGTAACGGCGCACGAATTTCGGCGTCTGCGCCGACAGCCCCAGCATGTCCTCGAGCACGAGAACCTGCCCGTCGCAGGCCGCGCTCGCGCCGATCCCGATGGTGGGGATGGCGATGCTTTCCGTGATCTTGCGTGCCAGCGGTTCGGCCAGCCGAGCGTGTTGATCGACTGCGGGGTCAGACCGATGTGGCCCATCACGGGAATGCCGCGCGTTGCGAGAAACGAGACGGTCTCCGCCATCCGCGTGCCGCCCTCCAGCTTCACCGCGCCGCATTGCGTCTCCTTCATGATGCGCACCGCCGCGTGAAACGCCTGCTCCTTCGAGGCTTCGTAGGAGCCGAAGGGCATGTCGACCACGACCAGCGCGTGACGCGAGCCCCGCATCACCGCACGGCCCTGCAGGATCATCATCTCAAGCGTCACCGGCACCGTGGTCTCGAACCCGTGCATGACGTTGCCAAGGGAATCGCCGACCAGGATGACATCGCAATGGCGGTCGACCAGCGCCGCGGTGTGGGCGTGATAGGAGGTGAGCATCACGATCGGCTCGCCGCCCTTGCGGGCGCGGATTTCCGGCGCGGTCTTGCGCTTGACGGCCGATTGAACCGACATGGCTAGGCTCCGATCACTGGCACGCCGATCACGACCGGGTGGAATGCGAAGGCGAGCGCGAGATAAGCGACGATCCCGACCGCGACCGCGATCAGGTCATTGGAAACGCCGCCGACGGGAATCGGCGGCGCACCGGGATCGGCGCGGCGTTTCAGCGAAATGCGGTCGAACACGGCCCAGGCCAGGAACGAGCCGAACAGGATGATGCCGCCGAGATCGCCGTTCGCAAGCAGATGGCCGAACGCCCACAATTTCACGCCTGATAGCATCGGATGCTTCAGCGTCGCGTAGATGCGGCCCCGGAGATACGACGCCACCACCAGGATCACCGCCGGCAGCATCAGGGCGGTGTTGAGGTGTTTTAGCGCTGTTGGCGGCGACCAGACCTCGATCCAGCCGCTGGCGCGGTAGTGTGAAAAGCCCCAGACGATCAGCGCAAGGCCGGCGAGCGACACCAGCGCGTAGCCGATCTTGTAGCCGCTCTCACCCATTGCGGCGACGAAGCGCGCGCGCAAGTCGCGCTGCGTCGTCAGCGTATGGGCGCCAAAGAACAGCACGAGGCCCACGATCATCACCAAAAGGCCCACGAGATCCTCCCCCTTTTTGCGCCAGCTTAACCGCTTATCCGCCCCGGGACCTATTCTCAAGCCCGTCATTCCGGGATGGCCCAACGGGCCAGGCCCGGAATCCCGATGTGATGCGAAGAATTCGCAAGACAAGCTCGAGATTCCGGGTTCGCTCGTTTCACGAGCGCCCCGGAATGACAGCCGCCGCTATTGCTTCTCCGACGCCTTGGCAAGGTCGCGATTATCGACATAGCGGATCGCGATCGGCCGACCGGCCAGCGCGCCGCCGAGGCCGTCGGTGAATTTCAGGGGAATGCAGGCATTCAGCGACGCATTGATCGACTTCAGATAGGTGTCGCGGGTGTCGGCGGGCACGCCCGCGGTCGCAAAGGTGACGCGCGGCGGGCCGATCATCTCGCCGGACTTCTTGAAGCTGAAACGCACCGACATCTGCATGCCCTCGCGCGCAACGTCTGGCAGCGGGGGCGACCAGCAGGAGCGCAGTTCTGCGAAGAGATCGCCGATGTTGTCGAGATCGTGGGCGGGCCTCTGATATTTTGACTCGTCCTGCTTGGCGGGCACCGTCTGAATCGTTAGCTGCAGATTCTCGCCATAGGGATAGTCGATCTCGGGAATGCACGGCCCGTGGTTGAACACGCTGCAGAAAGACGGCGTGCAGGGCTTGCCGTCGAGCACGCTGCAGGGTTCGTGGGAGAACGGAATCGGATTGATCTGACGCCGCCGCGCGTCCGCTGTCCCGGCCACCGCCATGGCGGCGACCGCAAAGATCACACCAATTGCAACGCGCCGCAGCATGCAACGACACCTTGAAAGCGAGACTTCGGGGAGAATGAGGGGCTCGATTGAGGGCATCAAGCCCATCGCCGTTCACATCCGCGCGTTCAGCGCGGACAACGCGTTCATGCCCGGCTGAAGCCGGGCTCGACCTTGCCGAGGGAACTTGCTTAGATGGCCCGACCAGCGCACGCCGATGTGCGCAGTCAGACATGGACGACGGAATGGCCGGGCCCGCGCACAACGACCGATGCGTGATCAACGTCATCAACCCCAACACCACGGAGTCGATGACGGCCCTGATCGCGCAAGCCGCGCAGGCAAGTGCCGGCCCGAACACAGAGATCATCGGCCGAACGTCGAGTTTCGGCCCTGCCTCGATCGAAGGCCATTATGACGAGGCGCTGGCCACGATCGGAATGCTGAAGGCCGTCGCCGCGGGAGACGCTGAAGGCTGCGACGCCCATGTCATTGCCTGTTTCGGCGATCCCGGCCTGCTGGCGGCACGGGAAGTCACCACAGCGCCGGTTCTCGGGATCGCGGAAGCGGCGATGCGCGCGGCGAGTTTCGTCGCTGTTCATTTCAGCGTCGTCACGACGTTGTCGCGCACCCGCGTGATCGCCGAGCACCTGGTGCGGAACTACGGCATGGAGCGGGCCTGCCGCAAGGTGCGCGCGGTCGACGTCGCCGTGCTCGACCTGGACAAGCCGGAAGCCAATGTGCGCGGGCTCTTGCTGCGCGAATGCCGTGAAGCGCTCGACCAGGACGGCATCGGCGCCATCGTGCTCGGCTGCGCCGGCATGGCGGATCTGGCGCACGATCTGTCCATGGAACTCGGCATTCCCGTCATCGACGGCGTCGCCGCCGCGGTGCGCTTTGCGGAAGCTCTGGTCGGACTGGGGTTGAAGACATCGAAACATGGTGACCTGGCGTTTCCGCTTCCGAAGACGCGGACGCCGATCTGAGGCGGTGGCACCGGCTAACTGACCGTCAAATGCCCGCCAAAATCACAGCCGTCGTCGTCCGGCTTGACCGGGCGATCCAGTATCCCAGAGAGTTAGTGATAGAACTGAGAAGCCGCGGCGTACTGGGTCCCCCGGTCAAGCCGGGGGACGACAGGCGTGGGAGCCGCATGCTGCGACATCCGCCTCACGCTTTCTTCTTCACGTCCTTGACGCTGGAGAAGGTGACGCCCTCGGCGCGCTCGCGCGTGTAGCCGAGATAGAACTCGTTCTTGGCGAGAAACACCGGGTCGCCATCGACATCGTCGGCGACGCCGGAGCCGTTGGCGGCGATGAAGGCGTCGAGCTTCTTCCGGTCGTCGGATGAAATCCAGCGCGCGAGCTGGAATTCGCTGACGTCGAATTCGACCGGCAGCGAATATTCGGCATCGAGCCGCGCCTTCAACACGTCGAGCTGCAGCGGGCCGACCACGCCGACCAGAGCAGGCGCGCCGTCGCGCGGACGGAACACCTGCACGACGCCCTCCTCCGACATCTGCTGCAGAGCCTCTTTCAGCTTCTTGGCCTTCATCGCGTCGGTCAGCCGGACGCGGCGGACGATTTCCGGCGCGAAACTCGGCACGCCGACAAAGGTGAGGTCCTCGCCTTCGGTCAGCGTATCGCCGATCCGCAACGAACCGTGGTTGGGAATCCCGACGACGTCGCCTGCAAAGGCCTCGTCCGCGACTGAGCGGTCCTGGGCAAAGAAGAATTGCGGGCTCGACAGCGGCATGGTCTTGCCGGTGCGCACCAGCTTCGCCTTCATGCCGCGGCTGAGCTTGCCGGAGCAGAGCCTCGCGAACGCGATGCGGTCGCGGTGGTTCGGATCCATGTTGGCCTGGATCTTGAAGACAAAGGCGCTCATGCGCGGCTCGGCGGCCTCGACCTTGCGCAGATCGCTCTCCTGGGCGCGCGGCTCGGGCGCGAAGCGGCCCAACCCTTCGAGCAGGTCGCCGACGCCGAAATTGCGCAGCGCACTGCCGAAATAGACCGGCGTCAGATGGCCCTCGCGGAAGGCGTCCAGCTCGAACGGCTTGCAGGCCTCCGTGACGAGCTCAAGCTCGTCCTTGATCGCGCCGACATCGAGATTGGCGTTGAACCGCGTGAGATCGGCGATGTCGATCTGTTGCGCCGCGCCGGTCTTGGCGCCGCCGCCTTCGAGCAGGCGGATGCCGCCATCGGCGACGTCATAGGTGCCGATGAAATCGCGGCCACGGCCGACCGGCCAGGTCATCGGCGTGGTGTCGAGCGCCAGCGTCTTTTCGATCTCGTCCAGCAGATCGAAAGTGTCGCGGCTCTCGCGGTCCATCTTGTTGATGAAGGTGATGATCGGAATATCGCGCAGCCGGCACACCTCGAACAGCTTGCGCGTCCGCGCCTCGATGCCCTTGGCGGCGTCGATCACCATCACGGCCGAGTCGACCGCGGTCAGCGTGCGGTAGGTGTCCTCGGAAAAGTCCTCGTGGCCCGGCGTGTCCAAGAGGTTGAACACGAGGCCCTCGAACTCGAAGGTCATCACGGAGGTGACGACCGAGATGCCGCGCTCGCGCTCGATCTTCATCCAGTCCGAACGGGTGTTGCGCCGCTCGCCCTTGGCCTTGACCTGCCCTGCGAGATTGATGGCGCCGCCGAACAGCAGCAGCTTTTCGGTCAGCGTGGTCTTGCCGGCGTCGGGGTGGGAGATGATCGCAAAGGTCCGCCGCCGCGCCACCTCGGAGGCAAGCGGCGAACGGGAGGACGATTCGGAGGTGACGGCAAGGTCGGACATGGCGGCAGCGTTTGGCAGGGAAAAGCAGGGGAATCAAGGACGATTCACCCTCTCCCATATCCCTGCGCATATAGTGGCGCGCCGGACCTGCGCCAATCCGCGCCATGACGGCTTGCAGGACCGGCTACCGGACGAATGACACCGCCCAATAAGTCAGCGCGGCGACGATGGCCGAGGCCGGAATCGTGATCACCCAGGCGTAGACGATCGAACTGGCCACATTCCAGCGCACCGCCGAGAGGCGACGCGCGGCACCGACGCCGACGATGGCGCCGGTAATGGTGTGCGTGGTCGATACGGGAACCCCAAGCGCGGTGGCCATAAACAGCGTGATGGCGCCGCCGGTCTCGGCGCAAAATCCCTGCATCGGCGTCAATTTGGTGATCCGCAGGCCCATGGTGCGGACGATCCGCCAGCCGCCCATCAAGGTGCCGAGCGCCATCGAGGCCTGGCAGGCCAGCACGACCCAGAACGGCACCGAAAACTCGGTCCCGAGATGCCCTTGCGAATAGAGCAGCACGGCGATGATGCCCATGGTCTTCTGTGCGTCGTTGCCGCCATGACCGAGCGAATAGAGCGAGGCGGAGCCGAACTGCAGGATGCGAAAGGCGCGATCCACCGCAAACGGTGTCGAGCGCACTGAGGCCCAGGAGACGATCGCCACCAGCACCATCGCCAACAGGAAGCCGACCAGGGGCGACAGCACGATCGCGACGATCGTCTTCGTCAGTCCGCTCCAGACCGCGGCCGAAAGCCCGGCCTTCGCCATTCCGCCCCCGACCAGTCCGCCGATCAGCGCGTGCGAGCTGGAGGACGGTATCCCCAGTCCCCAGGTGATCAGGTTCCAGACGATGGCGCCGATCAGGGCTGCGAAGATCACGCTGGTATCGACGATCGATGGATCGATGATCCCGGTGCCGATGGTCTGCGCGACGTGAAGCCCGAACACCGTGAAGGCGACGAAATTGAAGAACGCAGCCCAGAACACCGCGTAATGCGGCCGCAACACGCGGGTCGATACGATGGTGGCGATCGAGTTGGCGGCGTCGTGCAGCCCGTTGAGAAAATCAAACAGCAGCGCGACGGCGATCAGGCCCGTCAGAATTGGAAGACCGAGGGTGGCGTCCACTGCCTAGACCTGCTCGATCACGATCGAATTGATCTCGTTGGCGACGTCGTCGAAGCGGTCTGCAACTTTTTCCAGATGCTTGTAGATCTCGGCGCCGACGATGAAGTCCATGGTGTTGGCGTTGCGGTGCTTGAGAAACAGCTCCTTCAGCCCGATATCGTGAAGGTCGTCCACCCGCCCTTCCAGCTTGGTCAATTCCTCCGTGATCGCGGTCAGCATCGAGACGTTCTGGCCGATCGATTGCATCAGCGGCAGCGCGCGGCCGACGAGGCTCGCGCATTCGACCAGCAGGCCTCCCATTTCCCGCATCGGCGGCTCGAAGCTGCGGACCTCGAACAGCACCACCGCCTTGGCGGTCTGCTGCATCTGGTCGATCGCATCGTCCATCGCGGTGATCAGGTTCTTGATGTCGCCGCGGTCGAACGGCGTGATGAAGGTGCGGCGCACCGCGGTGAGCACCTCGCGGGTGATGTTGTCGGCGTCGTTTTCGAACTGGTTGACGCGCTGGCAGTACACCAGCGTCTCCTCGCCGCCTTCCAGCATGCCCTGCAGCGCCGCGGCACCCTGCGCGACCGTCTTGGCGTGGCGGGCGAACAGATCGAAAAACCGCTCCTCCTTGGGCAGAAGAGCGCGAAACCAACGCAGCATTGGACAATCCACCGTTTGCGGAACGGCCGCCCCGGCGACCCTTCATAAAACTGTCATATACGGAGTTGGCCGGCAAAAGCCTACCGGCCACAGGGTCGGAACGCGGTCATTCCCGCTTTGTAGCCGGAAACGGCCTCAAAATCGGGTACTTAGAGCATGATCCTGCGAAGCCTGCCCCGCGGTTGGATAGCGGGGTGGGTGCCGGCCCTCCCTCGCGACAAACGTGAAGAATTCGCGCGAGAGGTCACGCCGCGGCGGAAGGTCAGGACGCAGGCCACGAAGATCACGCCCTGGATCACGGTCACCCATTGGCCGAAGCCGGCGAGATACTGCTGCATGGCGATGATCACGAAGGCGCCGACCACGGGTCCGAACACCGTGCCAAGCCCGCCGACCAGCGTCATCAGCACGATCTCGCCCGACATGCTCCAGTGGACGTCGGTGAGCGAGGCGTTCTGGGCCACGAACACCTTGAGCGAGCCGGCGAACCCTGCCAGCGTGCCGGACAGGATATAGGCCAGGAGCTTGTAGTGATCGGTCTTGTAGCCGAGCGAAATTGCGCGCTGCTCGTTTTCCCGGATCGACTTCAGGACTTCGCCGAACGGCGAGTTGATGGTGCGGTAGATCAACAGGAAGCCGGCCAGAAATCCGACAAGCACGACGTAATAGAGCGTCGTCGGCTTCGACAAATCGATAAAGCCGAACAGATGGCCCTGCGGGATGCCCTGAATGCCGTCCTCGCCATGCGTGAACGGCGTCTGCAGATAGATGAAATAGAGCAGCTGCGACAGCGCCAGCGTGATCATCGAGAAGTAGATGCCCTGGCGGCGGATCGAGATGAAGCCGGTGACCACGCCGAGCGCGGCCGCAGCCGCAGTGCCGACCAGGATGCCGAGTTCCGGCGGCAGTCCCCAGACCTTCAGCGCATGCGCGCTGCAATAGCCCGCGGTGCCCAGAAACATCGCATGCCCGAACGAGAGCAGGCCGCCATAGCCGATCAGGAGATTGAACGCGCAGGCGAGCAGCGCGAAGCACAGCGCCTGCATCACGAAGAACGGATAGATGCCGGTCCACGGCACGGCCGCGAGCGCCAATGCCATGATGACGAACACGACCATCTCGTCGCGCATCGCGCGCGGGGTGATCGGCAAGGTATCGTCGGTCAATGCTGTCATGTCAGGCCGCCCGTCCCGTCAATCCCGTCGGCTTCACCAGAAGCACCAGCACCATCAGGACAAAGACCACGGTGTTGGACGCCTCGGGATAGAAATATTTCGTCAGCCCCTCGATCACCCCGAGCGCGAAGCCGGTGATGATCGACCCCATGATCGAGCCCATGCCGCCGATCACCACCACCGCGAACACGACGATGATGAGGTCGGCGCCCATCAGCGGCCGAACCTGGTTGATCGGGGCCGACAATACGCCCGCGAGCGCGGCGAGGCCAACGCCGAGGCCGTAGGTCAGCGTGATCATGCGCGGTACGTTGATGCCGAAGGCGCGCACCAATGTCGGGTTCTCGGTGGCGGCGCGCAAATAGGCGCCAAGCCGGGTCCGCTCGATCAGGAACCAGGTGGCGAAGCACACCACCAGCGAGAACACCACCACCCACCCGCGATAGACGGGTAAGAACATGAAGCCCAGATTCATGCCGCCCTTCAGTTCATCCGGGATCGCGTAAGGCAGGCCCGAGGAGCCGAAATAGTTCTGGAACACGCCCTGCACGATCAACGCGATGCCGAAGGTCAACAGCAGTCCATAGAGGTGGTCGAGGCCGGTCAGCCACTGCAGCATGGTCCGCTCCAGGATCATGCCGAAGATGCCGACGATAATGGGCGCGATGATCAGCGCGGGCCAGTAGCCGAGGCCGGTCAGGTTCAAGAGGAAATAGGCGCAGAAAGCGCCCATCATGTAGAGCGCGCCGTGCGCGAAGTTGATGATGTTGAGCATGCCGAAGATGACGGCAAGCCCGAGACTGAGCAGCGCGTAGAACGAGCCGTTGATCAGTCCCACCAGAAGCTGTGCGTAGAGAGCCTGCATCGGTCTCGTACTCCGTCTCGTTTCGTTATTCGCAAGACCAGCCAGCGGGGCGCATCGGGGAATCTCGAGATTCCGGATTAGCGCTTTCGCGCGCCCCCGGAATGACCGCCAACGCAGTTACTTCTTTACCAGCGGGCAGGCACTTTCCGAAAGCGGTCTGAAAGCCTGGTCGGCCGGGGTCGTTCCAACCAGCTTGTAATAGTCCCACGGCCCCTTCGATTCCTCGGGCTTCTTGACCTCGAACAGATAGGCGGGATGGATCTTGCGGCCATCCGTGCGGATCGAGCCCTGGCCGAACAGCGGATCATCCGTTGGCATCTCCTTCATCTTGGCAACCACCTTGGCACCGTCGTGCGGATTGCCGCCCATCGCCTCGAGCGCCTTGAAATAATGGATCAGGCCCGAATAGACGCCGGCCTGCACCATCGAGGGCTGCGCCTTGTTCTTCATGCGTTCGGAAAAGCGCTTGGAGAAGGCGCGGGTTCCGTCATTCAGATCCCAGTAGAAGGTCTCAGTGAAGTTCAGCCCCTGCGCCACTTTCAGGCCAAGCGAGTGAACGTCGGTGATAAACAGAAGGAGGCCGGCGAGTTTCTGGCCACCTGCGACGATGCCGAATTCCGCCGCCTGCTTGATCGTGTTCGTGGTATCGCCGCCGGCATTGGCCATTCCGACAATCTTGGCTTTCGACGCCTGCGCCTGTAGCAGGAACGAGGAGAAGTCCGACGAATTGAGCGGATGCTTGACGGTGCCGAGCACCTTGCCGCCCGACTTCACTACGACCGCGGTGGTGTCGCGCTCCAGTGCGGCACCGAACGCATAGTCGGCGGTCAGGAAGAACCAGGTGTCGCCGCCGGCCTTCACCAGCGCCTGACCCGTGCTGTTGGCGAGCATGTAGGTGTCGTAAACCCAGTGAATCGTGTTCGGCGAGCATTGCGCGTTGGTAAGGTCCGATGTCGCCGCGCCGGTGTCGATCAAGATGGAATTTTTTTCCCTGACGATATTGTTGACCGCCAGCGCAACGCCGGAGTTCAGCACGTCCATGAAGATGTCGACCTTCTCGACATCGATCCACTGCCGGGCAATTGAGGTACCGATGTCGGGCTTGTTCTGGTGGTCGGCGGAGATCAGATCGACCTTCCAGCCCTTGGCCGCCAGCCCTGAATCCTCGATCGCCATCTGCGCCGCCAGCGTCGAGCCGGCGCCTCCGAGGTCGGAATAGAGTCCGGAATTATCGGTCAATACTCCGATCTTGATATTCTTGTCCTGCGCAAACGTGCCGCTAGTCGCGGCAAGAGCGAACGCACCGCCGAGCAAAAGCGCTAAAATCTTGCTTTTCATTTCGTCCTCCATAGCCCCTGCGACTGGTCTTCAGACACCAAGATAAGTGTGAAGCTTGTCCATATTGGCCTGCAGCTCGGAATTCGCGAAACCGTCGATGATCTTGCCGTGCTCGACGATGTAATAGCGATCGGCAACGGTTGAGGCGAAACGGAAGTTCTGCTCCACCAGGAGGATCGTAAAACCCTCCTTCTTCAGCCGCGCGATGGTGTGGCCGATCTGCTGGATGATGACCGGCGCGAGCCCCTCGGTCGGCTCGTCCAGCATCAGGAAGCTTGCGCCGGTGCGCAGGATCCGCGCGATCGCCAGCATCTGCTGCTCGCCGCCCGACAGCTTGGTGCCCTGGCTCCTCAGCCGCTCCTTCAGATTGGGAAACAATTCGAAAATCTGATCCAGCGACAGGCCGCCCTCGCGCACGATCGGCGGCAACAGCAGGTTCTCGCGAACGTCGAGGCTTGCGAAAATCCCGCGCTCCTCCGGGCAGAACGCGATCCCCATCCGCGCAATCCTGTCGGACGGGGCGCGGATGATCTCCTGATTGTTGAAGCGGACCGAACCGGTGCGCTTGCCGATGATCCCCATGATCGATTTCAGCGTCGTGGTCTTGCCGGCGCCGTTGCGCCCCAGCAGGGTGACCACCTCGCCCGCGTTCACGTTGAAATCGATCCCATGCAGGATGTGGGATTCGCCGTACCAAGCCTCGAGATTCTGCACCGCGAGGATCTGTCCGGCGGCCGCGGACGGCGTGGGTTTCGTCGCCGGGGCGGCTGTCTTGAGATCAGGCATGACCGGCCCCCAGATAGGCTTCCTTGACCCGCTCGTCCTTGGACAGGTCGGCGTAGTTGCCCTGCGCCAGCACCTGACCGCGGGTCAGGACCGTGATGATGTCGGACAGGTTGGCGACGACGTTGAGATTATGCTCGACCATCAGGATGGTGTATTTGGCCGAGATCCGCTTGATCAGCGCGGCGATCTTGTCGATGTCTTCATGGCCCATGCCGGCCATCGGCTCGTCCAGCAGCATCATTTCGGGGTCGAGCGCCAGCGTGGTCGCGATTTCGAGCGCGCGCTTGCGGCCGTAGGCCATCTCGACCGCCGGCGTATTGGCGAATTCGCTCAAGCCCACGTCGTTCAACAATTCCAGCGCGCGGGCATTGAAGCGGTTGAGCACCGTCTTGGACCGCCAGAAATCGAAGGAGTGGCCATGCTGGCGCTGCAGCGCGACGCGCACGTTCTCCAGCGCGGTGAGATGCGGAAATACCGCCGAGATCTGGAACGAGCGGACCAGCCCGAGCCGCGCCACATCGGCCGGCGCCATGGCCGTGATGTCCCGCCCCTTGTAGAGGATCTTGCCCGCTGACGGCCTTAGGAATTTGGTCAGCAGATTGAAGCACGTCGTCTTGCCGGCCCCGTTGGGACCGATCAATGCGTGAATGCTGCCACGGCGGACCTTCAGTGCGACATCGCGAACGGCGAAAAATCCCGCGAATTCCTTGGTCAATCCGTGGGTTTCGAGAATAAACTCATCGGCCAAGCAAATTTCCCCCTGCCGCGCGACAGCTCGCGCCTGGCTCTTTTTTGTAACCGGCCGGTCCCGTCAAGACGTCCTGAGAACCGCCGGTCCGCCGCTTCCGGGCGGAATATGCCGTCAATACACTGCCTTAGGCAAGGTGCAAGCTTAGGCATTCGAGTAAGGGCGGCGGCCGGCGCATTGGCCAATAGTCGAACGGTCGGCC
>WNFD01005720.1_pt1 | contig 12437 bp, 7 predicted proteins | sample 5400491 | NCBI WGS metagenome assembly WNFD01 (sample SAMN13153343, study PRJNA577476) | soil metagenome | isolation source: 120 cm saprolite under Douglas fir tree site 2 hole 2 replicate 2 | place: USA:California | collected 2015-04-18 | reverse complement strand
GGACCTGCGGAGCTCCCGAGGCAGGACTCGAACCTGCGACCCGCCGGTTAACAGCCGGCTGCTCTACCAACTGAGCTACTCGGGAATGAGCGGTGGCCCAAATATCGCTGGCGGGCCACGTGACTTCAACCGTCAAGCGTCGCGCACGACAGCACCATCGCGCGTCGGCCGCGGCGCGAGCGGCACTTCCGCCGCCACCAGGCCGAGCAGGATGAACGCGCCTCCGAGCCACTGCAGGAACGACAGCCGCTCTCCCAACACCAGCCACGACGTGAGGGCCGCGAACAGCGGCTCAAAGCAGAAGATGAGCGCGGCCCGCCCCGCGGTCATGTCGCGCTGGGCCCGCATCTGCAAGAGGAAGCAGATCGTGCTCGCGAACACCACGGTGTAGCCGAGCGCTCCGAGGAATTGCGGCGTCCAACGGATCTGTGGGTGCTCGAGCAGGCCGGCTGCGAGCGCGCTCAGCACGGCGGTCATGGCGATCTGTACGAACACGAGGCGGCGCGCGTCGTAGCGTCGGGACAACGCTCCGACGGCCACGATTTGGCCGCCGAAGCACGCCGCGCAGATGAGCGTCAGGAGATCACCCCTGTTCAGACCCCCGGCATCGGGCGCGGTGAGGAGGTAGATGCCGAACATCGCGAGCGCGAGGGCGGCGGCCGTGAGCCAGCTGGGGCGCTGGCCGAGGAGTGCGAGCGCGATGACGGGGGCCAGGATCGACGACACGGCCACGATGAACGCCGAGCGCGAGGGCGTCGTGATCACGAGTCCCGCCGTCTGGGAGATGAACCCCACGGCCACGAGCGTCCCGAGCAGGAGGCCTCCCTTGAGCTCCGCACCTGCAGGGCGGGGGCGAAAGCGCGTGCCGGGAGCGAGCGCGAGCGCGGCGATGCCGAACCGCACCGTGATGAAGGCGAATGGCGTCGCGTAGGCGAGCGCGCTCTTCACCGCGACGAAGCTCGTCCCCCACAGGAACGTGGCGAGGAGCAGCGTGAGATCCGCCTGGCGTCGTGTCATCGGTTTGGCCGGGGGTTCATGCGAGATCGCCGAGATGACGTCCGGTCGGTGAGTCGGGGGTGCGCGCGATCATCTCCGGCGTTCCCTGGGCGACGACGCGCCCGCCTGCGTCGCCGGCGCCCGGTCCCAGCTCGATCACCCAGTCGGCCCGCTTGACGACGTCCAAGTGATGCTCGATCACGAGCACCGTGTGCCCGGCGTCCACGAGGCGGTCGAGCACGCGGCACAGGGTGCGCACGTCGTCGAGATGGAGGCCGGTGGTGGGCTCGTCGAGGATGTACAGCTTGCCCTGGCCGCGATGCTTCCCGCCGCTCGCGAGCGCGAGCTCGCGGGCGATCTTCAGCCGTTGGGCCTCGCCACCCGAGAGCGTCGTGGCCGGTTGGCCGAGCCGCAGATAGCCGAGCCCGACCTGCTGCAGATGCCAGAGGGCGCGGGCGAGCCGCGGCTGCCGGTGCAAGCGGGTGAGCGCGTGATCGACGGTCCATTGCAGCACGGCGGCGATCGACTGCCCGGCGAGCTTCACCTCTAGCACGTCCGGCTTGAAGCGTCGGCCGCCACACACGTCGCACGGCACGAAGACGTTGGCGAGGAACACCATCTCCACCAACACGTGGCCCGCCCCCTCGCACGCTTCGCAGCGGCCTCCCGCCACGTTGAACGAGAAGGTGCTCGGGGTGTAGCCGCGGGCACGCGCCAAGGGCTCCGCCGCGAACAGGGCGCGCAGGTCGTCGAACGCTTTGATGTAGGTAACGGGGTTGGAACGTGGCGTCCGCCCGATCGGCGCCTGGTCGACGAGCACCACGTCGCTGATCGCCTCCCAACCGTCCAGTGCCCGCACCTCGCCTACCGGCTCGCCGAGATGCTGCTTCGCTCCGTGCATCCCCCGGATCCGCGCCTCGAGCTGGCGGAACAGCACGTCATGCACGAGCGTGGACTTCCCCGACCCGGACACGCCGGTCACCGCCGTGAGCGTGCCGAGCGGGATCTTGACGTCGACGTCACGGAGGTTATGCAGCCGCGCGCCCTTGAGTGTGAGCCAGCGCCGGGCGGGGCGGCGCGCCGACGGCACGCCGATGCACTTCTCTCCCGACAGATACTGGCCGGTGAGCGTTCCGGCTCCCAAGACACCCACCGCGGGGCCCTGATAGACGAGCGCGCCGCCGGCCTCGCCGCTGCCCGGGCCGAGCTCCACCATCCAGTCCGCAGCCTGCATGACGGCGGGATCGTGCTCCACCACCACGACCGTGTTGCCCGCGTCGGCGAGCCGGCGCAGCAGGCCGAGCAGCCGGCCGGTGTCGGCCGGGTGGAGGCCGATGGTGGGCTCGTCGAGGACGTAGAGGGTATCGACGAGATGTGAGCCGAGCGCGTTCGAGAGCGCGATCCGCTGCGCCTCGCCCCCCGACAACGTGCGGGTGAGCCGATCGAGTGTCAGGTAGCCGAGGCCCACGTCGTTCACGAAGGAGACTCGGGCCCCGAGCTCGGCCAGGATGTGCACGGCGACGGCGCGGCGAAACGGCGTGAGCTCGAGCCGCTGGAGCCACGCCCGCAATTCCGTCGCCGTCAGCGCCGCCGCCTCCGCGATCGTCCGGCCGTCCACGCGGACCGCGAGCGCCTCGGGATTGAGGCGCGCTCCCCCACAGCCGGGACACTGCTTCGCGAGCTGGTACTGCCGCAGGAACACGCGGATGTACTGCTTGTAGCGCTTGGCCTCCAGCCGCTCGAGGAACGGAAACATCCCGACAAATCGGCCGGTCGCGCCCCGCAACAGGAACTGCCGGTCGCGCTCCGGAAGCACCTGCCAGGGGGCGTCGAACGCGATGGCCCGGGTCCGCGCCGCTTCGCGCAGGATGCGACGGCGGCCCTCATAGCGCGGCTTGGTCCAGGGGTCGAGCGCGCCGCGCGCCAGGCTCTTCTTGGGGTCGGGCACAATGAGCGACTCGTCATACTCGAGCACGGCGCCGAACCCGTTGCAGCCTGGGCAGGCGCCGCGCGGGTTGTTAAACGAGAACAGGATGGGCGTGAGCCCCGGCGCCGCCGTGCCGCACTCGGAGCAGGTGGGATGCGCCGAAAAACGGCGGCGGTCGCCATTGCGGAGCGCGACCGCCACGCCTTCGCCTTCGCCGAACGCGGTCGCGACCGCGTCGGTGAGGCGTCCGCGGCTCGGCGCGACCGCGGGGAGCCGGTCCACCACGACGAGCACCTCGTCCGCTTGGCGCACCCGCTCCTCCGCGTCGGGCTGATCGAGCCGGATCACCGCTCCATCGAGCTGGGCGCGCACGAAGCCCGCCGCCCGCAGCTGCGCCGCGACCGCGACGTCGGGCCGGTGCGCGCTCGCGGGCAGCGGGAAGGTCACGACCACGGGATCCGGGCTGCCCGCGGCCAGTGGCTCGGCGAGCAGGGTGTCCACGACCTCCTGCACGGTGTCCACCCGCACCGCGTGGCCGCAGCGCACGCAATGCTGGGTGCCGGCCCGAGCCCAGAGGAGCCTCAAAAAATCGTAGATCTCCGTGGCCGTGCCGACCGTCGACCGGCTGCTCGTGGTGGGGTTTCTCTGCTCGATCGCGACCGCGGGAGAGATCCCCTCGATCCCGTCCACCAACGGCTTGGGCATCCGCTCGAGGAACTGCTTCGCGTAGGTGGAGAGCGACTCGATGTAGCGGCGCTGGCCCTCGGCGTACAGCGTGTCGAACGCCAGCGTGCTCTTGCCGGATCCCGATGGCCCGGTGACGACCGTCAGGGCCCGCCGCGGCAGCTCGACCGTGATGCCCTTGAGATTGTGCTGGCGTGCGTTGCGGATGATCACGCGGTCGGGGGACGTGGGCATAACCCTGTAACATACCCGAGGGGAGAAGGGCTGGGGGAGAGGGGAGACGTGCGTTCCAGGGCGGCCGGCGCTGCGGCGCGAGGCCACGGCGGGGGGCTCGCCGTCCCCTCTCCCCGCCCCCGAGGTCGGGGATTACCTTCGGGCGCACATGACCCTCGCCCTCACCCCGCGACTACTGCGGCGCGGCCTCGAGCTCTTCGCCCTCATCTCCCTCGCCGGTGTCGTCGGCCTGCTGTTCTACAGCAACAACCTCCGGGCCGTGCTGAGCGCCTTGCTCGACCTCCACTGGGGCTGGTTAGCGGTAGGCGTAGGTCTCGCCTCCATGGATTGGCTCGGGGGCGGCACGCGGCTCTGGGTAGTGGCCCGCCATGTGCGCCCCGGCGTGCGCCTGCGCGATATGGTGATCGCCGGCGGCATGAGCGCGTGGGCCGCCTATCTCACGCCGTTTCAGACCGGCGCCGGTCCGACCATGATGTGGGCCATGCGCCGGGCCGGCGTCCGACTTCCCGAGGCGATGACGTCGACCTTCATGACGTTCGTCGCCACGGTCGCGTTCTTCGCTCTCGCCGGCCCCCTCGCGATCTATCTCGGTGCCGGGAAGTCACTCGCGGAGCACAACGTCTTTCTCGGTATCACCTACTACGATTTGTTCCGTACCAGCCTCACCATCTTCGGGATCCTGGGCGTCCTCATGCTCGTCGCGATGGTGTTCCCGGCTTGGCTGCGCGACGGTGTCCATTGGCTCGCGGGCCGGCTGGAGCGCAGGAGCCGCCGCATCGCGGGGCGGATCGAGCAGCTGCGCGCCGGGATCGACCGGGCCCACGAGTGCATGGTGGCGTTCGGCAGCCCGCGTGGCTGGCTCGCGCTGTTCTGGGCGGTGCTGTTGTCGGGGCCGTCGCATGCGAATAAGCTGCTCGCGGGATACGTAGCGCTGCGCGCGCTCGGCATCCCGGCGAACTTCGTCGACATCCTATTGCTGCAGACGTTCATCACCTTCCTGCTGTACTTCGCCCCCACGCCGGGCGCGTCCGGGCTGGCCGAGTTGTTGTCGGCGGCGGTGATGTCGATCTATGTGCCCCGCGCCATCACGCCGAGCTACATCGTGGTCTGGCGCTTCATCAACAGCTACGCGACGGTGATCGTGGGCTCGCTCCTGTTCTGGTACTGGTTGCGCCGAGGCCTCGTCGGGCGGGAGGAAACGGTGTCGGCCGAGGTCGTCATGTAGGGCGCCGTCCAGGGCCCCCGACGCCTCGTAAAGCGTGTGTCCTTGCGCGGTTACGCTGTCGGGCGTAAGTTCTGGCGCTGCCTACTCGGTTTTGAGGACTCTCCCAAATGTCGCTGCTTGAGCTCGGTAGCAGGAAGTTCACCATCCCGGTGGGGGAGGTGACTCTCGGCTCGGATGCCGGCTGCGCGATCGCCCTGACCGGTCCGGGGGTGCTGGCCCGGCATGCCCTGCTGCAGGGCCAGCCCGACGGCCAGGTGATCATTCGCAAGGCGGCGGCCGCGGCCGAGGTGCTGATCAACGGCGTGCGGCTCGGGGCTGAGCCCACCCCCCTGCTGCACGGCGACAAAGTAGACATCGGGGAGCATGAGTTGACCTTCGTCGACGAGCGCCGCTCCGGCAGCACGCAGTACGTACAGGCCCTCGGGCCCCAGCCGGGCGGCGGGCCGGCCAAGACCGGGGCCAAGGCGGCCGCGATTGGCACCACCGGAGGCCGACTGGTGAGCCTCACCGATGGCCGCGAATACGTGATCGCGGCCGCGTCCTTGGTATTCGGCCGCGAAGCGGGGTGCGACGTCGTGGTGTCGGGGAAAGACGTATCGCGCCGCCACGCCGAGATCGTCCGCACGCCCAAGGGATATCTGGTGGTCGACTCGAGCACCAACGGCACCTTCGTCAACGAGGAGCAAGTGCAGGGTCAGCGGATCCTGGCGCGCGCCGACGTAATCCGCATCGGCGAGGAACAGTTTCGATTCTACGCCGATGTGGCGCCGGCCACAGCCGAGCCCCCCCCTCCACCGGGGCCGGCCGCTCGCCCGCCACAGGCTGCGCCCCCGTCGCCACCAGCGCCGCGAGCAGCGGGTGTCCCGAGCCCGGACCGCCTCAAGCATACGGTCCACGGCATGGAGGCGGTGGCGCCGCCCAAAGGCTCCGGAGGGGGCCCATTCGCGAGCTTCCTGGTGCGGACCGGGGGGCTCATTGGCCAGCGCCTGGTGGTGCGCACCCCCGTCGTCAACATCGGGCGGGCCGACTACAACGACCTCGTCCTCCCCGATCCGTCGGTCTCGACCAGCCACGCCAAGCTGCAACGCCGCGAAGGTGTCTGGGTGCTCGTGGACCTGGACTCGACGAATGGGACGTTCGTGGATGGGGAGCAAGTGAAGGGGGATGCCCCGCTGGCACCGGGCGCCCTGGTGCGTTTCGGGGAGGTGCAGCTGGTGTTTGAGCCGACGGACGACGCACTCGGCGTTGCTAAAGGTCGCGGCACCCAGCTTTTGAAGACGCCCCACTCAATGACGCCCGGCCCGCCCGGGGCGCCCGCCGGGCCCGCCGCGCCCTCCGGTTCCCCGGTCATCCCAGCCCGGCCACCGTCTCCCCCCGGCGCCCGCCCCGCTCCCGCCCCGGGATCGCCGGGTGTCAAGCCGGCTCCCGCGGCCCCACGGCCGCAACCTCCCGGCCGGCCTGGCGGGAAACCCGCTCCGAAGCGGCCCGTCAACCAGCAGCCGCCGCCACCGAAGAAGGGCAAGGGTTGCGGCGCGAGCTCCGCCGTGTTTCTCCTCGCCGTGGCGGGGCTCGTCGCCCTGCTGCATCGGCTGCTCGCCTAGCGGAACGCCGTGCACATCACCAGCGCTGGTCGCACCGACGTCGGCATCATCCGTTCAGGCAACGAGGACAACTTCCTCATGGTGCCGGATCGCGGCATTTTCGTCGTCGCCGACGGCATGGGCGGGCACGCCGCCGGCGAGGTGGCCAGCGAGATGGCCGTCCGCTTCGTCGCCCGCGAGCTCGGCTCGCTCAAAGGGCTCTCGGACGATCAGGTCGCCGACCGCATGCGCACGGCGATCCGGGCCGCGAACGGCGCCATCTTCCAGCGCACGCTCACCGAGCACGACAAGCGCGGCATGGGGACCACCGTGACCGCGCTCGTCCTGTACGAAACCCGCTTCCTGATCGGGCAGGTGGGGGACAGCCGGGCCTACCTCTATCGCGACGGTACCCTGATCCAGCTCACGAAGGACCATTCCTACGTGCAGGAACAGGTGGACGCGGGGTATCTCACGCCCGAGCAAGCGCGCTCACATCCCTACTCCAACGTGATCACGCGCTGCGTCGGCGCCAACAGCGACGTCATGCCGGACATCTACCTCGGCTCCGTGAGGCCGAGCGACCTGTTCCTGCTCGCCTCCGACGGGCTCACGGGTATGCTCGACGATCCGCGCCTTTCCGAACTGGTCGTCGCGAAGGGGATGCCGCAGGAGCTGGTGGACGAGTTGATCGGTGACGCGAACCGCCATGGCGGGCTCGACAACATCACGGCCGTCGTGGTGCGTATCGATTCGGTAGCCGGCCCCGGGGGGGGTGGGGGTGGGGGTGGGGGCGACGGCGGGCCGCTGACCCAGCCGGGGACGCGGGTCACGTGAACCAGCGCGCCTCGAGCCGCCGGCCCGATCCGCGGCCTCAGTCGCGGAGCAGCGGGCGGTGGTCTGCGAGCCTCGCCGTCACCTCCGCACGCGGCAAGGACACGAGCGCCACGATGGCCTTGGCGGGCACCGCGGCGGTCCCGATCACGAACACGCGCAGCCGCCGCGCCGAGCGGTAGAGCTCGGCCGCGACGCGCGGCAGCCCGAGGTGGGCGCCCGCTTCCGTGCCGGCGAGCTGCGTCACCGTCCCGTCCCGCTTCACCAACGGCAGGTCGAGCGCCAGCATATCGGCCTTGGCCGGGAGATCGAGGAACAGCGTGCCGGGCGCGAGACCCACGTCGCGCGCCAACTGGTCCTCCACGCGCTCCAGCAGGGCAGGGTCATCCGAGGGCCACGGCGCCAGTTCGGCCGCGAGCTCCGGGGCGGGCAGGTCGAGGGCGCGCTTCGCGAGCCGCCGCTCGCGCAGCGCATGCGCGAGGCCGGTCGTGTCTTCCCGCATCAAGTCGTGGATCAGCCCATCATCGGTGGCGAGCGCGACGCCGTCCGCCGCGAGCCCTCCCCCGGCGATCGCGCGCCGCACGAGCCGCTTGAACATCGCGGTCGCGCTCCGCACCGCGTGGTGCCAATACACGTTGCGATACATCTGGTACTTTGCGAACAGGAGCGACTCGAGCGCCGCGAGCCCCTTCTCGTGCAAGGCGAGGGTCGGCCGCCCGTCTGGTCCGGGGGCGACCGTGAGCGAGCCGAGCAGGCGATCCACGTCGATCACGCCGTAGGGCACGCCGCACATCCACGCGTCGCGCGACAGGTAGTCGAGCTTGTCCACGTCGAGCGAGCCCGCGATCAGCCCGGCAAGCGGCTCGCGCGCCGTCCCCTGGATGAGCGGCAGCAGCCGATCGGCTGGCGTCCCGACCGCGGCCAGGCGGGCAGCAAGCTCGCCGCTCGCCAAGTGCCGTCCCGCGAGCACCTCGTGACGCGCGAGACCCGCCTCCTCGAGCGCGTGGGAAAAGGGGTAGTGGCCGATGTCGTGGAGCAGCGCGGCCAACTTGAGTCGCGCGCGCTCCACGGGGTCGGGCCGCACGTCGCCGGCCTGCTCTAGCTCGTCGAGCGCGCGGCGGGCGAGGTGGTAGGCGCCGAGGGCGTGCTCGAACCGGCTGTGCGTGGCCCCCGGGTACACGAGGAAGGCGTGGCCTAGCTGGCGCACGTAGCGCAGCCGTTGCAGCGCCGGGGTATCTACGATCGCCAGCGTGTCAGCGTCGAGCCGGATGTTGTTCCAGAGCGGGTCGCGGACGACGTCGAACCGCGTCAACGCGCCGGGCCGGCCAGGCCGGCCGGGCCGGCGTCGCGCACGGCGGGGTGCACCTGGTCGCGGAACTGCTCGAAGTTCTGGCGGAACATCTGCGCGAGCCGCGCGGCCTGAGCGTCGTACGTGCTTGGGTCGTCCCACGTGCCGCGGGGCAGTAGCACGCCGTCGGGTACGCTTGGCACGTGAAGCGGCACCTCGAGCCCGAACACCGCCTCGGGCGTCGTGGGGATGCGATCGAGCGTGCCGGTGAGCGCCGCGCGCACCATCGCGCGCGTCAGGCCGAGGCGCAGGCGCTGACCCACACCGTAGGGTCCGCCGCTCCAACCCGTGTTCACCAGCCAACACTGTACGCCGTGTCGCGCGATTTTCTCACCCAACAGCGAGGCGTAGACGTTGGGGTTCAACGGCAGGAACGGGGCGCCGAAGCAGGCGGAGAACGTCGCGTTCGGCTCGGTCACGCCGCGCTCGGTGCCAGCCACCTTGGCCGTGTAGCCGGACAGGAAATGATACATCGCCTGAGCCGGGGACAACCGGGCGATCGGCGGCATGATGCCGTAGGCGTCGCAGGTCAAGAGCACGATGTGCGACGGATGGCCCCCCATCCCGCCGGGGACGTGATTGGGGACGTAGTGGATGGGGTAGGACGCGCGCGTGTTCTCGGTGATCTCGGCTGAGTCCAGATCGATGGCCCGGGTGACCGGATCGACCACCACGTTCTCGAGCACGGTGCCGAACAGCTGCGTGGTAGCGAAGATCTCGGGCTCGCCGTCACGCGACAGGTGGATGACCTTCGCATAGCAGCCGCCTTCGAAATTGAACACCCCGTGATCCGACCAGCCGTGCTCGTCGTCGCCGATCAGTGCCCGCTGCGGGTCGGCCGAGAGCGTGGTCTTGCCGGTGCCCGAGAGCCCGAAGAAGAGGGCCACGTCGCCCGTTTCGCCCAAGTTCGCGGAGCAGTGCATGGGCAGCACCCCGCTCTTCGGCAAGAGGTAGTTGAGAATCGAGAAGACGGCCTTCTTCAGCTCGCCGGCGTAGCGCGTGCCGCCGATCAGGATCGTCCGCTGGCCGAAGTGGACGACGATGAACGTGCCGGAGTGCGTGCCGTGCACCGCCGGATCGGCCTGGAGCTCGGGGGCGTGGAACACCGTCCAGCCTGGCGAGAAGGCGGCGAGGTCGGAGGGGCTGGGGCGGAGGAACATGTTGTACACGAACAGGGCGTGCCACGCGCTCGGCGTCACGAACCGCAGGCCGACCCGGTGATTCGCATCCGCCCCGGCGAACAGGTCACGCACGAACAGCTCCTGGCCGGCGAGGTGGGCGAGCACGACCGTCTTCAGCCGCTCGAAATGCTCGGGGTCGAGCGGTTGATTCACGCGGCCCCACGCGATGTCGTCGGCCGACGCGGGCTCGCGCACGATGAACTTGTCGCCCGGGCTGCGGCCCGTGTGCGGGCTGGTCACGGCGCAAAACGCCCCGCCCTGGACGATGAGGCCCTCACCCCTGCGGGCCGCGTGCTCGTAGAGTGCGGGCGGCCCGAGGTTCCAGTAGACCGGCCGCTGGGGCACGAGCCCCACGGCCTCGAGCGCCGAGGCCCGCTTCCCTTCGGCGGGCCGAGTCGCGTGTGCGGTCATGGGTTCGTCTCCCGTGGGCTCAGGTGCGCGGGCGCGGCCCGTGCTCCTGCGCGTCCACGGCGGCAATCACCGCCATGTTGACGATGTCGTTCACTTCGGAGCCGCGTTGCAGCACGTGCACCGGCTGCGCCATCCCCACGAGGATCGGACCGATCGCCTGCGCGCCCCCGAGGCGGTCGAGCAGCTTATAGGCGATGTTCGCCGAGTCCAAGTTCGGGAAAATTAGCACGTTCGCCGGGCCCTTGAGCTTGGAGAATGGATAGGTCTTCATCAAGATCCGTTCCACCACGGCCGTATCAGCCTGCATCTCTCCGTCCGCTTCGAGCGTCGGCGCGCGCTCGTGCAGCAGGGCCACGGCGCGCTGCACCTTGGCGGCGAGGGGGTGGCGCACCGAGCCGAAGTTCGAAAACGAGAGCAGCGCGACGCGCGGCTCGATGCCCAGCCGCACCACGAACTCCGCCGTCGCCGACGCGATCTCGGCGAGCGCCTCCGCGTCGGGATCGATGTTCACGGTGCAGTCGGCGAAGAAGAACGTCTGCTGCGGCAGCACCAGCATGTAGATGCCACTCACCCGGCGCCCCGGCTCGGGGCCGATCACTTCGAGCGCCGGGCGCATCGCGTCGGAGTAGTACGTCTCCACGCCCGCCACCACCGCGTCGGCGTGAGCGGCCCGGAGCATCAACAGGGCGTGGTACAGCGGCTCGCGCACCCGGTGGCGGGCCTCACGCAGCGTGATCCCCTTGCGGCGGCGCCGCTCCCACAGCTCGCGCGCGAAGGCTTCGAGGTGCGCACTGGTCCGCGGGTTGGCGAGGGCGATGTCCTCGAGCGTCACGCCGACGTCATCCGCCTCGCGGCGGATCGCGTCCGGGTCGCCCAAGAGGATGGGCTCGGCTGTCCCCTCGTCCGCGAGGATGCGGGCGGCCTTGAGCACCCGGGGATCTTCGCCCTCGGGGAACACGATCCGCTGCGGCGCCTGCTGGGCGCGGCTCGAGAGACCGCGTAGCACCTCGCGCGCGCGGCCGAGCCGGGCGTCGAGCTCGGCCCGATATTCGTCCACGTCGATGACGCGCCCGGCCACGCCGGAGCCCACCGCCGCCCACGCCACGGCGGGCGCCACCCACAGGAGCACCCGTGGGTCGAACGGCTTGGGGATCAGATAGTCGGGGCCGAAGCGCAGCCGCTCGAGCCCGTAGGCCCGCATCACGGCGTCGGGCACCTCTTCCCTGGCGAGGGCCGCGAGCGCGCGCGTCGCCGCCATCTCCATGTCCACCGTGATCTTCTTGGCCCGCACGTCGAGTGCGCCGCGGAAGATGAACGGGAAGCCGAGCACGTTGTTCACCTGGTTCGGATAGTCGGAGCGGCCCGTGGCGATGATGGCGTCGCTCCGCGCCTGCCGCGCCTCCTCGGGCATGATCTCGGGCGTGGGGTTCGCGAGCGCGAAGACAATCGGCCGCTTGGCCATGGGCTTGAGCATCTCACCCGAGACGATCCCGCCGACCGAGAGTCCCACGAACACGTCTGCGTCTTTGAGCGCCTCGGCAAGCGTGCGGGCCCGCGTGCGCGTGGCGAACGGGCGCCGGTAGTCGTCCAGATCGGCGCGCTCGGTGGAGACGACACCGCGCTCGTCGCACAGCGTGATCTGCGCGCGGGGCACGCCGAGGCGCACGAAGTGCTCGGCCGTTGCCACAGCGGCGGCCCCCGCGCCCGAGAATACCACCCGCACCTCGCCGATCTCTTTTCGGACGAGCTCCAGCGCATTCAGGAGCGCCGCGCCGGTGATGATCGCCGTGCCGTGCTGATCATCATGAAACACGGGGATGGAAAGCGTCTCGCGCAGCGTGCGCTCGATCGCGAAGCAGTCGGGCGAGCGGATATCCTCGAGATTGATGCCGCCCACCGTGGGCTCGAGCAGCTGACAGAAGCGGATCAGGTCGTCGGGGTCCTCCGAGCCCACCTCGAGGTCGAACACGTCGATGTCGGCGAACGCCTTGAAGAGGATCCCCTTGCCCTCCATCAC
>WNFD01006149.1_pt1 | contig 12438 bp, 10 predicted proteins | sample 5400491 | NCBI WGS metagenome assembly WNFD01 (sample SAMN13153343, study PRJNA577476) | soil metagenome | isolation source: 120 cm saprolite under Douglas fir tree site 2 hole 2 replicate 2 | place: USA:California | collected 2015-04-18 | reverse complement strand
CTTCGGCCTGGACCGCCAGCAGGGTGCAGGACTTCACCGATTTGCCGTCGACATGGACGACACAGGCGCCGCACTGGCTGGTGTCGCAACCGACATGGGTGCCGGTCATGCCGAGGTGCTCGCGCAGGAACTGAACCAACAGCGTCCGCGCCTCGACCTTGCCCGAGACGGACTTGCCGTTGACGGTCATGCCGACGGAAATTGTCATGTCGTCTTCTCCCTCGAGATTGTTGGTTCGACGCGGGCGCGTCGACGCGCACCCGCCGGGCGTTGGAGCGACTCTCGCAAGCCGCTCAGGCGCCGGTCAAGCGAATTGCGGGCAACAACCGGCTGGCGGAGGCTAGCGGCTCGCCAGGAAGATCAGGATCAGCACGACGGCGCCGACGCCGATGACGAGCCAGTGCCTGTAACCCCGCCCCCACCATGGTGGCGAACTTGCCGAAGAACTCGTCGGCCAGCTTCTTGGCCGTGCCGTCGATCAGGCGGGCCCCCACCTGGGCGATCTTGCCGCCGACCTGGGCATCGACGTTGTAGGCCAGGATGGTGGCACCGCCATCGTCGCGCAAGGTGACGACCGCGCCGCCCTTGGCGAAGCCGGCCGCGCCGCCCTGCCCTTCGCCGCTGATCTTGTAGCCGTTCGGCGGGTCGATGTCGGAGAGCGTCACCTTGCCGGTGAAGCTGGCGCTGACCGGCCCGATGCGCAGGCGCACCTTGGCTTTCAGCTCGGTGTCCGACACCTTTTCGAGCGATTCGCAGCCCGGAATGCAGGCCTGCAGCACGACGGGGTCGTTCAGCGCCGCAAAGACCTTTTCGCGCGGTGCGGCGATCTTGTATTCGCCCTTGATTTCCATGTCGTAACTCCCGGCTGACGCCTACCACTTGCTGGTATAGGAGTCCGGCGGCGGTTCTGCCAGAGGTTGGCGGATCGATACGTAGATCGTCGCCAGATAGGGAATGGCCATCAGCACGGCCAGTGCCGCGAACCAGTCGGCCTGCGTGTTCCAGAAAAGTGTCCTGATGACCCAGCGGCCACCGTCGGCGGCGACGAACCCGCCGGCGCCGCCGTCGTAGAGCTTTATCGCGCCTTCGGTCACCAGCATCACGGCCGCCCAAGAGATCAGCAGGAACGCCAGCACGATTTCCGCCAGCACCGGCACGACGCGGCTGAACGAACGATCCATGCGCACGAAGCCGCGGCTGCCGTCGTAGCCGAGCAGGCGGCCGAACGACAGCGCCTTGGCCCAGCGGTCGGCCCGCGATACCGGGTCGGAGCGCACGATGGTCAGCGTCTTCCAGGCCATCAGCACGAGGCTCGGGATGACGAAACTCCAGATCGGGAAGTCGCGATAGCGGCCGTCGATGGCGATCTGGCGATACCAAGTGTCGCTGAGGCGGATCACGCCGTCGTACCAGTCGATGGTGAGGACCACGAGATAGAAGATGCAGAGCACCGTCAGCGCCAGATAGAGGAGCTGGGCCATCAGGTCGGCGCGCTGCACGACGCGATAACGCGGCAGCTCGCGCCAGGCGTGCCATGCCTCGCGCACGCGTGCGCCATAGAGCGAGGGGTCGGCCATCCGGCCGGTCAGGCTGTCGGCGATGCCGCGCAGCAGCGCATAACTGAACAGGCCGAGCAGCAGCGCCCAGAACACGACGCCCAGCATGCGCTCGAAATAAAAGGTGCGCGACAGGTCGATCCAGGTCGCCTGCACGTAGCAGGTCGTCACGAGCTGGGCGAAGACGGCAAAGATCGCGACGGCCTTGCCCTTGGTCTGGCGGCGCAGGCTGACGAAGCCCATCAGCATCAGCCCGCTCGCCAGCGTCGACAGGATGTAGAGCATCCGCCAATTCGGCTCGGCCACCACCGGCTTGCCGAGCTCGAACTTGTCGTGACGCTGCGCGTCGAGGAGGCCCCAGGCGGCGCCGACCGTGCCTTCCTGGCGCGCCTTCCAGTATTGGTCGAAGGCCTCGACGACGTTGTAGTCGAACTTCTCGCGCTCGGCGATGGTGCGGAAAGTCGAGAAGTAACGGACCTGCTCGACCCGCCCCGGCCGCGCGTCGGAGCGCATGCGGCCATCGCTTGGCCAGCCGGTCTCGCCGATCACGATCGTCTTGCCGGGAAAGCGCGCCTGCACCTTTTTGTAGATGTCGACGATGTGCTTTTCGATGCTCGGCGTGCCGTCGGCCTCGCGGCGATCGAGCCCGATCGGCTCGTCCTCCCAGTAGGGCAGGATATGGATGGTGATGAAATCGACCTCGTCGGCCAGCGACGGGTTGCGCAGCCAGAACTCCCAGACGTCGGCATAGGTCACCGGCTGCGACACGCGCTGCTTGACCTGGCGGATGTAGCGCCTGAGCTCGTTCGCCGTGAGGTCCTTGCGCAGCAGCACCTCGTTGCCGACGATCACCCGCTCGACGGTGTCCTTGTACTTGTTGGCGTGATCGATCAGGAGGTTGATCTGCTCGAGGTTCTCCTTCTCGTTGTTGTTCAGCCAGGCGCTGTGCCAGACCTTTAGCCCATATTTGCCGGCGCGCTGCGGCACGGCCTCGAGGTTCTCACCCGCCGAATAGGTCCGCACGGCGCGCACCTTGCCCTGCAGGCGGTGCAAATCGTCGTCGATCTGGTCGGGCGTCGGGAAGGTGCGGCTGAGCGGGCTTTGGCCCGGCCGGTAGGGCGCGAACGACACGCTCTGCAACGGCGCCGTCGTCCAGCCGGCGATCTCCACCGGCCTGTTGGGCCACCACCACCATAAGAGATTGAGCGCCGCCACGCCCGCGAACGCGAGCAGCGCCACCAGAGCACGCAGCATAGGCAGGCTTTTTAGCAGGATCGGTTGCGTTGCGTGCGGCTTTTCATGGGCGCTTGTCCCCAGAGAGGTGGCAGGGCTTCACGGGGCGCCGCGCTGGACGCCGGCGATCGCCTGGCGCACGACCTGATGGCCACGAAACAGCACGGCCTCCTTCCAGTCGTCGGTCTCGGGATAGAATTGCCGGCGCATCGCGGTCCGCACGGGCCCCGCCTCGTTGCCCAGCGGGTCGCCGTATTTGTGCAGCCAATGGTCGGCGCGGAAGGCCTTCTGGCCGCTCTCGCGATCGAACGTGCCGAATTCCAGGGTGCACATGGTGAGCCGCGTCTCGGGCTCCAGCAGCACACGGTTGAGGCCGTAGTGGCCGAGCCCGTCGCGCGCCTGCGAGGCGGTCTGGCCGCGTTTGGACTCGGTCACCGACTCGCCCCAGAAGGCGCGCACCCGTCGCGAGGCCGGCGTGTCGATGTCGTAGTGGGTGATCGGCTCGCCGTAGCCGTACGGCCCCAGGCCGGTATGGAAATCGATGACGGCGACGTCGGCGCGGCCTTTGAGGAATTTGTCGGTGATGGCGTGCAAGGTGCGGTTCGACCAGCACGGGCCGCCGCCGCCGAAGAACATGCCGTCGGGATGGCTGTACTGGCCGCCCGAGACGGCGCGGAAATAGGCGACGTCGCCCACCTTCTTGCGATAGGCGGCGAGCTTGGCGTCGGCCGCCTCGATGCCGGGCTTGCTGAAGTCGGCCGGCACCAGGAGATCGGCGATCTCGAGATAGCCCTCGTTCACCGGATAGGGCTTGCCGTGTTCGACGTAGTTGCGGTTGAGGTCGTTGCCCTCCTCCGTCACCCGCCGCGTCCAGGCAAAGCCGTAGGGATTGATGGCGTGGACGAACAGCGCGGCGGTATCCGGTGGCAGGCCATAGGCCCCGACGCTCGCCAGCCAGTCGACCTGAAAGCCCGAACCGCAGTACCCCTCGACGCCGTGCGTGCTGGAAATCGTGACCACCAGCTTGGCGGCGTCGCGCTGACCCAGCCAAGCGACATCGGTCGAGAGCGCTTCACCTTTGGGGCCCTTGGTCGGATTGTCGTAGCGATGGGTAATGGCACCGGCCAAACGCGCGGCGGACAGGAACTTGTCGCGCGCTTCGCCGTAGTCGGCGGCAAATGACTGGATATTGGGCATGAAACAACAACCTAGGTTCTGAGCGTCAGCCCGCCGTCGACCACCAGCTCGTGGCCGGTGATGAAGTCGGCGTCGTCCGACGCCAGCAGGAGCGCGCCGCGGGCAATATCGATCGGTTGGCCGAGCCGGCGCAAGGCCGCCTTCTTCTCCCACACCGCCCGGATTTCGGGATTGTCGAAGTTGGTGCGGGTCATGCCGGTATAGATCGCACCGGGGCAGACATAGTTGGCCGTGATGTTGAATTTGCCGAGCTCGAGCGCCAGCGTGCGCGTCAACCCGCCGACGCCCGCCTTGGAGGCGCAGTAGGCGGCAAGCCCGTAGTCGGTGTCGAAGGCCATCACCGAGGCGGTGTTGACGATGCGCGCCCGGCCCTTCTCCTTGGCCCGTGCCTTGAGCGCCGGAATGGCCTCGCGGCAGAGCCGGAACATCGCCCGCACGTTGACGCCGTTGACGCGATCCCAATGCTCGTCGGTCATCTCCTCGACCAAGGCGCGGCCGCTCACCCCGGCATTGTTGAACAGGATGTCGAGGGCGCCCAACTTCGAGAGGGCGGCGGCCACGATCCTCTTGGGAGCATCATCGCCGGTGATGTCGCAGGCGAGGGCAACCACGGCATTGTTGCCCGCGTGGGTCTGCTCGATCGCCGATTCGGGCCGATCCACGGCCAGCACCTGCGCGCCCTCGTCGGCGAAGAGCTTGGCGGAGGCCGCGCCGATGCCCGACGCGGCGCCGGTAACGATCGCGATCTTGCCCGCCAATCTAGCCACAGCAGCCTCCCGTGTGCGAATTGCGCGACACTCTGTTGCGACAGGGCATTGCGCGACGCCACCCCCGTCTTGCCTTCGGCTCGTCCACTGTCTCACCCATGGGATGCACCGCGGCGGGCGTTTTCGCAATTTCCGCAATTTCCGCAAGCGCTACGCTAATCAGCGTCTGGGATGCACTCCCTGAGGTGAGACAGCAAACTGCGGTGCGGCGACGACGAGCGAATTCACGGAGACGGCCGTTGGCATGACGATGCTCCTGCATCTGATGATCGGAGTATAAAGTTTCACTCCTTAAGTGTCAAGTACGATTTCAGATCGACCTGAACGAGTTTCTGCGCACCATACTGCGCAGAAACTCGACTCGCCCACCCGGTGGGAGGGTCATTCGACCTTGACGCCCGAGGCGAGCGCCACGCGCTGCCACAGCGCCAGGTCTCTTTGCAGCACCTCGGCAAAAGCCTTGGCCCCATGCCCGACCGGGTCGGCGCCGAGGCCGACCAGCCGCTCGCGCACCTCGGGCGCGAGCGCGGCATCGACGAAGGCGCGCTCGAGCTGGCGCATGATCGTGCGCGGCACGCCGCTCGGCGCCATGACGCCGGCCCACACCACGACCTCGGCCGCCGGCCAGCCGGCTTCGGCCATGGTCGGCACCTCGGGCAGCAGCGGCGAGCGGCTGGCCGTGGTCACGGCGAGCGGCCGAAGCTTGCCGGCAGCCACCATCGGCGCGGCCGACGCGGTGCTGGTGAACATGCCCTGGACCTGTCCCGCATACAGGTCGTTCAGCGCCGGCGCGGCGCCGCGATAGGGCACGTGGACCACGTCGATGTCGGCGGCAAGCTTCAGGCTCTCCATGACGAGGTGCGAGATCGTGCCGACGCCGGTCGAGGCGTAGTTGAGGCCACCGCGGTGTGCCCGGGCCTCGGCGATGAAGTCGTCGATGCTCTGCATCTTCGAATTGGCCGACACGATCAGGACCATCGGCGTGTCGACAAGGTGTGCCACCGGCGCCAGGTCCTTGGGCGGATCGAAGGTGAGCGAGCGGTTGATCCAGGGCGGGATCGTCACCTGCGCCGCCGAGGCCATCAGCAGCGTGTAGCCGTCGGGCTCGGCCCGCGCGACCGACGCCGCGCCGATCAGACCAGCGGCGCCGCCGCGATTGTCGACCACGACCGGCTGACCGAGGGTGGTGCCTGCCTGCTGGGCGGCGAGCCGGGCCAGTACGTCGATCGAGCCGCCGGCCGCGAACGGCACGACGAGCGTGATCGGCCGGGCTGGGAAATCATCGGCGCGCGCCGGCAGCGACAGGAGCGACGCGCCGAGGACGGCGAGACGGCGCCGGCCGATCATCGCCGGCTCATGCCACGGTCAGGACGACCTTGCCCGTCGCCTTGCGCGACAGCAGCGCATTCATGGCGTCGGCCCCCTTCTCGAGCGGAAAGCGCATGGAGATGTGCGGCTTGAGCTTGCCCTCGCCGTACCATTTCAACAGCTCGTCGAAGTTCTTGCGCGCCTCAGCCGGCTCACGGCCGCGCCAGGCGCCGTAGAACACACCGCGCACGTCGCAGCTCTTGAGCAGCGCGAGATTGGCCGGCAGCGAGGGGATGCGGCCGGCGGCGAAGCCCACCACCAGCAGGCGGCCGTACCAGGCGATGCAGCGGATCGCCTCGTCGAAGGCATCGCCGCCGACGGCGTCGTAGATGATGTCCGCGCCGTTGCCGCCGGTCAGCTCCTTCACCTTGTCGCGCATCTTCTCCTTGGCGTAGTTCACGAACATCGTGGCGCCGTACTTTTTGCAGATCTCCATCTTCTCGTCGGAGCCGACGGCGGCGATCACTTTTAGCCCCATCCGCGCGCCCAGCTCGACCGCGGTCAGGCCAACGCCGCCCGAGGCGCCGGTCACCAGCAGCGTCTCGCCGGGCTTGTAGCTGCTGCGTTGCTTCAGGGCGTAGTGGGACGTGCCGTAGGTCATGGTGAAGGCGGCACCGTCCTCGTAGCTCATGTTCTGGGGCATCGGCAGCAGGTTGGCCTGGTCGACCACGGCCTCGCTGGCGTAGCCGCCATGGCCGATCATGCCGATCACGCGGTCGCCCACCTTGTACCCGCTCACGCCTTCACCCACTTCGACGACGTCGCCGCCGATCTCGTGACCGGGGGCGAAGGGGCGCGGCGGCTTGAACTGATACTTGTCGGCGATGATCAGCGTGTCGGGAAAATTGACGCCGGCCGCGCGGATCGCGACGCGCACCTGGCCCTTGCCCGGCGGCTTGGAGGGCAGCTCCATCAGCTTCAGACTCTCGGGCCCGCCTGGTGTTTCGCTCAGCATCGCGCGCATGTGCTTAAGCTCCGTCTCGCTGTTTCGTCCTGTGGCGGCATTGATACGATGGCGGCCCCTCACCGTCCATGGCAGCGTCCATTCGTGCTAGAAGAGCCGACTTTCGCGAGGAGGAAGATGGCGGGGCTGTATTTCGAGGAGTTTGCGGTCGACCGGGTGTTCGACCACGCCTGGACGCGCACGGTCACGGAGATGGACAACGTGCTGTTCAGCTCGCTCACCATGAACGTGCAGCCGCTTCATCTCGACGAGGAGTTCGCCGCCAAGACCGAGTTCGGCCAGCGCATCGTCAACAGCCTGTTCACGCTCGGTCTGATGATCGGCATCACCGTGAACGACACTACGCTCGGCACGACGGTGGCCAATCTCGGCATGACCGACGTGCGCTTCCCCAAGCCGGTCTTCCACGGCGACACGCTGCGCGTGCAGACCAAGGTCTTGAGCGTGCGCGAGAGCAAGTCGCGGCCCGACGCCGGCATCGTCGAATTCGCCCATACCGCCGTCAACCAGCGCGGCGAGACCGTCGCCCAGTGCACGCGCCAGGCGCTGATGCGCAAGAAACCCAAGGACTGAGCCGATGCGTTCCTTCCTGTTCGTGCCCGCCGACTCGGAACGCAAGCTCGCCAGGGGACCCTCGTTCGGTGCGGACGGGCTGATCCTCGACCTCGAGGACTCCGTCGCCGCCGATCGCAAGAAGATCGCCCGCGACATGGCGCTGGCCTACCTCAGGGCCGTCGATCGCACCGGCCCCAAGCTCTATGTGCGGGTGAACGCGCTCGATACCGGCCTTACCCTGGGCGATCTCGCGGTCGTCATGCAGGGCCGACCCGACGGCATCGTGTTCCCCAAATGCGTGGGCCAGGCCAATCTCGACCTGCTGGGGAACTATCTCGACGCATTCGAAGCGCGCGAAAGCATCGACGCCGGCGCGACGAAGATCCTGACCATCGCCACCGAAAGCGCCGCGGCCGTGCTGGCGCTGACCGCCGCACCGGCCAAGCATGCGCGCCTGATGGGCCATTCCTGGGGCGGCGAGGATCTGATGGCCGATCTCGGCGCGCTGGCCAAGGGCCCGGCGCCGGGCACCTACGACGATACTTTCAGGCTGGCGCGCACTGTCAACCTGATGGCCGCGGTCGCGGCGGGTGTCACCGCCTACGATACGGTCTATCCCGACATCAAGAACGTCGAGGGCCTGCGCGCCGAGGCGACCGAGGCCAGGCGCATGGGCTATGGCGGCAAGATCGCCATCCATCCCGACCAGGTCGCGATCATCCACGAGGTGTTCACGCCGTCGGCGCAGGAGATCGACTGGGCCAAGCGGGTGGTCGCCACCTTCGAGAACAGTCCAAGTGCCGGCGTGCTCACGCTCGACGGCAAGATGCTCGACCGACCGCATTTCGTGCTGGCGCGCCGCCTGCTGGCGCGGGCCGGAGGATGAAAGACAATTTTGCCCTCCTCGAGACGCTCGACAGGCTGTTCGAGGGTTCCCGCGAGTCCGTCCTGACGCTCGACGATTTCCTCGGCGGCCTGCAGGGCCGTTCCTACGCCTTCGCCATCCTGCTGCTCGACCTGCCCAATTGCCTGCCGACAGGCATCCCGTGGCTGTCGACCGTAACAGGCCTGCCGATGCTGCTGCTGCTGTTTCAATTCTTCTCCGGCCGGCCCGCGCCATCGCTGCCGAAAATGATCGGCCGGCGCGGCCTGCGGCGCGGCAAGCTGCAGGATTTCCTGGGCCGCGGGCGCCGCCATATCGAGCGTCTCGAAAACGCAGTCCATGCGCGCCACGAATGGTTGGTGACCGGCATGCCGCGGCGGCTGCTGCAAATCGCCTGGGCGCTCAACGTGCTGGTGCTGGCCCTGCCCATCCCTTTCGACAATCTGCTTCCCGCCTTCGCTATCCTGTTCTTCTGCCTCGCCCTGATCGAAGATGACGGCGTGATGGCGCTGCTGGGCTGGCTGTTCAGCCTGATCACCGTCGTCTGGACGATATTCCTGCTGATCATCGGACGCACAGCGATCGTGGCGGCGATGGAGACTGTTCACCAGTTCCTTTTTTGATTAGGCCGGCGAACCCGCCCGCGCGGAGCTGTCGTCCTGAGCGCAGCGAAGGACCTCATCGCCGCTTGCCACGGGCATGAGATCCTTCGCTGCGCTCAGGATGACAGCGGACGTCGCTATCTTTCGCGCAGGCTGTCCTGCTTGTACCTCAGCAGCGGTGACAGCAGGTAGCTCATCACCGTGCGCGATCCCGTCTTGATCTCGACCGTGACGACCATGCCGGGCGAGAGATTGACCAGATTGTCGCCGACCTGCATCCGGGTGCGATCGAGCGATACGCGCGCCGCGTAGCCCAGCTCCTGGCCTTGCGGCTCGCTGTTGCCGCTCTCCGTCCCCTTCGACTTGTCGTTCGGCCTGTCCGGCGGCTTGTCGCGGGCGATGGCGTCCTGCGAGACGCTCAGCACCTTGCCGTGGAGGATGCCGTAGCGGGTGAAATTGAAGGTGTCGACCTTGATCTCGGCATCCTGGCCGGCAGCGACAAATCCGATGTCGCGGTTGGGCACCGTCGCCTCGATCTCGAGCCGGCCGTCGACCGGCACCAGCACCAGCAATGCCTGGGCCGGCGTCACGACGCCGCCGACCGTGTGGACGGCGAGCTGCTGGACGATGCCGTCGACCGGCGCGGTCAGGAGCTGCAGCTTGGTCCGCTGTTCGGCCTTGATCAGGTCCTGCTGTAGGCCCGCCATCTTGCGCTCGGCCTCGGCGAATTCGCCGAAGCGGGTGCGCCGGTATTCGGCAAGCGTCTGTGCGCGGGTCTCGGTGTTCGCCGCCAGGGCGGCCGTCGCCTCGCGGTAGCGACTCTTCTGGAGGAGGAGGTCCTGCTGCTGCTCGACCAGCTGCTGCAGCGCCTCGAGATATTGCAGCTTGGCGCCGAGTTCCTTGCCAAACAGCGTTTTACGGACCTCGAACCGTTGCTCGACGACGGGAAGCGTCGCTTCCAGCTTGGCGATCGCCGCACCGATCGTGGCGCGCTCGGCTTCCTTTTGCTCCTGCTGGCGGTCGAGTACCGCAAGCTTGGCCCGGAACTCGCCGTCCTGGCTGACCAGGAACCGGCGCTGTGTCTCCACTTGGGCCGGGCTGGCGCCGGCCGGCGGATGGAACTCGGTCAGCGGATCGCCATTCTCGACCAGCACCGCCCGCAGGCGCGCCAGCTCGAGCTGGGTCGCAACCAGGTCGCTCTGCAGATGGCCGAGCTCGGCGGCATTCATCGTCGGGTCGAGCTCGATCAGGCTGTCGCCTGCCTTGACCCGCTGGCCGTCCTGGACATGGATCGCCCTGATCACGCCGGTCTCGAAGGGTTGGATGGTCTTGATCTTGCCGCTCGGGATGATCTTGCCCGACGCCGACGCGATGATGTCGACCTCGCCCCAGCACGCCCAAGCCAGCGCCAGGCAGAAGAAAGCGATGATCGCGGCGGCGACGGCGCGGCCGACGGGCGACGGCGGCGTCTCGACAACCTCCAGCGCCGCCGGCAGGAAAGCGAGCTCGTCCTTGGCGCGGCTGCCGGGTTTCGGCCGGAAGGCGACGACGGTCCTAGCGGACGCCATGGAGACCACCCTGCAGGCGGAAAAGCGTGGCGTAGCGGCCGCCCGTCCTGATCAGTTCGTCGTGCGTGCCGTCCTCGACCACGCGGCCCCGCTCGATCGTGATGATGCGATCCGCGGCGCGCACCGTCGACAGGCGGTGGGCGATGATAAAGACGGTCCGGCCCTTGGCGATGCGGTCCATGTTCTGCTGGATGACGCGCTCGCTCTCGTAGTCCAGCGCGCTCGTCGCCTCGTCGAAGATCAGGATGCGCGGATCGGTGGCCAGTGCGCGCGCGATGGCGATGCGCTGGCGCTGTCCGCCCGACAGGCTGCTGCCGCGCTCGCCGATGATGGCGTCGTAGTTGTCCGGCAGTTCGAGGATGAAGTCATGCGCGCCGGCGAGCGTCGCCGCGGCGACGATGCGCTCCATCGGCATCGCCGGGTCGGCCAGCGCGATATTCTCGCGCACCGACGAATTGAACAGGATGTTGTCCTGCAGGACGATTCCGACCTGGCGGCGCAGCCAGGCGGTGTCGACCATGGCGAGATCGACGCCATCCACCAGCACACGGCCGCTTTCCGGAACGTAGAGCCGCTGGATCAGCTTGGCGAACGTGCTCTTGCCCGACCCCGAGGCGCCGACGATGCCGACGACCTGGCCGGCCGGCACACTGAGATTGATGTCGTGCAGCACTTCGGGTCCGTCGACGCGGTAACGGAAGGTGACGTGCTCGAACGCGACATCGCCGCGGATCGCCGGCAAGGCGGCCCGCGTCGGCTTGAAGGCCGTTTCCGGCACCGTGTTCAGGATGTCGCCCAGCCGCGCGATCGACAGCCGCGCCTGATGGAAATCCTGCCAGATCTGGGCCAGCCGCAGGACCGGCGCGCTCGCCCGCCCCGACAGCATGGTGAAGGCCACCAGCTCGCCGACGCTCAAGCTGCCGTCGATGACCAGCAAGGCGCCGTAATAGAGCGTCGCGGCGGTCATCAGCTTGTTGACGAGTTGCACCGCCTGGCTCGACGTGTTGCCGAGGCTGATGACCCGGAAGCTGGCGGCGACGTAGCCGGCGAGCTGCTCTTCCCAGCGGCGCTGCATCTGCGGCTCGACGGCCATCGCTTTCAGCGTTTCGATGCCGGTCACGCTCTCGACAAGGAACGCCTGGTTCTCCGCCCCGCGCTTGAACTTCTCGTCGAGGCGGCGGCGGAACAGCGGCGTCGCCACGGCCGAAATCGCGATATAGAGCGGGAAGGCCGCCAGCACGATCGCGGTGAGCAGCGGCGAATAGAAGAACATCACCGCCACGAAGACGAAGGTGAAGAAAAGATCGATGACCAGCGTCAGCGCCGAGCTGGTGAGAAAGTTGCGGATGTTCTCGAGCTCGCGCACGCGCGCCACCGAATCGCCGACGCGCCTCGACTGGAAGTAGGCGATCGGCAGCGCCACGAGATGGCGGAACAGCCGGGCGCCCAATTCGACGTCGATCCGGTTGGTCGTGTGCGAAAAGACGTAGGTGCGCAGGATGCCGAGGATCGTCTCGAAGACCGAGATGGCGACCAGGCCGACGACCAGGACCTCGAGCGTGCTCACGCTGCGATGCACCAGCACCTTGTCGACGACGACCTGGAAGAACAGCGGCGAGACGAGGGCGAACAGCTGCAGGAAGAACGAGGCGATCAGCACCTCGCCGAGCAGCCGGCGATACTTGTGGACGGCGCCCAGGAACCAGGTGATGTCGAAGCGGCGCGACAGGTCGAGCAGGCCGGAA
>WNFD01031494.1_pt2 | contig 12441 bp, 11 predicted proteins | sample 5400491 | NCBI WGS metagenome assembly WNFD01 (sample SAMN13153343, study PRJNA577476) | soil metagenome | isolation source: 120 cm saprolite under Douglas fir tree site 2 hole 2 replicate 2 | place: USA:California | collected 2015-04-18 | reverse complement strand
GACTACCTCATGCGCCTGCGCGAGGTCTGCGACCGCGCGAAGCTGCTGATGATTGTCGATGAAGTGCAGACTGGGATGGGCCGTACTGGCAAGCTCTTCGGCTACCACCACTCCGGCATCAAGCCGGACATCATAACGTTGGCCAAGGCATTAGGCGGTGGGATTCCGATTGGTGCGATGGTAGCGCGCGCGGAAGTCGCTTCAGTGATGACGCCCGGCACCCATGGCTCGACCTTCGGCGGCAACCCGGTCGCATGCGCAGCCGCACTTGCGGTATTCGATGCGCTGGAGCAGGACGGAGTAATCGCCAATGCCGCCGAAGTTGGACAATACCTGATCAACCGGCTGCGCGAGATTTCCAGAGAATGTCCGGATGTGCGTGAAGTTCGTGGGCAGGGGATGATTATCGGCGTAGCGCTCAAACACGCGGCGAAGCCGGTGGTCGACGCCTGTTTCCGCGAGCATCTAATCGTCAATGGCACCGCCGAGACTATCTTGCGACTGCTGCCGCCACTCACCCTCACCAGGGAGGAAGCCGACACCGGCCTCGGCATAATCGAGCGGGCATTGCGTGCGGAAGCCGGCACCGCTGGCGCATGATGCATCAGTCGGAACGATACACCAGGCGAAACGAAAGTGCAGCCGGTCAGCCGAGGTCGAGCGAAGCCGAACGAAGCCCTGGTGAGCCGAAGCCCCGAGCGAAGCCGAGGGGGGAGTCGAAGGGAAAACGAGTCCGCGAGGTGCGGATAAAAGCGACAGCGGCGGGTCCGCTAATGTATAGGCCAGCACATGTCTTCGTTCGGTTGGTAATAGGGCCTGTCAACCATGAAGCGCGATTTCCTCGAGCTTAGTTCGCTGTCAGTCGCCGAGCTTCGCGGCCTGCTGCAGCTTGCAACACGGCTCAAGAGCGAACTGAAAAACGGGATGGAGCATCCTTACTTGCGTGGCCGCACGCTGGCTATGATTTTTCAGAAGCCATCGCTGCGTACCCGCCTCACTTTCGAAACCGGGATGGCGCAACTCGGCGGTCATGCGATTTACCTGGCGCCGCACGATATCGGAATTGGCGAGCGCGAATCGGTCAAGGACGTGGCACGCAATCTGTCGCGCTGGGTGGATCTCATCATGGTCCGCACCTTTTCGCATGCCACCTGCGTGGAACTGGCGCACGAAGCCGGCGTGCCGGTGATCAACGGCCTTACCGACCTGCTTCACCCGTGCCAGTTGATGGGCGATCTCCAGACCCTCAGCGAACGGTACCGGGATTTGCGCAAAGTTCGGATCGCCTTCGTGGGTGATGGCTTCAATCTGGCGCAGAGCTGGATCGAAGCGGCCACGCTGATTCATTTTGAGCTTCGGATAGCCTGCCCAGCGGGCTACGAACCAGACAAAACCTTCATCGCGAGGCTGCAACGCGAACCGCATTGTCTCCTCACCAATGATCCAGTTGAGGCAGTCAAAGACGCCGACGTCGTCTACACTGATACGTGGACCTCGATGGGCCAGGAACGCGAGGCGGCCACGAGACGGCGTGACTTCCAGAATTTCCAGGTGAACAGCACGCTCCTGCAAAGCGCGCGCGCCGATGCAATTGTGATGCATTGTCTGCCGGCGCACCGCGGCGAAGAGATAACCGACGAGGTATTAGATGGGCCGCAGTCGGTAGTCCTTGAACAGGCCGAAAACCGGCTGCATGCGCAGAAAGCCATCATGCTGTGGCTGCTGCGGCCGTCCGTACTTAACCTGGATGGAGCGACCGAGTTGCAATGATGCGTGACGTCGCCATCCGAAAATTAGTTCTTGCTTACTCAGGCGGTCTCGATACCTCCGTAATCCTGCACTGGCTCAGGGACCATTTCGGCTGCGAGGTGATCGCCTATTGCGCCGACGTCGGGCAGGGCGATGAGACCGAAGGACTGGAGCATAAGGCGCTCACCACGGGCGCGAGCAGGCTCTATCTGGAAGACCTGCGCGAAGAGTTCGCGAGCGAATTTGTCTTTCCGATGATGCGCGCGAACGCCGTTTATGAAAGCTACTATTTGCTCGGCACCTCGATCGCGCGGCCGGCTATCGCGCGCAAGCAGGTCGAAATCGCACTGCGCGAAGGCGCAGACGCAGTCGCGCATGGCGCCACCGGCAAGGGCAACGACCAGGTGCGGTTTGAACTAACCTTTGCCAGACTTGCGCCGCAACTGACGGTTGTTGCACCCTGGCGTCATCCGGAATGGCCTTTCAAGGGCCGCGCCGATATGATTGCCTATGCTGCTGAAAAGCGAATTCCAGTGCCGGTGACAGCCGAAAAACCCTACTCAATGGACCGCAATCTAGTTCACGTCAGTTACGAAGGCGGCGTCCTCGAGGACCCGTGGTGCGAACCCTATAACGACATGTTCCGCCTGACGGTCGCGCCCGAAGAGGCGCCGGACCGGGCGGAATACGTCGAAATCGAATATCTGCGCGGGAATCCCGTGGCGATCAATGGCCAGGAGTTTTCCCCAGCGCGCATAATTGAACACGCCAATGGGATCGGCGGACGCCACGGAATTGGACGAGTCGATCTGGTGGAAAATCGTTCCGTCGGGATTAAATCACGCGGCGTTTACGAAACTCCGGGTGTGACAATCCTCCTGCATGCTCATCGCGCCGTGGAGCAGCTCACGCTCGATCGTGAGGTCATGCATTTGAGGGACGGACTGGTGCCACGCTACGCGGAAATGGTCTACAATGGTAATTGGTTCGCGCCCGAGCGCGAGTCGTTGCAGGCGCTGGTTGATCAGGCCCAACTGCACGTCACCGGGGTGGCACGGCTGAAGCTTTACAAAGGCACAGTCTCAATCGCCGGGCGTAAATCGGCCAATTCGCTGTACGATCCGGTGATGTCAAGTTTTGAGCAGGCTGGCGGTTATCATCAGGCCGACGCCGAAGGCTTTATCCGGCTGAGCGGGCTAAGACTTCGGGCGCTGGCGCAGATCGAGAATCGCATACTGAAGGAAAAGAAGTGAAGCCGTCTCGGTGAGTGTTCCTTGGGCAAGGTAATCCAATTTCGGCCGCCGCGCCCGGCGCCCAAACTGGTGCCGCGTTCTCGCACCGGCGAATGCCCGAAGTGCGGCCACAAAAAGGACGTCCATGTGATGCATCCGAATGGCGTGCTCACATGCGCAGCGCGTGGATGTCTATGTCGCACCGCGCCAATTCGTTAATCATCAAACCGCAAAGCAGTTGCCTGGTGGAACAGGTATCGTAATTAACTCTTCCCAACCCTGATAGCGGCAACCATCCACATCCCTTAGCTATGTGTCAACTGCACATACTCGCGCTAGCAGGCTGCGGAAAAAGGCATTCCGCAGCCTGCTTTCCCTCACTGTAATCTCCCCCAGAGGGGGAGAACTAAACACTAGCGGAGCCGAAAGGCGGAGCGAGCTAACGAGTCCGCGAGGTGCGAATTAAAAAGGAAGGAAGCCAGTTTTATCGCAGGGTGCGAAAAGATTTTTCATGAAGAAATAGGTTTTTCCGCACCCTGCTAGAGAGCCTGTTCCACACTAGAACACGAGTTCACACAAGCGGGAATTTTCACTTCGAGGATGAAACCACGAAGTACTTACGAGTCAGGCAAACCAAGTAAGCCGCTGGAGAAATCATCCTCGGGCGATGGCTCCAACAAGCCGGAAGAGGGACAGAAGAACCTGCTCCGCGGGCGGTTCAAACACGCCCGGCTGCCTGAAGTCGAGGCGTTCAGCGCGTCGCTGCCGTTCGACCGCCGACTGTACCGCCAGGATATTCGAGGCTCGGCTGCTCATGCCCGGATGTTGGCGCGGGTGGGCTTGCTGACGCCGCGCGAAGCAAAGGCGATAGACGCAGGCTTGAAGGGAATCGAACGGGAGATCGCGAGTGGGCGATTCCAGTTCGATCTGGCCGACGAGGATATCCATCTCGCGATTGAGCGGCGGCTTACGGAAAAAATCGGCGTAGCCGGCCGTAAATTGCACACCGCGCGTTCGCGCAACGATCAGGTGGCGCTCGATCTGCGCCTCTATCTGCGCGATGAAATCGGCAGCGTCATCCAATTGTTGCGGAACCTTAAGCGGTCGCTGGCGGGGCTCGCGGCGCGCCATTTGGAAACCGTGATGCCTGGCTATACACATTTGCAGCGGGCGCAGCCGATTTCGCTTGCCCATCATCTACTGGCTTATATTGAAATGCTCGAACGCGATCGCGAGCGCTTCGAGCAGGCGCTCGTGCGCACCGACGTGATGCCGTTGGGAGCCGGGGCACTCGCCGCAACCACGCTGCCGATCGATCCCAGCTCGGTGGCACGCGAGCTGGGCTTCACGCAAATCGCCGCGAACAGCGTCGACGCGGTCAGCGATCGCGATTTTGCGCTGGATTTTCTCGCCGCCGCGGCGATTCTGGTTATTCATCTGTCGCGCATGGCCGAAGAGATCATCCTGTGGACCACCGCTGAATTCGGTTTCGCGGAGTTGCCCGATGAATTCTCCACTGGTAGCTCGATGATGCCGCAGAAGAAGAACCCTGACCTGCTCGAACTCATTCGTGGCAAGAGCGGGCGGGTGACGGGCAATCTCGTTGCCTTGCTGACAGTGTTGAAAGGCCTGCCGCTCGCTTACAACTCCGATTTGCAGGAAGACAAAGAGCGAGTCTTTGACACGCTGGATACGATCAAGCCGATGCTCAGTCTGTTGGCGCAGCTATGGCCGCGCATAATTTTCAATACCGCGGCAATGGGCGCCGCGGCTGGCGGGTTTGCCCTGGCAACCGATCTTGCGGAGTATCTGGTGCTGCAGGGGATGCCGTTTCGCCAGGCGCATGAAGCAATCGGAGCGCTGGTACGTGAGCTGAGCTACGCCGGCGGCTCACTGAGCTTGGCCGTAAGTGAGTTCTCTGATCGCCGCTCTTCCCGATAGCGTGTACCGGCTGACTCGCGGCAGTTAACATGCCTCCTGGAAGCGGTCCGTGGTTTAAGAAATGAGCGCCCGGGTCAGGCCGTTTGTTTTCTGTCATCCTGAAGCGGAGTCGGCGGGTGAGCCGAGGCCGAGTAAGCTCGGCCGAAGCCCTGAGCGCAGCCGCAGGGGAAGGATCTCCGCGAAGCGATGTATTTGTTTCTCGGCGCGCGACCTCCGAAATCGCTCCGCGTAGATTCTTCGCTTCGCTCAGAATGACAGGAAGGCAAAATGAATTGACATTCTGCTACTGAGAACTTATGAGACATGACACGAACAACGTGATTACGGACAGACGCCGGCTGATCTCAATACTCCTTTTCGTCCCTTCGCTCCTCGCGTTGATCGGCCTAACTCTGTTTCCCGGATGTGGCGTAAAGAGCGCACCGGTTCCTCCGCAAATGGTCAAACCGGCAGCGATTACCGACCTTCACGCATCGGCCGATCCGGCCGGGATAAATCTTACCTGGAGCCGCCCCGTACATTATGTGAGCGGCCATTCGTTGCACGACCTGGGCGGCTTCGTGGTTCTGCGAGGCGAGCACAATCAGCCATTTCAGCCGTTGGTCGAGCTTCCAGTAACCGACCAGGAACGGTTTTCGCCGCAGCATTCATTCAGCTATGTCGATGACGAGACTCAAGTGGACAGCAACTATCGTTACGCAATCGTCTCACGTACAGTTGACGGTTACACCAGTTCACCATCCAACGAGGTGGAATTCACTCGCGAACAGCCGCGCAAACACCCGAAACCGGAGAACTTTACCCTGCCCACGCCAACTCCGCTCCCGACCAATTTGCCATAGCTGATTGGCTAGCGGTTTAACCTGCTGCTGTCTGATACATACTAATGAAGGAAGAAGGAGCTTCAGATGGACCTCCAGTTGAACGGCAAGGTCGCGATGTTAACGGGGGCCAGCCGCGGACTGGGCCGCGCGATGGCGCAGGCGTTAGCGGCGGAAGGCGTGCGACTCAGTATCTGTGCACGCGGCACGGACGCGCTCGAACAGGCGGCGGCGCAATTGAAGGCGGCTGGAGCTGAGGTCCTGGCTCAGACCGCGGACGTTTGCGACCCCGGCGCCATGCAATCGTGGACCCGCGCTACGGTCGAGCAATTCGGTGGTGTCGACATCCTGGTCAATAATGCCGGTGGCGCCAGGATCGGAACGCTGGATCAGGTTTCCGAGCAGGCCTGGCAGCAAACGTTCGAGCTGAATTTCTTCTCGGCGGTGCGGCTGAGTCGGCTATGCGCGAGTGAGATGGAGAAGCGGGGCGGCGGCGCCATCATCAACATCAGTTCAATCTATGGCCGCGAGGCCGGCGGACCGCTTACGTATAACTCCTCCAAGGCAGCAATGATCTCATTTACCAAGATGCTGGCGCGTGAACTGGCGCCGCGTCAGGTGCGGGTTAACTCAGTAGCGCCTGGTTCGATTCTCTATCCCGGAGGGACTTGGGAAAGAGCCTTTCAGGCCAACCCCGCCTTCGAGAAAGATTTCATCTCTCACGATTTTCCGGCCGGACGGCTTGGCAAGCCCGAGGAAGTGGCGTATGCGGTGGTGATGCTGGCATCGCCGCTGGCAAGCTGGATCACCGGCGTTTGTCTACCCGTCGACGGCGCCCAAGGTAGGTCGAACATTTAACCGTGGTCGCGGCCTTCGAAAGAGTCTTCTTCGCGCGGCGCTGAAGGAGCTTCTGTTGACAGTAGCATCCCGGTCGCCTCGTCCGCGCACGGCTCGCCAAAGGCCAACGCCGGAGGCGTCGACCTTAGCGGGCATCGCGCTCTTTCCGGATGGTCTCCGCGCTCTGGTCAGCAGTCCTTACGCCAAGCCTAAGGAGTTTCTCGCGCACCTCGGAAATCGTCGCTCGTTTGGGACTAACCGCTTGCCCCAGCACATTCAGAAGCTCGCCTTGAAGGGAGCGATGATGGGCTGCGGCGCGGCGGCGCAGTTGAGCAACGAGCCGTTCGGGCACTCTAATCGACAGGTTTACAGTAGCCATCTGCAGGAAAGCGGCTATACCAACGCGCAGGTGAGCGAATGAGCCGTGGCGGAGTCGACGCGCACGCGAACCGTGTCGCCAGGCTTGATGCACGGCACTGCGGGAAATAACGCGGTCTTGAATTGCGGTGTCTTGCCGGCGAGCATGCCCTGGCCGCGGCGCGCCGGTCCTTCTACCAGTACCGGGAATTCGTGGCCAACCAGGGCGCGATTACGTTCGAGCGAAATGGTCTCCTGAAGCGCGATTACCTCCGCCAGGCGCCGGCTCTTTTCCACCTCGCTGACGGTGTCGCCCAGCTTGAACGCGCGTGTATGCTCGCGGAGCGAATACTTGAACATGAAAGCAGAGTCGTAACCGACCGTGCGCATGAGTCCCAGCGTCGCCGCGAAATCGTGCTCATCCTCACTATGAAACCCGACGATGATATCGGTTGAGAAGGCAATGTTCGGGATTGCTGAACGCAGGTATTCGACCGTGTGAAGATATTGCTCGGTGGTGTATCCGCGCCCCATTGCACTCAGCACCCGGTCGGAACCTGATTGCACCGGCAGATGGAGATACGGCTGCACCTTCGGCTCACGCGCCATTGCTTCGATTACATCCGGGGTCATGTCGCTCGGATGCGGCGAGGTGAAACGAATCCGTTCGATACCATCGACCGCAGCCACCATGCAGAGCAATTTGCCGAAGCCGATTTGCTCGTAACGATAAGCGTTCACCGTCTGGCCAAGCAGCACGATCTCTTTTACACCGCGCGCGGCAAGTTGATGTACTTCGCGCAAGATGTCGCAGGCCGGAACGCTGCGTTCGCGGCCACGCACGTATGGGACCACGCAGAATGCGCAAAACTTGTCACATCCGCGCATCGCAGTGACATAGGCCCGCACACCGTTGTCATATTCTGGCGAGACGTCGGCGTAAGTTTCTGTCCGGTCCAAGCGGACGTCCACCGCGGGGTCGAAGCTCGCATTCCCCAGAAGTTCAGGAAGGCGTCGATAACTATCAGGACCGGCAACGAGATCGAGCCAAGGCGCTTTTCTCATTAGCGCCGCGCGATTGTGTTGCGCCATACAGCCGAGCAGGCCCAGCTTCCTTTCAGGATGCGCACTCTTGAGGCGCGCGAGGTCGCTGAGGCGGCCCAGCACGCGCGCTTCGGCATGCTCGCGGATGGCGCACGTGTTGAGCAGAATAACGTCGGCTTCGCCCGGATTATCGGTGGTTGCGTAGCCCGCGCGGCGCAGGATCGCGGTCACCGTCTGTGAATCCGCGATATTCATCTGGCATCCATAGGTTTCCAGATAAACCCGTGGTTGTGACGACGATGTGTATTCGGCAACCATTACGCTTGTCATGAATCTTATGGGATCGTTTACCTGCCGCACAACTTTCTCACGGGCATGGCATGGGCCCAGGCTCGATTGTCGCGGCGCATTTTTCACCAAGCCGGTTACCCGGTGTTGGAATTTCTCAAATGCCACCACAACCAGAACCCGCTGGAATCACCGAACGCATCGCCCGACTTGACTGGCCGCAAATTCGCCAGCTAGTCGAGGCCGACGGTTTCGCTACTCTTCCGCCGATCCTCTCGCCGGAGGAGTGCGCCAGCCTTAGCGCGACCTATGAAATTCGCGAACATTTCCGCAGCCGCATTGAGATGGCACGATTTCGTTTTGGACTGGGCGAGTACAAGTATTTCGCCGCGCCGCTACCCCCGCTCGTCGCCGAATTGCGGGTATCGCTATATCCGCGTGTTGTGCCGGTCGCCAACGATTGGATGAAGGCGTTGCGGATGCGGCTCAGCTTTCCGGAGAAGCTTGATGACTTCCTTGAGCGATGCCATCGGAGCGGGCAGACCAAGCCCACGCCGCTGCTCCTGCGCTATGAGGCCGGCGGTTATAATTGTATGCATCAGGACCTCTACGGCGACCTGGCCTTCCCACTGCAATTCACCTTTATGCTGAGCCGGTATGAGGCAGATTACACCGGTGGGGAATTCCTTTTGCTCGAGCAACGGGCGCGCGCGCAGTCAAGATGCGACGCGATTACCCTCGAGCAGGGTGCGGCAATCTTGTTCACTACGCGCTATCGGCCAGTGAAGGGCGCGCGCGGGTGGTACCGGGTGAATGTGCGGCACGGAATCAGCCGAGTCCGAAGTGGCCGCCGTATGTAGCCAGTACGGAAACTTGCTTTTTCGCAATTCCCCAATGTATACGGACACTTATCGCTTTATGTTCCTGGAACTTCGGGCTAGTAAGCACGATGATGTCCGCGCGACCAGGAAGGCTTCGTATTCAGATTTGATCGTGGAATCGGCAGCAGAGTGTCGCGGCAGCCGACTGCGCATCTCGTAGCGGCGGCTTCTTGCGCCGCCCTTTTCGCGCAGGGCCGGCCTATCTCTCGGGCCAGAAGTCCTCGGCCATCATCTGGTCGAGAGTCCACGGACAGTCAGCGGGGAACGTTCGCTTCGGAAGATTGGTCTGCGTCACCACTTCGGCTACCGCATCGCGGTACGCCTGTGGAAGCAGTTGAGGCAACTGCGGTTTAAGGCTTGGGCTTTCGCCAAGCAGTTCACTTACGCTCTCACGCGCGTGCTCGATAGTCGCGCGCCAACTATGGTCGCTCATCTGGCGGCGCTCGGGTTGATAAGACCACTTGAGCAGATGGCTGATCAATCGGGCCAGTTGACTACGTAACGCCCGCTTTTCGCTCTTCCCCATGTCCTCCAATTCCTCAGCCACATTGGCCCAGTCCACCTCCTGGACGCGACCCCCGCGGATCGCATGCACATTTTGCTGAATCCACCCGTAATAATCGCGTTCGTAAAGGCAGGCCAGGCCATCAGCGGGCGCAGCATCTTTGATACTAATGGACATGATCGTTTTTCCTTGGGACTCGCAGCCGACTAGTCGGTTTCTATCATAGATCGGCGGTCACCTCGTGCAAACCACCTTCAATCGTTGCGACAGACATTCGTGCGGCTAGTGGCATGTAACGTTTAAATCGGTATCAGCGAGCCCCATCGAAACGAACCAGACAACCCCCACCTAACCTCCCCCTGGTCAGGGGGAGGGATTAAGAGCGATGCCGCTATTAGTGTTACAGGCCACTAGTCTAGTTGATATACGGCAGCGGCGGCGGTGATGACGCAAATTCGGCGCGGAGCCGTTCATAGGCCTGGAGATCGTCGACCGTGCGAAAAAAACCCTCGTGGACGTAACCGCATAGCGGTAAGCCCTGCGACACCATCGGTGCGAGCAGATCGCTTATCAGACTAAACGGCGGCGCCCCCGGGATCATATCGAGCACCGCCGGCTCGCATATCATCGCACCACAGTACATTAGCGGCTTCAGTTCGGCTGCAATTTCCGGGGCGAGCGCATCCGGATAATCGTCGAATTTGCCACGCGTGCGATCGGTCAGCAGACGCATCCGACGGATTTGTCCGTCGGTATCTATCTCTATCCGGCTGTAAGCCTGCGGCTCTATCTGGCTGTAGGCCTCGGGCGAGGCGGTTTCGCGTAGCGCCATAGTCGCGAGCGCGCCACGCTCGCGATGCATCGCAATCATGGCCGGCAAACCCAAATCCATAATCGTGTCGCCATTCAGGATCAGAAAAGGCTCGCCGCCGAAATAACCGCGCAGAGCGACCAGAGGGCCCCCGGTGCCGAGCAAAATAGGTTCCGGCGAGAATGTGATTGCAAGACCGATTGACTGACCGTGGCCGAGTGCCGCTTCGATCTTTTCTGCGAGATGATGCACGTTCACGGCGACATCGTGAATACCCGCGTGCCAGAGCAACAGAAGCGGGTAATGAATCAGCGGCCGGCCGCCGATTTCGACCAGTGGCTTCGGAATCGTGTCGGTAAGCGGCCGCAAGCGTTCGCCGTAGCCAGCCGCCAGCACCAGTGCCTTCATCGACGCGGCCTATGTTGCCAACACCATGTGCAGGTGGGGGAACTCGCCCGGCAAAAGCATTCGCCTCGCCTGCTCCACTGCGTATGGAATGTACCGGCGATAACCGCTTTTGCCGTCACGCTCCAGCACGATGAACCGGCCGATAACCTTGAGTGCGTGCTGGAGCACGCACAAACGGTAACTCTCGAGAAATTCCTCGAATGGGGGCTGCGGCGCCTGCCGCCGAATCAGGGATGCATAGTAGTAGTCAAGCGCACGGCGCTCGATCTTCGGAGTGATCACCCGCGCAGCATCGCGAGTTGTGAGCAACACCGCAAGATCCTGTGCCGCCGGAGCCATCAGCGCGTCCTGGAAATCGATTACCCGAAGCCGCGGCTGGCCGCGTTCGTCGCACTGGACGAAGAGATTGTGCCCGTGGTAGTCGCGATGTGAAAACACACGCGGAAAACAATCCAGGCGTCCACTGAGGCCGTCGAGTTCGCGCTCGACAGCATTGCGATTGGCACCCGGCGCGATTTCGCCGAGTCCAGACTCCAGAAACTGCTCCAACTCCCAGCGGAAGAGCCGCCGGTCATAGTTAATTTTGCCGGCAACACAGTCATCATCGAGGTTCTCAGTGCCGCCGAGATGAAAAATCAACAGTTCGTCAACTGCGAGACGGTAGAGGTCGCCAGCCTCGCCACGTTGGGCTGCTTCGAACAGCGGCGTAGAACCAACGTCCTCGACCAGCAGCATGCGAGCCGCGACGTCCGCCGCATAAATTTCGGGTACGGCCGCGCCAATCCGGGTAAGAAAGCGATGAACGTTCAGCCACGGAGGCTCGGACAATGGTTCCGGCACAAGCTTTAATGCCCGCGCATAAAGCGGCAAATCGTCGGGCCCAAGATCGATCGCAATCGCCGATGCAGGGCCATTACCGCCGTCCGGCCACAAACCGGCGACCGTTGCAGCAATCCAAAATTCGGGTTGACCTTCAACCATCAATGACACGGACGCGATTTTACCGGCCCGCCCCAGCACACGCTATCGGCCGCCACTGGCGGGCCCGGCGAGATCGAACTTTCCCATCGAAGGATCTCAGCGAGCGAAGGGGTCGGCTCTGCATTGAGTGCGTTGATTAGGGAATCATGGCGGCTATCGTTTTATGAGCCGCAAACGTACGAGGTCATCCTCGTTCCAGCGGGCAGGCGCTCTATCATCGACTTCAGAGTTTTCATGGTGAATATGTTCGCTGCGGCCGTGAGGGGCTACGGTCACGCGCCGCCCATCCGAGTGTCGGTAGCGCTTATAAGATCCGGTTGGCCAAGAAAATAAAAGCCGTCGCGGTTGAGGGAAACGATAACCTCGCTAGCGGTAATTGAACGGAGGCCTCGGTAGTCGATTGCCATATTCTAGACAGTGATCGCAATACGGGGTTCGTCGCTTGATATCTCGGCGACCTCAACATCGTCTACGGGGCCTTCGGGAAGCGACCGGCCTTCCGCGACCAATTCCTCAACGATCAGATGCACGACTTCATTGATGTTCTTGAGAGCTTCGTCCTTAGTCCGCCCCGAAGTCGCCGCGC